>Ga0265297_10000725_pt1 | contig 91456 bp, 98 predicted proteins | sample Munlanlwell13791_FD_192502 | JGI IMG/M metagenome (GOLD analysis project Ga0265297, IMG submission 192502) | Leachate microbial communities from a municipal landfill in Southern Ontario, Canada - Leachate well 137-91 | ecosystem: Engineered > Solid waste > Landfill > Unclassified | place... | reverse complement strand
GGCTATTAAAATTTCGGTATTTGAATTTTCATAATACTTTTTGAGTAATTCAATTTCTTTTTTGGTCCATTTGTTACTTTTCTTTAAACCAAGTTGACAAGCTTTAATATAAATTGTATTTGTACTTTTTGATAAATTCGTAACCAACTCTTCAATAGAAATTTCCAAATAATTATCTACCAAAAATTTCTCTTCATCTTTTGTCCATTTTGCTTGTAAGGCGTTTGTATCATAAATACTTGTTTTCATTTCTATAACCAAAGGAATTCAAGAGAATTTACCATACTACTTGGTGGGCCTGTGACTATTGCCACACCAGGATGGGTTGGAGTACATTGTTTAGTGCTCAACTTTCCTTCCTCATTAACAAATAATGTGGCACTCAAAGGATATTTTTGTAAAGTATCAAATTGATCTGTTGCAAAAATACCACGTTGAAACCAAATAGTTACTCTATTACTTCCAATTGTTGTATCATCTCCAGGAATAGATGGTACTTGATAAACATAATTTGTAATAGTTCTGACGCTATCAACTTTATGATCACCATCAGAATCCCAATTTAATTTACTACCAGCAGGTAATGTTAATATGCCATTAACTGGATTAAGAATAAGTCCGTCATAATCGGCAACAAAACTTGTTCTCATTAAATTTGCATTTCTTAATTCTTGTTTTGTATCAGCATGTGTATAGTAATAATATCCATCTGTATCAATACCATTTGCTGAAATTATTACAATTTCATCAACTACTGGCTGAGTAAAAGCATTTGTTCTTACATCATCAATAATTCCTAAAGGAGCTGTTCCATCAGATAAACCAAGAACAATATTATTCCCAATCAATTTAAGTTGTCCAATACAACCAGGTTGAAATGTAGAACTTATGTCCACCGGGTAACTAAATGGCAAAGAATTACCAACTTGTACTAATCTTAACATATTTTTATCCTTTATATTTATTTTTTTTGAAATGAAATTTTCTGCATAGTTTCATCAAGGATATTTGCTAATTTTTTAAAATTATGGCCATCTAATACATCTGCAATTTTAGCAAGATGAGAAAGTACAAATTCAGCAGCTATGATTTCTTGATCTTTTGCCATTTTCATACAATCATCAGACATACATTCTTTATCATTTGCTTGTGGCATTGTCATACCTGGTTGTCTATGGCCAGGAGTCTTTGCTTTTTCAGACATATATTGTCTTGCTTTAGTAATTGTCCCCTCTTCTACATTTTCTTCTTTTTGAAGATCACCAAGATGATTAGTATAAACTAATTCCAAATCTGTTCCCTTTTGAACAGCTACATCAATAGCTTTCTTAAAATTTTCAAGAGCTTGTCCAGATAATTTTTTAAATTCTGACATTTTAAATAATTTTGTAAACTCTTCATTACTAAAAGATTTTGCCATTGATTCAGCAATTTCATTAGCATTTTTTACTAAAAGGCTAGTCATTTTTTAAATGCCTCCATAGATATTTTTTTAATTAATTCATCAACAAATTTTGCAAAATTGTCATATCCATTATTGTCAAAGGTATCTGCAATAGAACATAATTGGTTAAGCATATTAAAAATCACTCCATCTTTTAATGATCTTTCATTTTTATTATCATCGGCAGCCATTCCATCATTAGCAGGTAATTGTGATTTTTTAATATTACAAATAACTTCCCAATCTTCTTGAGTTGGCTCTCTTCTAAGAGCACCTTTATATTTGTTACAAATTCTATCAACATCAGCTTTAGTTTTTGCAGAATTAAGTTCATTTTTAAAGTTTTCTGTAACAGAAGCCGTTTTTCCAATAAAATTAATTAGATTTGTAGAAATTTCATTTATAGCGGATTTTTGTAAAGTCATTATTAAAATTTACTCCTATCAGTATTTAATACTCTTTTGCTTTTAGATTTTTCCTCTTTATAAAAGAAATCAAAATATCCTTCAACTTCTTCATCAGTTAAACCAAAATTTTTACGCAAAGACTCAAGTTCATTTATAAGTTTTTCTTTTTCGTCCATATTTTCACCCAAGAATATAAGAAGAGGGTCTCGGCATATGCCCGAGACCCTCCAATATTTATTTTTACTTATACCACATTCTAGCAAGTGCACCTACCAAATTTGGAGAATCAGTTCCTTCTCCAATATCTTCAGAGGTATTTATACCAACATTAAGCGCAGGAGCTTGCGAAGCATTTTTGTTCAATTTCTTATTAGAACGAGCGACGACTTTTTTAAGAGACTCAAAATTTGTATCGTCAAGTTTTGCTAAATCTTCAGCTTGTTTAAGAAGAATAGCTCTGCCCTCGCCAATAATTTCTTTTTCTTGCATATCAAGAGCTAAATCAAAAGCCCTTTTAAGACGGATTTTTTGATCTTCAACATTTTGTTCTGCTTTTTTAGAAACAAAATCTTTTACAAGTTCAATACCAAAAGCTTTGCTGTCTTTATCACCCTGACTAAAATAATCTTTCCAGTATTTAGCAGCAGCAGGGTCAACAGCTAATGTAATCAACTTAGCTTGATTTTCAAGTTCATTGACTCCAAGTTGACCAGACTTAAGCATGTTACCAAGATGTTCCATAGCTTCTCTTACTTTTGGAAGATTCTTAACTTGTCTCATAATTTCTTCATGCATATCTATGATACCTTCAAAAGTAGCTTCATCAGTTTTGGTATCAAGATGCTCTAATTTATGAGTCTCGTGAAGTGGCATATCGGTATCAACAGTAATTTCTGGATCTAACTTAAGTTGATATTTCGAACCAATTTCAGCAGCAATAGATTCACGCCAAGCTTTACGAGCAGAAGCAGAAGCTTTTATTTCTTCTGGTTTGTCTTCTTCTAATCTTTTTAGCATATCATCGAGATCATCAGAATACATATCTTCTTCGTCATCAGCAAACTCATCTATTTCTAGGCCAAGATCTTCGTGAGTGCCATATGGTTCTTGACCACTAGCAAATTCCTTGCTTTCTTCATCCTTAAACTTAGCAAGTTCTGCTTTTAGAGATTCAACTTCAGCTTTAAGGGCGGCAGTGTCATCACCAACAGACTCTTCTACTTCAAAATCAAGATCCTCTTCAGCAACACGAACCATTTCACGACGCTTAGCTGCACGTGCATTTAGAAGATTTTCAAGAAGCATTTCAGCTTTAGATTTTTTACCTTTCTTTTTTGGTTCATCTTCTTCATCTTTTTCTTCTTTATTGTTTTTTTTGCCTTTTTTTAGCTCTTTTACTTCTTCTTCTTTATTATTTTTTTTGCCTTTCTTAGATTCTTCTTTATTCCCTTTATCTTCTTTTTTACCCTTTCCTTTCTTTAGCTTATTTTCATCTTCATCTTCATCTTTATCTTTATCTTCCTTTTTCTTATCCTTCTTCTTTGTCGCATCTACTATAAGAGCAGCTTCCTTACTAATATCAATGTTATGCTGTAGAGCATCTTTAGTAAGTCTAAGCAATTCAGCAGTAACTACATCAGTAGTTTTGCCAACACGCTTACGACTTTCAAGAGATTCAGCAAGCATTGCTAATTCATCAGCACTCTCATCAAGTGCTGCATATACTTCTTGAACTTTTTCTGCTATTTCAGCAGCATCAGAAAAATCATTCTTTTTTTCACATTTACATGGGCATTTACCACATTCTTTACAAGCATCCTCATCTTCATCTTCATCTTCATCTTCATCTTCATCTTCATCTTCATCTTCATCTTCATCTTCATCTTCATCTTCATCTTCATCTTCATCTTCATCTTCATCATCTACTTCAGCAGAAGATGGAAGTTTAGATTCAGATTCACCAGTAGTTTTTTGTAAAGAATCCTTAAGATCGCCAAGAAATTTTTCAGCGTCTTCAAGACTATTAGTTAGGCTATCAATAGCTTCATCTATTGGATTTTTAAATTCTTCTTTTTTATCTTCTCTAACAGATGATTCTGGACCAACTGGTGGCATACCTATTTCCATTGGGGGGGTCGGCGGTGCGGGCGGCATTGGTGGTTGAGCAGTTTTAATAAAACTATCACCTTTTAACATCCAAGCGACTTTAGAAAGACCTTGTTCCCTAATAGTACTGAGAACTCTACGTCCCCATTCTTTACTAGCAAGTACTTCCCAATTTTCATCTAGTTCGTCTTCATAAATTTCTGAACCAGTAGCTTCTAAAACTTTTTTATCACCAGCATAAATTTCCCAACGAGACTTTTCTTTATTAATAACAGTCTTCTCGTCATTATTAAATGCTAATACGAACTTGGCGCGAAGTTTTTCATCGGCACGAAGCATTTTCTGTTTAAGATTAAATTCTTCTTTTCCACCACCAAGATTTTCAGGATTCTCATCGAGATACATCCCTACCATCTGCTTGTCTTCAGTATTTCGAATCTTCTCAGCATCTTCTTTTGGATAAGTTTGTGGCTCATTTACACCGCCGCTACCCTGAAAATATGCTTTCTTCCCGAAAACATCATCCATATTCATAGAATCTTGTCCATCTTCAACTTTCTGAACATTACCTTCAGTATCAACAGTAATAGTTTTTCCATTTTTTAGTTTAAAAGTTTCTGTTTCTACAGCATTAGCTAATAGAGCATGTCTTTTAAACCTACGCTCTGCAAGCTCTGCCCTAGAAAGTTTTTGTTTAAGATTAAATTCTTCTTTTCCACCTCCGAGATTTTCAGGATTCTCGTCGAGATACATTCCTACCATTTGTTTATCCTCGGTGTTACGAACCTTTTCTGCATCTTCTTTTAGATAGATTTGTGGATCATTTAATCCACCTCCACCCTGATAGTAAGCAGACTTTTGAAACATTGCACGACGGGCTACAGCCCTTTCACGAAGCTTATTAGACATATTTTGCTCCTCCTTATTTTTAGCTTTCTGGACACCCTTCGAAATATCCCGAAGTGCATGTTCCATGGCGTCCAGCTTTGAATTAATTTGATTTAATAAATTATCACTAGCAAATCTAGTATCAAACGCAGTTGGATTATTTATATCAGTTGGGCCACCTGATTTTAAGTCTTGTGTTGCACTTTCGGCATGACCACTAGTCATTGATTTATTACCACCAACACCATATGGTGGTTCAACCACTACTGAATCCGCAGCAGCAGCAGAAACCTCACCAGTTAAATCAAATATTGCCCCTTCAATTTTCTGTCTTGTTTCTGGATTAGTAATATTTTTAAGAGACTCAGATAAATTACGAATTAATGCTGCTTTATCTGGGTCTATTGCTTCTTTTACTAATTTATCTTCAAGCATGGCTGATACTGTCTTACGTAAATCTTCAACTTCTTTTTCAAGACGATCAAGTTCACCAGGAGTAACACACCCTGCTTTCTTAAGTTCATCAATTCTTTCTTCTTTTTCTTCAGAATATTTATTTAAACTTGCAATAATACTTCTAAGTTTGGCCCCAGGATCTGCGCCAGTTACAACTAATGATAATTCAATTGGAGATAATTCAATATTAATTTCTCCATAAGTTCTTTTAGTTTTAACACAAGAACAATATTCCGCTTCAACTGCAGCTACATTACCGCATTCATAACACACAGACCTACCAACAGCTGTTCCCATTGAAACATCATGTGCATAACCAGTAGAAACTTTTCTTGCTAAATCTGGATAATTAATTTTATCTAAAGCACAAAGCCCTATTACTCGTTTATGTTTATCATCATAATATGTATCAACAATAATCCCACGAATACCATCAACAGAACTACTTTGGTGGTCTTTACATAATGGCCTACCAATCCACTTTCTATAAGCTTTTTTAAGCTCTGCTTCCGGAAAAATATCACCATTGTTGTTTTTATATGGTCTAAGATTAGGATCTGAACATTTCCATTTCCAAGAGCCTTTTTTATTAATATCCCATTCAGCAGTTATTAGTTTGTCATTTTTGTCTTTCTTAATTTCACCAGTTGCTTGATCAATAAGTGCTGCTTCTGCAGCATGCATAAAAATTGCTGAGAAGTATAAAAAATCATTAGCTTTAGGCGCTACTCGTTTAAGCTGAGCAGCAAATTTTTTAAATCTGTCTTTTATCTCACTATCAACATCTGCCTCTTCAGGGTTGGTTAACAGAATGCTTAAGCTAGAATTATTAGTAATTTTGGGGTTAGTAAATTCATAAACCTCTTTTAAACTAAAATGGATGTCATCTGCATATTTAATTATTGACATTTATCAATTCTCCAATTTTTAAAATCAACCATTTTTCATCTATCCAATTATCATCAGAATGATTAATTCTTATTAGTTTAATTTCTTTCTCCTCACAAAACATATTTTTGATTTCATCAAGGTGTTTAATATATTTATAGTTTTCTTCACCATATATTTTCGAAGAAAAAAATGATGTTCTCCCATCATATTCTATTACATTTTTTTCTAAACAAACAATATCTAATTCCATAACATAATTTGTATTAGGATTTCTCAATACAGAGCGATCATTATATTTCCAATTCTTAAAAAATAAATTTTTAAGAATTGAATTACCTTTATTTAAATAACCAAATTTTGGTTAGACATTTTTATAATATTTCTTTTGAGCGTTTAATCTATTAGTTTCTTTACAACCACAACAAACTTTCTGAAAATTACATACAGCTTTAAAATTATTCCCACAACATATACAAATTTTATCTATTATTTGTTTTTTGATTTATATTGTTTGTCCAATAACTTTACATTCAAAGCTATAGTATTTTGTTGTTGAATATCTGGCTTAAATTTTTTATTACAATTTCACAATTTTTAAACTCATAGCCGGAAGTCTCTTAAGTTTTACTTTTATATTCCATCATATAGTGTTTTGACATAATTATAAACTTTTATATCTGATTTCGCTACTATAGCTTTCATATTTACAAAGCATTAGCTATCCTTCTTTTCTGATTTCTCGTTTTCGGTTTTTTCAAGCTTTTCTATGTCTTTTCCCTTTTCTAGTTTAGACTCTTTTTTAATCCATTTTTTTTCATTTTTGTCATAAACATAATCAATGGAGCCTGTTGAATGCTTTATAATCATAATGCCTCCAACATCTTAATAATACGAGCACGCTTTGCCATTTGTCCACGTAACTCGCTCAATTTAAGTTTTAATATATTCTTCTCAAAATGAGGTTTCATTTGTTTTTCCACTACATTTTCTATACTTTGAATTAATGTATCTGCTTTTTCGGAAGTAGTTATTATTTTCTTGATTTGTTCAGAATTACCAAAATGCTCAAATGCATCTAAAAATTCTTCCATATATTCCGTAAACTGTTGCATAGCATCTTGCAGAGCAGATTTAATTTCTCTTGTGGTCGTATCTTTTTCTAATAGTTTAAGATTGTGTATATAACCTTGTGTAACTGTTTTTAAATCTTGATCTTTCTTTCCAGCAAAAGCGATAATAATTGCTGTATATCTATCACGCACTTCTTTTTGGAATTTACGTAATAAATGCCGTATTTTATAAAGATCATTGGGGTTAATTTCTTGATTTGATTTAAGTACATCTACAACTTCTTTATCTCTATCACGCGCACCCTTAAGTCGTTTTACTAATTCTTCAAACGAACCTATAGCCCTACGAGCAGCTTGTCGCTCTTCGTCAGAAATTTGAGATGAACGTTGTTGTGCAGATTTTATACTCATTGAACTCCAAAATATATAAAAGGCTTATCAAACTTTATAAAATAATATTGATAGATTAAACATTTTTTACAGTAGAAGCTTAGCCAAGATTACCAATGTTACTAAAAAATGGCTCAAGTGTTAAACTTTGATTCATATTTTGTTCTATTTCACTTTCTTGTAAACCAATAATATTTACAGCAGGTTCTATGTCTTCAGCATCATTCTCGTCTATTTCTTCTTCTTCTATTCCATCAGCAGTTTCCTCATTTTTAGTTTCTTGGGCTTTTACTATTATAGAACTTCTTATACTAAGTGGAACAGTTGAAATACTTGTTGGAATTGGGGATGTAATATAATTTTTATAGGAAGGAAATGATGTTGGTTCCATATCCTGAAACGGAACATCGTCAGGTGCAGGTGTAGGCAAAGAACAATCTTGTTCTTTAATTGGCATAATCTCTGGATTTTTATAAGGTTCTAAATCACCAAGAGCTTTTCTAATTTTGTCAGTATCTACTGGCTTTTCATCACAAAATTCTGAAAACCAATCAATAAGATCTACAAATATATCTTTAAAACCATAATGTTTGGCTTCAGCATAAGCTAATTTACAAGGCCAGCCAGTTTCAGTTCTAAATCTTGCTATAACACCACCAGTTCTATCTTCTCCAAAAAAACAATGAACATAAGTTGGCTTTTCTGTTAAAAATTGTGAAACTGAACTCCCAAATACTTTACGACCTAAATCTTCTGGCCCACCATTTTCAATAAAAGCGGAGACATGCTCAACATTCATTTTGTTACATAATCTTAAAATATCTGGATTTGCATACAGAGAAACAACTCTTTGAACTCCTAAATCCTTAAGAGACTGTAGTTGGCTTTCATCCATAATTAATCCACCACGATATAAAACTCCAGGAACTACTGGTGCAAAATTACGTGGCAAAGATTTTGGAGATGAGTTTGTATTAGAAAGCTTTTTAATTGTGCTTTGATCTAATTTTCCAGTAATTTCAAGATTATTTTTGTGTTGCCAAGCCGCTAAATTGTTAATTAAACCATAATCATTAAAATTTATAAAAAATTGCGAAATGGCAGCATATAATTTTTTGTTTAAGGCATTTTTAAGGGCTACCCTATTAAAAGATATTACTTCATCTACTTTTTTTTCTGGTCTCTCTTTTTCTTTTGTTTGTTTTACAGCAAGTAAAACATCCTGTGGATAAAATACATTTTTACAATTAGGGCATGTTAGCATTTTATATAAACTGACAAGATTTTTTTCTGGTTTTAAATGTGATACGTTTTCTTTACAATGTGGACATGCCATTTCAATTGTGGCTCGTTTAGAAATTTTAAAGGATGCTATTGGGCGAATTTTACTCATAAGAGATTTTGTAGTTTGCTCTGCTTCACTTTCACTTGAGAAAGGCCCTTTAGCAATTTGTTCTAGAGTTTTTGTTGGGCCAATATGAACATTTTCGTGTAAAATAGTTTCAAGAATTCCATCAACAATAGCTTGCTCAAGTTCTTGCGAAGTTAGAGTTTTTTTAGTTGTAACATTAGCATTGCGCATTACAATATCTCTAATTCTATTTTTAAATACATGTATTTCTCTGGGATTTTTACCGGGACCCATAGCCACATGTCCAAGTTCAGGGCCACCAGAACTATGAACAATCACTTTTTCAACATTTTTTAAAAGAGAAGGAGATTTTTGGTTAATTATTGAAATAGCTTTATTTGTCGCAGCATCAAAGGGTTGAATTATAACTTGTGGCATATTAAATACTCCCAAAAATATATTTATTTAAATACTTATTAATTAATAGATTACTTAACTACTTATATTAATTAAATTTTTTTATCACAAGAAGAAGGGTATATGGGGAAATATGGTAAAATAAATATAAAAAAATTATTAATTATTGTTTTTCAAAAATAGCAGAAAGCCACCCAACAAAAAAACAAGCAAAAGAAAACAAAAATATTCAAAATTTCCAATATTAGTGACAGGTTATAAATGGCTATATGAAATAAATATTTAAACCGCACATAGAGAATATTTAATAAAAATAAATAACAAATGATTTAAAGTTGATGGTTATAATCCATTGACAAACCCTCTATGAATATTTTGTAAACTATTGGTACAGCAACCCTACAAAAATTCTCGCCGCAAGATATTCATCCAAACGCAAAATACCGTATAGACAAATATATTAAGAAACCTTAAATAGAATAAAATTGTTTGAAAATTATTGATATAAAGTAATTTATAAATAGGGAGACTAACGTTTTATTTGCGATAATCCAATATGTGACAGTAGATATGTTAGTTCAACTAACACTTGTCTTACAAAATTTGGATTTAAACCTGCCAACAAATTTTTAGCTATACCAACAGACTGTCCAATTACAGAATATGGCGGCATTTTTTTAAGACCGATATCACCTGGAGATAAACGAGTAAGTTTTCCTTTTAATCTATGAAAAAATTGAAGTCTTTTTTCTGATGGAACTCGATAAAAAATAAATTGTATGATTTTAAATAAGGAAATAGCTGTCCGTTTTGACAGCTCATCCGTTTGTGCAACTCTTTTAGATAAATAAAATTCTTTAGACATCTGCTCTTTTAATATCTCCTTCTTTATTTCTTCATCTTCTTTAATTAATTGGACAGAAGCAACCTGCTTCCATTATTAAAAATTAAATAGCCTACACACAACTGTGGTTAATATCCAGGTAGAACAACTTACCGTTTTATTAAAGGAGTAGTTTTCTGATTAGGATTATACGAAGCTAGCATACAATTTGATGTTATAGCTAATTTCCTAACTTTACGAACAGCTTTAGCATATGCTCTACCAAAATCATGATTTTTCTTTGCAAGTTTTTCAATTAGACCATCAATAATATCTGCTGCCTCAAAACATTTTATTTTATCGAAAGAATCGGCAATTGAAGCTAAAGACATAATATCATCACAAAATTCAAACTCATCTAATGGGGTAGGCTCATATGATAAATCGAACTTTTTATTATGCTCCTCAATAATGTTTTTAATTTGATCCTCAATATCTTTAAGCTGATCAACAGACATTAAATGTAGAGATCTATATAAATCATCTAATGAATCGTAGACACCAGCATCTTTCAAAAGCTCAACTTTTGCTTTAGCAGATAATTTATCAAAAAGTTTCATTTTATTCCTCACAATTAAAAGATTTATCTAAAATTTCTGGTATAACAAAATCAATTTGCTCAGCAAGATCAAACTCGCCATTTTTCTCTAGTAAATTAACTACTTTCATTAACTTAATCGCAGTTTTTTCACCTGCAGCACCAGCTGCAATTTCTTCAGTACATAGGTCTACAACATCAGCAATGTGAATAATTCCCTTACTTTCAAGCCTATCTACAGCAGTGGTCATAATATTTAAAAGAATAGCTTTGCGATGTTTGAAAAATTGCAATTGTTGTAATCGTTTCGTAGCTTTTTCCTTCGAATCATAGCACCCAAATCCGCGTCGTTTCCCATCCTTATCGCGTTTATGGCTAAGAACACACCATTTATTTTTTCTTTTCACTATTACAGCAATTTTCTCGATAGACATTATAACTCCATAAATTTTGTTAAATATTTTTCAAACTCTTCTTTATTATAACTATCATTTTTACTAAGATTTTCTTCTTTAGAAAGCCATCTATGATTTTCAGGAGCAAATGCAGCCCTTATATGAACTGGGTTATCGAAATTAAATGCTGAAAGAGGCAAAATGTGATCTATTTGATATTCATTATTGTCATTCGGCTCAGGCCCCAAATACTTAAAAATTTCTTCATAATTTATTCCATATTTTTTTGAAGGATGAATTTTCCCATTTTTAGAAAACATTTTAAAAGCATACCTTAAAAGAGCCCTTAATTTACACTTGGCTCGGAAAAAAACCATCGGTTTTATATCTATAATTAGCATAACAATTATGACAAATTTTCTCTTCAAATAGCTCTAACCATCTAAATTTTCCACAAATTTTACAAACACCTTTTATATTTTTTCTTCTACAAGATTTACAAATAGGATTTCCCATTTCATCTCGGATACAAACCCGTTCTAATTTATTACAAATAAAACAAACCTTTTTATTTTTAATTGTATAACAATTAGCACAAATTGGTTGATTTTTATCATTTCTAATACATATTTTTTTAATTTTCTCACACTCAAAACACATTTCTTTTTGTTGTGTATGTTCTTTTCTATAACATTTCTGACAAACAGGTTTTCTATCTTCTCCATCTCTTCTATATACTTCACTATATTCGCTGCATAAATAACAAATTGCTTCCGGTCTTTTATATTTCTTTTTCATTATTTATCCTATATATCTTTGCCAACTACATTCAACTTTTTAGATAAAGATAAACGCATCACTTTTTGCGGATTTAAAGGTTTTTGCCACATATAAGAAACGTCTTCAGGATTTATATATATGTCGCCTTCTCCTGGAATTTCGAGTATAATTATCTCCTCTTCAACTTCTTTTACAGTTCCTTCAAAAAATTCTCTATTTTGTACCCAAGTTTGTTCAAGCGTAATAGTCTCTGTTTCTCCATTATTAAGACTCAAACAAATTTTTGTCCAAGAAATCTTTTTTTAATAAATTCCGCAAAACCCATTAATCTTATTCTCCTCAATAAATTTTAAAATTATGTTTCTTTATTGATAGGTATAAACTTGTTTAAATATTTTTCGAAATCACACTTGTTATAATTATAACTTTAACTAAATTACCCTCTTTCAACAACCACTGATGATTTTCAGGAGCAAAACAAGCCTTTATATGAAGTTTGTCATCAAGATTAAAAGCCAAATAGGAAAAATATGATATATGTGGTAATTTTCTCGGTTCCCAGGGCAAGGTCCCAAATAATCTATAATTGCCCTATAATCTATACCATATTTTTTACAATTATAAATTTTCGCCAATGTTGAATAAATTTTAAATGCTATTAAAATATTTCTTCTTAATCTACAAACTAAATTAACATTTCATTACTTTTTCGTTTTTCTTTTTTATAACATATTTTACATAATTTATGATCACTATCTCTTTTATGAATGGGTTTGTTTTCTTTACACATAGAACACTCTTCCTTTTTCTCTTTTGAATAACATGTAGAACACCAACAATCTCCATTATCATCACGTTTATTTATTGTTCTAAATTTATTACATTTTATACAGTTTGCTTTTGGATGTTTGTAACACTTGTCGCAAATGGGAAACGAATTTTCTCTTTTTTTAATAGGTCGTACTATTCCACAAATAGAACATTTTTCTTCTGGCGGTATAATTTTTCATATAACATTTGCTACAAATCGGACTACCAGTTGCGTCCCGAGTTATTATTGGTTTAAAATTCCCACAAATAGAACAAACATCTTCTGGACGCTTATATTTAATCTTCATTTTTAGCCCTCATTATAAGCCATTTATTTCCACTTGTTTTAATAATATTATATGAGCCGGTTTCTTTTTTTCCGTTTAACTTAAAACTTATTTTTTTCTCTGTCCATTCAATCTTTTTATAAGTACCACCATCATGTATTTTAACAGTACCAGATCCATATTGACCCTCTGGTATTTTACCCTCAAATTTGTTATAACTAATAGGATGGTTTTCAACAGATATAGCAAGAAGTTTTTCTTTTTCATTTGGAAGACGGAACTTTGGCAGAGCCCAACTTGACATTGTGCCATCATCATTTTCAAGACGAAGGTCCCAATGATGATGTTTAGATAAATGGTCTTGAATTACAAAACGGTGTTTATTTTTCTTAGATATTTCTCCTTCTGGCTCTGGCGTTTCTTCAAATTCTCTTTTGCTCTTATATATAGAAAGTGGGTCTTTTGCTTCGCGCACGCTTAAGACAAAATCTGCTTTCTTTTTAGATTTTGCTTTAAAAATTTCTCTATCAATTATATCTTCCAAACGATATAAGTATGGTTTGGTTTGAGATAATTTGGTTTCAAATTTTTCCCAATATTCTGGTTCATTTTGTTTTAATCTAATAAGCTCATTAAATTTTTGCCAAAACTCAAAATCTCTCTTATTCTCTTCAACATCTTGAATACTAATAATTGGCGCCCCATAAAATTTTCCTGGCATAATAAAGGCTCTTACAAGGACAAAATCTCCAGGTACCAATGTCGTTCTATTATCATTTAATGAAATTTCATGGAATCCGTGATTTTTAATTTCTGGTAATAAATTGTCTTTTGTTTTTTTAAGAATATTTTCTGCTATTGTTTTTGGCACAGCATCTTTTCCAGATTTTTGTTGAGAAGTAAGATGTTTAATATCTTGCTCTTTTACTCTGCGCACATCCAAAACCCTAAGTAATCTCGGTCCCCTTTTGTCAAAATGTTTTTTATATTTATCATCTTTCTTTCTCTTTGATTCTAGTTGACATTCAAACCCATAAAAATTACTATCTTCTGTTGTAGCATTTTTAACCTGCGCAATAAAATAAGTTCCTGGGCCATCAGATGGAATACCATCTTCACTATAAGATCCATCTTCTTGTAATTTTCCAGTATTTACTAACCAACCAGAAAGATCGAAACGTTCCATAAAATCTGAAACCTGCATCATATTATCTATCCATTTTTGTAAAATTGGTAGATATATTTGTTCTCTTTTATCTGTGTAAGAAAGAACTCGTTCTATAGTATTCTTATTTTGAACTATTCCGTTTTCATATATTGGTTTGCTAGATAGAGAGCTACCAGCTAACCAGTTTAGATATGATTCTATATCACTTGAAGAAAAATCAGCTATAGTGCTATATAGTAAAAGTTCTCTTGCATAACTTGTTTTCTGTTTTTTATTAAGAGGTTTAGTTTCATATGTTTTACCATTTATTTCAAATTCTTTTTTACCTGTTTTAAGCGCAACATCCAACATTCTTAAATATGCGTAGAAATCATAATACTGTATTTGGGCCGCTTTTTGTGCTCGCCCAGAAATTGTTTTTAGATCGCCAAGCTCTGGAGCTTTATTTGTAGGATCAAGTTGCGGATCTTTTTCGAGCATTTTTTTATTCTTATCCTCGTTTGATTGCCACATATATTTTTCATGTGGATAATAGAAAAATCCAGCCATACCTCTAAATCCCTGACCAATAACATCTTTCATTTTAAATCTTACACCATCATGTGGACACTTAAAAGGAACAAAATAAATCCAAGAAAGTTTAGAACTTGGAATAAGAGTTTTACTAATATGTGATGGTACCGGAACATCTAATTTAAATTCATCAGCATTTTGTTCTATTGCGGGCATTTCAATTTGATATTGTTTTTTGAGATTTACTCTAAGAGTTTCTCCCTCCGGAGTTTTCCAAACCGGGTCCTCCCAATCAACAGCTGTTAATGGAATCCTTTGTAATTTACAAGTTGGATTTGGACATAAAGTATGAAAATAAGGAACTTTACTTTGCGAAGAACGCAAACTAATATGTTTATTAATATCACTTATTTGTTTTTCCAAAATCAACTTTCTCATATTAAATCTTTCTAAATGTGGTTCAGTATCTTTAATAACAATTTCAAACTTTTCTTTTATTATTTTAGTTATTTCTCCAGAAACTAATCTCTCCTTAGCTTCTGTATAATTTGTAAGTTTTTTATTAATCAATTGTAGTTCATTTTGTAAATCTGGCAAATCACCTTTTAATCTATTCACAATTTTTTCACAATTTGGACACTTATATAAACCCTTATCAACAATAGTCATCGGTTCAATTTCAGTACGTTCGTCAGCTTCAGATAAACAAATTGAGCATTTTGGAATATGCTTACGGATAAATCCATGCTTTTTGGCAATAATTTTTATCATTTCGTTCTGAAGCCCTTTATATAAATACTCGTCAATTGAAATTAAAGGATTTTCTTTTGCAAAATAAGAATTAGTGAGTTCTGTAACTAATCTATTTATATGTTGTACATATTCTTTAGATTCTGGCAAATCACTAATACTAATTTCTCCAGATTCTAACTTTTTAATACTTTCTTCACTCATAACATCGTCAAGCATCGAGAATGGTGCTCCACCCTGTAAATGCTTAAATGTTAGAGCATTTCCCCTATCTACTCGTTTTCCTACATATTCTTTTGTACTATTCAATTCAAACCATCTATAACCAATAGACATAATTAACGAAGGAAGAATCCACTTTTGAAGCAACCACGGTTGTTTTTTAAGCACATCCCATGCACGCGGATCCGAAAATGTTTTTCTAAGAGAAGGACCATCATTTAAATTATCTGGATGGAAATACATAATTGATTCTTCCGAAAAAGAAGGAATTTCTATTTTAGGCCAATTTGTAGAAATATTTCCCTTTTCATCACTTGGTGGCAACAATCGCTCGGTAAAATTTGGTTTTGCTGCTTTTCGGTCTTTTTCAGACATACGAAGCAAATCATCAATAGCAAATTGTTCGCCTTGATCAGTTAAGGTGCGGCCAGTTTCGATTTCCTGTTTAAGTTGATTCTTATTTATAGGAACATCTAGTTTTTTTTGAATTTCTTCTTTTACTAAATCTTGAGGCATTTGTGCCAAATCTTTATCTTGTTTGATTAGATTGCTTATATATTCTTCTCTTAGTGTTTTGTCAACATCAGCATATTCATTTTCTTGAATAAGGTATTCCAATAATTCTTCCGAAGTTAAGCTAGATACACTTGAATGAAATTGTTGCCCTTCATCATCCAATTGTTTATTTATTTTAGCCCTTATATTTTCAAATTTTTCAGAATTGATTATTGGGCTTATTAAAGAAACTAATTCCTTTAGAGACAGTTTCTCTACCTTTTCTTCTGTTTTTTTTTGCTCTCCCATAAGAGCACCAAAAAGATCTTCATAAGGCACAGCGCTATCAATATCTGATTCTTCTTCATACTCTTTTGTTTTTCTATGCCTTTTTGGTTTATTTTTTTCAACTTTTTTGCTATGTAATACTTCAGGAATTTCTCCTTCTAATTGATCATAGATAGTTTTTCTTGGCATTTTTGTTCTAGGTGAAAGATCAACTTTTTTTTTTGGTTCTATAATTGAAGCTTCTGGATCATGTTCTGTAAGCCATTTTGTAGCTTCATCTTCATTATCTTCGTCTTCATCAAACTCTCCCTTTTGGTATTTCTTAAGCATTTTTTCAAACTCTTCTTCATCGTCTTCAATTAAACCAGCAAGTTTCCAAATATTCTGAATTTTTTTTTGTTCATAAGTTGTAAGTTTTAAAGAGGCAAATTTTAGATTAAGTCGTTCAATAAAATCTGGATCTGGATAGTCATAACCCATCCATTTTCTTTTCTCCATATGCTCAGACAACTGGCGAGACTTTTCATTAGCTTTCCATAGTTCTGATTTAAAGCCAAACGGAATATCTATTTGTTTAATTTGTTCATCACCTCGTATTAATTCTTTGAGAGCATTATATAACTTAGATGGCATTTCTTTTGGATCACCAGAATATAGATGAATTTCACCTTTATTTTTACCAGTAAAAAAATATACATATCCACGAAAATTTTTTGATATAAAAATAACATTTGAATCAACCATTTCCGCAAACGTATAATGATCAATAACCGGAATATCTTTACCCTTTTCAAAAATTAATTTATAAAATAACTTTTCTTTTTTTGGGTCCCAAAACCATATATATTCTTTTTGTAAATTTGGGTCTTTATAAATGGATTGCTTTACCAATTTGTTTCGCTTAAATAAAGCAAAAGTATAGTTTCCAACATCAGTTTCTGGAAAAGCGCCCATATCAGGTTTTGATATAATGGCCCCAGTATCTAAACTACCTGGCTCTTCATCTAAATTTTCAGGAGCATCAGAATATTTATTTCCAAAATTAGTATTACCAAAAGTATCATCATCACCATCTTGGTCAGAGCCAAGCGGTTTTTTTACTTTTCCATAGATTTCTCCAAGAGAACCTGGTACACGAATACTTCCTTTATTATGAAGTGTAGAAATATCACTTCTCATTCCTTTTCCTTTAACAATACTAGTAGTGACTCCATCCCAATCTTTATTAATTTCATCCAACATATCTTTTAAGTCATCTCGGAGTGTATTAATATTTTCTTCTTTTTTAAGATTAAATTCAATATGAAGGCCAGTTCCGCCACTTTGATAAACAATTGCTAGCGCATCAAACTTATCCTTTATTTTTGTACTTACTTCTTTTGCATACTTTTTAGCATCGGCAAGTGGAAAATCTCCATGGATGTCTAAGTCCACAAAACCCAAATCAGTTTTAGTCCCAAACACTTGATGAATAGAAAGTAATCTGCGCTCGACCCAATAAAAATAATTATTCGGGCTCTCGCTTTTTTCTGGATCGTCGTTGGTTATAACGATGGGTTTGTTATTATGATTTCTTTTTAAAATTTTTTCATTTGTGCCCGTACCAATATACACAATTATAGGATTATCTTTAATACGAGCCATAATTTTCTTTTTAATATCTGATTTAATATAATGGTTTTTGATTTGTTGGCGAGTTAACTTAACACCGTCTTTATCTATTAAAACTTCTTCCCATTTATTATCGTCTTTATCATCTGCTTTTTCATATACTACTTTTTCAAAACGTATTAAATCATATTTGTGATTTCCGATTTGTTCTTTTTGTTCAGTTGTAAGTTCATCTATAAAAGGATGATTTTCAACACCCTTCAAAGATACAATGTTTACAACTTTGATTTTATGTCCCCATGGCGTCATATATTCTTGCCCTTCTTTATATTTTCTACGTTCTTTACTAATACGAGTTGTATATATACCTTTTCCGCTACGAAGTCTCTTCTCTAAAAACTTATATTCATCTTCCGGAAAAGAAATTTCAGGAATATCATCATCTGCTGAATTTACGTTTTCATATACATCAAATCTCACCACAACAAATCTACGATCTTTTCCAAATTTTTGTTCTAAAGATTTAGCAACTCTTTCACCAAAAGCTTTTTCAATTCGATTTAAACTCATCCATTCTTTGCTAGTAATAAATAAATCACAGATATGAGCACCGGCATAACTAACACATTTAACAACTTCACTTACTTCTACTGGAACATCACCAGCGCGAATCGTCATTCGTCGTTTCCCTTCTTTAATGCCATTGGCATAACTACCTGGGAAATATAATACTCCTGGTTCAGTATATTCTGCTCTCTTAGAAATAGAAAATTTATTATATGATTCAATTAAGTTTAAATCCCATTTTTTTATAAGAAAATCTGTAAAAAAATTAACATTTGGATTTTCTAAAATTATCTCTTTATTTTCTAATAAATAATTTATAACACTATCATCAATTATTTTTATTAAATGCATATTACTATCTGGAGTAAATCCTATTTTATTAATTATCGCAGTATAAAATTCAGTAATATGTAATAATTCTCTCATTTTATTAAAAAAAATATTATATATTTTAAAAATAGTTCTATCAATTTCTGTTTTAGTTGGCTCATCTTCAAATTCATTTTCTAGTTCTGGTTCTGATTCTAGTTCTGATTCTAGTTCTATTGCTCGTTTACTAATAGCAAAATCTACAGCAGCGGTTTTAAAACCACTTAATCCTCCATTAGATGAAAACTCTGATGGTAACCCTGTTATTTTTGAAATCATTTTGTTTGCTCTTTGTAGATAATGTAAATTAGCAGGGTCAAATGGTTTTCGGGTTTTTAAAAATTGTTGAACTCTCCCAACACCACTAGAATTGGCAATACCAAGCAATTGATAAATATTATAAGCTCCAGGAGCTGTTGTATCATAGCCATACTGTTTAACAGCCTCTAAAACTTGATTAATTCTATTCATAAAATCGTGCTGTGTTGCACGATCCGCTAAATTTCTCAATTGTTGATTTGTTTTTACACTCTTAACAGAAAATGTGTTATAAAATTTATTATAAAGATCGGGTTTTAAATTAGCCATTGCTAATCTTACAATACCATTTTTAACAACACCGTCTGTTATATATTCTTGAGTAATTTTTTGTAGACTACCTAAATCCTTATCAATATTAATTCCTATCGAACGAAGCACAGCCAAATCTAATTCATAACCAACATACTTGCCGTTTATTATTTTAATAATACCAGGTATAGAACTAGGGTTCATTCGAATTGTTGTTCCTTCTCTGCGACGAATTACATAACCAGGATTATTTTTAACAAATGTACGAACTTTTTCATCATCAACCGAAACCTGTTTCCATATATTAATATTCCCCATATTTTTCTTAACTGTATTCCAGGAATTTCCTAACTCATTGAGTTGTTCTGAAGTAAAACCAGTAAGAGATTGTGTTTTTGGATCTCTCGCAAGTTGATTTACAAAAGAACCAAATTGTACTTGTGTTGAACCAAAAGAAGTCCCTGAGTCACCCACAATATAATTTTGGCCAGACTCCAATGTTGAAAAGATTTGATAGGCTTTTTGTACATCGATTGTTGGATCAGCAACAGCACGCAAACCAGAAAAATCCTGTATTTTTGAAGAAATTGGTTTTTTATCGAGCTTAGATTCAATATTTTCAATTACTTCATCAGCAAAGTCAGCTCTTTTTGATAGAAAAAATTCTGTATTTATGATTGATTTTTTAGTTAAATTCATATCTATTTCGACATCATTATTGTCGTTTTTTTCGACTACCTTAAAATTATCAAGATGCTTAACATGAAATTCATTCATAGTAGCATCTTTGGGCATCTTATCATCTCTTATTCTTCCTGCTTTTTGGTGACGTAACCCACCAGGAACTCGCTCTTGGAAAAATATTTCTAAAACAAACGGGCCTTTCTTTAATTTGTTTTTTATTTTCTCTTCGTCTTCTTTTGAAAAATTACTTATCTCACTTATATGATAAAGCTTTCCTTTATAATACTGACCAAATAAAGCTTTTAGTTTATTTTTATCAGAAGTTTCGTAATTATATACAACATAATCGTCAGAATCGCTTTTACCAATTCCTCCTTTATATTTATACATAACCCCTTTTGGTTTTGGTTCTGCCTCCCCAAGAGATTTATACTGATAAGACTTGTCTTTAATTTTAAGCACAATGCCCTCACCACCACTTTTTACAGCAGTATTCATAGCTTCTTGCCATTTAGAAAAAGGATATTGTTTAGTAAGTTGGATTTTCGCACTAGGTTTTACAACACTTTGGAGTAACTTTCTTCTTTGTTCAAAAGGCTCTTGTGAAATATTTTTGCCTTTATACCATAAAATATCATATAGGTGAATCTTTATTTCACCAGAAAGCTCTTTTGCTTTTTCTTGTGAATTTTCCGGAGAACTACCAGCCAAAGATGTGACTTTACCAACATCTTGTTTACCATTTTCCCAATATACAAGCTCACCTTCAACCATAGTATTATCTGGCAGAAAGCTTAGAGCTTTAATTAGTTCAGGAAAATTTTCAGTTTTTTCTTTACCACGGCGAGTATAAATATGAATTGTTTTATTAGATTTTATAATTTGGACTTTAAAACCATCAAATTTTTCTTCTACTATAATATTATCACGATCAAATGTTTTAATTAGCTCATCTACATCATCAATTTGAGTAAGCCGCATTAATGCCATCGGTTTAATAGTTTCGGCTGCTCTTATTGATATTTTAAATATGGACATTTTTGCTCCAATTATTTCTTAAATAAAATTTTATTTATAAATTCAGCTTTAGTTATGTCATCAGCTTCATTGGGAACTCTAAAGACTTTTACACGCCTTTTGCCTTTATAATTTTGTAAAAACAAAGCATCATTAAGTTTTGATATAAGTTTTTGATCACTAACAAGTGTTTGACCTGGAACCATATCATTTTGGTTGATTAATCTAAAACGGCCCTTCCCACTTCCATGTCTATAAGAAATCCAAACTTTATCCTTAATAGTTTTCATCATTTTATTATAATTCTTTTTTTCTTCTTCATTTTTAATAAGTGGATGTTCTTTAGCTGCCTCTTCTACCTCAACTTCACTTACTTCTCTTGCTGGTTTTTTTGGTTCAACAATTTCTAGTTTACCACTTGGTTCAAAACCAATATGAGGTAAAAATGGTATACCTATTTCTTCTTTAACTTCTTCTTGTGGAGTTATTTCTTTTACTTCTTCTTCAATCTTGGAAAGATAAATCCAATCTGAATCTACAGAAGATATTTTCCAAATACTATTTCCCATAGCCTCTTTTAAACCTTTTGGAAATCCTTTATCATGTTTTGCTAATTTAACATAATCTTTATTTGGGTCGGGACTTGCATCAATAATATGAATTTGTTTCATTTTATTAAATTTTTCTTTATTTATTGCTATTTCATCTGTTAAATTATTCTTAGCAATAGATTTAGTAGTTGGATCGGACCACGACCACCCTTTTTCTTTAAAAAACCTCGTATTGGTATTCAATTCTCGTTTATTTTCTATAGGTTTACCACCAACTTCTCCTAAAGTTTTACCTTCACCACCTTCACCTGGAGGAGTAATATTATTAATATCAAATTCTTCTGTCGGAATGTGTTCTTTATCTTGGAGTTTATAAGTAAAAGCAATAAGACGACCAAAAGCCATTTCATAATCTGCCATCAAATCTTTAGTATAAACTGGTAAAGATAAAACAGTTTCGCGCCAACCAACCAAATCATAATTTTTTATTTGCTTTTTAGCTTCTTTAAAACTATTCTCAGCTGCCTCAAATCTTTCAGTAATTTTTGTGTGAGATTCTTTAGCTTTGGCATAAAGTTGGCGATATTCTTTAAAAAATAATCTTTTAGTTAAACCACTAAGTCGATTCCAGATGCCAGACCAAAGACCAGCCTGTTTTATTAAATCTTTCTTGTATTGAGACGCTTGCTTTATAAATTCATCCATTAATGAGGCGTCTTTATAAAATCCAACTTCATCTAAAATACCAGCTATAAAAGTAGCCTCAAGAATAGATGGTGTTTCAGATATACCTTTTGTAAAAGTCATTTTATTTCCTCCGATAAAACACTCCGTAGAGTTATACACAAAAATTAGTAGAGTTGAAAACAAAAAAAGCCCATAGCAAAAAGCTATGGGCTTTTTTGTTTTATTTTTTTACATGCCAGGCCCCATACTTGGAGGTGTAGCCACACCTGGAAGAGTTCCGCCTGGAGGAGTTGGTCCAGCTGGTAGTGGAGCTAATTCTCCGAGCCCACCTGCTCCTGGAGGTCCACCCAAACCGCCCATTTCTGGTCCCATCCCAGGCATTCCTCCAGCCTCTGGCATTCCAGGCATTCCTCCGCCAGCACCAGCGCCACCCGCACTTTCGCGCTCTTTGGAATCAACAGGCTCAAGTATTTCTTTTTCTGGATCAAGAGCACGAAGCTCGGTAATAGTCATCTTTCTTAGATTCTCATCTTCTTTCATCCTAATAGCTTCTCTAATTGCCTCTTGTCGCATCTTAACAATTTCATCTTGATAGCTCAAACCCAAACTTCTATATAATGTTTGTATTGAAGCTTGTTTTTGACTTACCAATCCTGTAATATTTTGTATATAATCTTGTAGATCGTATAAATTCATTTGGTTCCATTCAACTTCTGGAACAATCAACCTTTTTACTCCACCTTCATACTCATAGAAATCCTGGATTTCACTAATCGGAGCGAAAATCTTATTAGTAAGCCAGCTTGCTATCATATTTCTAAAATTGAAGTATCTCTGTCTTAGAACTTCCAAACCAATAGAAGCAGAAGCATAGACTGCACTTTCTGTATCAACTATAGCTGGAGGGATCATTAATCCGGTATATATATTCTTAACAATAAGTTCCATATCAGATCCAATTTCAAGTACTTGTCCAGAAAAGCCAATACGTTCAACTGAAACACCAGCATGGGTAATTAGTTTAAAATCTTTATCATACTGAGCTTCCTCAAAAATTTGACGAAAAAACTCAATGTCTTCTTGGGTAGCTCTATAGTCACCATCAGCATTTCCACCAACTTTAATTATTGTAATTGGGTTAATCATACCATCGGCTTGTGCAAACTTAGCTTCACGAAGTTTATCATAAAGCATTAAATCTTTAAATACGCCAACAATAACACTTGTTCCTCTTACATCGTATGGGCTAGAAAGCATTTTTAAATGTGATACGTTAAAATTATCTAATGGTATGTCTTGCCCAGCACGAACATGATATATAATTTTTTCTGGAATTTGTTTTCTTAATTGAACATCGGATGGATTATTACTCATTACTAAACGTTGTAAAACAGCGTCGGGTTTTAAAGAAATTATTGGTTCACCAGATAGTACGGTTTTCTTTACATGTATGTAGTCTGGATTTTGAATTACAATTTTAGACCATTTGCCTATTTTTTCATCTAGCTCAGCATATGGAAAACAATTATGAACCGCAATACCATTTGCTATATATGAATGATCATCTTCTACTTCCAGATCATACATAAAATTATCATTAAACATATCTGTTATGTCTTCAATACTTTTTATATTTAATATTTGCCAATTTTTGTATAGAGCTGTCCGTGGCGCACACCAATCGGTTTTTTTAAGTAATTCTGTTTTTTCTGTTTTCAATAAAAATTTAAATAAATCATATGCCTCATTAGCAATAATCTTTATCCTATATTTTTCCGATTCATTTTTATCCGGATTTGCTTTTATTTTCGAAATTGTCGTATGCGCCCCAATTCTTCGCAACATAATAACAAATTGGTTTGCCAAATCACGAGATGAAGTACACAATATAATATGTCCATTTTCTTTATCAACACATCCATCACCATCAATAAAACCAGCTATAAGCTGTAATTGAAGTAATGGTGGCAAAAACATGATAGTTTTACTTAATTTTTTAGATTTACTGTACTCTCCACAATGCTTCATAAAAAATTCAGCAATTTTTGTCCCATTTCTTTTTCCACTTGCCAGACAATGATCATATTTATCTTTACCAATTACAAAACCAATACTTTTATTGGTATATGTAATACCTTCATAATTAAAACTTTGTTTTAAAGCCGGAATAAGTATAGAATCTATAAACTGTTTATCATATGAGGTAAATTTTATACCACTATATTTAGTATGTTCTTTTCTTTGATATTTACAATAACAACCTTCAGCAAGCCAATAACCCAAAATATAACACAAATTATTATCAAAATCTGAATTAGTGATTTCCTCTTTATTAAATGGCGAATAAACAATATCGCCAACATTAATATCATTCATTTCTTTAAATTGTGGCACCAAATCATGATGTACATTTAATTTTCTACAATTGCTACATCTTTTTTTATCTGGCAATAATTTCATCTTTTTTACTTTACATGAAGGAGTGTCACAAATTATTTCTGATCTATCAGTCATAAAAACAGGGTGTTTACCACTAATTATTAATGGTTCTGATAAGCCAACAACATGAATTTTATATATTTTAAGATGTTCTTCAATAACTGTATTTGTTGGTTTCGCAAACCTATCAATGACCTTTTTTTTATTGCCAAGATGTGTTATAACTTCATCACCAATTTCAATCTCAGAAATTGGTTTTAAACTTCCATCTGACATTGTAACTAGCGAGGATCCTTGTATTTTCTCTCCAAGCTTCCAGTATTCAAGTGCCATATCACCTAATGATTCCATAAGTCCCATTTCTTCAACCATATCTTCAAAGAAACAAAGAACCTTTTTATCATGACATTTTATATTGATTTTGCTTATTGGATATGTAGCATGTAGTGTAATTGCATTTCTAACTATTGGGTGCAATTGAAAAAAGTTGCGGCACCACGCATTTACAGTAATCCTGTCTCGCGGCAAATTAAGATTTGCCATTGTAAATAGCGGACTATAAACTTCTGGAGCCAATCTTTCAACAGATCCTCCAGCCGTAGAACCACTACCAGATTGAGAAGCGCTAAAACTAGCACCAGATGCATTTTTTTTTAAAAAATCATTGCTATGAGCTACAGCCCCAACAGCCGTCTTAGCAGAAGAATTTATAACTCTTTTATTTTCTCCAGGATTTGTAGGAACCCATTCACCTCTACTTATTTCTCCATTTGATATGAATGAAGCCTCATTTGTTCCACGTACTAATACACTACCACGTAAAGTCCCTCCTTCAACAAAATCTCCATTTTCTAATTCATGTTCAAGACTTGCTTTTCTATATGGAGTCATACCATCAGCAATTTTTGGAGAAATTCTCAAAACTTTTTGTTCCATACCTGTAGGATCTCTAGATATTCTTCTTCTCGACATAATTTATCTCTCTCTTATTATATTTTTTTAGGAAAGTATACAAGAACAGGTTTTGGCAGTATAGAACGCTCAACAGAATGAGTACTCATTTTAAACCCTTTAGTTTTATCAAACTTATACGCAAAATATGCATATATTAAAGCCATAAAACCGTCGTTTTGTAATTTACCTTTTACATATGTTGTATACGGCTCACCCTTTCTTTCTGTAATCTTACTTTCCATTGAACAACATTGTTTTACTAACCAAATAATACTTTCATAACTAGCCCAAGGAAATCTAATTTGCCCCTTTCTTAATAAACTAAACATTTCCTCAATTGCTTTATCTTTATCTATTACTATTTCTAATTCTTCTTTATTATATTTAACACCGCCTGACACCATACTTGAATTTCTAGCTGTTTTATACTTTTCACCATATATTTTTTTAAGTTCTCCAGATAAATCTTCGGCAAAACCAATATCTCCAACAGATGAGCGTATACTATATAACCTAAACATCTTTTCGATAAAATTAATCTTTCCTTCCAAACTATTATCTTTTAGTTTCTCAGCATAATCAATAATAAATCTTTCTTGATGATCGACTGTTAATATGACACCACAAGAAAAAGATTTTCCTCTTTTCCCACCATCTAAGTCTGGCTTTCCTCCCCAATCAACACCTAAATATGATACTTTTTCACCAATAGGAATAGATTTAGCCATAACTCTATTAGCATCTCTACAGTTATTATATATTTCTTCAAATGTAATGGGCATTCCCTGACCGGAGTGAAATTCTCCTAATACTTCATTATTGTATATAATTTCAGAGTTAATCGGACTAATATCTGGTTTTTCTTTTAAAATCTTTTCTTTTGTAAATTCAGGAATAAAAAGCTGGTTAAAATGAAATCCCACAAACTTCGCATCTTCTTTCCCAGGAGTTGGAATCCATTTTCCTCTTTCAATAGCTTCCACTTTATCTTGTTCTTCTCCACAAGATGGACATTTTACTATATTTTCATATAACCATATTTCATTTTCCCATCTATTAGATTCTGGAGTATACAACAGAAAAAAATTACCACAGTTTTTACAACCTAAATAATACCTTCTCTGATCGGATTCTTCCCACATACGATGGAAAAAGGTACCCTTTTGTCTTGGAGTTCCAAAATAAATTTGAACACCACCGGGCTGTGGACCAAATTGCGCTCTTGTTAAACACTTAATAGCTTTACCAACAGCTGCTTCAGTCATATCTTGCACTTCGTCACAAAAGAATACATCAAATGTACGACCAAGAACTCTTGTTCCTTCAGATCCAATAGATTCACACCAAAGAGTATTTCCATTTTTGAATTGTTTATAACGGAGAGCGTCTGTGGCTTCGCGGGCACTGTCTTTTTGTGCCTCTATATATGGTTTGATTTTTCCAGGATGATTTTTATCATTATAATCTGGAATAGGTAACGATTCATGAATCATTTTTTCTAATTTATCCTTAGAAAAAGCGTGCATAAGCTCAAGTTGTGGAAAAGCATGCATTACACGAACTGGCGGGATACCATTCACTCCGTACATTCCACTGGACATCATATAAAGTTCAAGAACAGAAGCCATTGTAGTAGCTGCTACTTGTCGTCCTTTAACCATAACAATAGGTTTTGCATCAGGAGACATAGCAGCAGTTACGATATATCTATATATATCAGCCATCCATTTCCAACCATTATTAGAAATCCTAAATGGTTTTCCATCTAAATTTAAATAACTTTCAGCAAAATAAACCGGATCTACACGCATTAATTCTCTTTTTAGAGAATCAAAGCTATTTTCTGGACGCCACATATCTGAGGCTATAAAAGCTTTAGAAGCCATATTTACACTTTAGAAGGCTTATCAAAAACCTCGATATTGCCGTCATCTTCTTTTACAGTAAACATCTGTACTTCTACTAACCCAATAACATCATCATCGCGAGAGCGGTCAATTTCTTCTTTTTCTTCATTAATTCTTTTTTTAATATACTCTTTAATTTCTTCTAATTCTTTATCGCTAAATTTTTCTGGACGAGATTTAATAATATTCATTAAAGCTGGAGCATCAATGTGTCCCTTTCTAGATCTACACACATTATCTATGTGTTTCTTGACTCCATCATGTTTTTTAAATACACTAGGTTTTTCTTCTTCGGCTATTTTTTGAATCTTTTGTCTTATTAATTCTGCTACTTTTATTTTACCAACTCTTTCATACTCATTTGATATGGAAATAAGACCAAGTAAAAGTCTAGCCTTTACTTTTTCAGATTTTGTAAGTTCTTCTTTTGAAGCATCCTCTAATTTTTCAAGTTTATCATAGTATTTAGCACCCTTTTGATCTTTGAAATCTTTGGTTTCTTGAAGATGATCTTTAACAATCTCCTTAGCTATTTGGGGGTCATTAGTATGTTCCATTTCAATTTTAATACCTTTATTAAGTTGTTCTGAATCAAATTTTTCATCTGGTTGATTATCACCTAAACCACCACAAATCTTTTCTTTTGTGGTGGCAACTTTATCTAATCCAATGCGTTGGCGTAATTCAGTTACCTTTGCTTCGACAGCCTCAAGATCATTTTTTTGTTTAAAGATATTTTTAATATCATCAAACGGGTTTGCGCCGCGTTTTAATTCTTTGTCAGCAAAATTTTTAAGCCAATTAGGTAAATTGGCTGCTGGAAAATATTCACGATCATTATTTCCAAAAGACATTATTAAACCCTCCCTAGAAAATTATTATTTATGCATAATATTGTGATTGCCATTCACCAAAATTATCCTTTCTTGTTGAGTCTTCGTTTTTAGAGCCCATCATTAATCTATCTTTAAAAATCGGATAACCAAAATCTGCCATAATTTGTAGAATAGCTAATTCCTCTCTATTAGTAAGATCATATTTTTCTTTAACTTCTTTATATAATTCTTCAATATTACGACCACCAGAAACGGCACCATTAATTATCGCACCAACAACAGCTCTCTCAAAAGCAGACATCTGAACCTGGATTCCTTTAAACTGAGGAGTTGTCGCCTCTTTTACCAATTTTCCTTCTTCACCCTCATCTTCAGCACGTCTACGACGCATATGATGTCTTTGTTTTGTCATCATATTAATTCCATCCAAAGCATCTTGAACTTCATCTTTATATGAATCGACTATTTTGCGAATTTCATCTACTTTTTGAACATCAACTTCATCATCATAATCGGAGCGAAGTGCTTGTGAAATATATGAATCAAGCTGCTTATATTGTCCAAGAGCTTTTTCTAACATAGATTTACTTCCTCGAGCTGAGTTCGGTTTTGGTAATCTACCAATTTCGTTAAGTAAAAATATAACGAAATGTTTTGGATGTTTGGAAGTACGCCAATCAGTACTCTCTTCTTCTTTTCCTTTTGGTTGTCCCATATCCAATGGTAGTTGTAGTGGTGTAGGAGAAACAATAACTGGAATAGCAGCTTCTTTTTCAAGCTCATCATCCTCTGCCACACAGATTATTTCTTCAGTCATTTTTTCATCCTCTCCAACAGTGAAGAGATTTTTTTCTTTTGACATAATACTCCTCCATTAAATGGATAATTTCCCTAAATTAAGTTTATTCAAAACTTCATTCATTTTTTTTATAATCTTATCTTGAAATTCAAGCAATTCTTTTGTTCTATATTCAAGCAATTTCTCTAAAAATATATTTTTGGGAAGAGTTCTAACACGCGTGTGCTTGTTACTCCCCGCCATCAATAATTGGTTATTATCAATCACGTAATCCTCCAATTAGCGAGAAAATTTATTTAAAGCAGAAATCAAATCTCCTAATCTTTCTGTTACTAATTTCTGTGATGTTATCAAATCAGATATACGATTAACAACTATTACATGACCTGCTTTAATTTCATCAATAGCGATATCTAAACTTTTTTCTAAATTTTCCAAACAAATATTAGATTCTCTAACAAGTGGTAATAATTCAGTTGGAATATACCAAGCGGGTGCATGATTTTCATTATATACATTATGCATATCTTCTAATTTCTTTGTCTTTTGCCAAATTTCATCCAATTTGTCTGATTGTTCTTTAGTTAAAATACAGAAATCTTTAATCTGAGAAATTTTTTCAGAAATATCTTTAAATTGATTTGTTTGAGTTTCTGCAAGTTTATTTGCTGAAACATTTGTTTCAATATCTTCCTTGGATTTGCCGTACTTTTTTATAAAAAACTCTACAACTTTAATTAGAGCCCACACTAAGCCAACAAACAAACCTGTAAGAACGGATCCTGTAATTTCCATTTATATGACCTCTCGGCTTTTTATAAATTGTTCGATTGCTTTCATATCTATATGCGAATTAAATAGCATATCTTTAGAACTATAATTTAAATCGCCCACTTATATTCATAACACCCAACAGGGCAATTATTAATAATTTCAATTAGTTTGATTCTTTCTTTACAAGGTATATATATTATATTTTTTTATTGTAGCTAGATAATATATTAAAATCTTGAAATCTTAAGAATTCAACTTCAAACCAACTAAAATCCTCAGTATACAACATATATCCACCATAATTATTAATTGTACCATCTCCAATGTACCAGTGTAATAAACATTTTTGTGTAAGTATAATATCTGATGGGATAATTTTTATAAATTTTCTATTTTTAAAATTATATGGTTTGTTACAATCAAAATTATTATTTTTAACATACCTTTTTTTATGTGATTCGCCCAATTCTAATACATTTTTTTGTTACAAATTGCCAAGTCATGTTCTTAGACTTTCCTGATGGTTTTTTTATTAAAAATTTTATTTCCAACAAATGGGATATTATTAACTAATAATATATTAAATAAATAGTCGGCCCACTTCTTTTTATCATGGCCAAAAGATTCACAAAAAGAGCCCTGATTTTTATATCTTATTAAACCACCATCTCCGAGCATTTCGCCATCAAAAACGTTTATTAAATCTTTTGATAACAAAATACTTCTTACTTTTCCAGATGACACGCAACTCGACATATTTTTGAGCTTCAATAACATTTGTTTTAATCTATAAGCAATTAAATCCTGACTACGTCTCTGCTGTTTGCCGCTAATTTAAATTTTTGTTAAAATATAAATCGATTATTTGTTTGTTTGATATATCTAAACGTGAGCCCATTTTAAATCCTTCTAAGTTTCTCCAACATTTCAACTATATTTTCATTGTTGTTTAAATTATTATTAAAATAATATTTACAATCTTCTAAAAAACCTTCTAATTCGAGACGCTCTTCCGTAACCAAAATTTCTTTGTTTTCTAATTTTTCTATAATATTTTTTGATAAAGCTTTTTTTACAATTTCAGATTCTAATTCCCCAATTAAAGAAAATAAACCCTCAAAAAGATTCCGGCTTTGGTTATTATCAGCATAAAATCCAAGTGGAAATGCATATAAACCATCTAAACCAACACCAGCAAAAGTCTGTGCATAGAGTGGACTTCCTATCATAGGTGGTCCATGCATTCCAGCAGCTGTATCACCAAAATCACAATTTACGGTTTGTTTGTCTCCCATTATATTAGCAGCATAAACGCAACGATCACCTGTTTTATAATAAACATATACTCTTGCGTTAGCCAATTTTATAGCACCTTGTTTCTCCATTTCAATCATAGAAAGAGGACACATATGGGTAACAGAACTACCAGCATTTTCACAAGCGGCAGTAATCGGCAACCCAAATGGGCATTTTTTATCACTCCTAACATCTGATCTTACAAAGGAGCATTTTTTCATTATTTTAATCCTTTTCCCGTCTATTTTTTTCTTTTAAAAGTAATTTATAGTAATTTACAAAATCCTTGGCCGCAGTCATTGTGGCATCATCTGCACTCTGACCAGTAGCTTTTCTTTTTTCTTCAATATATTTTTTAACACTTTCAAAACTTTCTACATTTTCGTCACCAGAATATAGATGCGGTTCTTTCGGAAAATCTTTTGTATTATCTGGGCCAACTGGCTCAAAATATGCTTCTTTTTCTAATTCCCATATTGATTCATTAAAAAAATCTTCTTGTTCCGCTTGTTTCATAAGTGATTCTAACTTTGCTATTCGTTCCTTAGTTTTTTCTGTATCCCATAATTGAAACCTTTCTTTTTTAATATTATTGCGCCATTCAATCCAATCTCTAATTCCACCAGGAAATTTTTCCATAAATTCTGAAACACTCCCATAATATGGTGAATTTTCCCAAGAAGAATAATCCATGTTTTTTCTCCAAGGATTAGGAGTAGTGCCATCATTTTTTGGTTCCATATATGCAACTTTATTAATTTTGTTTTTTATCACAAAAGCATCAAATTGTACACAGAAACTGTTAAAAGCTTCTATATCGCCAGAATCACTTATTGCTTTCGCAGTTTTTAATAAACGAATTAGGGAATTAGACATATTAAAAAATCTCCTGTCCATCAAGAATCTCTTGAATCATATTTCTTTTAACTACTTCTAATTGCATCAATTTACTAAGCGGAATTATTGGCAGAAGCTTATATTTAGAAAGTAATTCAATTGTTTTGTCTGAATTAATCCTTAACATTTGGTTAATTTGTTTCTTAATATGCTCCAATGTTATGTTTTGCAAACTTCCCCTATATTTAATTATAGTTTTTCCCAACTCTTTGTCTATACTAAAATCAAATTTTATTGCTAGTTTTAGCGCTCGCAAAATTCTACGGGGGTCGTATCCGATAGTAAGTTCTGGATTTATTGGAGTTCTTATTACTTTTGCTTTTAAATCTATTATAGCTTTCCCGGTTAAATCCAAAGGCTCATTTTGTAAATCCATTGGTTGTAGCAAAGTATTTATTGTAAAATCTCTACTAAATAGTTCTTTCTGTAGTTCTGATGGATCATCAATACCCATATCTTTAAGTTCTGTAACTATACCTGGGATTTTAAAATTATTGGAAAAATCCAACCTTATGTTTTTAAAATCTATAGATGAATGCCCATCATCATATAATCTAAATAGCGCATTTGGCCATTTTGAACTTACAAGTGTAGCCAAAACAGAAGAACTTGCATCACCAGTAGTAATATCTATATCTTTTACTAAATTTGGTGGAACACCAAGAATTCTATCTCTTGGCAAACCGCCAACAATATATGCAGTTGGTAATTCATTTTCTTTTGTTATATCTTGTAAAGAATTCAAAAGGGCTGATAACTTCATTAAAGTGTTTCTCCAATCTTTTCGAATTCTTTTATTATATAATTACAATTACTTACACACATATTAAACATGGCGGCAACTTCTTTTCGAGATTTTCCTAATTTAATTAGATCAAATATTTCTTTATTCCTTCCACAAAACTTTTTTTCATATATTTTATTAGCATTTTTAATTTCAACAATTTTCCTTATTTCCTTATACTCTTGCGCTTTATTAAATTTTCTCTCTAAATAGTATTTACAATCTCTATATAACCAATCTAGAAACAAATCTGCATCTCTACCAGTTTTTTCTATAACATATACACTATTTTTTCTTTTTTTTTGTATATGTATAAAACAATAATTCAATTCCAGTTTGCTTGCATACGACTTTTTTAATATTTTCGATTTGTTTAAATGAGCCAGAAACAACAGATATTTTTAGATTTTGTTTTTTATTCCAAGTTATACAACCATCTCCATCAAAGTATCCTCTTATATAATGTCTAATCATACAAGATGATAAATCTGGCAAATCTATTGTTAAAGATTTTTTCTTAAAAACATTAAAATTATGCAACAAGTCATCAACAATTTGTTTCGAATATATACAAACTTCGCAATATTTTCCAATATTTTTTATTTTATAATTGCCCATTACAAAATTTAAAAATAATTCAACATGCTTTATATCTTTTTTATGCAACACAATCTTAACCATATTATCATAAATAGTTCCATCAGCAGCTATAAATCCTGCCCAATAGCAACTTTCAGCATTTATAGTAGAAAAAATTGACTCGTTCAAACTATATTTACGAATATATTTTTTCATTTAGACTCCTGGTTTTACCGGCACTGCTGGAGCTGGTGGCACGGGTGCTTCTTCAGAGACTTCAAACATTTCTTTTTCTTTTGGTGGCCCACCAGCAAACTCACCCATTTCAATTTCTGGTGCCTCTTCTTTCTTTTCTTCTTTCTTTTCGCCTTTTAAACCACCTTTTAATTTGTTAATAATCTTTTCTAATCTTGTTCCAACATAAATATTAAGTTCAAGAGCTTTTGCTTGTGCTTCTCCTAACTCTGGAAAATGTGAAGCAATATTCATACTATCAAGCATCATGTCAGCTTTTGACAATGCACGCACAAACTCCCTTTCACCAAGTTTTTTTGCAAGTGGTTCCAAAACACCAAGAACATCTTGCACCGATAAACTTTTACCCTCAAACGGGTTATCATTGTTTGATGTTTTTGGTTCGGTATTTTCTATTGGAGGTGCTGGCGGCGTTTCTGGAGCCGGCAAATCCCCTTCAACCCCTGCGGGAGGTGCCATAGTCATATCGGCGCCTGTTGGGGCAGCTGGAGGCCCTGGAGGCATCATTTCTCCACCTGGAGCGGGTGGTAGAATTTCTCCCATTGGGGGCAAATCTCCCGTTGGAGGCATAGGACCCAAATCTCCACCAGTTTCCTCTGGTCCTCTACCACTAAGAGCCCTTTCTATTTTTGAAGCAATATCTCCAGTCGGTGGTTGTGCAATTTTAATTAAAACCTGAGCGCCTTCTGAAAAACCCGCATTGTCCAATTTATTCGCAGTTCGAACAATACAATCTATCATAGTAGCGGTTGTTCTAAGAGGAAGTATTTCATTCTTTAAATCAAAAAGCATTACTGATAATCTACGCCACACTTCCGGGGGCCAAACTTTATGGAAACCGTCAAGTATTTTTATAGCAGAATTTAAACGATTAATTAAATCTATTTTATCTTGTTCTGGCGACTTTATTTTCTTAGGTCTGCCTGGTCCTTTTTTTACCAAGTCTTCTTGAATATCCATTGGTTGGGAAGGTGGCCTCGAAAAAGATGGGATTATGGTACCAGCAGCAGATTTTTGTATTCCATATTTTTCATGGTCGCTATGTTCATAATATCTTACCCAATTTTCAAAATTAAATTTCTCCATAGGACTCCATCCATCCAAGGCTTTTTCTATCGCGGCTTCACGGTTTTTTCCAGAATAAATAGCTGCATAAATTTCACTTAATGTTATTATCCATTTATTAACATCATATTGTGGTATTGAATTTTCGTCTTGTGTTCCTCTTGTATTAGGATAAGCCACCTTTTTTTTTTTATTAATAACATCAAAAATAGATTTACGAATATCTGTTAAATCAACATTTTCTTTATTTCTTAACCTTTCAAAAGCACTTATTACTATTTCATTTTTATCAGCATATGAACATTTAAATTCATCACACAAATCATCAATAAAATGTTCTATATAAAAATATAAATTACGCTCACGATCATTATTTATTTTAATTTTAGAAAGCGTATCAACATCATTATATACAACTTTCCACAAATCGTTAGTCATACCCTCATCAGATATATTGGTTAATATGTCATTTACATAATTAATTGCCATTTCCATCCTCATCTGATTCTTCAATTTGCGCAGTTAAAGTTTTAACATCAGAATCCATTTCCCTAAGAGTTAATTTTTTATCTTGACGATATTGAAAAGTTTTCATTTTATAATCTAACTTTTCAAGAAATTTAACTGCAATCTTTGGATCAATTTCCCTCATTATTTCCCAAACAGCCTCTCTTAAAAGGGCCATTTGATTTTCTATTACTGTTATATTTACATTAGTTTCAACAGTATAATCAGCAATTTTATCTACAAATTTTGCCCACTTTTCTAATACTGTTATATACGTATTAAAATATTTCTGTAAATTTTCTTCATCCGATTTCGAACCTTGTCCCTCTGATAACTTATCAAAAAGAGCTTCTGCTCTTGACATAATTAAAGAATGAAGACTTGCTAACTGTTGCCTTACATCTATATGTAAATTAACAGCTTCTTTAACTTTTTCTTTATAAGAAGTAAAATTTTTAACCTGCGTATGCTCTTTTTTTGTTTCCTTTTCAATCTGTTTCTCTTTAGTCGCCTCTTTTATAATTTCAAGAGCATCTCCCTCAATTTTCATATGTTCTTTTCTAAATTTTTGTAGAGTAAGATAAGAAATGTGTAACTTTTTATTATTAGGATACATTTCTTCTATTAAATTTGCAACTTCTCTTACACTCTCACCCTTACTTAGTTTCCTTATAATTAAATCTGCACTAGGATGGTTTAGTATCTTACTAAATGACATCTATACTCCTTAATATAAAAACCCGATAGAGTGTCCATATCTATTCAAAACAACAATAGACCTATCGGGTTCTAGTTCATTCTATTCAATACGTCAGATCTTGAATCATAAATTCTCATTGGTATACCGCCAAAATCACTTGTAGTGGGTGTTTGAGCAGCTATGCTACCACCAGGAACTTTTTGTCCTTCATAATTTACATATCCAGCTTCATAATTATATTTTTTTCCATCGATTGGACACTGATATGTATTTTCTGCTATTCGTATTGCTTGAACTCCGTGATGATCTGGACAATATCTTGTAGAAAGTGAACCCTTGCTCCGTATTTGTATTAATTCATCATCAGCTGCATTTTCTACAACATCAGTCCTGTATTTTGGAATAAATCCGTAATCTTTAGCCATATATAAAAGATCATTAACTTCATCAACCTTATTCGCTAAAGTATAAAATTCATTATTATCTAAATAATCTGCTAACTTGACTAAATTATATCTCCCAACCTGTGCGCTTAGTTCTAATACACTAACAACTTTATTAGTTAATTCATGGTAGCCATTTGTATCTAAATAATCAGCAAAATGTATCAATTCTCCTAAAGAAGCCGCACGCGATGGTGGAGCTGCTGCGAGAGTAGTAACAGTTGCTGCCCCCGGTGTGGGATATGTTGTATCTGGTGTTGCTTGTATTTGTGTTTGAAATTGTTTAATCATAGTTCCAAGCGCATCGATAGTTCTACCAAGATTTGTAATTTCCAATTGTACAGCTGGTAAAGGCCCACCCTTATTTAAAGTATCAAAATGCTTTTTCAAATTAACATAAGTTTGATTTAATCCCTGATACCACCTATCAAGAGTTTCCTTATTAAATGCCATTTTAATCACCAACAAGAACTTTTGCTGTATTAAAAAGTACATTATACTCTTTTTGATTTTGTCTAGCAGCATAAGTTGATTTTAAATAATATGTTCCATTTTCATCACGTACTAATTCATGTACCGGCCTTCCAAACTTTTTATGAACTGGATAAATTGAATTTGGAGTCATTACAAATTGATCACTATCATTATAAGCCGTTTTAATATTCTTTTTAGTTTCTTCTAAGCTAAGTAGCATTGTTTGATAATCTGCAATTACATTTCTATATGTATTTCCATCAAATTTTTCACCTATAATTGCAAGAGCTTCATCACAAGATTCAAAATCACCATTCAATGCGGAGTTTACAATTAAATCTTTAAGTTGTGGTAAACCCATGCTATCAAGATCACTATATTGTCTAGAAACCAACGCGTCGTCATTTACAAATCCACTCATAGCAAAAGCGTGTAAATTAGCCGCAGTAAATTCAGCAACATAATCGCCTTTTGCAAATACTGACGGAAGCAAAGGAGCATTTCCTTTCATTTCGACTGGAATTTCAATTGTAGTTTTACCACCAGAAGTATTAATGGTGGCCTCACATATAAAACCGTCGTTCATTGGTGCAGCAACTCTAACTTGGGTACCTTTAAATCCCATAGAATTAAGTTCAGCAACAAGCATTCGTTTAGTAAGACGCACAGCAGCCTGTGGATATCCTACAGCAGTTTCTAGCACACTTTCTTCAAGTTCGGCGGCAAGAATTTTTAATGGCACAGGTACTTCGGTTTTTGGAATACGAACTTCTCCAATATTTTTACTTTCATCTGGCAATGAAGCAAAAACACCAGGAGTAGATAGCCCTTCACTTCCATTTGCGGCGGGCATCTTGGTTGCGATTTTGGCAAAATCATCTTCTGGCAAAGCAGATTTTACATTACCCGTTAAAACATTTAACGAATAAAGAATTGCTGAAACATTTGGTAGATAATTTGTTCGTTGAGCGGCATTATCTAAATGGGCATTTAAAATAGATGTATTAAGTTCTTCAAATTTATCGCCAGCAACAAATACACTTGGTAATTGAGTTCCGGACGCATCAGCTGGAACATAAACTCTAACAGCACCACGATTAGTATCTAAGTCAGCAGCAAAAACTAAAAATTTAGAATTACCACCAGCAAGTCTTACCCTAGCTGTATGATAACCCAATGATAGAAGTTCAAGCTCAACCTTTTCCTTTGCAGCAGAAGCACATTGTGGATCATACCTGTCGGAAATTGGCTCAAACATTTTATCAAGTTCAGATTTTGCTTCTTTGTTTATATCATATTCTAAAGTTTCAAGATTTACATCCCTGACACCTTGAATATATTTTGAGTTGGTTTCAACAGAAGCCCGCTTTTCGGACAATAGCAAATCTCCCAACACTTCTCTAAACTTAGTACCAGTTGCATTAAGCCCAACGAGTTCACCATAGAGTTTTTCTATGTCTCCTTGACTTATGAACTGATCTGGATGTTTATGATACAATTGTTCAACAACATTTGCCATTGCGTTGATTACTGTATCTTGGGGATAAGTTTCTGCAACTTTTTGGAGCCTATCTTTAAGTTCGCCCAAAACATAATGCTTGCCCTCTGTTAATTTTGCCAGTGCCAGCTCTGCCTGTATTTTTAGAGAGCTAAAATTTGTCATTTTAATCTCGCCTCCAAGTTAGTATATAATCTATAATAAAATATTGCTATATTTTTCAAGCACTTTATTAAGTTTATTTAATTCTTATTTTCTAAATATTGTTCAAGAGCAAGAAGTCGCGAATCAATTATCTCTTGAACAACAAAAACCCGCTTGCTTTAAAATCATTTGTTTCTCAGCAGACAGGGTTTTAATTAATTTATCAACAAATTCATTATCTGTAGTTATTTTATTATACACGGTACGTTGAAATATTCTAATATCTTCTGATTCTGTTAAACCAAAATTTTTAGCAGCCAGTCTTAAAATAGGAATATTACGATAAGCAATAGTTAAGTTTTCTTCTTTTTTATCTAACTCAACAGACCAAGCGGTTGCTACTTTTTCTTCTTGTTCATCAGGTAAAGCATAAGTACGTACTAAAAACTCACCATCATCACTAGATTGAACTTGCCACAAGTCTTCTGGATTTCTATCTTTAAAACGAAATAAATCAAAAGCTACACGCACCAAACGATGTTCATTACCCTTTAAAGGAATTTTATTAAAATCATTCCCTAGTTTTTCAAAATCAATTTGAAATTTGTCCATTTTATATGCTCCATTAAAAGTATATATAATATTAAACACACTCATTCATCAATTATATGAATGTATTAATAGAAAGTTAATTTGTTATATATAGGAATAAAAATTAATAGTTCAACATGGTGAGATTAAAATGACGCAGCGAATTGCATTAGATTTTGGACACACTAATCCCTTAAAAATATATTTTAAAATAAAAAGCTAAATATCTAGTTCATCAAGAAGTTCTTTACTTTTAAAATCTTCAATTTGCTGTAAAATATTAATTATTTTAGTATCACGGGCACATATCTTTTTTAGTTTCTTAATTGCGCCACCATATCTTTTCCTACCATTTGTATAATCTATATTACCCATAAGTAATTTATGTACTGTGGTTTGGTGTATTCCAAGCTGCTCAGCAATTTGTATTTGTGTTTTGCCTTCCAATCTTAACCTTACCACTTCTGCCTGGCGCCTAGTAAGATTATAATCAATAATACGCATAACTTCATTAATTAGTTGTTTCTGTAAATCATAAAATTCTTCTGAATAAGTGGCCAAGTTAACCTGAGCACCCAATCCAGTATCCAATGGAAAATCATTAAGTATTACTGGATCTATCGTAATCTCAACAATTTTGTATTGATAAGAATCAGATTTATTTTTCTTTTGAGACATATAGGCACCTCGGTATGATTAATCCCACAGTGGTCTGATATCAGCATAATGTTCTTTAGACTCCAAACGAAAAGATAGATCTTCTACAGAATGAATTCTCAAAAACTCATCTACATCTTTTTCAATATCATTTTGTAGTGGATTATAAAAAGTTAAATTTATTCCTTCATAATTATTTTTTTCAACAGCTTTGCGAGCTTTTTCTTGTGCTTCTAATTCATTATCCATTATAATAACAATATTGTTAGTATAACGAGATAAAAGTGCCACATGCCGAATAGATAAAAATGCTCCGCATGTGGCAACAAAATTCTCTAAACCTTTTTGATGTGGCATTATGACATCAAAGTATCCTTCTACAACATAAACCATATTTTTCTTTAGAATGCTATTCTTTGCAAAATTAAAACCAAATAGGTGATAGCTTTTTTTATATACTGAATTTATATATTTGACAATACCATGCTTTTCACGTTCTTGTTCACTTAATAAAGTTCTACCGGCCATAGCTATATAATTACCATATACATCTCTAATCGGCATCACTAAATTTTGTGTTTTAAATGTACTCACAGATGCGTTTTTAATAATACCTGCCAAGCGAAGTTCTTTTGAGTTTATTATCTCAAATAATTCTCTTAAGTCTTGTGGAAATAAACCTATTTCAAATTTATTAATAGATTCAAGATTTATTTTCCTTTTATGGAGTACATACTCCATTACTTCATTACTTTGTAATAATTTTTGGTGACAAAAATTTGCAACTTTCGCAAAAGTATTCACGTATTATTCCTCTTTCTTTTCTAAATATTCCTTTAAACCACATAAAAAAGCCGTCGGTATTTGTACTTGAGTATTACAAATTTTACAAAAAGCTCTGTCTCCACCATCTACATAAAGTGGACGGTTTACATTACAAGCTTTACATAAAGCTTGGAAAGGATGCCTTATTGTGTTTCTTAAAATTTGTCCAACATCCTTAATAGCCTTTTTTGTATATTTTGTAATTCCATCAATCGGATTACCGCAAGCTTCACAAATCACTTCATTAGTTTGTGGGTCTAACTTAGCTTCGGTTTTCTGCATACATCCTTTGGTCGTACAGTCGATAAGCATTATTCATTCTCCTCTGTTTCAAAATATTCCTCTGTTACTTTTGCAACAGCAGGACCATTTAATTTTGCCTCTTTTATTTTAGGAAGAAGCTCTCCTATTAAATCTAAATCAAAAATTCCTTGATAAAAGTTATCTTTACCAACCCATTTTTTATCACCATAAACATAGGAGGTATTAGTCGGGCGGTTTATTACTCCATACTTAATTGCTAAATCACCAATCTCAATATGATGATTAACTACTCCTTGTGTATAATTTATCTCAAACTCACAAGAACGTCTAGGGGGAGCTACTTTATTTTTATCAATTCTTGCACCTGTAATGTGTCCCATTACTTCATCTGCAGCATCATAAATAAAGTTTTTCTTAGACTCAGAAGCAGTAAAATGTACCATTATTGTACAATCATGTCTCAAAGCTTTGCCGCCTGGAGTTGATGTGGGATCACCAAACATTTTACCTAAATCAACTCTTACTTGATTTATTGCAATAAATACAACTCCTGTTTGGGAAAGCAACGGTGTAATTCTTTTTAATGCATCTGGAAGAAATCTTCCCATTGGGGCCATCATGGTACTTCCAACCTCTTTTGTCATTTCAATTGGGGCTTGAAGAGATGCTATACTATCTAAAACAATTATTCCCAAACCAGAGGGATTTGCTTTCTCTAAATCTAAAATACCAAGTTTTGTTTTAGGTTTTCCCAATTCTTTATTTGGAGTACCACACAATTGCGTAAAAACTTTAACTGCGTTATTCTCTCTAATTAAAAACACCCTATCAGTATCAACACCAAGTTTCTTCGCCCATGATTCATCATAGGAAAACTCAGCATCAATAAAAACTGCCCAATTATATTCATTTAATTTTTGCCATTCTCTAATCGCAATTAAAGACATCAGAGTTTTTCCACAACTTTCTTTTCCAGCATATTGAATAATTCTACCTTTTGGTAAACCCCATACTCCAAGAGCGTCGTCCAATGCATAACTTCCAGTAGTAATGGTTTGTATGTCTTTGATTACACACAGCCCATCATTTCCATACTGTTTCTTCATTGCATCCCAAATCTGTTGCATGTTTGTTTTTGACATAATATGTCACCTCTTTGTAACCCACACTTATAACCTACTTTGATTTAGCTTTAGGGCGCCTACTTTTTAAAAACTTCTTTAAGCTTACAAATAGCTTCTTTCTGTTCTTCAGTTATTTCGGTCGGAATTTTAACATTAACTTCAACCAAATGATCTCCCTTTTGTCCATTAAAGTTATTAAATCCTCCTTCTTTAATTCTTAAAATCGTATTTGGTTGAACACAAGCTGGTATTTTTAATTTTTTAATACCACTTAATGTATTTATGTTTATATTATCCCCCAATATAGCATCAAAAATATCAATTGAAATTCTACTACCAATATCAACACCATCATTTAATAAAACGAACTCTGGATGTGATTTAAATAAAACTATCATATCCAGATCGGCTTCAAGATTTAAAACAGAACTATGTCTTGTTCCCGGAGGAATACTTATAGATAATTCTTTATTATTAAAGGTTTTTCCAGCACCATTACAATCAGAACAGGTTCTATCAACTTCTCTACCAAAACCTTTACAAGAATGACAATTAGTAGCTATTACTACTTCTCCATGATTAACCCTTACTTTACCATTTCCATGACAAACCGAACAAAAATTATCTTTAAATTTTAAACCCGATCCTCCACAACTATTACATTGCTTATCCTCACTCAAAATAACTTTTTTAGTGCAACCATTAAAAGCTTCTTCAAAAGTAACATTTATTGTTGTTTTGCGCTTCTTAATATTCCTTTTTTGTACCCTACTAAATGGGTCAAATGGGTTAAAATCAATATCAATACCAAATTGACTAAATATGTCATTAATATTATGAAAACCCTGTGTAGAAGGTTGATAACTCCAATTACCCTTTTTTAATAATTCATAAGCCGCGCTTATTTCTTTGAATTTTTCTTCAGCGGCTTTATCACCACCATTTACATCTGGATGCCATTTTTTTGCTAAATCTTTATATGCTTTTTTAATTTCTTCTTTAGAAGCACCATCAGTTATTCCTAAAATTTCATATGGGTTCATTTTTTCCTTTCTTTTTTTGTTGGCTTTTTCTCAAGAAGTTTCAAAAACTCGGAGTTAAATTTACAAAGCAAATAACACCAACCCGCAGCAATGCCATCGGCTTCATCGCAAGTTTCTTTAGCTTGTTCATTTTTCTTGTTTTTAATATCTGTAAAATTAGGCTCAAGATGTTGTCTTATAAAATTAGGCATATCTTCTTTGCCGATATCAACAGCTATACTAAAAGCATTCTTAATTACTTTTCTAATTTCATGAACAGTATAAAAACTTACTTTTCCAACTTTTTTATATGCAGCTAAAGAAATTACCCTATTAAAAGCTGTTAATAGGGTAATTGTTCTAGCTTTTGATTTACCTTTCATAAACAAAAAGATATCTTCAACAGATACAACAGATGGTTTTAGAGTATCGCAAAGCATACATATTCTATCATAAACATCATCAAGTCGTTCTATTTCAGAATATTTTGAATCAAGCGGTTTAATATATCCATGAGATATTAATTTAGGAGGATCAGATAAACTAATTAAACCCCAGCCAATTGTAGCAGAACTACAATCCAGTCCCAATACCGTTTGTTCTTTATTTTCTTCATAAAGAGTTATTATCCGATCTTTTGCTTTTTTCATTATTCTGATCTTCTAGTGAATACTCCAGAATTATTTTTAATTATATTAAAATTTTTATACATATCACCACTTTTATACTCTTCTGGCCAACCCATTCTTCTACAAATATTTTCATATAAAGATTTATACTCTTCTGCTGACAAACCCATTTTTCCACAAATATTTTCATATAAAGACAATTCAAGTGTCTCTTTTGGTATCAAAATAAGTTTTTCAATAGAAGCTTCATACTCTTTAATGGTTTTCATAAAAAAGTTAAGTTGTTTCTCAGAGATAGGGCTTTCTTGTATAAGTTTAATAAGCTCATCTCTTGTTTCAATAACTTTTTTGTAATATCCAACAATAGACATTATTAAATTTCTATTTGTATTTTTAATTTCTCTTTCTTTTTCCTCTTCAAGAAAGTTCTTTTCATCTGATCTTCCTGAAAGCCGTTCCGCAAAGCTCTCTATTTTTTTCAATACATCTTTAACATTGGTCTCATTAAGCTCTTCATGTTTTTCTTCAACTGCTTCTTTCATAATTTCATCTCTTGCTTCAGCAGTTAAGTCGCTATTTTCTAAAAGTTTTTCAGCTTTATCTGTAAAATCTTTTAGAACACTATCGCGCCCCTCATCAAATTTTTCATCTGAAACCTTCTTAGTTGTTTTCTTAACTTTCTTTATATTTTTCTTACTAACTTTATCTTTGTTTTTTTCATTCACCTTTTACCTCATTAATTTAATATTTTATTTGAACTTATACCGTTTATTAATTCTACCATTAATTTGTGTCCAACCAACCCTATATCTTTTTTGTTTACTTTCTCAAACTTTTTACATCTTTCTATCATTTCAGCTTCTATTTCTTTGTTCTCGGCTAATAGAGATTTTTTAAATGCTGACCATGACCCATTAAAATGTTGATCTCTAATTGCGGCAATTTGTTCTGGATAAAAATCATATAAATCGATTCCTGTAAACATAGTAAGATCGAGTTTATCAAAATTAAACTGTTCATTAAAATTAGTGGCAAAAATTTTGATATCTACCAAATAATCATATATCTTTTTAATATATTTGTTTAAAGATTTTTTTGTAGGTAATACAGTGCCGACATAAAATGTCATAGTAGGATCTGTGGGACCATTAAATTTGGGTGCTGAGCAACTAAATCCATGATTATGTGAAATATTCATTAAGGTAAATATAAATTTTTGACTTATATTATCTCTATCAAATACTATCTTACTCTCAACTCTCTCTGGATTAGAAAAAATATGAAATACTGAAAATTGACCAATCTTTATTATGTTGTAATTAATTTTTTGTTTTACCATTTTTTTATAAAAATTAAAAATACACCGGAGCCAAAAATAAACGTTACTTGGGCTCCGGTGTATAGATTTTACAGATCTTCACCAAAGTTAAAGTCATTTTCACTAATTACTGGCCTACTACCTTCATTAGTGACTGCTTTATTTCCAGCTACATACTGAACTGGTGTATTATTAGTACTACCAAGAGATGTACCAAGTTTTTCAGCAATCTCTTCTGGAGTGGAAGGTTGAGTAAATTTATTAACATCTATTCTCTCTAAAAATAGTTTAGCATGAACCTTTTCCTCTGCAGATATCGGGCCTTTATTTGGATCTGGAAGTACATCATATAATGGATTTGATTTTGGTGGGTTTCTCTTAATATTAATATCATATAACTTAACATCTCCCCATCTCTTATCACTAATATAATTCTTAATAGCAATTAGCACTTGACTTGAAATTTCAAGAATCTTTGGTTGATTATCACTACTACGATCCAACACTCCCAAATACCAACGATACTGAGCTTTCACACCCTTTTTACACAATGGACAATCCTCAATAGCACATTTAATTTTACGATTAACTCCAGAACTATCCTTTACCCAATGTACAATAAACTGATAAGGATTAGTAAAAATTCTTACATTATTATCGCCCTTCTCAAGATTCATGAAATCACTACCTGTAGAAACACTAGATTCGTCCCAATTTACTTGTCCATATTTTACTTCGGCCATTTTATCCTCCTAAAATTTGCCTAGTGCTTAATACACATATCGGCTATTAATGTAATATTTTGTGCCACAACTTTAATTTTGATTAATATAATAAACTCAATATGGGGCAACAAACTATACTTTTACAAAGTATAGTTTGTTATAAAGTATCCTCTCTATTTTCCTCTCTATTTTCTAATTTAAACTTATCATTTATTGGTTCTTCACACATAAAAGAGTAAAAATATCCTATACCATGAAAACAATTTATATAAGTTAACTCATCTCCTCTTCTCTTCTTTTAGTACAAACAAAAAGATTTCTAACAATTTTTTTCACTATTCTTCGAAAGATAAACCAAGTAAAATAATTCGACACAATTTCCATCTACCATATTTTTTCTCCATAAGATCCATCCTTTTCGACACCAGAAATTTCCGAAAAACCAGAAGATAACATATGCTGACTTTCAGATTTTAATTTTGCTTTCATAAAACGATGAGACTCTAAAAACCATTTATGTTTGTCTTCGAACCATTTTTTAACTGTTTCTGCTTTTACTAATCTTTCACCAAGTTCTACATATTCTGGATGACTTTCAGCATACGCTTTTTTATCTTCAACTGTCTTATGTCCTTCATCTTTAGCTAAAAGATATAATTTCTGTCTTATAGTATTTTTATCTAATTTTATTTTTTGTGTATACCAAATTAATGTAGAATTTATTTCGCTACATCTATCAGCAGCTCTTAAATACACAATAGCAAGATGTTCAGCCACAGACAAATCCAAATTAACATCCCTCGGCAATTCTTTAGAAAGATCTTGGAATTCAGAGATATCAATATCCATAGGATCAAAAATATCTAAATTTATAGACTCTCTAAGAGTTATTGCTTGGTCTGCCATCTAAGATCTCCTTCACTTTCTTTTCTAAACGCCTAAGACGCTGATTTATCATTAAATTCTGAAGAAATACGATAACTGCCCATCCAACTTCTTTCTTAAGAGGTGGACGAATTAAAGAAATACATCCATCATCATCTACATCAAACATATCATGAAACTGATCTTTACCATTATAAGTTCCAAAGGTAAACTCTTGAACCAATTTATTATAGTATTCACACTCTTCAGGAATCATTTCAATACGTTTATAATCTATAATATAAAACATTAACTATTCCTACGAAAGGAGCCGTTTCCAGATTTAAGAGCTTGTTGCTGTTTGGCTAATCTAGTTAAACGTTCTTGTTCTAAAACCGAATTAGAACCAGCCTCATATAAAGCTGCAACTAATTTTTTATCTATTACCGAATTTTGTGCGTCATGCCCAACCTGTATCAATGACATATCTTCTTCCTCTCCTTCGATAAAACTAGAATCAAGAGTAGTTTGATCGACCATATTGTACTTCTCTTTAACAGCTTCTTCTAAAAGTTTTTCACGTTCTGCAGCACTTAATTCTGAATTTGAAGCTAATATTTTAGACATTTCTAAGATACCAGCATTATTATTTTGTTCTTCTGCCATTGTTAGTTGTTGATAAGCACTAGGTGCTGCAATCTTTATTTTCTCTGGTTCAGTAGGAAAAACTTGTGTTCTAGCAACTATTGCTTGTCGTTGTGGTATCACCGGAGCAGCTTGTACCACTCTTTCCATACCATCTTTCATAGTTATATTATATTTTGCCACAATTGCCATAGCTAATTTTTTAGCCGTTTCTTCTCTTACTGTAGCTTCGCTAAGAATTGTTTTCTCAACATCTTCTATAAGTGCCATCATTTCTTCGTCCATTATTGGACCACCACAACAAGGGCACTCATTTTTAACAATGGCGTGTTTAAAAGATGATTGAATTTCTGATCCACAAGTAACACACTTCATAATTTAACCTCTCTAGACTATAATTTAATTTTTATTAGTAGATTGTCAAGTATTATTTTTTACCATAAACTTTAAGCAACTCTCTCAGCATTAGAGTATTTACTCCATTGTAATTTGAAACTTGACATTTGGCACGAATAGGAACTCCACCATTACCTATTAAATCTTTAAATTGTTTAACTTCAGAAGGCCATACAGTAAGTTCTGTTTCAACTCCATTTACGTCGACAACACGATATTTCATCATGGTTTGTCCAACATATCTGCTATTTTCTTTCTTAATTTTAAACTCTTTAATTTTTGCCTGAACAATTATTTCTGTTATTATTTCATGCCTATCTGGTAAAACTTTAAGGTTTGCAAGCGGTGTTACTAATATGTTAGTAAAGAAACGTGGAAATAGTTCGTTAAAGGTTCCTGATACTAGTTCACCTAATACTTCCTGTTCATGTCTTAATTTTTGTTGCGCCGGCCACTCTTGTCCAGTAAACTTAAGATCAAATTCTTCTTTAGTTTGATAACCGTCAACAGCCCCCCCCATTTTCTTAATCCAAATATTAAACCTATCTCTAGTTTTCTTTCCCAACTCAAAAATATCTTTTCTAGAAACACTAAGTGAATCAAAACAACCAGCTTTTGAAAGCGCTTCTAATTTAGACTTATTGATAACTTTACCTCTTGTTTTAGATAAAAAATCAGTAAAAGTTTCAAATGGCTGAGTATCAACAATTTCAGACACAGCCTTAATTCCCAAACCCTTGATAGCTGAAAGACCCATAACAATTGTTTTCTGATCTAAAACTTCATATCCGGAGCTACTTCTATTAATATCCGGAGGAACTATATTAATTCCCAATCTGCGACATTCTGTTTTACCTATAGCAATTTCATCGTCTTTATTAACACCACCTCGTACTGTTTTAACTTTCAAATAAGCTGCCAAAAATGCAGCCGGATAATGTTTTTTTAAATAAGCTGTTATATAACCGTTGATCGAATAGAACACAGCATGTGATTTGTTAAACCCATAACCAGAGAACTTACCAACTACTTCGTCCCAAATCTTTTTAGCAAATTCATATCCAACATCATTCTTTTTCATAGTTCCTTCAATAAAATCTACCTCCAACTTAAGCGCAAGTTTTGGGTCTTTACCTTTTAATTTTGTAAGTTTACGTAGTCCATCAGCTTTATTTAAATCCCAACCAGCAACATCTCTAGCAACACTCATTAATTGTTCCTCAATAATACATAAGCCATATGTTTGCTTAAGAGCAATTTCAAGCGACGGATGTAAATATTCCACCTTTTTAATCCCAAATCTCCTTTCAATATATTCTTTTCGTTCGTCATGTGTTGTACCATCTTCCAATTCTCTTGGATTACAGGCGGGCCGACCTAAAGCATTAATAACAGCAATATCAATTATATTCTGTGGTTTAATTTGTTTACACAAGCTTATCATAATTCCAGATTTTCCCAATTGGAAAACACATCTAGTATGACCCTGCTGAATCATTTTATATGTTTCAATATCATTGTATGGAATATCTTCCATTTGGCAAGGAGCGCCAGCTATTCCCAACCTCTTAATATTTTTTAAAGTTTCATCAATAATATCTAATGTAGAAATGGCTAAGAAGTCCATCTTAACGAGTCCCATATCCTCACAGCGATTTTTTTCTAATTGTACAGCTACAGAACCATTTTTATCAATTCTTAGTGGAGCAAATTCTATAATTGGTCTATCAGATATTACCATACCAGCCGCATGTGTAGAAAATTCTTTTGGTAGTCCAACTATCACATCTGCATACTCCATTAGCTCAGGACATCTCCTAGCAAAATCTCTTAGTTTTGGAGACATAGCCATTGCATCTTCAAGAGTAGTTATTTTTTCACCATCTCCATCTTTTTCTGGAATTACTGTCTTTATAGCATTAGATATCTGTACATAATTGGTACCCTCTGGAATAAGCCCAGGCATAACATTGCGCATAGATTTTACTAAACCTGGAATTACATTTTTTGGAGTATATGTGTTAATATTTGAAACGTGAGCACAATAAGCTGCACCATATTTTTGTCTACAATACTCTTGTACTAAATCACGACCAGCAGATGTAAAATCAGTATCTATGTCTGGCAAATCTTTCTTCTCAGCATTTTGGAATCTTTCAAACAACAAATCATATTCCAACGGATCAACACCATGGATTCCTAATAAATAAGCAACCATTGATCCACCAACACTGTTATGTACAGCAAAATTTTGTGTTAAATAAGAATGATCATCTGAAACAGAAATGTCATATACAAAATTATCATAAACAGTGTTAATGTTGCTTATTTGAACAAAAAACCCATTACTAAATATTCTTGATTTAATCTTGCTACTTACTGGCGTTTCTAATCCAGTAAATCTTATTTTATATGATTTTTTACAAATATAATTATCTGATTTTGATCCTTTTCTAATTTGAACAGATGTTGGAATTTTTAAATACAATAAAGATTCTCTTATATCATTTGTTAATTGAATACTTGTAGTATCAATTGACTCTCTCGCCATCTCAGTGTGTCCATCTGAATGTTTTAGACCAAGCATAAGGGATTTTAATAAATCATTTGATAAGTACTTAAAATTACCAATATATTTTGTATTAGATGAATCTTTATAATATTTAAACAAATTTCTAAAAAGATTTGTTAAAATTCTATCGTAAATATATAGTTGATTTAATTCTTTCTTCTCATGTGAACAAATTCCACAATAAAAACCCAATGATTCAAAATAATCCTTAATCTTATTTAAACCAAATAAATCATTTTTATTAAAAGCAATTCCTAATGAGTAAGAATTATGCTTGTCATTAATCCATCCATCACCTAGCCACCGCCCAATCATATAAACAAAATTTTCATCAACTTTAATAAACCTATTATATTTTATAATTTCTACATTCTTATTGTTAAGCCAATTTGATAAATTATTATTATTAAGTTCTAAATAATTACTGATTAATTCTAAAGTTATTTTTTTACATGTCGCCCCTTTATTTCTTTTAATTTTTTGTAGAGTTCTTCTAGAAATTCCTATACTTTCCGCCATTTTCCTTAAAGAAAAATTATTAACTTTAGGAATATTTTTATATATAAAATTATCGTCATAAGTATAATTATTACAAATAAAATTTGATAAATCTATATCATCATATGTAATATCTTTTTTTTGCGGAAAAGAAACAAATAAAAAATCATCCTTTTTTAATTCTTCTGTTGTAAACCAGCTAGGATTATTAACTATATTATATTTTTTCTCTTTATAGCATTTCCAATTATTTTTAATAGATTGCTCGCGTCTTTTAGTTTGTACTGCTTTGCTTCCATAAATTAAATGATCTTTTGTCAGTTTAATAGTCTTAAAAGAAAAATCTGTTTTTATTTCCAACAAATCTTCATTAATTTCATATTTAAAAACATTGTTAACTTTTTTTAATTTTCCACTATGAGTATATACAAAATCTTTGGTATTTATATCTTTAAGATTTTTATAGCCATTTTCTGTTAAAACCGATGCGTCGCCAGCTAAACATCCTCTACCAACCCCCACTAATATCTCATGTTCCTTAGCCCATTTAATAAAATCTGCAACTACTAACAAATATGAAGAGAAATTGTTTTTTTCAAGAATTGTAAATTCTTTCTTAACTCTCTCAAACCTTATAGCAGCTTCTTCTTTTGGTAAATGTTTAAATTTAGCAATAAATCCCTTAAAAACTTTAAATCTCATGAAAGCGGCATCTTCTTTTAGTTTATTAACATTATTCTTCTTGCTCCATTCCAGAAACTCTGGATAGTCTACCTCATCTTTTGGGGCAAAAACAGGAAGATGATTTCCACCAGAAATAATATAATCAGGAGGCTCACATATATCAGCTATTTTAATAGTATTACCGACAGCTTCAGCTGCAATGTCTTTACCATAATGCTTTTCTAGAAAATTAAAAACCTCTTCTCCAGTTTTTACATAAAAATCATCAATTCCGTATCTATGTCTATCTGGATCATCTATAGGATCTTTTGAATTAAGAGCCATTAATACATCATGATATTTCTCAGATTGACGAGTTATATAATGAGTATCTGTTGCACAGACTATTGGAATACCAAATTTCTGTGCTATAGTTATTAATTGTCTATTGTTTGCGTCCTGATCAACATTATTATTTTTAAGTAAATGTGGCTGTAGCTCAATATAAAATCTATCTTTAAACAAATATGAAAATTTTTGTGCCAATTCTTCGGCTTCATCATATTTTCCATCTGTAATTAGAACAGAAATGGGGCCATTTAAACAAGCAGATGTACAAATTAACCCATCAGAATATTTTTCAAGAATATCCCAGCTTATTCTTGGGAAAATTCTTCCAAAAAGCATAATATAATTCTCATATCCAGAAAAATTAATTTTAAGAAGATTTTTATAACCTTCTTGATTTTGTGCTAATAATACAAGATGCTTGCTCCGCTCTGATTTCTTTTTACCTTTGCCATTAGCATTCTCAATAAGGTCATAAGAATGTACAAAATACATTTCGCAATTATGTAAAATAAAATCGCTAACATAGCTATGATTATCTTCTACTTCAAAATTAAAAACATCTATATTTTCTTTAAATTCTTTTTTAATTTCTCTTATTGGTTTACAAATATATTTATCATCAATCAAGTTTCTTCTGAATTTTGTTTTATTATTTAATTGTATACACAACATGTAACTACTTTCTTTGTTATTAAAAATTTCATTTATTGTTACCCAAATATCGAAATTAACTAATAGAGTTCTAATTCCCCAGGCTAAATTTTTAGAAGATGTATGTAGATTTTGGCAGCCACTTTTAATATTTTTGCCATCACTATCCAATATGCCATTTATATATTCTAATTTAATATCTTTTTTTGTACTAAAAATAAAACTAGGGACTTTTTTGTTTTTTGAACCAATTCCACACATTGAAGATATAAAATGTGCGAATGGCAAACAACAACCACATACTTCTATAATAGATTTATTTTCTCTTATGTTTATATTAGTATCGATATTAAATTTATTTTTTAAAATATCTTTTACATGTTTAGCATATTTGATTTCATTTTTTCCGAAAGAAAATACAAATTCTCCGTTTATTTTTTCTTTATTAATCCTCTTAATAGAGCCCTCTACAGTATATAACCCCAATAAATATGCAAATTCCTTATCCATTGTTATATATCTGGGGATTTTCCACTCATAACTTTTATTTTTGATAAAATTATCTAATGTAGAACTAAAAGTTTTAGGTAAATATTCAATTAAATCAATACACGAGTCCTCTTCTTCTAATTTTGGCAAACAAACATATGAATTCCATTTATCAATTCCTACACATTTTCTGTATCTACCACATACAATATCACCTGGAGATTTCCAATCAAAATTTCCATTATTATCTCGTATAAAAATTGGGTGTTCCTCTGTTAATTTTAAAGAATTTCTTTTACTTCTCTTTGAAAAAATTATTTCATAAATAAATCCACTATATTCTTTTTTACTAATAGAAAGCACCCTTTTAAATTTTCCCTTATGAGTTAAAACCATATCTCCAATTTTTATTTCATCAACGCATTTTACACCATTTATTGTTATAATTTCTTGTCCTTTTAATAGACAACCAGGAATAAACTTAATCCCCGTTTTCTTATATGCTTTAAAAGCATCATAATGAGCGGCTAAAGTTCCATGGTCAGTTATAGCAATCGCTTTTTGCCCAAACTCTTTAACCTTTTTAAAAAGATCATCAACACTTAATAGAGCATCTAACATTGAACCTATATTTGTGTGTGTGTGTAGATTAACAAAATCTATCATTCATTCCTCTTTTCTAGCCATTGTACAATAGAATTTTCAAATTGGTCTATTAAATGGCTAACATTTCCATTTTTTAAAACAAATTTAATCTGCTTTAATCTTCTTATGCCAGTTATAGAAAAATCCTGCGTCTCTATTTTTAATATTGCTTGCTTTTCAAAAGATGTAGAAGATTTACCAAAATGGGCTAGATATTCAACAATTCCAATATCTAGCCCATATGGTAAACTATAACTATATGTTAATTGAAGAGAACTACATTTACAACCATTTCCAACAATACGATTTACCCCCAATTTTGATAATGTTGAATTCATTTTTTTTATTATATAGTTCCTGGTAAAGCTAACTCAACTGGCTTGTCTTCCCTCTCTCTAGCATGTAATGTTAAGGATTTTGCTACATCCTCCATTGAAGTACCATTCTCTACTTCAACGGCCTCTAATTTAAGTTTTATGAAGTCTTGCTTTACAACGAAATCTACAACAACAAATGGATGTTGAAATGTTGTTGTTTCTAAAGCATTATATAGTAGAGTACAATTAATAGGTGCCTCTTTACCAGCCGTGGCACAAATTTCTAACAATGTGACAACCCCACCAATATCATCAATTCCAGCTCTAATATTATCTTTTTCTCCTTTTAAAATAACCTTTATAGTATCACTTTTTATTGTAAAAGAATCAACCACAAAACCTTGTACCATAGCATCTGTCATTTTTTTCTCCTTAAATTTCAATAATTTTTTTCAATTTAGTAATATATCTTTTTGTTATTATTAGTAATTTTAAATACCAAATTAAAAATAGATCTACAAATGAAACATTTTCTTATTTGTAATTAAGATTATCACTTCTTTAAATTTAGTAATTATTAATATAAAATCATCTTTATAATAATTAGCTTTAATTTCCATTTTTATTTTTTGTTTCACAAAAACATTGTTTACATTCTTGTCCACACAAACATTCTTCTTGGTGACAAGTATGTGTTGACATAATTTCCTCAATTTGAGCATTAGTAATAATAAAATCCATTACTTTACTATTCTTAATTAAACCAAACACCCCATCTAACATATTTTGCTTCTTAAGCTCACTCTTGAGTGCTAAAGTACTTGTATTAAGCCGACCTGCCTCTTTTTTAATAAAAGTTTCAACTTCCTCTTCAGTAATTTTAATATCTTTTTCAACCTCATAAATTGATTCAATTAAAAATGTACGCTTAACATTCCTCTCTGCCATTTGATGAAAAGTTTTCTTAACCTCTTCATCTGGATTCTTCATTTTGATTTGATTAATTAGATATTTTTCTTCGTCAGCAACCCAAGATTCTGGAACTAGAAAATTATGTATTTCAATAAGTTTATCAACAACTTGTTCTTCAAGGGCAGCACGCTCTTGATGTTGTATAGTTTTCTCAACATCAGTTTTTACTATAGATAACAGTTCTTCATAAGAAGGCGCTTGCATTTTTTTAACCAATTGATCAGCAGTTGGCTTTACCTTTTCTGTAACCAATTTAATATCCATCTTTACTATGGCTGTCTGACCATTATATTCTGGATAGCTTTCTGGAAGTACAACACTAGAAGTTTGTATATCTCCCATTTTTGCTCCAAGTAAATTTTCTCCAAAAGGTTCTTCCTGAGACTTTTTAATTACAAAAACTTGATCTTTTCCTTCATTAATTTTTTGATCACCAAGCAAAATCCAAAAATCTAATGTCACTTCGAAACCTTCTTGAACCTCTTTACGCACTTCACGTACACAATGATATTCATATAGATCTGATAATCTTTGTTCAAGCATCATGTTTAAATCTAAGGTTTGTTTCTTTAATGACATACCAATATATCCCATTGGGACAATAGTTGGTTTTACTTCTAATGTTACTTCACAATTAAATGACCCGTCAACATGGATATCAGCATTTTGAACTTTTGGCTCGCTGAGCGGAACTAATCTTTGTTCTTGGCAGGCACGAGAAAAACCACTTTGAGTAAGCATAAAAAGTGCAACATTTTTGACTTCATCTGAACACCGTTTTTCAACCAACTGTTTTGGAGCCTTACCTTTTCTATAGCCATTAATTTGGACTTTCTTTGCTACAACCTCTACAGCTTGATCTAAAGCAAGTTTAACTCCTTCCATATCAATTGTAATATTAACTTTGCGTTTTAGTCCTTCGAGATTTTCTACGGACACAACATGATGTAATTTTTCTTGTTCTTTAATTTCTTCTGTCATATCTTACTCCTTTAAACAAAGATTAATTCCAGTAATTTCTCTGGATTTCTGTATTAAATTTTTACGTCGTTGCCAAAAATCAATATCACGCTTATTTTCCAATTCTTCGTTCTTTATTCTATCTATTATGGGTGAGAGAACCATTGTTCTAAGACGAATAATACGTTGTATTGGTGCATGTGTAGTGTGACCTGGCATTAATAAAACTTTTACTTTAACCAAATCTCCAGGTTTAAGCCCAGAAAAATCTTCCATTCTAATTGCTTGCCATTCACAAAATTTTATTCCATTTACATAATTAACACTTTGATCAACAACCTTATTTTTAATTTTATGTATTGATAACACTCTAGCAATTCTTGGAGTAAATCTTTGCGGTTGTGAACTTGTAATATTCGATTGGTTCAAAATCCTCATTTTGGAGTTTACTATCGAACAAAAAGTCGACTCTGGACCGCCAGTATATTTTGGAGCACGACAGAACCAACCAAAATCTTTTATTGATTGAATCTTAGAACCCGTTTTAGCAAAATCTTTAATATGTTTTTCTAAAATATTCATCCAATTATGAAATAAAGATTGATGTATTGATACTTCTTGGCCTCTTGGAATTATTGTCATTTTTTTCTTATTTTCTCCAGGATATAATTCCATTTCTTTCGTAGTCATATTTCGTTCTTTTATATTCCAACTAAAAAAATATTTTGCTGTATCTTTCCAATATTTTATCATCCACTCTATAGTAGCTTCATAGAAACACCAAGTTGTTAAACCAGAAACAGGACCTTTATTAATTTTAGCCATATTTATTATTAATTCATCAATTAATATGTTAATTTTTTGTTTTGCTAAAATTTGATCTTCAATATTAAAGAAATCATCAACTATACTATCTTTTTGGGAAAGTTCATTATTATCTTCATTAATACTTTGATCTAACGATGTTGTACATTTTTTCTCCCAAATCGTAATAGATGGTAATCCTGTAAACATTCCAGATTTTCCTTTAAAACCGCTTTTTACTTTTAATGCAGACCCTATGGTAAATTTAGTATAACAATATGGGCATTCCATTTGTAAATCTAGAATTTCTTTCGGCGGCTCAACAAAAGATTGTGTGTTTTTAGGAACAGATAAACCTCTGACCGTCACACCAATCTCTTGTATTTTGTTCTTAAACAGAGTTTTATTAGATACTTTCCACATACTAAAATCAATACAATTTATTGGTACAAAATATCCAGTACATTTTTCCGATGGACATATACAAGTGATACCAATAAAATTTCTAAACTTTTTAGCACCTCTAAATTTCTCTTGAATTTCTGTATCTTCTTGTTTAATATACTCCAAACTTTTTGATAAGTCTTCACACTTAGGACAAGAAAATTGTTTAGATCCATTATGTATTAAAGGTGTTTTTTTATTTATATTTTTATTAGAAAGGCAATATGGACAAGCTAATACAGAACTTAATTTATAACCAAGATCAATTCCTATATCTCTTACAAATTCGTTTCTTATGGAATCAATTATGTATCCACCTGGCTTTTTAATTGTGGCCGATTCATCTAGCCATTTCCCTTCTAAATAAATATCAAGAGCATATGCCGTTTTAGCAACTATTTTGGCTATAATAGCTTTGCCAGCCGTTGCGTTTTCCAATTTTATTTTATGTTTAATAGCAAAATTCTTATCTTCATCACTAAAAAGCGGAAAAGATATTCCACGATGAACCGATTTTTTCCATTTTACTCGATCAAACCAATTCTTTCCAAATAAAATAATCGCATGTGGAATAATCCATTTTTCATATAAATCTCTACGGCTATGAATTTGATTCCAATTTTGTGGGTCACCAATTATTCTATTAAAATCCTTTTGAGAGGTAATTTCACTAAAAATACCAGGATTTACAACTGGCTCTGGAGTTGGCCATTCACCAATACTTTCTTCCCTTTCACACTCTTTTGATAATTCTTCTGGTGGAAGTTCATGAGCGTATTTTATCAACCACTCTTTTGCGTAATTATCTAGCTGTAAAAACATTAGATCTTTCTCCATTACAATATCAAATTTTCCTTACATCGTCAAATTTACGACGTAAAGAGCGAGCTAAACCCCAAGCAGTTATATTTTCATTCTATTAATATTCTTATCTAATACAAAAATTCTTAACATTATATTTTCCCATTTGCCATCCCAGCTTTTATATGTTCAAATAAATCAATTTTTTCTATTGGATTTTTTCAACAATTGTTACAAAAGATACATCATAAAAGAAAACTACAGATTTGGTACAACAACGAACTTCTTTATTTCTACTAGCATCTATTATTTCGTTGGTTATAAAAGTATATAAAAAAGTTGATAAAGATGTACCTTCAATTTGTTTATATTTTATAATACCCTCTAACATAAATATACATATCTTGCTTAGCATCTTCAAAACTTGTAGCATATAATGTAGTACCATAATTATAACAATTAATTATAATCCCAGACATAGTTTCAAATATTCATAAAACCCTGTCCCATAAAATGAAATATATATATTTCATTATTATTTACAATAACATAACTAGAAAATTAGAACCTAAATTTATTACTTTTATAGTTTATAATCCTTACCAAGTATTAAAACATGGATTCTTAAAATCACACCAATCGCATAATTTATTTGGTTTGGTAATCCACCTTTCTTCTTCAGAAATTTTATCAGCAAGTTCTATTAAATCTTTTCTAATATCGGTAACATCTTCTTTATTAAAATCATAAGAGACCTGTTGGCTATTAAGTTTTAACATAATATATGAACCACGAAACATATCTATATCAGGATATTTATCAAGCAAATAAATACCATATGTTTTAAGTTGAAAAGGATCCATATATTTATCACTTTTATTTGTTTTATAATCTTTTATATGATATAGACCATCTGGATCTATATCAAGACGATCAATATATCCTTGAATACTATATTTATCATTAAGACGAATATTAAAAGCCTCTTCAACTACAACTATTTCTGAGTTTAGCCCTTTTTGTTTAAGATTCAACATATAATTTCTAAGAATATCTCTTGCATCAATAAGAACTTCAGCAGATAGAAGAGAATTCTTATTTTTTTCTATTGTATATTGTTGAGTCTGAAATGCAAATTTCATAAGATGAGCAAGATTGGTTGGCAGGTATTTATCACTTTTATATTGACCGTGAAATATTTCTAAGACACCATGTACTAATTCTCCTAAATCAAAATGTTCCCATTCTTTTCTAGGAAGTTTTTCAATATATGTATAGTAATATTTTCTTGGACAATCTTTATATGTCTTACATCTACTAGCAGATAAAACTAACTCTATACCTTCTAGTTTCTGAGCTTCTTTTCTTCTCATTTAATTTCCTTTATATCATACTACGTCTATTATAAATCCAAGGGATTACAAGAGGCGGGCCATATTGTCTTCTGTCACCAATTCTTTGTGGTACAGTAGATGTATCAAAATTCTGAATTGATTTAATCCAGCGGCACTCTACAGAATCAAAATAATAAAAAACAGCAACACCTGTACTATAATTAAAACAAGACCTTACTAATCCGCCAGATATGAACGGATTTGGTTGAAAAAATGTTTTACCTTGAAGATATTTTGTGGGATCTAAAGTGCCAGCCCACGGTTTCATTATTGGATGGATCGATTCATCATCATATCCATTTCTTCCATCTATTACTATATATAAAGATCTTGGATTAAAGAAAACATTCATATTATTTGGAGAGCTTGTTTCTTCGCTAACAGCATCATCTTGCCAGAATTCTGAAGGATATGCTCCCAAAACAAACATTGTACCAGGTCCATAACCATCTGGACCAGTTGTAGAGTATTTTATTTCTAATTCATATAGTGGATAATCAGATCTTCGAACTGGCATTACAACATTATTGTAAGCATCTACTCCATAACCATCTACAAGTACAACAGGTACGCCATAAGCGTCTACAGCTATACCCAAACTTCCAACAGCCTTACTTCTTCTAGGATAAAATAATTTAGAATTATCTACACTAAAAGTAACATCAAGTGTTCCACTATCTTCTCCACTTACAGCCCAAACTCTAAGTCTTACAGAATTATCAGTTGGTAAATTAATAGGTCCTAGATAAATTGGAGAAAAATAAGATGGATCACTGCCATCAAGTGAATAGAAAATAATTGCTGGTATGTTTGTCTCAAGTTCAACTTGTCTTGGAATACCAGAAATAAAATATGGCCCAAAACTTGTTAAACTTATGGTAATTATTGCCATTATTTAACCAACCTAAAAAATCCCAAGTGTGTACTCTCCGAATTAAAACTACGAAATAGTTTATGAGCAGCTTTTCTTAATAAAAATGACATGAGCCGCCAATCGTCAGCCTTAGAACCATCTGTTTGTTGTTCAATCTCTCTAGCCCTTTTTAAAGCTTCATAAGAATGTTGTAATAAACTTTCTTCAACCAAACAAGTAGCAGCTGGTTGCGAACGCCACACAGTACCTATGGCCACAACACTGTCATAAAATTTTTGGGGACCATCTTGAACAAATCCTTTAAAAAAATCATCGATCTTTTCTTTAGTAACCATCAATATCTCCAGGTCCAGGTCCCCTATAAATTACAGAATAATTTAAATCAACCTTTTTAAGAACGCAGTCACCTAGAAAATCAAGAAAACTACGAACTCCATAAAAATTAGTATACCAGTAATTTGTCGCCTTACGAATTGCGGCAGTCTTAGTCAACGCTATAAATTCCAAAGCAATCATAGAGCACCTCCATAGAGGGTGTCTATGATTAACACCCCCTACACTATTTTGTAAATGATTCGCCGTCGGGGTCCATATCTATCTCCTGTAACTCCTCAAAAAACTTATATAATTCAATATAAGTTTCATCCAAACTGTTTTGTATGTTCCAAAATTTTGGATAATTAATTATTTTACTAAGTTTTAATTTTGTTCCCGGTAAAATTTTACCTTTAAGCTCTTCTTTAAAATTTCTTAAAACTACTACCATTCTAGCTTTACAATCTTTTTCTAACATAAATAATTCTAAATCAGTACGAACATCAGTAACAATAATATCATTTTTTCCGATATTTTCTATAACTTGATGTATAAAATATGCTTGGCCGAATTCTTTTTTTATTCTTGCGCTATATTCCCAGAGTCCTTCGCGTATTTGCTGTTCTAATATGGTTCCTCTAGCTAATTTAAACTGTTCTTCTGAATAGCCAGTTTCAGCATAATATCCTTCTTTAATTTTATCAGCAAATGCCAATCTTTTAAATGATTTATGTTCTACAAAAAAGTCAGCAACAGTATCTTTACCTGCTCCAGGTGCACCTATTAAACCAATTATCATATATTACTCCATTCAAATATTTGAAAATTGATAGTTTATCTTAAAACGCTACCAGTTGGTCCCATATGAACAGTTATTATATGTTCAAACTTCTCTTTCATATATTCACTATGAGAAATTACTAAAATTTTAAAATCCTTAGATAATTCTTTAATAGTTTCAAAGAGCGCTTCAAGCCCATGTCTATCTAGTGATTGATCAACTTCATCAAAAAGTAGAAATTGAATGTTACTACCAACACGGCGCATCAACAACAGACTTAATGCAAGACGTAAGGCAATAGAAACTCTAACTTGCTCACCACCACTTATATCTTCAAAATCATAAGTTTCATTATCGATCATAATTACAATTTCAAAATCTTCTCTCCACGTTCCAGTGCCAGTTTGTCTTTGAGTTACAAAATCTATACTAATTGGTTTATAATAAATATTACTTAAAATTGAATTTGTATATTGTCTCAAATCTTCGGTAATATTTTCCATAATTATTGCTTGAATTCCGTCTTTTCCAAAAGCAATAGATAATTTAGAATAAACAGCAATATTTACAATAAGTTCCCCTTTTTTGTCTAAAAGCATTTGTTTTTCTGAAAATTTCTTTTCTAGTCCTTCTTTATACCCCTCAAGACTACCGCATTCTAAACCTAATTTCATTACTTTTTCTTTGGCAACATTTTCTTTTAGTTCTAAATCTTTTCTAAGTTCAAATAAGTTTGAAAGATTTTCATTAAGATTTGTTTTTTTATTAAGACTACTTAAAATATCAAAGATCTCTTGTTTTTTATCTTTAAGCCTTTGCCATTCATCTGCCAAGTTTTTAAGTTCTTTTTGAATTCGTTGATTTTCATTTGTAGCTTCAGAAATTACCGCCATTCTTTTAGCAATAATTAAATTAGTTCTTTCGACCTCTACGGCAGATTCATCAGCTTTACGAAGGATATTTTCTTCTTTTTGAATAATAATATCAATCTCTTCTAATAAAGACTTTTGTTCTAAAATTCTACTTTCTAAAAATTTCTTTTTAGTAGCTCTTCTTTTTAAAATACTATCAGGGTTGTCTATTTTTGATAAACAGGTCGGACATTCTTTTCCTGGTTTCAACGTTGTAAGTTGTCTTAAATCAAATCGAAGTTCATCCAATTGTTTTTTATAAATCTCACGCTTTTCTCTATTATTTCTAAGAGACTCAAAACTAAATATTGCAACAGGTGCTTTTTCATCAGAGAAACGCTTAAACTCTGATTCAAACTCATCTCTATTTTTATAAGAAGTAGTTAAAATATCTTTATAATATTGAATTGCTCTTTTTGCTAAATTAGAGCAGTCATTATTCGCATTTGACAAAACTTCGTTATTTTTCTTAATAATTTCAAAAAGATGGTTTTTGCGGCTCGTTATTTCTTTTCCTCTTTTTGAAATATTAACAATTTCTGCCTCTAATTCCTTGCTATTTATTAAACCTCTCTTAGCAATAGAAATTTCTATATCTGTAATATTGCTATTACATTCTTTAACACTATCTTCAATCTCGATTAAATTTTCTTGAGCTTTATTTAATAAAATTTGTTTTTCTTTTATTCTGTCATAAGCTTTTTCTATATCTTGTTCTACATTTCCTAATAATTTAATTCTTTCTTCTATAGCTTCAAGTTGCTGATTAAACTGTTTTTCTGAATCTTTTGAAATTTTTTGATATTCATCCCAAATACCAATTTTTAATCCCTCTTTTAATATTTCTTTTCTTTTTGTTGCATTTGCCGAAGTAAAACCAGAAACATCATTTTGTCTAAAGTAAGATATGTTAACAAACGTATCGTCATTCATTCCAACAATTTCTATAATTTTATTGTTTGTTTGTGTTGGTGTATCACATGTCAAACCAGATGAAACCCACACGTTATTTTCTTTTTTAAAAAAATCAATGGTAATTATACCAGTCTTTGCGCTTAATTTTCTAATAATTTTGTAAACTTCGTCATTTATTAGAAAGATAAATTCGACTTGACAAAACTCTTTTCCTCGTTTCACCATCTTAGTTTTAACGTTAAATTTTGTTTTACCAAAAAGAGCAAATCGTATGGCATCCATTAATGATGAATTATGACATATTATAGTATCTGCTATATATAAGTGCTCATCTGAATCAACTTCAATATCGTAACAATCAACATAGTGTTTAGTTGGTTCTATACTCTTAATTTTTGTCCAAAAAATGTCTGATTTTCCTATAATAGAAAGACCTCCAAAATTTAAATAATTTTGACGAGACATATTATATTTGTTTAGTTGTTCCAATGTTCTTTTTTTATTTAGAAATGTTTTAGTAGATAAATATCTATTAAAAACTGATGGGATCACATCAATGTTTTCATTTTTATTTCTATTTTTAATAGTCATTACGATATTATTTAATATTTTTTGTTTATGTTCTACAAGAGAAACAAGATGATGAAATTTTTCTATAGAATTTATTAAAATAATCAAATTATAATATTTTTCGCCTCTAATTATTTTTTCTGATATATATGACTGAATATCAAGGCGTAATAACAAAAATCTAATATCTTTTATAAGTTGGAAGCTTTTAGATAAATAAGATACTTCAATATGACTATTTTTTATATAAACATGCCCATCAGTATTCCACAAATTAGATAAAAATGGCCCCAGATTTAAATCTTGCATAGATAATAATTTATTATCTAAAATTTTATGCTGCGAATCTTTACCATACAAAGAATATTTTTTAAAAAAATCAATCAAAAATTTTATTGGCCATAAGTTTTTTTTAAACTCAGATAAATTTATTTTAAAATCTTGTTCAATTTTTAAAATTGTCTTATATGAAAGAGTAGATTTACCAGAAAAGAAATGCTTTTTACAAATTCTATATTTATTTAAATCAATATTACCATTATTAATAACAAACTCAATAAGTTTTTGTTTATAAACGTTTCTTATTGCTTTAATGCTTTTTATGATATGATTTTTGTTATCATAAGAGACAACTTCTGCTGCTGGAATTAAACTTGATATTGATTTTTTAAATTTATTAATAATATCTACGTTTGTGTTAGATAAAGAAATTTTATTGGTAAGGCAGCCATCTCCAATCATAAGCCCCAAAATAGTTATTTCATCTTCGTTAAAAACAACATTACCATCGAAATCTATTTTTCTTATTTCTGCTACCCAATCCCCAATTTTAAGATTTTTTATAGATTTACACCCATATGGTGTTAATATTGGATGAGTTAGTGGGGCTTCAAACTCCATCCCATTGGATAATTTTACAGAAAATATTTCTTTCGGTCCGCAATTTATCCAATTAATAACATTTAAATCTGCATTTTTACAATTTTTAAGACCCAAAATTTTTCGTCTTTTTTCTTCAACAAATTGTTTTATCGAAACAATTTCTTTCTTTTCTTTGTCATATATTCTTGTATAATATGGAAGACATTTTCCTACTCCATTGGCAATGTTGGAATTTCCCTCGTATGAGCCCACTACAAGAGCACAACTTATTTTAGTAAAATCAAGTACCGAATGTATATGAGAAATGAAATTTGTAAGAGTTAGTTTTACTGGAATCATTGCTTACCTCTATCTGTAATAATTTTTGATCCAATTAGTTTCATTTTATCTCTTATCGTTAAATCTTCTTCTAATTCAACATACTCAATAAAAGAAGTTAATGGATCATTATGCTCAGTTATAGATGCTTTTCTTAATTGTCTTTTAGAAACAACTTGCGGGAAAATACCAACACAGTAATAAATTTTATGTATTTGTTTTAAATAGCGTCTTATTGATTCAGTTTCTAAATCATACAAGCACTTTTCATTAATAAATATTTCAATACGAATAATACTATCTTTGAGATCATTTTTTTGTGAGAAATTTTTGATCTGTTGGATTACATCATCCGTAGCTTCTTTACCACTACTAGCCAAAGATTGGTCTATTACAAAATCAAATAGAGACCTTACTGGCAATTGTTCAAAACAGTAACTAAGTTTATTGTTATTAGACTCTATTGATAAAAAATATTTTTTATGCTTACCTTCACCAAAATCCTTACATTCCATTGATCCCAAATGAACAATAAGTGGTTTCTTTTTTACAATTATGTGTTGGTGTACATGTCCCATAATAACACTATTAAACCTCTTAAATATTTCTACAGGCAGAACAACTTCTCCAGGAGAAGCATCAAGGACAGCATTTCCTATTGCTGTTCCTTGGACCATAAGATGTCCAATAACAATAGTAGGATTTTTATTATTAAGTTTCTTTACTTCATATTGTAAAAATGTAGATATTCTTGTAACAGCTTCTTCATTTGTGGTACAATTTAACATTTCACAAGTTCTAAAAGGTAGAAATATAATATTAATAGAATTAACTTCATCTTTACAAATAAAACTTTCAACATCTGAATAAATATGTACAAATGGTAGTTTAAGAGAACTTAACACATCAAGAGTGGTGGCACTTTGTTCTTTAATAAGGTCATGGTTTCCAATAACTATATGTGTATGAATATTAAGTTCTGAAAGTCTACATATCTTTTTAGAAAAAAGACTAAGCTCCGAAGCTTGTGGCCGACGATTTTCAAAAATATCTCCAGTAATAAAGAAATGATTTACACAATTATTAATCATATAATCTACTACATAATCAAAAGAATTGGAAAAATCCAAAAGACGAGTATTAAGGTGAGTATAATAATCAGTTTTGCCGAGAGCAAAACCACCACCAAAATGTGTATCACCCAGAATTACTATCTTCATCGTTTATCCTTTTTTACGTATTCTAGTTTTAATACTCCGTTGTACACTTTCACATAGATCTTTTACATATTCCCAATCCTCATGTCCAATTGTTAATAAAAACTCATCAACTCGTTTACTGACTTTTTCCATCCATTTAAATTCTTCTTCGAATTTTGGAGTATTAATAAATAATTTAATATAATTGCGTAAAAGCGAACTTATCTCAAACAAAAACGGCTCAATAGATTTTATAGGTTCCATTTCTGGAATCCCACCAAGAGCGTCTATTTTAAGCTCATCCCATTTCCCATCTTTATCAATAAGACCTAATTGTTTGGCTAGTTTTGTAAGTGCTACTGCTGGTGGGCTACCATCCATAAGCTGTACAAAATCAATAACTGAGCCTCCATGTCCACAATTATGAACAGAACCCAAAAACGTTGTAAAAGTATTTTCTACGTCTGTAGTTATATCTACAACATTAACAGATTTATTCTCAACATTGTTGCTTTTTACAACAGATAGAAAATACTCAACATTGTTAATTTCTGTAAAGAAACCACGAAGACTTTCTTTCTTTTTAAAAGTAATTACATAACTTTCTCTGTGATTTATATTTTTATTGTCAATATAACTGTTTCTAAAACTTACTGATGGATAATATCCACACTGAATACCTATGGCATACATACCAAATGCTAGTTTATTAGAGACAGTAATTACATTATTTTCTACACTATGATATCCATCTAAATAGCCCTTAATAAACATCTTTTGAATTTCTGGCGTCCAGAACAAACATTCAAATGGTATTTTCTTTCCATACGAATATTTACCAAACCAAAATTCGAATTGTTTTTTAAGATCATCCTTACAACAAATAACTTCACAAGTGTTTTTATCTTTATATAAATAAATTTTAGATCTTAAATTAAAATATTTTTTAAGTATTTTAACAACCATTTTTGCAAATTTTTTCTCTTCATTAATGTTAAAAGTAAAACGAACTTGTCTACAACTAGTGGATCCTTCTGCTAACCATATTCCATAAAGCCAGGCAGTTTCTAAATTTACTGGCAAATATTCAATTCTTTTTTGTACTTTCCCTTTTTTATATGGATTTAGTATGTGATTATTAAAAAGATAACTATTATTTCTATACTCACTTTTAATAACTGGAAAGCAGAAAAAATCGAACGGCTTTACAAATTCAGATTCTTTTTGTTTAATATATATATCACTGATAAGTTTTGATTTTGATTTTAAAAATCTAAGTCCAATTTTAGTATCTTTTCTAGGCTTAACACAACCACTTTTTATAATATTATCCTTATCAATTACCAAACAAATATGTTCAGGTGACATAACAATAGGAATATTGTTAAATGAGCCTATACTTATTAAATTTGTTTTTTCACTAATTTTATTAATTTTATTAATAACCTTATGTTTTTCTCCATTGTGAGAAAGAATAATATCCCCAATTTTAACATCTGAAATTTGTTTAAGCCCACTATCAGTCCATATTAACGTATTCTCTTCTAAGCACCCAAAACAACAAAATGAATTAGTTTGTTCAGATACAAACATAGAAGGAGTTCTTTCAGTATTGCCATTTTTGCCCTTATGAAAAGGACAAAAAGTCCTGTGACTAAATTGTCCTGTTGATTTAGACTCTAGTTTTATTCCGTATTCTTTCATTAACTCAACAATTGAAATATTAGAAATAACTATATTTTTAAATTTCCATATTTCTGTAAGATTATCTAAGAGTTCCATAAGCGCCTCAACCAAGTTTTTTTATTATTATTAACGTTTTTAATTATATCTTCTGATGTAAGAAACGAGCCCTTAAATCTTTTAAATTTATATTCCCCACAATCAATAATTGCATCACCCTTTCCTACCAAAGTTTCGGCTCCATTTCTATCAAGAATAGTTCTACTATCAACAGCTGCACTTACTTGACAACTTAATCGGGCGGGGAAATTAGCTTTTATAATACCTGTTACTACATTTACAGATGGACGTTGTGTAGCAATCACTAAATGAATGCCACAAGCCCTGGATTTTTGTGCTAATCTACATATCAAATATTGGGCCTCCTTTTTTGATGCCATCATCAAATCAGCAAGCTCATCAATCACCACCACAATGTATGGCATTCTCCCCTTATAACTAAGTATATCCCGTGCGCCACATTTTTCTAGTTTTAAAAAACGAGAATCCATTTCATCAATTAAATTATTAAGAAGAGTAAGTGCACTTTCAACATTTTTTGCGATTGGAGAATACAAATTATCTAAATCATTATAATATGTAAACTCAACTCGTTTTGGATCAATTAATGCTAATTTAATCTGAGCTTTAGTGTTGATAAGTAAACTGTTAATTACAGTTTGTAATAGAATTGATTTTCCAGAGCCAGTAGCTCCAGAAACCAACAAGTGTGGCATTTTTGTAAGATCTACAATTAGAGGTGAACCATCTCTTAAACCACCCAATGCAAGCGGCAATATTGCGTCTGAGTTTATAAATTTCTCTGTATTAATAAAATCTTTAAAGAATACAGTCTGTTGTTCATCTATCATAACTTCCATTTTAATTATTCCTTCTTTTGTTACAGGATAAATTAAAGGTTCTGATAAAGCTTTAAGTGCGAGAGCAATTTCTGTAGCACATTTTTCAAGTTTTTTAAACGTACCACCTAGACCCAATTTTATATCAAATATTAAAAAAGAATCTTCAACCTTACAAGATTCAATTTCAGCTTTTAATTTGAGCTGTTTTAACAAATTGTTTAAGGAGTTTATCGCCAGGTCTTTCTGCATTAATTCCTTTCATATAGTTCTATCCTTTTTAAAATATCTTTGAGCATATCAGTTTTATGTCTATATATTAATTTAACATTTAAATCTTCTTCTAAATAAAACTTTTTATGAAGACGTTGATAATCAGAATAATCTTTGTCAAGTCCCGTTTGTATTTCGCCAATAACAACTTCATAGGATTTATAATCTTTATTCATTACCCACCGCAATTTTCACACCAAGTTCTTTTGCAAACTCTAAAACACGATTTTTTGCAACTTCATTTTGATCTTTTGGTGAACTATTTTTTTCAAATACAGCTAATTTTTTCTTAATTTCTTCTATCTCATACGCTAATTTGTTTCCTGCATCTCTAAAAAATATAGCTTGTCGAACTGCAAAAATACTAAGTGCGAGTGTCCCCTCTCCACCACTATATTGATCTATCTCCTGAGCTGCTTTAGTCATTTCTGCTATAATTGCCTGTTCTTCTTTCTTTTCTCCGACAGAACGATTCTCTGGTAATACATTACTAGATAATAATTTATTAAAACTTTTCATAGATTCAATTAATAGTTGTCTAGATATATTTATCTTGTTTGCTATTTTAATCGCTTCCTCTGTCGGGGGTAACAACTGTTCTGGAAAAACATTTTGAGATATATTAGGAATCACCTGCGCTTTTGTTTGTTCTTTCTGTAATGGTGGAGTCTTCCTCTTTAGTTTTACTCCCATTTTCGCTAGTTCTATATCTTCTGGTTTTTTCCGATTTGGCATTAATAGTCTCCTCTAAAACTGGAATGTATTTATTCATTTTAATACACTTTTCACACTTAGTATCCAACAATATTGAATACTCATTACTAAATAATCTAAAAATACAAGATATATTATTTATATATTGATCAACATCAGAACAAAATAAATATTCAACTTCAATATTTTCCAATAAATTTTTAGTATCTTCTGTCTTAAGATTTTGTTTTATATTTTTAATTTTTTCTTTTTGTTCCTTAATTTTATTTCTTTCAGTTCTCTTTCTTTCTATTTCTTGCTTTTTTTGTATAGCAACGGTCTTTTTCTTTTCACTTTCAGCTTTTTTATCTAATTTCTCTTTTTCTTTTTTATTCTTTTTTCTTTTAGCTATTTTTTGCCATTCAGTATTAGTTTTAACCAAACTGCGCATTATGCTTAAAGCAATCAGTGGTGGAACTTTAGGAAGTTGCTTTGTAATTTGATCTAGCCATTCTTTGGTATTATTACCATTTTTCCAACACTCAAATAGAATTTCCAATTGAACTTTTGTAAATTTTTTCTTCTTTTTTTTCATGATTGCTCAAAAGTATAGTTTATGATGCTCGTCGACATTTTTTAACAAGCATACAAAATTTTTTGGGATTTATTTATAGATTAATATTGGTTAGTTTTTGATTTATTAGAAGCTCAATATCCCACAATTGACGATTATTATGATCACCATCAGAATCATTCAAAACATCTTGTCCAACTACGTGCAGAATTTCGTGCGCAAAGGCGCTTCTATATAATTTACCTCTCCAAGCAACTCTACATAAATTACCAGTAGTTAAACCACTATATATTTGGTCACAATATACAACAACTGTATTAAGTACCCCAGTACTTGGGCTTGGAGCTATATCATTCCACCACTCAATAGTAATTTTCTTAATAGATGTTTCAACTTTCTGCCTATCAAGAGTTTTTGAACATTCTTCTATAAAAATATCAATTGCTTTTGAAAAATCTTCATCAACTGGTAAACCAGGAACTTTTCGTCTATCTATTTTAATACCTTGAGAAGTTTTCTTTTTAAAACACATATTTCACTCTAGTTATCTGACATCTTACAGTTTCTACATCAGGAGTTCCACGAGCAAAACCTTTTACTGTAAAAACTTTATCTCCTCTTACATCAACCATTATTGTATTTACGCCAAAAAAAACGTCTTCTGGTTGAAACCTACAAGTTACAGTTACTTCAACATCACAATACTTTTTGTTAAGAACTCTTAAAGTAATTGCTCTAAGCGGCGATACATTTTTGTTAAACATCTCTTGTACCGGAGAATACGACCAAACATAATAAGGATCTAAAAATACATCTTCTTTTATAGAAGAATAATCATGTTTTACTTCATATAAACAACCACCTAACAAAATAACACACAATAAACTTAAAATTAATCTTTTCATAAATACCTCCATTTATTTAAAATATAATTTCTATCAAAATAATATCTATTATAAAAATATAACAAATACTTTAAATCACCAACTTTAGTAGTAAATTTAAATTCGTTCCATAGTCTTCTTTTAAAAAAATAAATTGTAATTTTCTATATTTTTATTTAATATTATTAATAGATAATTATAAGTGAACAATTATACGTCAAGATTGGCAAATTCAGCGGAATTTATTATAAAATCCTTTCTGGGCTCTACTTGATCACCCATCAAAATAGCGAAAACTTTGTCTGTTTCTAGCGAATCTGTAATAATTACCCTAGACATTGATCTAGTATCTGGATCCATAGCTGTTTCCCATAATTGCCCCGGATTCATTTCTCCAAGTCCCTTAAATCTTTGAAATTTTTTTCCAGAATCTGAATCTCGTGGAATATTTTTTTCAACCATAAAGGTTTCTTTTGCTACGTCATCTTGTAAATAATATGTTGTACCTTTCCAATTTATTCTATACAACGGAGGACGAGCAATATAAATATTACCATTTAATATTAATTGTGGCATTTGTCTAAAAAAGAATGTAAGCAATAAACAACGAATATGAGCACCATCAACATCAGCATCTGTCATAATAATTATTTTTCCATAACGAATGTCTCCTGGATCAAAAGAATGACCAATACCCGCACCAATCGCTGTTATTAAATTCATTACTTCTTCATTTTTAATCAACTTTTGAAATTCACATCTTTCAACATTTAAAATCTTACCCCGAAGTGGAAGAATGGCTTGAAATTTTCTATCTCTCCCCTGCTTTGCTGATCCACCAGCTGAATCACCTTCAACAATAAATAATTCACATTTGTCAGGATCTTTTTCTTGACAATCAGCAAGTTTTCCAGGTAGAGTCCCACAACCACTATCCATATTGGTTTTTCTTATTGCCTCTCGTGCCTTTTTAGCCGCCTCTCGTGCCTTATAAGCATTAACACAACTTGCTACAATCTTTTTTGCGATTGTTGGATTTTCTTCAAGAAAGACCATAAGATTTTCCGAAACTACGCTTTCAACTGCTGGTCTAGCATCATCAGAAACTAACTTTACTTTATCTTGAGAATTAAATTTTGGATTATGATGTCTTATACTTACAACACTAATAAGTCCCTCTCTAACATCATCTCCAGAAAGAGGAACCTTTAAAGTTTTTGGAATATCAGCATTTGTAATATATGAATTAATGGTACGAGTAAGACCAGATTTAAATCCGATCATGTGTGTCCCACCATCTATATTTGGAATATTATTTGTATAATATTTACAAACTTCATATTCTAAATTTTCTTCTATCCACTGCAAAGCTACATTTACAACAATATCATCTTTCTTGTCTTCAAAAACAATTGGGACATCGATAAGTTTTTTTCCATTTGCAATAAATTTTATGAACTCTGCTAATCCATCATCTTTGTTAAATTCTTCGTTTGTTTTTCGGATTTCATCAATAAAGAGAATAGATAAACCTTTACATAGAAACGATAAATCTCTAAGTTTAGATCTAACTATAACTGGGTCAAATTTAATAACTTTTGTAAAAATGATTGGGTCTGGGGCAAAACGAACAATCGTTCCACTTTTTCCCTTGTATGGTTTAGAAGAAAAATCCTCTATCTTCTTACCTTTAGCAAAAGACATAGTACATTCTTCGCCATCATGCTTTACAATAACTCGCAATTTGTCTGAGAGAGCGTTACAAACACTTGCACCAACACCGTGTAATCCACCGCTATGTTCATAATTTGATTTGTCAAATTTTCCGCCAGCATGTAATAATGTAAATACAGCTTCCAACTCGGTCATCTTTTTTTCTTTCATATATGAGGTCGGAATGCCTCGGCCATTATCTTCGACAGAGGCAGAACCATCTTTATGTAGTGTAATTATTATTTTATTACAGTGACCAGCAAGATGCTCATCGACGCTATTATCTATGATTTCCATTAAAAGGTGATGGAGTCCTCCTCCATTATCTACATCACCAATGTACATACCGGCAGTTTTTCTAACTCCCTCAAGACCATCTAAAACCGTAATTTTATATTCATTTTCTTTCTTTGCCACCACTTATCTCCTTTAATTTTGCCTGATGAGCAATTTCCTTTTCGTATAACTTTTTATATATTGTTTTTAATACATCATCTACTCAAGTCCATCTTTATGTGCTAATACAAATGCCATCATAATTACGTCGCATATCTCTTCATGGAGTTTTTGTTCTGGCATAGCCCTATCCCTTAAATTTTTCTATTTTACCTGAAGATCCCCTTTCAAATGAAACACTTTCACAATACTCTCCGCATTCTTCTATTAATTTTCTAAAAAGCCTGTTTTTTATCTCCCCAACCTCTTTTGTCAAGTAAAGCAATTAATTCATCAAGCGTCAAATCCATTATTCCTCCTCATCCTGAAACTGCGGAGCTGGTTCTGAGACAACATATTCTTCGTGTAGCCACGCATATAAATCCAAATTGCGACAAATTTCTTTATCGAACGGAAAATATTTATTGTTTTGCTTCTCATCAAATAATTCTTTACAGATTGGGCAAGTTTTCATTTATTTCTCCTGTCAAATTCATTTTCCCATATAGTTATTAATTTAAAGCCAGCATTTTTTAAAAACAACTCTCTTTCAATAATTTTTTTATATAAATATCCAAACGTCTTACCATAAAAAATTTTATCATCTGGATTATAGATTTCAGGATTACCATGAAATAGATCTCCATAAAATTCATATACAGTGTTTGTTGTAGGGTCAAAACCGTCAAACTCAAATCGTCTATTATTTACTTTTATTTCAAAACTATTTATAATATTCTCATTATTTAATGATTTAATCCAATCTTGACATTTATTAGAATATATATAAGAACATTTTTTGCAACCCCAACCATGTAAATGATTGCTTGGAACTTGTAGAAACTCTCCATGGATAGGACAAGTTATTATTCCTTTAATATGATTTCCCAAATAAACAAATTTTGAATAATCATATTTGTTATTGTGTATTTTATTCGCTCTTTCGATAAATTTATCGAGGCCCAAAAACCTTCTTTTTCTAGTATTATCCGCTTTACATACTGGACAACCATGCCCATTTTGATGATCACTTGGAGTTTGTAAAAATTCTCCATGTTTTGGACATATAATTATTCCTTTAATATGGCTTCTTATATATATAAATTTTGAATAGTTATATTTATTATTATGTGTTTTCTTTGAAATTTCTATAAATTCATCCAATGAGCCCAACATACACTGTGGACAGCCTCTTCCCCTCATGTGATTGGCTGGTGTTTGTAAAAATTCTCCATGCTTTGGACAAGTTACTACTCCCTTTGTTACATTATTTATATATATAAAGTTTGAATAGTCATATTTGCTTTCATGCCTTTTATTAGATCTTTTAATAAATTCCTCTTTACTCAATTTTGATTTTTCACTATGTAATCCATTTTTACATTTATTACATCCATTCCCACGAAGATGATTACCAGCAATTTGTAGAAATTCTCCGTGCTTTGGACATATTATTATACCTTTGCTATTACTACCAGCATAAATAAATTTTGAATAATCATATTTACAATTGTGTATTTCATTGGCTTTTTTTAAAAATTGTTCTAAATTTATTTTGGATGGCATCAATATTTCTCCTTTCTATATATAGAAAAATATTGATAAATTAAAACATCAACTATCTAACATTTTAAACAACAAAATAACTAACCAAGGAGAGCAGAAACAAGCTCATTATTAGTTTTTTCATTTTGTTTTCTCCCAATTTTTTATTTAAATTTATTTAAAAACTTTTGAAATTCTTTTTCATCATATTTATTACTTTTGCTTAAATTTTCTTCTTTTTTAAGCCATCGATGATTTTCAGGAGAAAATGCTATTTTTATTTGTTCTAGGTCATTAAAATCAAATGCCGAAACAGGAAAGATGTGATCTATTTGATAATCTTCCCAATTTCCAGGACAATCACCCAAAAATTCTACTATTTTGTAATAGTTTATTCCATATTTTCTTGAACTATATTTTTTTACTTCCGTAGAATACATCCTAAAAGCCCTTCGCAAGCTACCCCTTAAACAAGAAATAATCTTATAAGTTAAATCGGTTGCGGCGAAAACTACTAAAACATTTTTTACACAAACGTATTTCATCAATATTCTTTTCAATTATCTTTAATTCTCCACAAGAAGAGCATATATTTTTAGGACGAATATAGCATTTTTGACAAAATCCAGAAGTTCCCTCTCTCTTTACAATTGGAGCAAAATCTCCACACCTCACACAGAAATTTTTTGGGCTCTCATAACAAGTTCCACAAATAGCATAACCATCATCAGTTCTTTGATTTATCCTTTTTAATTTATCACACTTTATACAAATTTCTTTTGGAGGATTATATCCTATTTTTGAACATTTCGGACAAAGTGGCTTTCCTTCAATTCTTTTATGAACTTCCTTTAAATCTCCACATATATAACAAACTTCTCTTTTATCTTTTAAACTATTAATACACGCCCTACACATAACAGTTCCTTCAACAATATTTTTAAGTTTGCTACAGCTCTCACAAATACTTTTAGGAGTTTTACGGCAGGCATCACACAAAACTAAATCACTTTTTCTATTTTTATGAACCATAATGTCTTGTCTTTTACAAACATCACAAACACCAATATTATCTTTTGAGGCACAAATAGGACATATGGGATTTCCAAATTTATCTCGTTTAGATATTTTTTTAAATTTTCCACATATTATACATATATCATTATTCTCATAGCTTTTATAATAGCACCCTTTACACAGTTTTGGATTTAAAGAAACTAATTTTTCAAAATCTTTATTACAAGAAGAACATAACACAAATAACCTCCAAAAAGTTCTCACTCATAACACAAAATTATTAGTGGTTTTTTCTCCTTGTTTTATTATTTTCCAACAATCATATTCTCCACTTTTCCAAATTGAATAAAAAGATTTTCCATATTTTTTTGTTTCATCTATTTCAAATTGTTTATAATCTTTAAGTGTTTTCCCTTGTTCCAAAAATTCTTCGTATTTTTTCCGACAGAATAAACAATATTGATAATAACCAAAATTATTTCTATGTAAAATAGTTCCACCAAATTCCACTACCCCCCATTTGTGCGTCTGCTCAACAAAATACCCAGCATTGTTTTGCCAATCATAATGGCTATATTTATCAATCGTTGCAAGATTGGCCATAATACTATCTCTCTTAACTTTTGCTAAAATAGATGCCGCACCACATTGCCAGTATTTTTCGTCTGCCTTAATTACAGGCTCCTGGAGCAACGATAGGTCTGGGATGGGGAACTTACCATCCACAATTACCTTCTCAGGCTGTATACCACGTTTAACGAGCTTCTCGATGGCCAGTTTCATCGCATAGTAGCGAGCATAGTGAATATTCATTTTTTCAATTCTTTTTGGAGAGGCGGCGCCGAATTCATAATCAACTTCTTCAATAATCTTTACATATAAATCTTCGCGCTTGTGTTTTGATAATTGCTTACTATCTTTAACTCCCTTTATTGGTGGGTGATTCGGATCTGCAGCTACAGCACAAGTGAGAACAGGCCCAGCTATACTTCCATATCCGACCTCGTCGATCCATATATACATATTCTACCTTCTTTCTTTTTGAAAATAATCCCAATCGTGTTCCCAAATAGTTATAAGATTATAACCAGAATTTTTTAATAAGTTCTTCTCTTTTCATAGTATATTTATATAAACACTTAAAAGATTGCTTTGTGGCAAGATTTATATCGTTTAAATTATATATTTTTGGATTGCCATGCCAAAAGTCACCGTAAAATTCATAGATAGTATTGGTAATTGGGTCATATCCATCCACCTTTATATTTCTTTTAAAACCATTAATTTTTACCCAAGTCCCAATTTCAATATTTTTATCATTAAAGTCGTCAATCCATTTTTTACATTTTTTAGAATATGTAGAACAACATTTCCAACAACCACGTCCTTGAATATGACTATCAGGAGTTTGTAAAAATTCTCCGTGGTTTGGACATATTATTATTACTTTTGTTTTGCTATTTATATAAATAAATTTAGAATAATTATATTTATTATTATGTATTGTATTTACTGTATTGATAAAATCATCAATTTCTTTAAGTATATTTTAGCGCATTTAGGACAACCATTGCCTTACAGATGATCATTAGGCCGCTGTAGAAACTCACCATGTTGGAGCAAACAATTATACCCTTTGTTGAACTACTTTTATAAATAAACTTAAAATAATCGTATCTCTCACCGTGAATTAATTTGGCCTCTCTAATAAAAATATCAATATCTTTAAGATTGCTTCTACACAAAAAACACCCTTTACCAAAAAGATGGCTATTTGGATTTTGTTTAAATTCGCTATAAATAGGACATATAATTATTCCCTTTGTCCAATTATTAATATAAATAAATTTTGAATAATTATATTTACTATTATGAATTTTGGTTGCCTCGTTTATAAATTGTTCCAAATTTTTTAATTGTGTGCCGGAACATTTATGACAGACTTTTCCTTTTAAATGGTCGTGCGGATTTTGTAAAAACTCTCCGTGTTCTGGACAAATAATTATACTTTTTGTTCTACAATTTATATAGACAAATTTCGAATAGTCATATTTATAGTTATGCTTTTTGTTAGCACGAACAACAAAAATATCTATTGTAAGTTTTTTGTAGATTTAGACATTTTAAAAAATTATTGAATGCCTTCTATGCCCGACAAATTAACTTCGAGCCCCCTGTTAGAATATGGACCACGAGGATCTCTTGGTCCACCTGCTTGTAGAAAATCAAAATCCAATTTACCATCTCCAAGTAGTTCAAGAAATTCTTGGAAATCTTGATCTACAATATCAGCTAGCATTGGCTTACCCTCTCTATCAAGTTGATCTGCAAGAGCAATTAACTTCTCTGCGTTTTTCATTTTTCATACCTCTCTGGAAACTTTTCTATCAAAAAGTCTATTAACAAATATGTATGACAAAATTTACCGTCATGGCAATAACAGATAAAGTTTATTTTGTTTTCATTATCTAAGCCATATTTATATAATTCTTCAAAAATTTCTTCTTCAATGTTTTTAAACACATTTAAATATAGTTCAGTATATTGTTCATCTGTTATTTTCCCTTGCTTGCGTCCCATTACCATGTTCCAGGTTGGTGCGAACTTTTTACCAAGTTCTTTCCCAGATTTTACCGTTACGTCTAAGCCAACAAGTTTCTTCCAAATTGGACTTCTTGATAGAAAAACTTTCATATATCCTCCAGAATAAATATTAAGATATTAGTAGCGTTAGGAAAACTTCTTTGGTGAGGGCGGCAATTCAAAAACATCAAAATCTACTTCTAAATTCCAATCTTTAATTATACTTGCTGGCCACCATAATCTTCAATTAAAAGCAAAATATCTTCTGTAGTAGGATTTTCGGTGCGTCTCCATCTGGCCATAACTATTCAATATCTAAAGTTTCATCAACACGAATAGAAATTACAAATTTCTTGCTAATTTTCTTTCTCCTATAAAAAGAGAAGCCCTGATTTCTCAGGGCTTCTCCGGTTACCAATCGTTCTTACTTTTTCGTTTTGCCAAAGGTTTTGGCAATTCTATTTTGATATTAATTTGTGTTTGTGGTGGATAATATGTTGGCACATAAATTACTGTTGGTTTATAATGACAACACCAGTAATAATGTCCACTTGGAACATATGCTCCACAACAGGAACAATATTGGTGACAATAACAAATATGGCAATAGCATGTATGAAAATGATGATTACACATTAAAGCCTCCTCTTACCAATCCGAGCCACTACGTTTCTTGTAGCCGAAGTATAGGTAATTGAACTTCCACTTTCCCCACCAGTAGTTGTTCCAGTAGTAATATTTACAGAGCTGCCAGTTGATATTCCACTAATATCCCCTGTAGTCCAGCTCACGGAGGCCCCAGAATCTTTTTCGTCATCTTCACTAAAATTAGTAGCCATCTCTTCAGCAATGCTGTTAGATTGTACATCGGCAATGTCACAAATTGACTCACAATCTTTGCTAACATAAGAAACTCTTCTTCCCATAAAAGCCTTTTTAGCCATGCTATTAATTCCACTTGTGGCACTATAAGATCTAGCATCGGCATAGTTGGCAGTGATGCCACGAACAGCACCCTTAATATTTTCATCGCTTAAACTATCACAGCAAAGATTCATTACTGAATACGCCGCTTGATAATTCCCAACTTTAACAAAAGCATCTGCCTGGTCTTGCGCCTTGGCAGCAAGCAGTCTATCACGATGTTTTACAACTTCCGTATCTTCTTCCTTCGGCTCCTCATCACTCTTACAAAATTTAACCTTTACTGGTACGCTATCAAGAACTTTCTCCGCACCATTTCTATCGGTAAATTTTACATTAACAGTAAAAGCGTTTACTTTACGTGGCAATGGTTTATCAACCTCGCTAAGTTTAACTTTAGCAACTAGCCATTTCTTTTCTTCACCCAGAATGTCACGCAATTTGATAATTGCTGAGCCATCTTTTTCCTCTACATCTTCATCATTAAGGATTTCAACAATGCTGTTATTCTTATCTGGAGTAATAGAAACTTTAATATCTTGGGCGTAGGTAGACATTAACCCACCGAGTTCTCTACCAAAAGCAGAAAGCGCGGCATCAGCAGAATCAATAAAAGCGTAGTTACCATCGCATCTTGACGACACTTCGGCGAGGAAATCTTGATGACAATCTGTTCCAAAACCAAAAGTAGAAACGCTGACACGCTGTTTCTTTTCAACAGCCATGTTTAATAAGTTTTTACCGTTTAAACCAACATTAGCTTGACCATCAGTAAAAATAATTACACGCAGAACTGTTTCAACCGGCAGGTCCATAGCATTAATCCATTCAAGGGCTTTGATTAGGCCGCCAGATAAATTAGTAGCCGAGCCGGCATTAAGTTCGCTAATTTTCTTCTTAATGATTTCTTTTTGTTCTTGAGTTATTTCACGAATTGGCGCAACTTCATAAACCATACTATCAAAGGCAACCACACCGACAAAATCTCCGGGTGCCAAATGGTCTATAAGCTTGCGGCAAGCTTTGCGTAAATAATCAATCTTAGACCCGGACATAGAACCAGACACATCGAGTACTGGAACTACACAGATCGGTGGCCTATTCTCAATTTTTACTTGTGGTGCAGTGAGTTCTACTAAAAGATGGGTTTCGCTGTCTTTGTTAAAAGAATACTGATCTTTCGATAGTTTTGTCCTAATTTCCATAATTCTCTCCTTAAATCGCGCATAGCGTTAGTTCTGTTTTGACGCGGAAAAATGGGCGGTTCCCCAAAATCAAAACGCTTAAGTTAAATTGCCCAAAGTGCTTGCGGATTTAAGAAAAGTCCCAAAAGTTTAAAAAAACTTGTAGACAAATCCCAAAAGCACATATCTTAATGTATCGATGCTATTCTTTTACATAATTCAATAAATTCTTTATAAGTCATGTTTGATTTTGCTGTATTACATCTTTTACAACAACTTACTACATTTTCAAGTTCATAACCTTTATTATTATCAATTCTATCTAAACCTATTGTTTCTATCTCACTTCCACAATAAAAACAAGGTTTCTGCCAAAAAGATAAGAATTCCTCAAACGTAATATTAAATATTTTATTTCTTTTCTTCGAAACTCTTTTATAAGTATTAAACTTACCAACCATAGAAGAACGGTATTCTTTAGATCTTTTATTTAATTTTTCTTTATTTTCTTCATACCAGGTTTTTCCGTAAATCTTAATTTTTTCTTTTTGCTCTTCTGTTTTGTTTTTATTATTTTCACGCCATTTTATATTATTATTTTTATATTTATTTTTATTTTCTTCATAATGTTTTTTGGCATATATTTTTCTACATTCTTTACATCGCCAACTTAAGCCATCTTTATTCTTTTTATCTTTAGGAAATTCACTTATATTTTTTCTTTATTACAATTTTTACATATTTTTGTGTCCATTTCCTTGTTCCCTAAAGAGATTAAATTTCCTTCGTTGTGTTTATTGAAAATAAGTACATCAACATTACAATTAGTTGTAACTAAAATTTCACTGTTAAATTGATGAAATAATTCCCAAATAGCTTTTGACATTGATTGGGGTTCTTCATATGGAAAAGCACCGCCATCTTCATAAGAAACTCGCACATGAATCAGCTTATTTGTAATAAAATCTTTATCAAAAACTCCAAAGTCTAATTTTACAAATTTTCCATCTTCTGTTTTAGTATATAGTTCCATTTTTTTAATACTCAAATTTCGCTACTTTAAATGTAAAGGGGTTTTTCATGTGCTCCCAACACATTGGAACAAGCCATTTACAATTTGGAATAGCTAACTCGTCCCAAACAGTTCCCAAATGATGAACTTCTACGCTATCATCTGTTTTATTCTTGGCTTCTTTAAATTGTTGTTCTCCAATTTCAGATGTAAAAACTTCAAGCTGCCAATCATTACCTTCCATCGAACAAACATAAACCCAATTTTCAATGTCCAAGTCTGTTTCTTCTTTACATTCTCGTCGCATTGCTTCTAACAACGATTCGTTAAGTTCAACATGGCCACCTATGCCATTTAATTTTCCTTTTTGCCAAGAAGGTCTTTCTTTACGTATTAAAAGAACATCAGCAAAAAGAAGAAAAAACAAAACCCACAACCATTCTTTCTTTCATTTTGTTGTTACTATACAAGACTTAATGCCAGCCAAAATTTCTTCCTTTATTCCGCTTGTATATGTAAATGTAAAAGTTCCACCTTCAAAATGACAAGCACTTGGTTTAATGGCTGTCGGACAAGCCGCAGAAGTTGAGAAATGAAGCATAAACATTAAATCGAGCGTAGTACCTAACTTAGCGATTAGTGCTGGCAAGCTTAATCTTTTATCTTGTGTGCAAATTAACTCTAACTCCATCCTTTGTAACTTGAGTTGTATATACATTAGGATCTTGAACTTGAAGCATGGAAATAACGTCGTTTTTAGTAATATCTACCATTTATTTATCCTCCGAGCTTTTTTTATAAAAATCAAATTCTAATTGTTCCCATTTATTATCATTGTTTTTGGTTTCTTCTTGAAGCTTTTCAAACTCTTCTTCATATTCCTCTTTTGTTGGATAAGTAAAACTAATAAGCTTATCATTCTGTTTTAATTGTTCACCAAACTGTTGGCGAATTAATCTAAGTTCATGAGCAATAGCCAACAAAGAATATGCCATGCTCGAATCTGGAAGACCGTTGCTTAAACTCTGTGAAGCTTTTTCTAACAATTGGTCCAAATTTTTCATTACATCTCCTTAAACACCAGTTGATCCTAACCCGCCACTTCCACGTTCAGTTTCGCTAATTTCTACAACTTCTTCAATATTAGCTTGTACTACAGGAGCGACTATTAGTTGTGCAATTCTATCTCCATTTTTTATTTCAAATGAGGTGTGCCCATGATTAATTAAGATTACTTTAATTTCTCCACGATAATCACTATCTATTGTTCCTGGTGTATTTAATACTGTAATTCCGTTCTTAAAAGCGATACCAGAACGCGGGCGAACTTGAATTTCATATCCAGGAGGAATTTCAACAGATAATCCGGTTGGAATTGCTGCCCATACACCAGAGTCCAAATAAACTTTATCATCTGTACCTGAAAGATTGCGAGAAAATTCATCAGTAAAATACGCTTTTATATCCATACCAGACGCCCCACTTGACATATACTTAGGAACCTCTGCCCCTGGATACAATTTTTTAAACTTCACTTTAATCTGTTCCAATTATTTCTCCTCAGTATGATTGATATCATACAAATTTATATTACCTCTATTCATTCTATTTATACCTTTTTTTAACATAAACCTTTAATTTTTTTCGTCAATTTCTACAAAAGAATAAAGTTCTGTTTTTAATATTTCTAACATGCTGATTGGGTCTAAAATTGTCTTATATTTTTATCATTTATTAGTTCAATAAAATCATCAAAATTAATATAAAGTTTAGTTGCTTAATTATTATTAACAAAATTATCACAAAGTTTTTTGTAATATTTTACAGCATAACTATATGTATTTATAACTATCAATTATATTTCTATTTGTGTTCTATCTTACCCCTTGTAAAATACATAGCATTCATTGTTTGGTGAAAATCTATATTATGAACAGCTATAACAACAGTATCGTAAGGCCAAGAAAGCGAAAATTTTACATCTTTTCCATAATGTTGTATTTGCTCGAAAGTAGAATTAACTGTCGATATGCCACTTCGGCGTGGTCGCGAGCCGCTCCCATTATTCATCAAATACCACATCTTCACTTGCGTAGCAATCTAACCAAGCATCATTTGGATTTGCTTGCGTTGGCAGAGGATTGTCTTTATTAATTCTATATATTACTTTCAACCTATTTCTTCTTTGTATGATTAATTTTACCTCTTGTGACATACATACTGTTCACTTTTTCCAAACTTTATTATTAACTATTTTATAGATGTATTTTACTGTTGTATTAAATTCTATTGCTAATTCTTTTTTACTAGCTCCCAAAAAATATTTTTCTCTTATTATATTAATATTTTCCCAGTTAAATTTAGCCATAGGATGATTTTCTCCGCTTATTGCCACGGACAATCTTTGTTTTGTTTCTTCACTAAAATGTTTTCCTAAATTTGGACCTGGTTTGCCCAAATGAGCATTAGACATTTTTTGTTTTGTTTCTTCACTATGGACTTTTCCTTTATGGCTTTCACTAATTTTTTCTCTTATTTCTTCATTAAAATGTTTACCAAAATTTGGATTGTTTTCCCCAGAAAAATTTGCGTGGTTTTTAGATATTTTCTCTCTACTTTCTTCACTGTGTTTTTTATCAAAAAAAGGGCTTGTTTTTCCCTTATTAGCAACAGAGATTTTTTGCTTTGTTTCGTCGCTATGCTTCTTTCCAGTATTGGCTTCTCGCAATTTTTGTCTGGTTTTTTCACTTACTTCAATTTTTAAATTACTACTCGCAAATTTTCTAATATTATAACCAAATAAATGTTCGTTTGATTTATATGTATCAATAAAAAACTGTTCTCTTTTAATTAGTTCATCTTCTTTTTCTTTTTCTACAAATTCTAAAATCTCAAATTCAAAATTTTGAGAACCATACTTGTTCCAAGAATTTTGTAAATGTAAGGAGCAATGTTTATTTTTGTTCAAATCTAATTTATGCTTGTTTATTCTTTTTTTTAAATTAATAGAAGAACCTATATATCTTTTTCCATCTATTTTATTAGTAATAGAATATACACCCATATTCATAAAAGAATTACTCACAATATAATTAAATTCTTGTCCAATATTCTACATTAATGGTCGACATGTAATCTATATTATGGAGTTGAATAGAAATATTTGAAAAGGCCAATCCAAAGAAAATGGCTTATTTTTGTTCATGCCCCACGGACCCGAATGATTACGAACAGCATTTAAAATGGGCGATAAATCCTTATCACCAATCGTATTTTGTTTATTCGCTACACAATCACAATTAAACTTCATAGAAAGCTTTTGGTATTCCCTAAATCCTGCTTCTGGATGTTCTTTTGATGTTCTATATTTTTCCAATAATTCTTGTGTAATTTTTTATCATCAATATCTTTTTGAGTAAAAATGGAAATAGAACCATCAAGATTATGACATCTAAATCCGTCATGTAATATTATGGCTGATATAAATTGGTCGACTTGTCTCGATGACCCCAAACATTATTAAATTGTAAAATAACTCGCTCTCCAAGCCGCAAACAATTTTGTATATGGTCAGTTAATTTTTCATCTTTGCCGTGATATTTACCTTGTGTTGAAGCAGGAATTTCCCAAAAATACTCAGGTAAGTTTAAAACACAATATTCAGTAAATCTTTTAGTTACATCGCTACTAATCATATTTAAATGTTTTTCAAATATCTTCAATTTTTCTTCATCTGTCATTTTCACTCTCACAAACTTTTTGATTAATTAACTCCCTCATTTTATTTTCGCACTTAAAGTATTCTTCTCTTTTTCTAATATATTCTTCTTCAACCAACTTTTTATCAACATTCAACAGCCAAACATTCCCCGAATTGGGTTTATAATATTTGGATGCTTCTCGAAACTTCAAACCATCTTCATAAAGGTCTGTCACACAATATTTCATTTTCCATCCTCCTTACAGAATGCTATTGTTTTCCAACAGTCTGGAGCAAGAAGAGCCAATCCATATTTAGAATATTCCAATAATAATTTTTCGTCGTCGTCAAAAAACACAAAGTATCCATCAGGATGTGCTTTCAAAATTGTTTGTTTGAACATATTTAACTTACATTCCGTCGGCGCAGACAAGTTGCCATCTTCCCGCATAATTAAAGGAACTGAATCGAATATATTAAGATTATGTCTTAACCAATCTCGAGTTGCGTCTCTTGCCAAATTTGAGCGACCTGTTAGAAACATAAGTTTGGCACCACAAACACGGGCAAGAGGGGTTATAATTTCTGCGCCAGGTATAATTTTATCATTCTTAATATATTCTGGGCGTGCAAATTCTGCCATGTGTTCGGCGGTCCAAAGACCTATTTCAAGATTATACTTTTTAGTTATTACACCTATGCGCTCTGTTGTATCTATTATTGTGCTGTCCAAGTCACAAACCCAAACACAATTCATCTTCTTTCTCCTTAATTTCATAATATTTAATAATTTTATAATACCTAGACCTATTTAAACCATTTTTTCTATAATTTGTTTAACATTCAAGTCTTCTTCTTTTAATCTAAGGATTTCTTCATAAAATTTATTATATTTAACTAAGTTCTTTTTTATTTTTTTGCTGCCGCTTTTCTATTTGCTTCTGTTAAATTTTTAAGATGTTCTTCACTTAACTTTTTCCCTTTTTTTCGCCAAACTCATTTTCTTTTTTGTTTCTTTGCTGAATTTCCTGCCTATTTGCCACAAACTCATCTTTTTTCTTGTTTCTTCACTAATTTTTTGTTTTTTACGAGCATCTCTCAGTTTTTTTCTTGTTTCTTCATTAGGAATCCTTCCTTTACTTTTTTCTCCAATTTTCTTCTTAACCTCTTCACTGAGTTTTCTGCCTACAAGTTTTTCTCGCCTTTTTTTGTATAGTTTCTTCACTTTGCTTTCTTCCTGTGCTTTTCTCTCTAAGTTTTCTTTTGGTCTCTTCTGTATGTTTTGTACCTAATGAATTTTTAGCAATAGGGCAAATATTATATCCAAATCTATCATTGTAAGTTTTCCATAAATCTATAAACATTTGTTCGCATGTTGTTAGTAGTCTTTCATCTGGCAGTATATATATTAAAATTTCAAATTCAAAACTATCTGCTCCATATTTATTCCAGGCACTCTGTAAATGCTTATTTTTATGAATTCCGCGAATTAAAAAATATTTGTGTCTATACCATCTTGCTTTAAGCCCATTTCTATCATATGTTTGTCCAATATATCTTTTGTCATTAATTTTATTAGTAATACTTTAAATACCAGTATTTATTTTGGGGAATTTTTCCAACAAACTCGAAAAATTAATTCCAAACATTTCTTCTTGTATTGCCATTTTCCATCTCACATAATATATAATATTATGTGATTTAATTAATAGTTTTAAGCAGTTATAATTAATTTTCTATCAAACTTTCTATAACTATTAGACTAAATTATTAAACTATTTCAAACCACTCTGTTTTTTAAAAATTGTTCTAAACGCACATATCTTTGGTCAAAACACCATATATCATCGCCATCCGCCCAGACTAAAGTAAAATCTGCCTTCGCCGTGGCTTTAAGGGACCGTCGCACCCGCCATTTTTCAATACCAAGTTGTTTTGCGATTTCAGCGGTAGAAAAGCGGTTTTGTTTTCCCTCAACCCATAATTCCACCATCGCCTTCATCGCTTCTACAATTATACGCCGCCTCATAATATATTTTTCTCTACTTGTGTAAATCCATCGGCCCGTTCAATCAAACTATTGGCCATATTGACAAAATCTTCATTAATATCAAAACCAACAAAATCCATCCTAAGTCCACGAGCAACTAACGCTTCGCTTCCCGAACCAATAAAAGGAATTACAACCAAACCGCCATTAGGAGGTTTACAAGAAAGAATGAGCCGCTTGGTAAGTTTATATGGCTTCTGCGTGGGAACTTTTACTATGTCGTGATTTCTGTGTCCTTCTATTTCATAAGGGAAATATGTTTCTTCGCAATTTCTACAATAGAGCCATCTCTCCTTAGCTCCTGAACCCCCCGATAATGCTGGGACCTTAATTACATCCCTCGGTAGGGCTCCGTTTTCATTTACCTCATAAATAGTTTCCTTGTTCCCAAATCTTCCTTCTGTATTCTTTCTAACTTTGCCCACAAAATTTTTAACAAACATTTTTGTATATGGTTCTCTTACAGCATCCTTATTAAATATTCTCTTGCTCTTATCTTTCCAAGCCGAGATTATCGATTCGTGGCTCCTATTCCAAAAATTAGAATTGGGTGCTGCCTTGTTTGTGTAGGACCAAACTAGCCATCGTTTTTCTAATGGTAGAGAAACAGAAATGTAGGCAAGGGTTTCGCTAAAACCATATATGAACATCGTGCCTGTATCTTTAAGGATACGGATACACTCGGTAAGCCAAGTAGAACACCAAGCAATATAATCTTGTATGGAGAGGGCATCTTTATTGTTTCCAAAGTCCATGCCGATATTGTAAGGGGCATCAGCAATAATAATATCTGTTGAATTATCTGGTAATTGTTTGAGACCTTCTACAACATCAAGAAGATGGGCTTTATTTATATTTAACATATTACTTTCACCTTATATTAAAAAAATATTTCTAGATAAAAAAAGCAATTCAATATATACTATTTTATCTATCTTTTCTGGATTAAAACAATTTTACCCACACATCCTTTCATTTTTTTTCTCCTTTGAAAAATTAAATCCAAAGAAATTCTCCATCAAAATAAGACAAATATGGCAATTTTTCCATAAATTTTGATTTAAAAGATCTATTTGGACGAATAAATCCATAATGTAGCGGATTTTCTAAATAATAATGATTATATTTCTTTCTTAAATCTTCAATATCCCTTATAATTTCTAACGAAAATTTAGGTAAAAAACCCCCATTTGTTATAAATATTTTATTTTTAATTTTATGTATAAATATATAAATAAAATTATCAGTTACTTGACTATCATTAAACTGAAAAACACCATTTTTTGCACTTTTGAGTTCAATGGGATATTTATCATTTAATACAATATCAGGAGGAGACTGTGTACCATTTGGATCGATACAAACATTTTCTTCTGTTTCTTTAAACCACTTTTTAATCGCCTTATCTACTTTTAAAGTTTCTCCGCCATAATTACTAGGCAAGTCACTAAGACTTTTAAATTTTTGTAAAAGATATTTACAAATATTTGTGTTATTTTCTATTATTTCTAAATTCTTATTCTGCGCTTTGACCAATTTCTCTATAAATGTAAAATGTTCTTTAAAATTATACATTTGTAAATAACCTTTCTAGATGTATAGCTATATTCTCACCTAAATTACAAGGAACAGAATTTCCAACAAGAATATGTTGTTCTTGAATACTACCAACAAATTTATAATTTGGAGGGAATGTTTGAATCGATGCTTTTTCTCTAACAGTTAATTCTCTATTTTTGGTTGGATGTATTAATGGATTTCGAGTTATTGTGTGAGAGATATTACTATTTATTCTACGTAAATAAGTTCCCATTCTTGGCATTATCTTAAACAATTCTTTAATGTTTTTAATATATTCAATATTAAATTGTTCTCCGCTTTCAAAAACAATACTTTTTGGATTTGTCTTTGTATTTACTTTAAATACTTTATACTGCTCATTTTCTATAAAACAATACTCTTTGAATTGTCCATTATAATTTTTTATAAAATCAAATTCTACTTTTTTAAGAACTTTTAGATTAACTGGCAAATCATTATAGTAGCCGCCTTGTGGAATTAAATTAATCTTATCTTTCCAAATCTTTGTATGCTTTTTAATATCTTGGTTTGGATGTTCTGATAATATTTTTACTAATTCTTTTTTAACAGACGTTTCAAGTTTTATTTTATCAGGCAATGAAGGAGATATATTTAAGTCATTTCTAATAGCAATAAAAATCATTCTTTTTCGCATCTGGGGCACACCATAATCTTGTGCTCGCAAAATACTATTTTTAACTATATATTCAATTTTATTAAATTCTTTCTCTATAATATTTACAATCATTTCGTCTTTATCTCTTGTTTGGCCACCTAATTTACGAACTTTCAAATCTGCCACATTTTCCATAACAATTATATCTGGACAAATATATGATGCAATTCGTAAGAAGTCCATAAATAAACTTCTACGGGGATCATTTAGATTTTCTTCTGTTTGTCCGTCATCATTAAACATTTGATTTTGATTAAGTCTTGAAAATGCTTGACAGGGTGGCCCACCAGTAACCACAGTAATTTTTGTATTACCAATTGCTTTTTTGATCATATCTTCTGTGATTTCTTTAACATCCCATTGTTCCACAATACAATTTGGATGATTTTCTTTTAATGTTTTAATAGATGGTTCCCAAAAATCGCTTAATAGTATTGGCTGCCAGCCCGCCTGTATAAATCCCTGATCTAGGCCACCAGCGCCAGAAAATAAACTTACAAATGTCTTTTCCATTTTTTAATTTCCTCCAATATTATATAATAATATTAGTACAATTTATCTATTATTTCGCATAGTTATTATTGTCTTGAGCGAGACGCCCATCTCGTCCGCTTTATTGTAGATTGAATATTAACTACGTCCTAATTCGTAGGCGATCTGGCGGGTAGTTCTTCCATCTTTTGCTTTTTCAATAAGACGCTGTTCATCGGCTTTCGTCCATCGTTTGCCGAGTTTTCGGTTTGATTTGTTATACATTTAATAACTTAAATCCAAAAAATCGAAATTATTGATTAAAATATTTTTTGTTGTATTACAATTATTACACTCAAAGGCAAAAATCACATAGTTTCCAATTATATCTTCTTCTATAATTTCTTCATATCCGCCTTATTCTCCGTGATATTCTAATGTTTGTAGAACTTTATTACAAAACGGAGACGAACAACAATTAAATAATTTATCTATTTTTGCCATATGTTCTTCTGTCAAATAATTATGAGCACATGTTCCATAAAAGTGCCATCATCACATTTTTCATTTGGATCATATCTACAATTTATAAATACATATTATCTATTTTTATTATTTCTTTCTGGATGCCCTATTTTCATAAAAACCTCTTTATTCACGTCAACGTCTAAACAAATTCTAGATTTTAATCTAAAATTGTTTTAATTTTCTAAATCAGTATTTACTAATAATCAAAAATTTATCGATTATCGTAATTAATTCAAATATTTACTTCTCTTTTAGTTCTAATCGGAGATAGAGCCCGCATTTGGCGTGCATTATACAAAAGTCCTCAATTCTTTTAAACAAAGTTTCTTTAAAAACAGGCTTACCTTTCTCGCTAAACTTCTCTTGTATATTCCAAACAGCAGTATGAACGTTATTATATAATGGTTTATCGAATAATCTATATATAGTATCTAAATAATTCGCTATTTGAATATTACGATCAGTATCTTTACTTAGATCCAGAATTTTATTATTAATGCCGCTACAGGAGCAGAATTCTTCTTCAATTCTGCCCCAACAACCAATACATAAAATAACATTCATATTTTCTCTCATTCCAATTTTATATTTATAAGCGGGCAAGTTGTAATAAATTGGTGATATTTAACTCCCGCCGCATCAAGCATTCTTTTAGAGGCAATTTCCCAGTCCAAATCTTGGTATTTATC
>Ga0265297_10000724_pt1 | contig 91584 bp, 81 predicted proteins | sample Munlanlwell13791_FD_192502 | JGI IMG/M metagenome (GOLD analysis project Ga0265297, IMG submission 192502) | Leachate microbial communities from a municipal landfill in Southern Ontario, Canada - Leachate well 137-91 | ecosystem: Engineered > Solid waste > Landfill > Unclassified | place... | reverse complement strand
CTTATTTAAAAAACAACCTCCGAATTCATCGGGGGTTGTCTAAAGAGCATAGAAAATCATTCTTGCTTTGGTATAACTGGTTCAAATATAATAGCTAATTCACCAACTATTTTTGACCATTAAACCGAATCTAACGGCAATGAGTGAAAAATAAATAATCAAAACCTCTAAACCTTACACAAGAGCATTGTCCTTTTCTAAAAACCTCCGGCGAAAATAGAAAAAAATAAACAACCCGAGCGGCATCGCCAAATAAGAAACCAAAGTCGCTAAAGCGGCGCCATTAATACCTAATGACTTTATCCAAAAAACGTTCAAAACGATATTCAAAACCGCACCGCCAGCATGCGTAGTTAAATTTATAAAAACAAAATTCTCCGCTAAAAGATACTGGCCGACCGCAATGCCCAAGAACCCGCCGACGCCTGACCAGACATAAATCCGCAAAACATCAACCGCCGGCCCGTAATCGGGGCCAAAAAGATAAAAAATTATCGGCTCGGCTAATAAGGAAACTGGAATCGCTAAAGCAACCGCGCTTAGCCCTAACAGATAATATAAACGGCGTAAACGGCGATGATAAAGTCCGGCATCAATTTTTCTCGCTCGGACAATCGCAGGAAAAAGCGAAGAACAGATAACGACCGGAAAAAAATACCAGAGCTCCGCAATCTTAACGCCGGCGGCGTAAAGGCCGACCGCGCTCGCGTCAAGTAGGCGCCCAATCATAACCTGATCAATTCGCATGAATAAAACAATGGCCGCGCCGGACAACATCAGGGGCCAAGAATCCCGCCATAACTCCTTCATTAGAACCGGAGAAAATTTCCAATCTCTAATTTTTAACCCATAAACCCGATAAGAATAAAATAAACCGAGAGCGTTAAATAAACTTTCCAGCGCGTAAATCAAAATCAAAGGCACGATTCCTAACCCGGAAAGTATTAATCCGATTTTTAAAAGCGCCGAAATCGCCGCGGCCAAGACCTGGACTTTAATATTTCGTTTAGCAATAACTTCGGCCTGGAAAAAAATAGAAATTACCCCGGCCGCCTGAAAAATAAAAGAAAAAGAAAAAAGGAAAATCAATAAACGGACCAAAGGCGCGCTTTCAACGATTAAAGCGACGCCGGACGCACAAATGAAAGCTAAAACGCCACCGACTAATTTTAAACGCCAGGCCGTACCTAAGAGCTCATCCCGCTGTTCCGGTCGCCGAACCAATTCCCGACTCAAAATATTATCCGCGCCTAAAGAAGCGATAAAACTAAAAAGACCGGCAAAGCTCACCGCATAATTAACCAGGCCGTATTCTCTCGGTCCAAGATAACGGGCGATCCAGGCGCCAACGAAAAAAGCGACCAATAAAGAAAAAAACTGGCCGAAAAACATCCAGCCGGTATTGACGAAATAACGGCGAAAACCGGCATGGCTCAAAACCGCCCGCCATTTAGCTTTTATCGGATTTTTTGTTCCAACCAAATTATTGTCCAAACCATTATTTAACATGCTGTTATTTTAGCATTTTTAAAAATAAATTGCAGGGGAGCCGGCCGGGGTACTCTCCGATAACTTCGGAAGACCGCTAATCAGCAGAGTCATCCGGAAATTGTCATTTTAACTAAATGTTTATTAGCAAAAAGAAAAGGCGAAGATTTTACTCTTCGCCCTTTTTTATTTTATCATTTTAAATAAGTTTTTTCTTCTGAACATAATGCGACATCATTTTTCTTTCCAGAGAATAATGTCACTGAAAAAACATAATAATCGTTCCCTTGCTGCAAAGAAATTGACTGACGATCTTCGCCGGCAGGCTCAATGCCTCTTTTTTTGTAATAATCGGCGGCCGACTGCAATATCTTCTTGACAGTAACATCTTTTCGAACCTCAAATATTGGACTCTTTAAGGTTTGTGGCTCTCTAATTGCAAACCCATCCCATCGACTCCGGAAAATCTCGGCTTCGGTATAAACTCCGAGGACTTCAAGTCCACCTTTATTAAAAAGGTAGCTCAACACTCCGCCGCGACGGAGCAAAAGATTGTTTCTGGTCTTTTTTAAGGCTTCGTGAACCAATGCTTGACTGGAGCCATTTAGACCCTCTAAACAAAAACAGACACCCGACAATCCCCTAAGAGTATCTAGCTCTCCTTGGTTGTTAAAACCAATATACTTAAAGGCCACGTCAACAAAATTTCTTGTTAGGTTTTCCCAATCCTTTACGCCTTTAAAAGACAAAAAGATTAATAGTTGTTGAAATAGTGCCCAAAAACCTAAATTAGGATTTCCAAAACTCAAAGCCTCTATCTTCCCGGCCAATAGCGCGGCCAGGCCGTTACCTCTATTATTTTCCATTTTATATAATTTTAAGTTAAACAATATTTGCTTATCAGTTCGAAGCCCGTATTTTAAACCGGATCCGAACCGATAAGCAAATCTGCCTAGTTATTCTTTTTAAAGATCAACTACTAATTTTAACTAAACATTATAGCAAATTTTTTAATTTTTGTCAACATACCTTTAAAAATGTCATTTAAAAATCACTTTTTAAAAACACCCCTTTGGGGTATTTTGTTTTACGGGCGGAGAGGGTGAAATGTAGCTGGACTGATTCTCTATTATATTATTCTTAAAAAAGTTTTGAATGTGAACCGATTCTCAACAATAAAATAGTTATCTCTAATTTTTCTATTTTGTAAATTAAAAGAATGTCCGGCCTTATATGACACTCAAAACAATCTTTAAATTCTCCAACTAAACGATGATTAGCGTTTTTCAAGGGTAAATTACCTCCTTTAATCAAAATATCCAAAACTTTCTCTAATTCAATAAGCACTGCCCTATTCTTTTTATAAAGCCTTAGATCTTTCTTGAAACGGTTGGAATATTTTAGCCTGAACATAAATCAATCATGCAAAGCATCTTTAATGAGTAACGATCCCTTATTAAAAGATTTGTTGCTATTTTTTGCATCGATAATTGATTTACGTAAAACCTCGGCGTTCCGTAAAGTAAATCCATTTTCTCCTCTTAGCTCACAAGGAAAATTTTTAGCATTTATGACTTGGCGAAAAAAGATTTTTATAGCCGAGCTCATATCCATGCCCAAACTATCCAAAATCTTTTTTGCTTCATTTTTAGTTTTAGAATCAATTCTAATCTGAATCTGTTCATTGTTTTTAGTAGTCATATTATTATATATTATATTTGCATTGTATTGCATTTTAAATTAATTGTCAATACATATTAAAATAACAAAAAATAAGGCTATAGACCTTATTTTTATTAGCGGGCTACCTCGGGCTGGAACCGTAATTTCGGCAAGCCCAGCAAGGCTTTTCGGTGCTTTTTTAAGTCTTTAATAAATAAGATCCTCGTGCGCTATTGTTTTTCTTAAAAAGTGACAAAAGTGACACAAGTATGATGTATAAAGTTACAGATAGTTGTAACTTTAATAAATATGTTAAATCCTTCGTTTATGACTACGTTTACCTCTTTTGTGTGATCGTTTGGCCCCTGGATCCTTAAGATAAGGCCAAAAACCCGTAACATGTAAAATAATACCAGTGGAAGCAAAGATAATCAAATGAACTGGATATGGCCAGACAAAACAATAAACCGACTCACCAAACAATTTTTCCAACAGGATAAGAAGTAAGGATTGTGTCCCCCAATACAGTCCGCTGCCAACAAATATATTAAAGGCAGGAGAAAAACCGTTTTCTGAATTATAATGAAATTTCCCATTCCGGGTAAATAACTCCACGACAGTCCAAATGACTAAACCGACCAGAATCCAAAAACCGTTCCATGACCACAAAAAATAAATTATCTGCCAAACAAAAGACGACACCGAAGATGACAGCGGAATTAAAAGCATTGAACATGTATCGCCGATTGAGAGCATTTATTATATTTTACCCCCTCTATAAAGGGCTTTATTTTATATTAGTCTATTTTAAATAAAAGGCAAACTGAGATATAATATATGAATATTAACTTATTATTAAAATATGGATTTAAATGACTTAAAGCTTTTATCCATAAAGGATCTAAGCAAACTATTCAACATATCCCAAACTACTGCCTATAGAATCGTAGAGGGCAGAAAGATTCCTTTCTACAAAATAAATGGGGTTCTACGTTTTTCCGAGAAAGACATTATTAAGTATTTAGAAGAAAACCGAATAGAACAAATTCAACACAGACGATAAATTATTCTTTATTATTTTGTTGGTCACAATCGCAGAAATGCGAGCAATACAGGGCAAGATAATTTAGAATTTTTTAATAAAATACCGCCTAGGTCGAGGGCGGTATTTTTATTTTTAGATAATTTATAAAAACTAATTATTTAAAATATTTATATTTTAATAGTAAAAAAACCTAACTTAAATTCCTTATATTTTTTAGGTTTATTAAATAATAACAAAGCAGAAATCATTAATACATAAATAAAATCAAAACCAGTAAATATTATATATAAAGCTTCCAGCGGTTTGTAGCTCATCACTTCGGTATAAAAATGATACGAAGAAAAGAAAACGTTGTTATCTAAAAATATATAAATTAAAACTGCTAAAATTGCATATAAAAATATTCTAAAATATTCGGTAAATTTATTGTCTTGTTTACTATATACAACATATGAGCCAGACAAAATTATTAAAGTCATTAGTCCATAAATATCATAGTACTCAAAATATTCACTATCCTTCATAAAGAAAACCCCTAAATAAAGAAAAAATGTCAGAACCACAAGTTGAATAATTTGTTTTTTAGACATATAACGTATATTAATTATTAAGTGATATTATGATTTGAATTATTGCAAAAATAACGAGAGCGGTTGAAAATATTGTCGTGGCTGTATTTAAATTCTTTATTTCATTTGTTAAAACGCATATTTTATCAACGAGCATTGGCGTTTGGGCAGAATTATTATAGCCATTCATTGATTTAATAAAATTTTTATCTTTATCCGATAATTCTTTAGAATAATATACCCCCGGAAGATGTTGAAATTGATTACTTTCATTTATTTCATGCCGTCTCCTTTTGAATATTTTTAGCATAAAGATAATTTTTTATTTAGTAATATGAAATATTTTAGTATTTGAATCAATAACTTTGACATCTCCGATAGACAGTCCTTTGTAAAATTTAAAGACTACTTTTGTTTTTAATTTTTCAATCTCCGCGTTCTTGTCGGCTATGCTTCCTGGATTTAATTCTATCCATTTTTCCACAATCTTTGTCCTTTCTTCGTTAAGAGAAGATAAATTTGTAACAGAAAGATTCAAACAATTTTTTTCACTTTTTTTGAACTTAAAATTAGCCTGATCAATATTTTGATCTTCTATAATTTCAAACTCTTTAACAGAAAAAGGATCCTGTTTAAAAATAAAGAGGGTGTCGGCATATTTTTTATACTCTTTTAATTTATATACAAAGTATACAGGAGTACCGTTTATTGACCCCTGATAATGATAACCCCTGTCTTCTCCTAAATCATCTTCTTTCCAGTGTGGTTTAAAGTTGTCTGGATTAGTGTCTTCAATAAAAAAATGTCCATTAGTCCAAATAACAATCGCTGATAAATTTTCTTCTGCTTGAATATTTTTCCAAATTTTATCTTTTTTTATAGCAACAATATCTTCAAAATCTTTATAGATAGACTCCAAAATCTTATTATCTTCTGATTGGGCAAGATTTTCACCAAATTGGCTTTCATTTGAATAATGAATGTTTGTATCCTCAACAAACTGCTCTTTGTGAAGTAACATGTTGTAACCAAAACCATCTACTTTTTTAACATCATCTTTAATAAATTTCTTAATTCTGTACAGAATACGCGATTTTTCATATGACTTAAAATTCTCTTCAGCAAATTTCTCAAACTTACCATCATCAAGAGGTTGATCGATTAATTTTATTTTTACTTCTTCATTATATTTTAAACTTAATTGAGAGAATATTTCATATAATTTTGCTTTTGCGAGGGCAAATTTTTCGTCATCAAGATCAATTGTTGCAATGAAAGATAACTTATTTTTTCCAAATAGCGGATCAAACTGCTGATCGCCCTCCTTAATAAGAGAAAGCTCGTCATTATAACTTCCGGCTTTTATATCTATTTCTAGAGCTTGGTTATTGATAATTGTACTAAGAATTCTATCTATAAGTAAATTCTTCGCGTCGTTATGTATAGTAACGGTATATACTACCCCTTCTGGCATTCCCCAACTATCCCAGCCAAACGATCCCTTTTCTCCTGATATTTTTATTGCTTTCAAATAAACTAAAAGGTAATAATTTATGTCATCCTGAACATTTCCATAATAATAAACACGGTCTTTTTGCAACGCAACCAACAACTCAGCGAGAGCTTTTTTGTAGAAATCCTCATCTTTTCTTTCTTGATAATACTTATATGCCCAAGAAGTAAAACCAAAGATTACGGCTTTTTTTGTTAACACTAATTCATCTAATAAATTATCTTCATCGTGTTCATAATTCTCACGTGAGAACGAATTATTTAATAGTTCTAAAGTTTTAGAGAAGGCTCCAATGTTCTTATTATCAAAAGCAACCTTCAATGATCCGTTAAGACTTGATAGAAAGTTAATTACATATTCATTATAATCTTCACCTTTTTGTATTTTTGGTTTAATTGAATATTTTGCTATTTCATTTAACCATCTAAAATATATATCACTAAATTCATTCTGTTTTTCGACACTAAGACTAAATGACTGATAAAAAGCATGACTAACATTTCTTAAGAAAATATTAAACGTTTGAATTGATTTTTTATCAAGTGATTGGTAGACATAGCTTAGCGAAAAAGAAACCATTTCCCTAATACAATCGATTTCAGTTCGTTTGAACGAAAATCTTTGTAAAGGAAAAACAATATCATCATTAATAAATTGGATTAAATCCGCGTATGACTCAGCTCTATTTGTAAAATGATTCACAAAGTTTGAAAATTCTTCAAGTTTTAATTCAAGACTTTTTGTATCTTCTATTTTAATGAGTGAAAACATTTCAGAATAATAAGTTCTCATTTCAGCTTCCAAATATGAAGTTGGGTTTTCGTATTTTTCGCTAATAGAAATGAAAGAGCGCAATCTTTCTTCGTCTATTTTTTGTCCCTCCTCTTTCTTTACGCCCAAAATAATACTATCAAAAGCAACCGGAGCACCATTTGAAATATTATAAGGAATGTAATAAGAATTTTTTTTCGAAAAAACTTCATCAATCTCTTTTGAAGAAACTCCATCAATCTCTTTCGAAGAAACTCCATCAATCTCTTTCGAAGAAAGAACGTTTAGGTTAATGTCGACAATAAAACCAGAATTTTGCGCACGAATAAAATGGTAAGCATCCTTGTTTTCATCGAATAAAAATCTTTCTACTGATATATCATTTTTATCTTCAACAGATTTTTTAAAAATATCATTTTTAATCTTAATATTTTCAAATTCCTTAAGCTTATCTTGAATTACACCTTCTTTAAATTTTCTAACAGCCATTTCGCCAGAAAGTTCGTTTTCATTAAACGCAAAGATCTCAGTAAAGGCTTTGAAAATGTTATAAAGTACTACCGCAACCAGTAAAAAATTTACAAACTCATAAATTATGCCTGGCAATGACAAAAAACTTATAGAAAAAAATATCAAACAATATCTAATAACTTGTTTTATCTTTGTATTTTTAATTAATGTTATTTTTTCACCTTTATTTTGCAATCCGTAGATGTAAACACCCAAAGAAATTACCATTGTAAAAATAACACCATAAATAACAATAAATATTTCATTTGCACAAATAATCCCAGCAAAACAAGTTTGGTTATTAGCATTTATTGAGTTAATAATAATTGTTTGAAGTTTGGAATGCATAAAAAAGTTAAGAAAAAAATAATACTAACTACCCTGTTATTTTAAGATGTAGGCATTTATAGTAATATTTAGTCAAATATACTATAATATTAGCATAATGATGTAAAAAAATATATGACAGGAGCGGAAATCAAAAGACAAATAATCTTAATTTTACTAAAGTTTCACCAAATTACCGATGATGATATTGTTGTAATACAAAGAACTGAATTTTCTGGATTATCTGACTCAGAAATTAACTCCACCTTAATTACTTTACGCAAAAATAAATTAATAGAAATACTGGATAACAGAGCCGTAAGGAATGATATGGACACCTTGATGTATAAAGCATTAAAGCCGATCGGACAAGCTGTGGAGGTAAAATTATTAGATGGCTTTAAAAAATATGTGGAAGACAATAAATTAAACGATTATTTAATATTCAACGAATCCAATGCTATTTTGCATGCCACTTATGAAAATAGAAAATTAAAAGTTAATGAAATAATTATAGCAAAGCCACGCTTTGATAGTGAAAATGATTACTTCGCAATGTTTATAGTAAATAATCCAAATAAAAAAATAACGTCTGGAGAATTTGCCAAATACAAGAATAGTAAAATGGTTAAAAAATTCGACCAAATAATTAATGACCTTGGATTTAAAGGAAATATTAAAAAACTATTTTTTCCAAACATATCATTAAAGGCTACTGAATTTCGGAATCCAATAACCAGAGATGATATGAAAAAAGCTGAAATTGACGATATTTATCCATCTGATTTTTCGTCAAAAAAGTAGAAATAGATAGAAATAGCATGAATTAACAGGACTGCAAGGACAGTCCTGTTTTTTGTTATTAAAATTAAATTGTATTTAGTTTGAGGGCCTTAACTCTTTCAAAAATTTATACAAATCATAATTAATTTTAATAATATGAAAGCAGAAAAACTCCAATGGCACACAGTGCAAAAAAGAGTTAACGATCTTGTTCCCCAAGATGTTAACCCTAGAAAGATCAGTGATAAACAAATGTCTGATCTTAAGAAAAGTTTGGCTAAATTTAATTTAGTCGAAATTCCAGCCATCGACTTAACTGGCAAAATTTTGGCCGGCCACCAGCGAGTTAAGGCCCTTCAAATCCTTGGCAGAGGTGAGGAGCTAATTGATGTTAGGATCCCTAATCGTCAACTAACCGAAGATGAGACTAAAAGATATCTTATTTCCAGCAACGCTTTAGGTGGTGATTGGGATTTTGAAAAGTTAAAGACATTTGACCTAGACCTCTTAGTTGATATTGGTTTTGATCAAGTCGATTTATCTTATTTCTGGGATAAAGAATTAGAAGTAAAAGATGAGGACTTTGATGTTGAGGCAGAGTTAAAAAAGATAAAGACACCAAAAACTAAACCAGGTGACCTAATACATTTAGGCGAACATCGCCTACTTTGTGGCGATTCTACCAACCCCGATAACCTAAAAAGATTATTTGGTAATGACAGGGCCTCAATGATATTTTCTGATCCAGTCTATAACATTAAATTAGACTATTCCAAAGGCATTGGCGGTAAAAATGATTATGGCGGAACGGTTAATGACAATAGAAGTTATGAAGAATATAAGCAGTTTATTAAGAATTCTCTTTTAGCCGCTTTGCCGAACACTAAAAATGACTGCCATGTATTTTACTGGTGCGACCAAACATATATCGGCTTATTTCAAGAGTTATATCGAGAACTAGGAATAATAAATAAGCGAGTTTGTTTGTGGCTTAAAAATTCACAAAACCCTACTCCTAAAATTGCTTTCAATAAGTGTTATGAACCTGCCGTTTATGGGGTTAAAGGCAAGCCATATATCAATTCTGATATTAAAAACTATAACGAGGTATTAAACAAAGAGCTTGGTACTGGTAATGAAATGTTTGAAGATATCTATGATTCTTTAGATATTTGGCTTACCAAGCGTATTTCAGGTAAAGATTACGAACATGCCACCAGTAAGCCCCCAAAGCTCTACGAAAAGGCTATAAGGCGCTGTACTAAGCCTGGAGATATTATTCTTGATTCTTTCTCGGGATCAGCCAGCACCATTATTGCTGGTGAGCAATTAAAAAGGAAAGTTTATGCGATAGAACTTGAGCCAATTTTCTGTGATTTGGCGATAGCAAGATATCGAAAATTAACAGGCAGAAAGGAGGTGGTGGAGCATGTCTAAGAAAAGCCGATTACAAGAAGCTTTCTTTAACGAGCTTAAGAAAGTGCCTATCGTTTTAGTCGCCTGTGAAAAATCAGGTGTATCTCGTAACAGCATTTATCGCTGGAAACGAGAGGACAAAAAATTCTCGAAAGTAATGGATGAGGCCTTAGCCGAAGGTGAGGCTCTAGTAAACGACATGAGCGAAAGCCAACTCTTAACAATGATTAAAGAAAAGAATTGGTCAGCGATCAGCTTTTGGCTTAGACATCGCAATCCGAGGTTTAAAGATAAGATTGAGGTAACTTCCAAAACGGAAGATACCGACGAACTAACTCCTGCTCAAGCAGAAGTAGTAAAACATGCTTTGAAACTGGCAAAACTATTACCAGCCGATGAGCAATTAATAATTAATAATACAAACACATATGATAGTAAACAAGATGATTCCACAAGAAATGGTGGAGCAAATGACCCAGGACAAGAAAATAAGAACGGCGATAACTAGGGAAAGTTTTTCTTATTTCTTTCACTTCTACTACGCCCATTATGTTAAATATGAAACAGCGGATTTTCAGAAAAACATAATTTCTTTAATTGAATCCAGTCACAAAGAAAATTTGTTTGTGGTGGCTTTTAGAGGATCAGGCAAATCAACTATTATTACCGCCGCTTATCCGATTTGGGCGATACTCGGCAAACAGCAAAAGAAGTTTGTCGTTATTTTCTGTCAAACCCAAGCGCAAGCTAAACAACACATGATGAATCTGCGCCGAGAATTAGAAGATAATGACCTACTTAAAAAAGACTTGGGCCCATTTCGAGAAAATAGCGATGAATGGGGCGCTCAATCAATTGTCTTTTCAAATACTGATGCCAGAATTACCGTCGCTTCTGTTGATCAAAGTATTAGAGGTATTAGACATTACGAAAATCGGCCTGATTTGATTATTTGCGATGATGTGGAAGATATTAGCTCAACCAAAACCAGAGATGGCCGCAATAAAACCTATCAATGGCTTAAGAGCGAGGTTATTCCTGCTGGCGATAAGGACACAAGACTGGTTATAGTGGGAAACCTCTTACATGAAGATTCTTTGCTTATGAGATTAAAAGAAGAAAAGGAAAAAGAAATTATTGATGGCAATTTCCTTTTCTACCCGTTAATCAATAAAAAAGGTATTTGCTTGTGGCCTGGTAAATACCCAACCGATAAAGATATTGAAGCCGAGCGGAAAAAAGTTGGCAATGAGATTACTTGGCAACAAGAATATCTGTTAAATATTGTTCCCAGTGATGACCAAGCTATTTACCCTGAATGGATTAATTATTATGATGAGATTCCAGAAAGAATGGATATGTACGGCGGATATAAATCACATCTTGAAGTTAGAATCGGTATTGATCCTGCTATCTCTCAAAGTTCCGTCGCTGATTATACAGCCATGGTGCCTGGGTTACTATTTGAAACGAAAACAGGATACAAAATTTATATTCTGCCGAAGATAATCAATAGACGGCTTAACTTCCCCGAAACCATCGATACCTGCAAGGTTATGTATGAGAGTTATAAAAAGGATTATGATCTCGTCAGGTTGGTCGTGGAAGATGTCGCTTATCAAAAAGCTCTTCCTCAACAGTTAAAAGTTGAGGGGATTGGCAATGTCATGACTACACACCCAGGAAGCCAAGATAAACGCACCCGACTTGTTCTGACAGCTAATATGATTAAAAACGGGCAAATACTATTTCCAAGAAAAGGGGCTGAAGAGTTAATCCAACAAATAGTTCATTTTGGAGTTGAAAAACATGATGATCTAGCTGATGCTTTTGTTAATTTGGCCCACAGTTTACTGGATAAACGCCCTAATCCACCAAGAGTTTATACCTTATATTGGTAATATTTCCTTTAATATTAAAGGAAAAGTTATCGACAAGTTACCAACAGCTAGCTGCTTAGCAGAACCTTAAAAGTGTGTCATTAATGGAGGCGTAGATTTAACTAATAATTAACTATTAAATCATATGCCTCCATTAGAAACTGAGCTAAAATACTGTCTTTATGCTAGAAAGAGTACTGAATCAGACGAGCGACAAGTCCAATCAATCGATTCACAGGTTAAGGAAATGCTTCAAATTGCTGAAAGAGAAAATTTGGAAATCGTTGATATTAGACGAGAATCAAAGTCCGCCAAAGATTCTGGCAATCGCCCCATCTTTAAGGAGTTATTAAAAGACATAGCTGAAGAGAAATTTAACGCTATTTTAACCTGGGCACCTGATAGACTTTCAAGAAATGCTGGTGACTTAGGATCCTTAGTTGATTTAATGGATGAGAAGAAATTAATGAGTATTCGCACCTTTGGCCAAACATTTAGTAATTCTCCAAACGAAAAGTTTCTGCTCATGATTCTATGTTCTCAAGCAAAACTCGAAAATGATAATCGTGGCATAAACGTCAAAAGAGGTTTAAGAGCTAGATGTGAAAAAGGTTTATGGCCGACTTGCCCGCCGACTGGTTACTTTAAAGAAAAACAAGTTGATCATAAGGGACAATGTTTGATCGACCCAGACAGGGGCCACGTTATCAGACAGATGTTTGAAAAAGTCGCTTATGAAAAATGGTCAGGCCGAAAGATTTATAATTGGTTACGATTTGATTTAAATTTTAGAACCGCGCTAGGAAAAAAGCATTTAAGTTTAGGAAATATCTACCGTCTTCTTGAAAATACTTTCTACTATGGCCCCTTTGAATATCCCCGAGGCAGTGGTAATTGGTATCAAGGCAAACACGAGCCACTGATAACCAAGGAATTATTTGATTTAGTTCAAGATCAAATGAAGAATTCCCAATTAGTTAGACGAGAAAATATTGAATTCGCTTTTACCAAAATTATGACCTGTGGTTTATGTGGTTCAGGAATATCAGCAACAGAAAAATTTAAGAAATTAAAAAATGGAGGTTTTAACCGTCATATTTATTATGGCTGTACCAAAGCAAAAGATAAAAATTGTAAGTCGGGTTATATCAGCGAAGAAGACTTAATAAAACAATTACAAAAGCAGGTTGAGAAATTAGATTTCAAGAAGTTACCAGTTCAAGATAAAATTGAAGGAGAAATAAAAAGATTTAAGAAATTTCAAATAATGGCGACTGGCAAAAATCAAAACATCGACGTGAGCGACGTCGATGTTAAAAATTATATCAAGTTTTTACTACAGGAGGGTGATGATCAAGAGAAACGAGAATTACTTACGTGTTTAAACGGGAAAATACTACTTCAAAATAAAACTGTTCTAATTAATTAAGATTTTTTAGATATCCTATTATAAGCCTGTTCTATTAGCAGAAAAACGTAATTTAAATCTTCAGACCTATTTAAAATAACCTCAGTCTCTCCTCCGCCATGATGTCCAATTCCTTCAACATTTCTAGCCATATTTTTTGGATCGTCCAAATCTTTTTTTCTTATTTCCAAATGAATTTTTATTTTTGACTGTTGATTATGAACATAGGCAAAAGCATTCTTTAATCGATAGGCCACATAATTTTGTTTAGGTCTTTCTTCCACGGAATCACTAAGCGATAAAATTTTTTCTCTTAAAGCAAAAAATAGGTTTTTTATATCTTCTGGAATGCTAAGATGATCCTCTAGCGTATACACCTTAACTTCGCTACTTACCTTATTTATAGTTTTATTTTTAGTAATAGTTTTTATTGATTCTTTAGAGTCTTGAGATAATAACTGGTTATATAAAACTACATCATTATCATACATTTTCACTTCCCAAAGCTCTATCGGCAAATCTTTAAAATTAATCGCATTCATCTGATAAGACGTAAAGGAATTTGCCACAAAAATAACCTTAGACTGCGACCAATCAACATCGTCCCTCTTTAGACTATTCTTTGTTTTCTCATTATATTCTAAAATAAAATCTGCCTTATTATTAAGCATTAAAGCCAAATAAGCATAACCCTGATCAATAACACTGAAACTTCGATCTCTTTTATACTCTATAATAACAAAAGAATTATTTTCTTGATCAAAGGCTAAGGTGTCAATTCTAAAGTTATGCAAAGCAAATTCAGTGCTAACAAATTCCAAACTAAAAATATTATCCAAATTACTTTCAGTTAATTTTTGAACTGTTTTTTCTAGATCAATATTTTTTTCTTGAATGATGGATAATTTATTACTATCCTGTTTAAAAAGTGGCATAATTTTTATTAATTAAGAATATAACTATATTATAGGTTCTATTTTTTTAATACCATATTTTCCTAGTTTATCACTAATTTTTTTTAATATATTTTCAAGAGTTCCTTGGCAATTAAAAAAGATGGTTTCATGTTGCACTCTTACAGCGCCAACTCGACAATTATTACCTTCCCCGGTAATTACAATTTCCGCTGGCTCAATACCGTCTCTATCAAAATAAATTTTATATTTTTTCATATCTTAATTATACTTAATATATTTTTCTTACTTTCTTAAAACCTTTTTTCTCGCCCTCTTTTTTTCTTACCGCCTTTAATTAACACATTAAAAAATTCGAGTTTCTTAAGTAACTCATCGAAAGTAATTATTTCCACACCCTGCAAGCTATTTCTAAAAATATCGAAAGTTTTAGCTCCATTTTTTGGTAAGTCAGCAATACTACCAGCAATAACTAGACACTTTGGATTATAAGATTCAAACCACTCATCTTTAGTTCTAAGTTTTATAAACTCTTGAATTAAATTCTGTCGCTGGTTTAAAACTTGATTAACTGCGCCCGAAAGCTCTACTGATAATGAATAGACGTCCTTGCCCCTGTATGGTTTAGACGATAATAAATTGGTCTTATGCGTTTTTAGCTCAATAACAGCAATATTATCAGTGAATTCATTTTTATAAAGAAAATCAGTAACCTTTCCATTAGAATTGTTTATTTCTTTCCCGCCAACGTATGCTTGATTCTGAAAAAAGAACACGGGTGTTGCAAATAAATTAGAAATAATCCATGGATTTTCTATAAGAAATTTTTCCCAGTCTTTCTCCAATTTATTATTGTCAAGTTTTCTTTGTGATAGTTTTTGAAAATAAATGATCGCGTCTTCTAAAAAGCGCCTTTCAATTTTTTCTCTTGTTTCCAACACCACCTTCTTAGATTCTACTCCTTGATTTTTTAATTCTCTTAAAGTTAACCCCAATATTGAGTCAAAGTCATCTTTAGATATTTTTTTTACATCATCTTTAACTTGATCAGAGATTATCGAGTATAAAGTTCCTTTAATATACGTGTCTTTAAGATCTTTAAAGTTTTTTGGGAAAAATAAGGATAGAAATTTTTGTGCAGTCACCTCTTTTTCTTTTGAATGTCGCTGAAGCAATGAATCAATTTTGGGGTACACCTTATTTAGTTCCGCATAACTGATATATAATGTTTTTTTGTCTATTCTTGTTTTGCCATTATTTGAAACTTCTAATTTATTAGGCTTAAGAACCCTATCTATCTGATAAATTATAGGTGATAGCACTTTTGTAAATCCATATCCTAATTTTGAGTCCTTAATTAATCCTCTAGGAAGAGGACTTGATAATCCATTATAAGATATTTCTTTAATATAATTATATTTCTGTCTTCCGTCTTTAGAAAAAGGATAATGGATTTCGTGTTTTTTATTTTTAAAAACGATTCTGGAAATTATATTTATTTTTTGCAAATCATCACGAAAATAAAATACTTTTTTAGTTTTATTTTCTTTATATAAATATTCGCCTTTAACATTTTTCTTGGCCATATATTTACTTTTTTAGATTACCGTCGAAAAATTTTACATCAGAAATATCAAAAAACCTTTCAAAAAAGCTAGTCAATTTTGTTAAGACAGTTTCACGCTTCTTTGTTCGTTCGCCATCTGGCGAAAATCGAGATACTGGCGGTAAAACTTTAGTTATAGCCGTACCCGAAACTGCAATTGAACCATCTCTAAAGGAATTTTTAATAAACTTATACGTAGCCTCATAATCGAGTTCTTCAGTTTTAATAATCTGTTCAAGCTCCTCAACTTTTTTCTTATTCATAAAACTCTGCCAGTCCGCATCAACAACAGAATTAATATCGAGCGAGGAAATAAATTGATTGATCAAATCCTTTTTATTTCTTAATTCAACGCTGGCATCAATCGCTTTATTAATATCAACCAATATTTCTCGATTTTTGGTATGATCTTCGTGGTATTTTTTAATTAATCCCAAGATATAATCAATATTAATGTCGACCTGTTTAATAAGCTCCATTTCAAACACGACATCATCATTAACATTTTCTTTTTCGCTTTCTTTAGCTTTACGAAATTCATTATACAAATCAATATACATGCTGTGATAATCTTGAATATCATATTCTGTAAAAATTTCATCTTTAGAAAACTCGTCAAAAGTTGTTAAAATATTTCGTAAACGCAAAATATTGCTATAAAGTTTAATAAACTCTTTTTGAGCTAGTTCGCTGTCAATCCTAACGCTAACTGGAAATTTCTCCATTAATTCATCAACTAAGCTGACATATCCTCGAACTTCTTTATTACCATCTTTATAGCCATTGTAATATTCAGCATAAGATTTAAGCAAAACAATGCCACTAGCCTCTTTATCACCAAATAATGAAATTGATTCGTTGGTAGCTTTCTCTAAATTACGAAAACAAACAATGTTACCAAAAGTTTTAACACTATTTAAAATACGATTCGTGCGAGAATAGGCTTGTAGTAATCCGTGCAATCTTAAATTTTTATCAACCCATAGAGTATTTAAAGTGGTGGCATCAAAGCCAGTTAAAAACATATTAACTACAATCAAAATATCAACTTCTCTATCCTTTACTCTTTGGCTGACATCTTTATAATAATTTTGGAATTTATCAGATGAAGTGTCATAAGAAGTACCAAAGATTGAATTGTAATCAATAATCGCATTTTCTAAGAAATCTCTTGAACTAAGATCTAGTCCGCTAGTGTCCTCTAAATTTTCGTCAACTAAACCATCGGCATCTTCATCATTAACCCCAAAACTATAAATTATCGCAATTTTAAGACGCTTATCACTTGGTAAATCTAAAAGTTGTTTTTTAAATTCAGCATAATACTTTTTTGCAACATCAATAGAGGAAACGGCAAAAATAGAATTAAATCCAGCCAACCTTCTCTCTTTTATTTTATAAAAACTATTGCGTTTAGTTTTTTGATCAAAGTGTTCACAAATATAGCGAACAATATTTTCTAAGCGCTCAGGAGCGGCTAAAATTGCTTCTCGATCAATATCACTAACCTTTTTATCCTCAATATTTTCAGCCTCTTTAACTGTGGAAATATAATCGACCTTAAATGGTAAAACATTTTTATCAGCAATAGCGTTAACAATAGTATAGGCATGTAATTTTTCACCAAAGGCTTGCTCTGTAGTCTTAAAATCAATCCGCCCACCAGAAGAAGAATTAATCGCAAAAATAGGAGTACCGGTAAAACCAAAAAGGTGGTAATTATTAAAGGCTTTAGTAATAGCCGCATGCATTTCACCAAACTGGGATCGATGACATTCATCAAATATAATAACTACATGACCATCAAAAATATTATGCCCTTTATTTTTTCCAATAAATCTATCCAGTTTTTGAATAGTAGTAATAATAATATTAGCATTAGGATCTTCTAATTGCTTTTTTAAAATAGCTGTACTGGTATTACTATTAGCTGCTCCTTTGGCAAATTTATCATACTCTTTCATTGTCTGATAATCCAAATCCTTACGATCGACAACAAACAAAACCTTATCAATATATGGCAATTTACTAGCCAATTGAGCAGTTTTAAAACTAGTCAAAGTTTTTCCAGAGCCAGTTGTATGCCAAATATATCCACCTGCCTCAACGGTGCCAAGTTTTTTATAATTAGTACTTATTTCTATTCTATTCAATATCTTTTCAGTAGCCACAATTTGATAGGGACGCATTACTAAAAGTAAGTGGTCAGTCGTAAAAACGCAATATTTAGTCAAAATATTTAAAACAGCATGCTTAGAAAAAAATGTCTTAGCAAAATCCATTAAATCAGTAATTGGTTTATTGGTAGCATCAGCCCACCAACTAGTAAACTCAAAACTGCTGCTAGTGCGCTTACCTTTCTTAGAAGCACCATCATTAGAGTCTTTGATATGCTGATATCTTGTAGTGTTGCTATAATATTTTGTATGAGTGCCGTTTGAAATTACAAACAATTGCACATATTCGAAAAGACCAGATGAAGCCCAAAAACTTTCTCTCTGATAACGATTAATTTGATTAAAGGCTTCCTGAATAGCTACTCCACGACGTTTAAGTTCAACATGAATTAGAGGTAAACCATTAACAAGAATTGTAACATCGTAACGATTAGCTCTTTGCCCATCCTCAGTGGCATACTGATTAATAATCTGAAGATTATTATCATGAATATTATCCTTCTTTAAAAGATAAACATTCTTTATTGAACCATTTTCACGAACTAAGTTTTTTATATGATCTTCCTGAATGGTCGCGGTTTTATCTTCTATATTTTGATTAGGGTTAGAAATTTCACTATTAAAAAAATTATCCCATTCGCTGTCAGTAAAATTAAAATTATTTAACTTCTCTAATTGCTTACGTAAATTCAAAACTAAATCAGCCTCAGAGGTTATGGCCACATATTCATAAGCCTGAGTTTTTAGCTGTTCTATAAAAGCACTCTCTAATTCAGCCTCACTTTGATAATCAGAGATTCTTTTTCCATTTGGAGTATATTCAGCCACAACTGTGCTCTGCGTACTCTCCGCAACTAAATTGTATTTATTATTAACCGACATATTCTTTGAAAGTTAAAAGTTTATTTCTATAATATTCATATTGTTGACGACGAGCTTTAAGTTCAGCTGGCAGACCAATTGAAATATCATTTACTAACGCATCAAATTTATCAAGGGTTGAAACAATTCGTTCTTGTTCGGATATAGGTGGAATTGGAATTGGAAATTTTCTAAAACCATTCATATCTACTGACGAAAAGCTTGATTTAGTTGTATTTTTTAAACACCATTCATCTATTACAAAAAAATAATAAAATAAAAATTTAATATTCAATTTTTGTTTTAATTCATCTTTTATAGACAGAGAAACAAACCTCTGATTTGTTAAATGAGGTATAGTAATTAAAGCATGCTCTCCAATCGTTGCTGATGTTGCTACAATAATTGAATCTTTAGGAAAAACACCCTTTCCTTTTACTCCAGATCTATTAACACATTGTATCGATTTATCAAGAATTCTACCGTTACTCCTTATGTCTTCCATTCTAAACCATGGTATATCTCCATTTTCCCAATATTTAGATTTTGCTTTTGAGGGTGTATAACCATTTTTAAAATTAAAAATATGTTCCAAATTATTATATTCAATATCATTTCCAAAAGTTAATAATTTGTTCCTATAATGTTCATACTGATTTTTTCTTGCTTCCAGCTCTGCTTCCAGCTCTACTTCCAGCTCTGTAAAATTATCAAGAATTTTAACAATTTCTTCTTGAATTGGGAGGGGTGGGACGGGGATTCTAAAGTTTTCAAGCGTAGATAAAACAATATAAGTCATTGCCGCACTATTTGAATTGCTTTTTAAAAATTCTTGTAAATTATTTTTTAAAACAAAATATAAAAAACGAACATTTATCTTCTTAAAAAAATTTGTTAACACATAAGTTCTCTGATATGCTTCAAATTTTCCTATATAATGTTTCACATCACCGACATTCGCATTACCAGCAACAAGTAACGCTTCCGTATCCCATCGGTATTTATCTATCTTGCTAATTTCTTTAGCGGTTGTAAAAAATAAATAATCACCACCTGCAACAGCAGCATTGGCATTTAACCTCCCTGTTTCAATTTTACAAATAGATCCTAAACCAAAAACTTCTACACCCTTTGGACAAAGTTCCGATATTAGCCCTTCAATTTTTGATTGATTAATATGCATACAATTAAATTTGTGGTTTTACAATTGCACGTATTTTATATAATCCACTACTCACATCATGCAATCGGGAAATAAAGCTATCTAAAAAATTATTGTCTACTTCAAAATATTTTCCCTTCTCATCCTTTCTGCGATGTAAAATCTGCTCATTACTTCTGTTGGTAATAGGATAAGCATGAACAAAATCAGTTCGTTCTGAATTTAATATTTCGAAAATATTCGCCACATCATTCATAATTGTATAAATACTTTTGTATTGTTTTTTAGACTTTATATTTTTCAATGTTTGCCGAAATATATTCAGAACTTCTCCAGATGTTAAATCTAATAATCTAGTTCTATTTTGACTATCGTCAATATGACAAATAATTTCAGTCATAAAACTACTAATAGAGTTGAATCCATACAAGGCAACACCCAATCCAAATAAATATGAATTATCTGTTGGTAAAGCTAATCTAGTTTGCTGTTTAATGGATAAAATATCTTTTTCCATATTATTTGCTTTCAATCTCTTCAACAATCTTATCAATCGCCGCACGTAATTCACTTTGTCTAACAACAATCTTAGAGATTTTTTCATTAAGCTCTATAACATCAACTATCTCTCGAGTATCCTCACTAACGACATAACTAGAGACAGCAATATTATAATCATTATCAGCGATGGTTTTATTATCAACTAATTTAGCAAAATATTCTGCATCTTTACGAGTAGTAAAGGTGTCTAAAATCTTAAGACGATTTTCTTCACTTAACTTATTTTTATTTCCACCCCTAACAAATTCTTTTGAAGCATCAATAAACAACGTTTTATTATCTTTCTTGCTTTTTTTAAGAACAATAATACAAGTAGCAATCGTTACGCCAAAAAATAAATCTGGAGGCAACTGAATTACAGTATCAATATAATTATTATCAACTAAATATTTACGAATTTTTTGTTCCGCTCCGCCACGATATAAAACTCCGGGAAATTCAACAATTGCAGCTGTTCCGCTAGTCGAAAGCCATGAAAGCATGTGCATGATAAATGCTAAATCAGCCTTACTTTTTGGGGCTAATACGCCAGCAGGAGAAAAACGCGGATCATTAATTAATAACGGATTAGCATCACCTTCCCAATTAATAGAATAAGGGGGATTAGAAACAATCGCGTCAAATGGCTCATCGTCCCAATGTTTTGGATCAGTTAATGTGTCTCCTAACTCGATATCGAAATGGTTATAATTGATATCGTGCAAAAACATGTTAATACGACAAAGATTGAAAGTGGTAATATTAATTTCTTGCCCATAAAAACCAAGTCTAACATTTTCTTTTCCAAGAACCTTGGCAAACTTAAGAAGAAGAGAGCCAGACCCACAACAAGGATCATATACTTTATTAACTTCTTTTTTCCCAACTGTAGTTATTTCTGCCAAAAGCTCGGCAACTTCTTGAGGAGTGTAAAACTCGCCACCAGACTTTCCAGCATTTGAGGCGTACATAGTCATTAAAAACTCATAAGCGTCGCCGAACGCATCGATAGTATTATCAGAATAATTACCAAGACGAAGATTACCAATAGATTCCAAAAGTTTGGCTAATTTTTGATTTCTTTGTTCTACAGTATTACCTAATTTTTTAGAGTTAATATCAATATCATCAAAAAGACCTTTTAAATCATCTTCACTATCTACACCTTTAGCTGAATTCTCAATATTGCGAAATACTTCGGCTAAAGTTTCGTTAAGATTTGTATTATTACGTGCATTTTTACAAACATTTACAAATAATTCACTTGGCAAAATATAAAAACCTTTTTCTTTTACCGTGTCAACACGACCAAATTCTGCTTCTTTGTCAGAAATAACGGCATAATCAAAATCTTTTTTGCCAGTTCGGCGCTCATCAGCATTTATGTAATTAGTAAGATTTTCGCTGATAAAACGATAGAAGAGCATCCCAAGAACATACTGCTTAAAATCCCAACCATCAACACTACCTCGCAAGTCATTAGCAATCTGCCAAATAGCTCGATGGAGCTCTGATCGTTCTTGTTCTTTAGAATTATTCAAATTATTAGCCATAATATTTAAATCTTATTTTTTATTACTTGTTTCCTCTAAAAACAGGTGAACATCGGATTCCTTAATTCGCCAAACACCTATCTTAGAAGCTTTTAATTTTCCTGATTCTATATACCTAACAATAGTTCTGGTGCTCACTCTCAAAATATCAGCTACTTCCTCTATGGTTAAAAGTTTTTCTATTCGGTCGCTCATAAAAGTTTAGAATTTATTTATCTTTTCTTTATATAAATTTTAACATATTTTATAAAAATGTCAAAAAATGACATAAGTTGTCAAATAGCTTATTTTAAGGAAAAACTAGCTTTTTCCCAATTAAAAACAGAGCTTTTAAAAGCTCTGTTTTAAACTACCTCGTGCTAGCACGATGTTGCGGAGAGAGAGGGATTCGAACCCTCGGTACCCTTGCGAATACACAGACTTTCCAGGTCTGCCGATTAAACCACTCTCGCATCTCTCCAATTTTTATATAAATTAAAAATCCTGAATTTAAAAAAATTAAAAATATTATAATTTTCTAATCCACTATCTTCTGCAAGCTTTTCGCCACCACCGCCTTTAATCCTTCAATCTTATCTCCATTTGAATCAATAAAATCATCATAAGGCCGGGCGCCTAAAATCATCTCATCGCCGATAAAAATAGTCGGCGTACCTTGAACCAGATAATCTTCCGCTTCTGCCGTTAACTTCTCTATTTTTTCTGATTTTTCATTTTTAGTCAAGCAGGCGGAAAAATCTTTTTCGTCCAAACCGATTTCCCGGGCATAATCTAAAAGCCGGCTCAGATCAAACCCTCCGTTTTTCGTCTTAATAAATAATAAATCCCGCATTTCCGCCCACTTCCCGGCTTCGCCGGCGCAATCTACGGCCGAGGCCGCCTGTTTAGCCGCTAAAGATCCGTCGACGGCATAGGGACGGACGACTAAAGCGACTTGTTCCGCCTCTTCTTCTTTAATCCGCTCCAATGTTTCCGCTAAATTCGCGCTATAAAGATCAAGATAATTTTCATAAACAAAAATCTTAAGCGGCGCCTCTATTGACCCGATAATCTTATCATTCCCGTCCGCGTCTAATTCTTTAACTGCGGCATAGCTCTGTGCCCGAGCGCTTTGGAAATCTTTAATTATCTCCTCCGGCTCTGGCCTTACTTCCACCGGTACGGACGGCACGGGTTTTGGCCGGCTGAAAATTATAATTAACGCGGCGATTGTAACGACAAACATCGTTATTATCAAAAGAATTTCTAGATTCTTTTTCATATATTTATAAATTATTCCCTTTCTAACACTCCAGCCGCCCGTAAAACCAGGCCTTCTTTCAAGCGCGGACCGATAATTTGCGCCCCGACCGGCATAGCCGCCGCCGGCTTTCCGTCAATATCTTTTCCACCATCCGCTACCGCTACCTCCCCGGCCGGAACAGAAACCGCGGGCAAGCCGGCTAAAGACGCGCCGGCCACGAAAATATCTTCAAGATACATAGCTAAGGGATCATCAACCTGCTGGCCGAGCTTGAAAGCCGGATGCGGGGCGGTCGGCGTCAATATTAAATCAACTTTTTCAAAGGCCCGGGAAAAATCTTCGGCAATCAAGGCCCGAACGGCCTGGGCTTTTTTATAATAAGCATCATAATAGCCGGCGCTTAAAGCATAGGTTCCGAGCATAATGCGGCGCTTCGCTTCCGGACCGAAACCGATTCCGCGATTCGCTTGATAAAATTCCTGGAGACCGGACGCTTCTGGAGCGGACAAGCCCCAGCCGATGCCGTCAAAACGCGCTAAATTAGAACTTATTTCCGCCGGCGTAATAATATAATAAGTCGGCACGACATATTTTGTATACGGTAAACTAATTTCCACTAATTCCGCACCGGCCGCAACTAATTTCTCTCCGGCTTTTTTAATTTGCGCGGCGACTTCCGGTTTTAATTCCTTTAAAAAATATTCTTTCGGCAGACCGACTTTCAGCCCCTTCAAGCGCAATCCATCTTGTTCTCCGGCATTATCTTTTTCCGGTTCAACATAATCAGCCATAACTTCATCCAAACCAGCGTTCCGAAACATTTCTTTTTCATAATGTCCGGCCGCCTCCGGCGCGCTGGTCGCATCCCGTTCGTCTGCGCCAGCGATATGTTTTAGGACTAAAGCAGCATCATAAGCGGTTTTAGCAAGCGGACCGATAACATCGGTCGAGGAAGTCATTGACAAAAGACCGAAGCGGGAAACCCGGCCATAGCTCGGCTTAAGACCGATTACGCCGCAGAAACTGGCTGGATAACGGATTGAGCCACCGGTATCGGAACCAATGGCAAAAATACACATATCCGCGGCCACTGCGGCCGCACTGCCGCCGGACGAACCGCCCGGTACCCGGCTTAAATCGCGCGGATTTTTCGTCGGACCGTAAGCGGAATTTTCCGTAGAGGCGCCATGCGCAAATTCGTCAAGATTCGTCTTGCCGAGCAGGACCGACCCGGCCTCTTTTAATTTTTCAATCACGGTCGCGTCATAAGGCGCGACATAATTTTCTAAAATCTTTGAAGCGGCTGTGGTTTTTAAGCCCTTAGTCATTATATTATCCTTACATAAATACGGTATACCCAAAAGATCTCCAGTCTCGCCGGCTTTAAGCCGTTTGTCCGCTTCTTCCGCCGCGACCAAAGCTTCTTTTTCGCAAATAGATAAACAAGCATGAATTTCCCCATCGACTTCCTTAATCCGCGCCAGGCAGGCACGCGTCAAATCAAGCGCCGTTATTTCGCCACTATCTAATTTCCCCCGCGCTTCTTTGATTGTAAGTTTATTTAAAGACATTTTTTATTTTACAAAACCCGCTTAACCCGAATCCGTCCACCTTCAAGCTCGCCCTGATTTAACGCCGCCTCGACTTCGTCGCGCGGCCATTCTTTAATTTCATCCGTCCGCCAGACATCCATTAATCCGCTGGCCGAAACCGCGGCCTTAACCCGCGTCGTATCAACGCCTTTTAATTGGCCGATGTATTCTAAAATTCCGTTCAGCTGGCCGCTAAATTTTTTTATTTCCGCCGCGCTTAATTCTAAGCGCGCGAGTCCGGCAACATATTTTATTTCATCATTAGTTATAGACATAAAACTATTTTAACATCTTCAAAAATTCCTCCTCATTTAAAATTTTAACCCCTAATTGCTTCGCCCGCTCATACTTAGAGCCCGGGTCGGCGCCGGCAACGACATAATCCGTTTCCCGACTTACACTATCCTTTACTTTCCCGCCCAACTCTTTTATTTTATCTTTCGCTTCCCCCCTTGTCAAACCAGCTAAAGCGCCGGTTAGGACGAAAATTTGGTCTTTTAATGGCCTATTTTGGCCGCCAGGCGCCGTTTTCTCGCTCATTAGTAAAACTATACCGGCCCGGTCAAATTTCTCTAAAATCTTTAAATTATGCTTATCTTGCCAAAATTCAACGATGCTTTCCGCCACAATCGGGCCAATATCGCTAAATTTTTCCAAATCATCTGTTTTTAATTTTTGAAAAACTCTAATTAATTCCGGAACCTTTATTTTGCCCATAGCCGATCCTCCGGCTATCTTAAGCTCTAAAGTCCCGGCTAATAATTCCGCGGTCTCTTCGCCGACATGACGGATTCCCAGGCCGTAGATAAACCGAGCTAAAGATAATTCGCGCCGGGCCGCGATCATCGCTAAAATATTATCTGCTTTCTTTTCAGCAAAACGTTCTAAGCTAAGTAAATCTTCCCGGCGAAGAAAATATAAATCCGCCGCGTCTTTAATCAGCCCCGCGGTCATAAATTGTTCAATCACTTTCGGCCCGAGTCCCTCAAGATCAGCCGCGCCTTTAGAAACAAAATGAATTATCTGCCTTAAAGCGACGGCATAACAGCGCCGGTCGGCGCAACGATAAGCGACTTCCCCATCCTCTCGCACAACTCGGCCGCCGCACATCGGACAAACCGCGGGCGGACTGATTTTCTTTTCTTTCCCGTCCCGCAGATTTTTCAAAACCTTAATGACTTTCGGAATCACGTCGCCGGAACGTTCAATAATAACCGTGTCACCGATTCTTAAATCCAATCGCTTAATTTCGTCAAAATTATGTAAAGTTGAACGGCTAATTAAGGCCCCGCCGACCCTAACCGATTCTAAGAGCGCGGTCGGCGTGAGCGCGCCGGTCCGTCCGACCTGCCAAGCCACAGCCCGAACTTTCGTCGTTGCCTGTTCGGCGGAAAATTTATAGGCCATCATATAGCGCGGCGCTTTGCCGACAATTCCGAGTATCGGCCACATTTTTAAATCATTAATTTTCACGACAATGCCGTCAATATGGAAAGGCAGACGCTCGCGTTTCTTTTCTATCTCCTGATAAAAAACAAAAATTTCTTCTAAGCCCCGGGCGCGCCGATTCTGACGCAAAGTTTTTAAACCGAACAGATTAGCGAGCTGATCCGCCTGATCCCGTCGCGCGACAACATTGCCGCGCTCCAAACCATTCAATAATAAATCATAAGCATAGAAGTCCAATTTCCGTTCGGCCGCTATTTTTGCATCCAGCTGACGAATTGAACCGGCTACGGCGTTGCGGGTATTAGCCAGTAGCGCCTGGCCTAAACGCGCGTATTTCTTATTCAGGCGTTCAAAAACATTTTTAGTCATTATCGCTTCCCCGCGAATCTCGATCCGGCCGGAATCAACCAGGTCTAAAACACGCTTAACCTCGACAACGCTTAAGCCCAAGCCGGCCAATTCTTTCTCGCTCGGCCGCCGCAGTTTCAAAGGTATGCTGGCGATCGTCCGAACATTACTAATCACTTCTTCCCCGACCCGGCCATCACCCCGGGTTGCCGCGGAAATCAAAAACCCTTTCTCATATCTTAAATTTATCGCCAAGCCGTCTAATTTTAATTCGGCATAATACTCGGGCGCAAAATCCCGCTTTAAATAATTAGCGTTCCGCTCGGCCCAAGCGCGCATATCCTCCTCACTAAAGGCATCAAACAGCGAAATCATCGGTTCGCTATGCGCGGTTTTCTTAAATTTTTCCAAAGGCGCGCCAGCTACCCTTTGAGTCGGCGAATCCGGGGTCACTAAGCCCGGCCAGTCGTTTTCTAAACGAAAGATTTCGTGCTTTAAAGAATCTAAAGCCGCCGATGAAATCGTTTCTTGGTCTAAAACATGGTAATTATAGCGATGAGCGTCAATTTCCGCCTTAAGTTTCTCAATCCGTTTTTGCGCCTCGGAACGGGTCATGTGATTTTTATAAATTATTATTTAAAAGATTGTAAATAAAGTTTCAACATGAAGATCGCTTCTTTTTTCAAATGTTGCCTAACCCAATCTTTTTCTTTTTCGCTTTTAACTAATTCGCCCAAACCATGTAAAATCTCATTATTATCAACTTTCTCTACAAAAGCCAGACAATCCGCCAATTGTTCCTTAACCGTTTTGCCGGTCATAACCATAACTACTTCCTCATCAATGCTCCAATCGTTATTAGCGAAATGATAAACATCATAGATATCCCGCATCGCCGGCTTACTTCTTGAAGTGAGGGCGATTAACTTTCCGGCAAACAAATGTTCGGGTTTGGCCGCTAATAACGAAATGCCGAGATACTCTTTAAGTTCATAACGCTTCCGGATATCGGCCGCTAATTTTCTCATATTAATTTCCACCTTAATATTATGCTCCTCGTCGCCATAGGAAAGCAGAGCAAAAATCGTAAATCTTTTAACGCGCTTATCCTTGACTTCTCCATATTTCTCTAAAATATTCACAATTTTCTTAAAAATTTCTTCCCGGTCGGACGCATCCTCGGTTAATAAATCAAAATCCAAATCCACGGAAAAACGCGGCAATTCATAAAAAAAATAAGCGCAAGTCCCGCCCTTAAAACCCAAAGCCGAGCTAATGGAAATATCGGAATAAATATCCTTTAGAATCTTCCCCATTATTAATTGATGTTTTTCATGATTGAGCATAAATTTTATGGTATTCGTCCACTCTTTTTATTAATTGCTTATTATTATAAATCTTGACTAAGCGGGCGCATTTTTCCCAGTCAAGCGGCCCAAGATTATCAAAATAATAATTGGGCGCGATATAAATCATATCCAAAAAAGCCCGTTCTGGTGTCGCCAGATTATAATTATCCTTACTGATTACGCCGCTCGGATTAAAAAGTACCTCGTCTTTAAGTTTCCGAAAAGCAATCTTATGACCATCTATTTCCAGATTCTTCGGCCATTTTGAAGCGACAAAAATTGTTTCATAATATTGGAAAATCATTCCAGCTTGCCGTAAAGCTGTTTCAAAGCTGATATATGACGGGGTGTATAAACTTGTGGCTAATTCTTTCGGATTATACTCCCGATCTTTAACAAAAACGCCGCGAGTTAGGCGGATTAAAACTCCTTGCTTAACATAATAAGAAACCTTGGCCTTTAGATTATCTGAATTATTCTCGCGCCAAATCAAAGCTAAGTCCTTAATAGTTAAGACGGTTTTTGGTGATTGATATAGTTTAGCGGTTAAATTATCCATAAACATCTAACGGAAGTAAGAAATAATCATACTTCCATTATACATTATTTCTAGTTATTAGTCAATATCCCATAAAATCCGCACAAAATCCGCTAAAAACAGGATTGTATATTTTTCGTAATAGATCTAAACATGAGATAAATTCTTACTTTTAACTCTAATTATCGTTCAATATTCAGTATTATATCACAAAACCCCACCAAAGGCAGGGTTTTGTATTTTTCGTATTTACTCCCCGCGACAAAATCACAGGGTTAATTGCTTTTATGTATCTACTAAAAAACTCGATCCGATTACTCCGTAACAACCGGGGCCTCTTGCCCGGCCGATTGGTTAGCGCCGGAAGCGTTGTTTAAGAAGGTAATAACGTCGTTTAAGTTCTTGGTGTTCTGAGCGGTCGCCTGGTCAAGCTGGGTCACGGCGGCCCGGACGCTATTTAGGCGGACATTGAACTGCCAAAAAAGCATTAATAAGGCGCCGAGCACGATACCGGCAATTAAAGGAAGGGTCATTTCTTTTTTCATATTTTTTGTCTTAGCGGCCTGGCGGACGGAAACCGGCGCCGGCGCGCTTTTTTTATTATTATTGATTAGTTTGCGCATTGAGATTAGAATTTAAAAAGTTAATCACCGCGTTAACTTGCTCCGTATCGCTTACGATAGTTGTCTGTAAAGCGATCGTTTTTTTCTCCAGGCGGTTTAGCTGAAGATAAAAATAAACGAACATGGCCGCGATGACCAGTAAAACTAAGCCGGTCAAAATCGGCGCGATTAAGGTTTTTTTCATATTGATTTTTTATTTAATTTATCTGCTGATATTATAGCAGATTTTAAAATAGGGGGCAAATAGATCGCATTAAGACATAAATAATCTTACTATACAGCTATCGACTACAACCTATAAGAAATTAGGGGGCGTTAATCATCGATAATTCTTATTTTAAATCATCATTAAAATTAGGTAATAAGGGATATAATACAGGACCTGCCCGTTTATTTCCTTCTTATTCAATTCACTTCTAGTAACAATAACCCCGTATTTTATCGTTTTCTTTTTCATAAAATCAGTAGTCGGCGCTATATCCTTCGGATTGATGTTATTCGAAAATTTAACTTCAATCGGCAATTGCTTTCCATTTTGGTTAAGTAAAAAATCAATTTCTTTTTCCCCTTGACGCCAAAAACTCAAAGCTTCGGCCATCTGGCTACCCTTATATTTTTGATTCAAAGTATTGTAAACTACATTTTCAATTATCTTACCAAAAGCTTGAGGGACTTCATCAATATGACTTTCCTTATAATGATTTAAAGCACAAGTGAAATTAATGCACGGCGTATAAACTTTTTTTAAAATACGACCGCGCTTAATCGGACTCTTATGATACTTGTATAATATCTCAAAAATATAACTATTTCTTAAATATTCTAAATATTTATCTAAAGTCAAACGGGATACGGCGATTTCCCGTCCGACATTTACTTGTTCAAAAACCGAACTCACATTATTCAAAACATGCTTCACTATTAATTTAAATTCATCAATCTTCTCAATATTAAAGATCCTAATGCAGTCATCAATAACTTTGCCAATCACTGACTCGGCTATATACTCCTGTTTTTTTTCAAGCGTCGGCAATTGTCTGATTTCCGGGAATTGACCGGTGATTATATATTCTCTGCTTAGTTCGGTTATTTTTGAACCATAATAAGCGTTATATGAACTTAACTCGCCGTAAACGTCGGGCAACTCTGTCAGATCGAATGGTTTAAACATTTTAACGTCACTATCATTAATTCTAACAAACTCTCTAAATGACAACGGCGGCAAATAATAATCAAAAATCCGGCCGGCTAAACTTTCTCGATATTTCCCCTTTAATAAAATACTTTGCGATCCAGTAACTATAAATTTAATTTTCTTACCTGATAAATCATAGTAACGCTTTAAGATTGATTGCCAATCTTCAATATATTGGACCTCATCTAACAACACATAAACTTTTTCATTCAAAGACAAGCTCGGCTTATTAAGCACTTCTTTAAAGTAAACTGATAAAACTTCATCTAAAAATTCGGGTTTTTGTATCTGGCTGGAATAATCAAAAAGGAAATAGAAAATATTAGTTGGCTCAACTTTAAGATCAAGTAATTTTCCAATTATCTGTCTTAATATGGTGCTTTTACCAACCCGTCTTAGGCCGACTATATTAAGCATTAATGGATGTTCGAGATTATCTCCAATAATCGCAAACAAATCGCGTTTAGGGAACTTAGCTTCTTCAACCTTATATCGGCTATTAACCCACCATTCATTTTTCAAACTTAATTCTTGCCTAGTAATCATATGGATATGTAATAATGAGTAATCATAAATCTTTAATTTAAGTATACTATTAATATATTATCGCGTCAAGAGGTATTATTTGACAAAGAAATATAAATATGATATAATTTTCTTATAAAAATTAAGTTCATTAAAAAACAATTTAAAGGCCTAATTTAATTATCTGTTAAGTTTCCGGTTCTCTTCTGAGAGCAATCGTTACGGCGATAAAAATGTTAAAAAACAAGCGATTATGCCGTTAAAAATTAATAGGCACCTACCGGATATTTAACAGATAATTAAATTATTTAATAACCTTTAAAATTTATATGAGATGAAAACAAAAACAAAAAAATACCTGAATTTTCTAGCTATAGTAGGCCTCATGATATTATTCTTAAATTCTGGTTGTAAAAAAGATGAAGATAAAGGAATACTAACTTCTGAGATCCGAATCCCTTCAAGCTACACATTAACCGAAGTATCTTTAGAGATTACCAACGTGGGTAGTAATTCCCAACCATTATCCTTTATGTACCCTGCTCCGGAAATGCCACTAAAAACCAAGCTTCCCGATAGTTACTATACTGGCCCAGAGATTGAAGTCGATATAAAATGCCGATGCGTCATAAACGATGATACTAATTCCTACGAAAAAATCAGTTATTTTTCTGGCCTGAGACTCGTCCACGATAAAAACATCGTATTATTGGTCATTATTAATGAAAATGATATCGAAAATCAAAAATATAAACCATTTACGATTAGAGCGATCTTACACCCTCCCGCAGGATACACCATAATCAGAAAATTAGTAAAAATATACAAAGGGGAAATTATTATAGTGGTCGATACGGCAAGAAATTATTTAGAGGAAAAAATTTTCATTACAAAAATAATAAGTGGCGATTCATTAATGAGTTATAATAATTATAGCGATTCTTCCACCTTAATCATCCCTATTAGGAAAGACCAAGAGGATATATTCCGTAATTCCAAAATCAGCTTTCAATTCGAAACTTTTCTATCGGATGGGACGGAAATCTATCGTGATATCGCTTTATTTTCTGGAGTTGCTATGAAAAAGTGGGACGGAAACCACACGCTTTATAACAACATAGAAAACAAAAACCTGATCAAGCTTGAATAAATGAAACGAAAAAGCTATTCCTATTTAGGAATAGCTTTTTAAATACCTTAAAAAAATGGTTTGAGGTTTAATTTATCCAAACATGAATCGAATCTAACTCCTTATCTAGAGAACATATAGTACTCGCTCTTCCTACAATTTGGAAGGAACTAACATCCTCATTCTTGTCTAATGGTCTTAATCTCCCTGGGACATCGGAAGTAACTAAGATATCCCCATAACCAAGTCGCTTCCCTTTAGGGGAACGACATACTACATTAGTTTCTTCCGACAAACCAATCAAGGCGATAGGATACCAACCATTACAAGAAGGGTTTTTCCTCCAACCGCTAGGATCCATCACGCCTATTACTTGATAATTAGATCCCCCTTCTTCTTTTGTCGTATCGCTACAGCCTAAGCGCATAATCGACTCGGCCTTTTCTTGAGCTATTCCTTTAACAAAATCACTTTTATCCTCTCTGCATCTTTCTATCTCTCCAGTGCCCGGGTCAATACACATAACATCTCCATTCTTAGGCATCTCTGAAACTGGCGCCATCTCTGATATTACCGAACAACTAGTACACCCTGGCGCGGAAAATGAATACGTTGCGCTGACATTAGGGTAAACAGCTAATGCAACATATTCACGATGTAAATTTCTCTGTGTTGAATCTAATGAAGTCCAATCACCAACCCCAACTCTAGCGATACCGTTCGCTGAAGAGAGGATAGAAAGCGCTGCATTGGTAAGAGCGGTCTCACCACTTCCGTTGCTTTGGGCGTAAAATTTTAAAACAGTAGGCGCGTCATTAACAGTATTTCCAGAAGTCCAATCTTGATCTACTGAGGAAACTGCCCTAATCATAGCCCCAGTTCGATGGGTGCTGTCGCTAGACATATAACCCTTAAAATAAATTGTTCCCAAACCTTCATTTAAACTTATGCTTCCATTATCGTTTTCTAAATTTAAAACCGCATACGCAGAATTTCCTATAATGTTTACATGACCGTTCTCTGTTATCCGCATCCGTTCCGTCATATCTCCTGTCACTGCACGAGTCGCAAATTGGAGGTAACCGGCAGTGCTAGTGGAAGAAGAATCGGCTTTACGGCCGAAAATTGCAGCCCTGGGAATCACGGATCCTTCGATATATCCATTGAAACTTATACCTGTTCCGGAATCTGTCGCGATGGAACTCGTCTCCAATAGAGTCAACGGCTGTTCGTTGGCGGTTAACGAAGTGCTAGCGGCGGCAATCAGCACTCTCGCGCTAGATTGAGCAATATACGACCCTCCGGCAAATTGCGTCGATCCGGTATGTGTGGAATATAACTTGCCACTAGTTATTATCCACCCGCCCCCCGCTCCCGCTATCGTCGTATCCACATAGTCCTTCGTCGCGAGATGGGTAGCAGCCGTCGGGGTTACGCCCGAAACCGTACCTGTAAAAGAGCCGGTACCGGCGACGGAGAGCGTCTGTACCGGATTCGTCGTCCCGATACCAAGATTTCCAGAAGCGTTGACAAAAGTTTTCGGGGTTAAAGTTCGGATATTATATAAGGTGGGTTCTGAAGTCGTCACGGCCATAGACCAGCCGGTTCCCCAATTAGTAATGCTACCAAAACCGGAAATCACTTCGCTGATCGTAACTTTCGGATATTGCCAAGAGGTAGCAGTCGTACCTAAAAGAATCAAGTCATTCGTCCCGTTATTGGCTAGTCGGGCCTGAGTAAAGGGCGGGGTGCCAGTAAATTCCACGCTGTAATTATGCCAATTATGATCTGAATAGTTATAGCCACTAATAATAACTTCCCAAGCGCCTTTGCCGGTCGAATAATCATAACCGCTAATCTTAACCCTTAACATAGTGGAGGAACCGTATTTCGGCAAGGTTACGACCATCGTCCCAGTAGTGTTAGCGCCCGAAGAATAATCAGCGACATTATAGTAATGCTGGGTAGTGGCGGTCGATAAAGTCAGCGGCCCATCCGCGACATGTAATTTAGTTTCCGGTGCCGTCGTCCCGATACCGACGGAGCCAGCCGCATCTATTCGTAAATGTTCTGATAAAATATTAGCGCTGGAATTAGTAGAAAAAGCTAAAGAGCCGCCGCTTGCAGGTCCGGTAAACATACCCTTAATCATAGCTCGTGCGGCAACACCTGTATCACCAAAAATTAAAGATCCGCCACGACCAGATGTTGCGCCGGTATTAGATCGTAATTGTAATGTGACACCGGTTATTGTAGGTCCAGATCCATCAGCGCCTTCAATGTGTAGAATATTAGATGGGCTAACGGTCCCGATGCCGACGTTGCCGGAGGTATTGGCGAATAAAGTACTAGTGTTATAAGCAAAATTCCCGCCGCTAGACACATTTAATGTTGCGCCGGCTGATCCGACTTGGAGCGTCCCGTCGGTTCGGAGCGTACCGGCATTCTGATAAATACTTTTAGATCCATAGGTTCTAATCCAGGTAGCATCTGACATGTACCAACCTCCGCCATAAGTCTCACTATACCAACCATTCGAACCACTGCTTCTGAACCAGCCGTTGTTAGCATAGACACTACCAGCTACTTCCAGGGGATATCCTGGCGCGGTCGTCCCGATGCCGACGTTGCCGGAGGTTGATAAATATACCCCACTTCCAACACCAGCCACGGTTCTTATATCAATGGCATTATATGAAGCACCATTATATCCTATAACGCTCCCTACCCCAGAAGATGTTTGCAATAATAATCCCTGCGTACCATCATTAAAAAAAGCAATTTCTCCGACAGATGCTTTTTTAACCTCTAACAACCTGGTCGGATTCGTCGTCCCGATGCCGACATTGCCGGAGGAATTAATAACCATTCTAACAGAGCCCGTTAATGTTGTAGTGTTAGCGGCGGTATAAAAATTTATTTGGGTTGCGGCGTTCCCGGCGCCGGTTCCGCCGCCGATATTTACAGTGTTAGCAGCTGAACCCGAACCGACCATTAAACCGGTAACCGGCTCCTCGGTATTAGTATAGTGGCCGCCGAAATAGCGGAACCATTTTTGAGTACTATTGGCATTAGTATCCCGCCCTCCCATGCCGGTACCGAGAATACTGAGCTTAGTATAAGAACTAGTGGAAGAAATCGGGGTTGTTTCTCCGATTAGAACCCGACTAGTATCGCCAGAATTAGTATTATATATATCATTTCCGGAAGCGGCCCAAAAAGAGGAAGCAATCGGGGCATAAGCGGCGTCACCATACCCCTTAGTCACGAAATGACTGTCGGCAGTCGGAACCACGCCGGAAACTACGCCCGTAAACGAACCAGTACCGGCGACGGAGAGCGTTTGCGCCGGATTCGTCGTCCCGATGCCAACACTATTGCCGGTTACTCGCATGGTTTCCGACCCCCCGGAATAAAGAGTAATATATCCTGCGCTACCGGCGCGAAGACTTATGGAAGGCACTAGAGTTGTTCCGGTTTGACCAATAATTATATTTCCACTCGAATCTCCGCCAATAAGGCCTCTTAGATATCCGTTGCCTTCGGTATAAATATAATCCCCTCGATCAATGACTAAAGCGGCATTACTCACTGAATCAGTACCAGCACCGGGTACGGCCGTATAGGTACCGGACCCTTCGCCACGGATAGTACTAGCAAAATCTTGCACGGATCGCCAAGTATTGGCACTGGCGATTATCGGCGTATTCACTTCATAGACGTTAGCCGAGGCCAAATACCAATCAAAAGCACCAGAGCCGCCGGAAACCGAAACATGCCCGCCGGAAGAAAAAGTTCCGGTATTGCCGGCATGAGAAATCCTAATATAATCTTCCCATTTGCCGGTACCGACATTACTAGTTAGCCAGTAGGAGGTGTTGTTAGTCCCTTGGGAATTTTCGTTAATATTTAAAGTTTTACCAACTGGCAACTTAGCCCGAAATCTTTGGACGTAAGTCTTGTTGGCCGAGGACGTAAAAGATAAAACAAAACCGCCAAAATTAGGGGAGACCGGCCCGACACCATCATAAGATATCCTTAACATTACCCCCGTAGAATTCGGTACTCCGATTTGTCCGGTTAAACGGGTAATCGTTACGGCTGAGCCGCCGGCGTTATTATAAACCGTGACGCCATTATTGCCCCCGGAAAATTCTTCATCAAAATAAAGCGGCTTGCTGCTGCCGGCAATATTCCAGATCGGATTCCAAGGACCGCGTTCCGGATTGTTTGAGGGAAGATCTAATAATTTCACCTGATCGACATATAGGGTGTTAAAATTCGCATCTCCGCTAACATTCAACCGATACGTCCCCGGATCCGTCGTCCCGATACCGACATTGCCTTCGTCATTCCAGACGCCGTCGGTTAAAGCCCGTACCTGGCCGGCAATCAAAAAACCGGCCAAAATCAAGAAGCCGGATAAGCTCAAAATTAGAAGTTTTTTCTTCAACATATAGCTAAATTTAGTTGACTAATATATTTAAATTATAGCACTTTTTATACAAATAGGACAAGGGCAAATAGCTAAGCGGATTGATCTGGATATTTCATTTCTTTTTCTTATAAATTTTTATAATAATCGGAAATGAAGCCAATGTCCAAATTTAAATATTCTATTTCTTTTTTTGGTTATTTTTTTCCGCACTTTCCTCCTAATCCCTCTCCTATCCCGCTTATCTCTCTATAATTTCCCAATGCCCACCTTTAGCTGGTCCGATCCTTTTGACAATATCTCTACTTTTAAGTTTCTTTAAATTTTCTTCAATATTTTTTTCAGCAATACCAACACTCTTGGCTAAATCTACAATTGATATATTACTATTTTTTTTGATTAACTCAATAATTTTTCTTTGATTATCGGATAACTTTTCACCCACCTTTTCACCCACCTTTTGACCCACCTTTTTACCCACCCTCTTATATTCTTCCATTCTTTGCTCAATGCTCATTTCCTGCAAATCCGGCCTCTTAAACGTAATTTCAAATCCAAGACTATCATCTGCTTTTATTATCGGACTCGGTAATAAATATTCTTCCATCATCTGGTTGATTCTCATCAATCCCGATCCAATTTCTTCAACTAAATCCATCCTTTGCATAAGGCCGAATAAAAGATTGTTTCTAGGAAAACTTCTTTTATATAAATCCTCAACTTTTATGTTGCCTACTAACCCGCCTGGATTATTTATTTCCACCCGATCAGAAAAAATATGAATCTGAATTTTGGAAGTGGAAAAATAATCACGATGAGCAATCGCGTTTAAAATTGCTTCACGAATAGCCTTTTCCGGCAATTCCAATTTTTCAATTCTCGCTCCGCCAGTAATAATATATTCGGTATTTAGGCGATAAGTTAAGAACTTATATGCTTCTTCAAAATTAGAAAATAAATCTGCATCAAATTTCTTACTATCAATAATTTTTACCTTATCATTGCCCTGAAAAGCCGAACAGATAATGGTCGCGCTTCCGATATGCCTTGTCGCTTCCTTGCAAAAAAGAAGTACGCCGGCATTTTTTAAATTACCGTCATCCAACAATTTTAAATTACGCAAAATTTCCTCCCGGCTTAGATCATTATTAATTCCAGACATTTTTAGAAAATTCTGAAACGCCTTCTCGTTGAAATCTTCCGCAAAATTAAATTTGCTATTAGACATTTCATCAAAACGAACTAAACCCTCTTTGATAAAAAAGCTTTTAATTTCATCTCGCGAAAGCTGTTGGCTACAAGCGCCTTGGCGCATATAAAATTTTCCTCCGGTAGAATAGGGCTTCTTCTTTCCTTCTGGCACGTCAATAATAATTATTCCATTAAATTCGCTTAGGCCCACCGAAAAACTCGGATCGAATTTTCGTACCAAGTCCTGAATTTCCGATTTCATCTTATTACTCAATACGACCGGCTTCATTTTTCCGTCGTCAGTTACGCCAATTAAAATCTTTCCGCCATTAGCGTTAGCCATGGCGCAAATTTCTTTGGCAATATCTGAATTATAGTTTTCCTTAAATTCCAGATTGAATCCCTCTCCCTCCTGGATTAGAAAATCAAGTTCTTTATTGTTCATAAAAATTAAACGATGGAATAAATGTTTTTAATGATAATAATAATTAAAAGTCACGCTGTCTAAGAAAGGCGAATAGAATTTATCAATAAAAGACGGGAAAACGACCCGGAGGAAAAAGCTGGCGATTTTTCCGGTCGGGAAAGTGATATCAGCGCCTAAAGGAAGCGTCTGCCAATTAACGCCGTCGGAAGAAAACAGAAATTTTATCCCCGCTTCCCCGCTCAAGGCCAAGCTCGGCGCGTCAAGCGCTAAGCGACTGGCGGAGATTTTTTCAATTTCAATATCGCCGCGACTGCGGGAAACCGGATCGAATTCAAGTGCGGCTAAACTATTATTCTTAAAACCGCGATCAGTAAATGAATACCAGGCGTCAACACCACTGCTTGAAGCTTTGGCCGACAAAACTACTTCGCTCGTTCCGGAGCTTTTTAATTTAAAAATGACTGATTCAAAAACGGCTAATTCGTTCCTGAAAATAGTTTCGCCCGCTATTTCGGAACCGCCGTTCTGCCAAAGCTTGATAAGAATCTGCCGGGACAGAGTCGAGCTATAAACATACCAAAGCGCGCTGTCGTCGCGGACAAGGCGGATGGCTTCGGGTTTAAAGCCGCCAATCATCGCTCTTATATCAAAAAATTTGCTAATGTCAGTTAAATTTCCCCCACGAACGCGATAAGCGATTCCTTTATAAGCGCCATAGATGAGCAAGAAATCGTCCTCAGTGCCGCCGCCGCCGAAAAGGCCGAAATAGGACGACGATACCCTGGCCGTAGTTGAGGCGGTAATAATCGGCGTGAAAGATTGTCCGTCAAAATAATAGGCAAAACCCTGATAGCCGCTTCCCTTCTTTAAAGTAAAACCGACAACCCAGCGCTCGCTTAAAGTAAAAAAAGAAACCGCCGCGACTTCTCCGCCGCCGGCCACAAAGGCGTCCACTTCAGACGGATAGGCTAATGCTTCATTATTATAGTAAAGCTCGTTCCATCGTTGTTCTAAACAATTCGCGTTCAAACAGCGCCGGTCAAGATAGGGGCCGGTAAAACTGTTCGGCGCGGGCGAAGAAAAATCACCGGCCGGAACGCTCGCGGCTTCTTGCCAGCTATAATCCGGCTCAAAGATCATCGCGGTTGCCCGCGTATCCTGATAAAGGTCGGTTCGGCTTAAATTTAAGGCGGCATCGGAAGAAAAGGTATTAAAAAAACTGCCGAAAACCAGAGTCGGGGCGGGCTCTGGTTCGGGTCCCTGAACCGGCTCCGGCTCGGGTTCCTGAACAAAATCCGGAATGAATTCCGCAGGTTCGGGAACGGATTCTGGCTCTAAAATCGGCTCAATTATCGGCTCCGGTTCTGGGTTTGGCTCTTGAATAGGTTCTGATGTTGGTTCTGGCATCGACTCCGGTTCTGATTCTTGCGCGGGCTCTAATATTTGTCCTGACCCGGAAGAACCTCCGGACGCTGGGCTTGATTCAGACGACGTGCCGGTTCCGGCTCCGGTCTGGATTTCACCGGTTCCGGATTGCGCGCCTTCCTGGCCTATTTCTGTCTCCCCCTCGCCTGTTAAATCATCTCCCCCGGGCTCATCCGAACCCGAAGACGGCTTTGAGCCGGAATTAGAATTGCCTCCTGCGTCCGAATTTTGATTAAAATGATTAATATTAAAATTATTAACTTCCTCCGAAGATAATTTTGAAATATCCGATGATTGTTCATTTTCCGGCGTTCCGGCTAAAGGCGAACCCGAATCCGAATCTTTAAAAATAGCAAAAAAACTCCGATCTTCGCCCGGAGCTAAAGAAGCTTGCCAAGAAAAAATATTAAGAGCCGCCAAATAAACAAGCGCCAGCATTACGACCGAGGAAACCGCCAATAAAATATTATCCTGACGATTGGTTTTTCGCGCCATTAATTTAGCCTTGGGGCTAGTTTTGGATGTAGTTATGGGATGAGTCAATTTTTTTTGAGGCATAAACTAATCGTGGGCTAAAAGCCACTTCCAAATTGGCCTAATTTTTATTTTAAAATCACCAAGCTTTCTATCCTCTTCTAAGTCGCTCGTTAAGATCAGGCCCTCTTTTAAATTATATTTTTTCAAAGCCGAAACTAATCCGTTTATCTCCCGCTCGTTATTATTTATATTTAAATTTTCCGTTACCTGGATTGCTTCGGCTATTTTTAAACCTTTTCTGACTATGAAATCACATTCGTAATCGCTTTTATGATAATAAATTTCCTTCTCTTTTCTTTTTAATTCCAAAAAAACTAAATTTTCTAAATAACGACCGCTATTTTCAGAAAATCTAAACGAAACCGCTTTTATCATCCCCGCGTCTATACCATAAACTTTCCGATCATTTATCATCTGCTTGCCTAAAGAAAAATCGTATTTATAAAGCAAAAAGACCAAATAAGCTTCTTCTAAATAAGCGACATAATTTTTAACCTGGCTCACACTTTTAAAGCCGAGAATTTTTTTTAAATTATTAAAACTTACCGGCGTTCCAATATTAGACATTAAATATAAGACTAATTCTCTAAAAGCCTTGTCGTCTTTTATTTTAAATCTAACCAATAAATCTTTAACTAAAACGTCTTGGTATAATTGGGACAGCTCGTTTTTATCCTTGCTCTCTAAAATTTCCGGAAAACCGCCATATTCTAAATAATCCTTAAAATATTTTTTAAGTTTTGCCCTATCTTCCGTTAAATTTAAATTAAATTTACTTAAATTAAAATAAGCCAAATATTCTTTAAAGCTAAAAGGATATAATTCCATTTTTAAATGACGGCCGGTTAAAGCCGTTCCGAGCTCGCGACTTAATAAATTCGCGCTGCTTCCGGTAATAAAAATTTTATAACCATTTGCAAACAGCCGCCCGACGAATTTTTCCCAGCCTTTAATATATTGAATTTCATCGAACAAAAAAACCTTTTGTCCACCGTAAAGCTCAATAAAAACTTCAAGTAAATAATTAAAATCCGAGCTTTTAAAATTCAAAAGCCGCTCATCTTCAAAATTTAAATAATAAAAATCTTGATAGTTTTGCGAGATTTGTTTGAGTAGGGTTGATTTTCCGGAACGCCTGATACCGGTTATAATAAATATCTTTTTTGTTTTTAGACTATTTTCCGCCAAGCCCCTCTTTAAATAAACACCCTTTTTCCTAAATAAAAAATTTTGCTCAAGCACGACTTCTTTAATAATATTTTTATTTATCATATTTTTGACTTTTAAATAATAGACATTTTTTCAGCTTTTTAATAATATACATTGGCAGTGTATATTATTTGCTTATTTTATACATTGACAATGTATATTATTTTTAGCCGAAAGTCAAGGGATTTAGCGTTTTATATAACTTTTATGGCATCCAGTGCTTAAAAAGATATATCTAATTATACATTACAATAATCAGCGACTCACACCAGTCTAAAACTACAAACGCCAGACACGGTTTTGCGCAGGGTCTCGAACCGGCTGAACTAATACTCATTAACCACCCTTAAAATATAGCATTTTTTACCGCCTAAAACAAGCAAAACGCCCTTTTCCTAAGGGCGTTTTTGCGTTATCAACAAATCACGACAAACATGAAACAAACTTTATTTAATAATTACTCCACAATCATCTTTCCGACTTCGCCGCGATTCTTATGAATCACGCCGCCAACATTGCAATAGAAAACATATTCGCCTTTCTGGGCCGGCGCGTTAAAAGTAATCGCCCGGGTCTCGTTCTTATAAACGCCAATGGCGATAGCCGACAGCGACGGGTCTTCAAAGACAATGGTATGAGCGGAATCAATACCGGTAAGAGAAATCGTTACCGGTGCACCGGCCTTGACCCTAAATTCATTCGGGCTATAGCCGGCCGCACTGATTTCAAGATTAATTGCCGTCGCCGCCAGGTCTTCTTTAGAAATCGGGCCGGTCTGGGCCGGAGCAAGAGGCGAAGCTATCTCAACATCGTTCCGGGTTTCCTCGCCGAACGAAGTAACGACCTTATCTTCTGTAGTAATCGGGTTAGCGCCCGGGGCGGCTACGACCGCGTCTTTCAAAACTTCGTTAACCATCGGCTCGGCTAAATCCCCCTCGTCAATCGGCGTGCCTTCCGGTCCGCCCGGCGCTTCAACCGCGGTCTGGTCGTTATAGGGCTTCAGGCCTAATTCCTCCGGCGTCGGTTCAACCGCTTTTTTGTTCTGAGCAGCAATCGCGATAATGATTATTGCCAAAACAACCAGCACACCGAGCATAACTAATGTTTTTTTTGTTTTATTCTCCATATTTTTAATGGTCCGGCCACGACTTTTAAGACGCGGACAGATGTTTTTTATGTAAATTATTTATAACCATAATCCTAATCAACAATCCTAGTCGGCTACCGGCGTGGCGCACTAAGTTCATCCGCTACCGATGTTATTACGCGAATACTATTCTACAATCATCGTACCAACCTCTCCGCGCGTGCTATGCCCCGGGATGCCGCAACGAAAACCGTATTCACCCGGCTCGGTCGGAGCGTTAAAAGTAATCGCGCGGGTTTCGCCCGGCCGGACCGACATGGCAATAGCGGACAAATTTTCCTGATCCAGAAAGACGAAACCATGCGAACCTTTCTCGGGCTCATTGTTGGTAAGGGAAATCGTTATCGGCGCACCGGCTTTGACCGTGAATTCATTCGGAACATAACCGGTTGCGGCGCTGATTTCTAATCTGATTACTTCCGCCGGCAATTTTTCCGCATCAAGCGATTGGGTCTGGCGCGGCGCATCCGGCGCGGACGGCATAGCGTCATTGCGGGCGACTTCTCCGGCCGCGGTCAAGACGGTATTGTCTTTCGCGATCGGATTAGCCCCGGGCACGACGACCACTGCTTCAGCCAAGGCCTCATTTTCATTCCAAGCATTAGCCTCAGTCGGCGCATAGTCCCCGTCTTCAGTTAAAGCAACGCCGTCAACACCGGTCTGAACCGCCGCCGGACGGCTTACGGTTGGCACAGTCGTCTCTGAACTTTTTCGGCCTTGGAGGAAGGCTAAAGTAATCACGGCCGCCAAAGCGATTACTAAAACAGCGATAATTAAGATTTTTTTTGATTTGTTTTCCATATTTTTATGGTCGGCGGCTTTGAGAATGAAAAAGCGCGCCAAGGTTATTATATTAGTTTTTAAAAATTATGATCTAAAATTTCTAAAATTATGATTTAAAATTATGATTTACTTTAACTCTACTTTAACTCTACTTTAGCTCTACTTTAACTTTATTTTATCAGTTTAACTTCAAGGCCCTTCCCGCTCTGATCAAACGGCTTAAGCGGCCAGTCGCGCCAGTCAAAGCGCTTGCCAATCAAGCGATAAGAAACTTCCACCGGACGATCGGCCCGGAAAACCAAGCGTTCGCCGTCAATAAAATAATAAGTATTGGCGAATTTGCCATAAGGGGTAATAAAGGCCTCGACATTATCCGGCGCAAAATCAACAACCTGGTACCAAACCCAGGGCTCGCTTCCTTCTTCGGCCGACGCGAAATCAATTATTGCTTCATATTCCCGACCCGTAGGCGCCATAACCGCTTTCCGAATCTTAATCTTGCCGGTATATTCTTCTTTCACTCCGCCGACAATAGAAGCAACAAAAGTCGCGTAATTGGTTTTGTTAAGAGTGTAGAGAGGGTCAATGGTAGCGGCAGTGATTTTTTCAGCCTCTAATTCGTTAATTCCTGTAATATTATGCTTTTCTACAAATTCTGGGGGGTCATCACTAGTCCATTCTTCCATAGTAATATCACCTTTCATCATTCCCCCGATAAGCGGCAAGTAGCCGCCGGCATCAGGAGTACCGCCAGGAACACCAGTAAAAAGCTCATTAACATACTCTACAGTCGTTAAGGCATAGTCATCAGTATCGTTCGGAGTATCACCATAAACAAAACCATCAAAATTTCCTACGCCATTAACACTTAACCTATTAGATCCCGGCGTCGTCGTGCCGATGCCGACATTGCCGCCATTAGGATTAAGGAATAAAGGATAAGCGGCATCCAATGACCCGCGATTGGTTGACTGAATCCAGGAAGCAACCGGAGGATTGGAAACGCCCATGTCAAGAACGACATTGCCGCTAGTACGAGCACTTAAGCGCAAACTGCCGGTTTGTACACTACCGATAGTAGCCGGCAAACTATAAGTGCCCTGGCTAACCTCAAGATGCGTTCCCGGATCCGTCGTTGCTATCCCGACGTTGCCGGTCTCCAAGATAGTCATCCTTGGTTGACTGGTAGAGGTATAAAAATTGATATTACCGACATAGCCGACGGTCGCACTTCTCGTAATTTCAATCCCTTTATGGGAACCCGAGTAGGCGTCATTGCCGGCCACTATCTGAAATAATCCACCATTCTGCCTAACCTGCCAAATCTTATTATTAGCTGCTTGTCCGCTTTCCTCTAAACTAATAATTGGTGTGGCCGATCTACTAACCGTTAATAATGCTCCCGGCGCCATCGTCCCAATCCCGACGTTGCCGGAAGAATTAATAATCATTCTTCTGTAATCATTTTGATTAAACGTATTTCCAGCTGTTAAGCCGGTTCCAGTTGAAAAATATAAATTTCCTCCTCCACTATAAATACCCCCAAACGCAGTTGATTTTGCGGTATATATAAAATTTGGAGAAGAATAAGAAGTATATTTTGCCCCGCCTATCAAATGGAATTCTGCCGTCCCACCACTTTGTAAAAATGCTCCACTGTCGGCTCCGGCTGAAATTTGTAAGGCTCCCGCGCTCCCTACATTTAAATGTAATGTAGAGTAAGGACTATTCGTCCCAATCCCGACATTCCCGCTATTTAAATTCCAGATATCCCCGGTCACCTCCCCATCCCAAAATTCACTACCGCTTCCGCCGGCATAAGTATTAACATAATCAACAGTCGCAAAAGCGTTGGTCTGTGTGTCCATCGGGGTTAGACCGGTAACAAAATCATTAAAATTACCGAGGCCGTTGACGTCAAGTTTGTATGTTTGATCAATCTTTCCAACACCAACATCGCCTGAAGCTAATATTGATAAAGAGGGGGTTGAACTTTGGAATATATAGTTAGAAGCCCCGACAGAGCTACTACTTAATTTTAAAGTCGCTCCAACACAGGAACCGCTAATAAGCTCATAACCCTGTGCGCAAGCCGAACAAACCTCCGTACACTGATTAAAAGAAGTACAATTCGACGGGACAGAAACATTTAATTTACAGGTTTCGGAACATTTAGTATACCCCGTGGTACAACTAAGAATGCAATCATTAATATTACAACTAAAAGTATATGTGCCTCCTGTTGGGTTAGCCGGACAATCCTCAGTCGATTCTACCGCGCAAACAAGAGTATTCCCATCACACCATGATTTCAACTCCGCCCAATTACAAAATACTCCGCTTTTCATAGTATCAGTTTCGCAACCGCGTGGCGAAGTAGCAGCTTCTGCGGAAAAAGCTAATACTAAGGTGAAAAATATGGAGATAAAGAATAATAATTTTCGTTTCATACTTTAATAATTATACAATTATTACTTACAACAGGCAAATTTATAGGTTAAATTACATTTATTCAAAGCGCCAAAGCCGTCACCGCTCGCCAGCTTAATCCAGACCGTTCCATAATCGCCAGAAGCCGAACTCGTCCAGCCCTGGCAATCATTAGCATTAGCCGTATAAGCCGGCGGTCCGTTAGAGATCCAAAAAGTCGTATTAGCCGGAATACTAGAACCCGAACCACTATTGATTGTATACAACATTTCTTCGGACGTACAAACATGGCTGCCAGGATCAGCGGTATTACAAAGCGCATTAGCTGAAGTGTAGCCGCCCTGAGAACCGTTGTAGGTCGTTCCCGTCGAGGCGGAAAAACTCGCCATTCCACCGCCGCTTGCGGCAATAGCGTCGTTAACATATTCAACAGTCGTTAAATGATAATCAGAGGTGTCATCAGGAGTTATACCAGTAACAAAATCTTCAAAATTTCCAAGGCCGTTGACGTCGAGCAATGATCCCGGATCCGTCGTTCCGATGCCGACGTTGCCGGAGGAGTTGATAGTTAATCTTTGAGAAATCGCGTCATTGATTCCGTAATCGACAAATAACGTGGCTGAATCATTCCTGAACCGATATTGGCCATAAGCGCCGCTCCCGAAAGTCGTCACGCTCGGGCCCCTAACTAATTCCAAGGAAGCGACCGGCGTCGTGCTGGTTCGAGCGTGGATTCTTAAAGAGGCATCAGAAGCGGCCGGGGCTATATCAAGATTAACATTCGGCGCAGTTGTCCCGATACCGACAAGACCGCTTTCATTAACCCTTATTCCCGTATTTCCTTTTGGTCTTAAATCTATATAGCTCCCGGAAACATCTCCGGAAACAAGCCATAAAGCACCGGCGTCAGTCGCGTATTCGTTGCCATGGGCCAACAGATAAGCGCCTTGATTAATAGTTATGCCGCCGCCACCGGAAAGGCCGAGCCGTTTATTATCACTACCATCGGCGGTATCCGACCTTATCGTCGGGGTAGAACCCGAGAAAATCAAGCTACCATTGACATCAAGTTTCCCGACCGGGTTCGTCGTCCCTATCCCAACATTCCCGCTGTTCAAACTCCAAATATTACCGGCCAATTCTCCGCTCCAAAGTCCGCCGCCAGCTAAACCAACAACTGCGTTAACATATTCGACAGTCGTTAAATGATAATCCGAGGTATCGTTTGGCGTTACGCCAGTAACAAAATCTTCAAAATTACCAAGCCCGTTGACGTCGAGTAATGACCCCGGTTCCGTCGTTCCGATACCGACCGAACCTTTAAGTGCGGTTCGGACAATGCTATCGTTTCCTAAAACAACTGAATTTGATCCGATGCCGGTAGCATCATAACCAATAACTATCTCATTCTGTCCATTGTCAATTAGAGCCTTAGTATTAGAACCAAGATAAACGGAATAATCAGAAGTCGTGTTGCCGGTCGAGCCATTGGCGATATAAGAACCGGCGGCATGACCTAAAGCGATATTATAATTACCAGTAGTGTTGCCGGACAAAGCTGCATATCCTAACACTGAATTACGCTGACCGGCATTATTAGCGTTCATGGCACTATAACCAACAGCGGAGTTATATCCGCCAGTAGTATTATTTAGAGCACTGGCGCCAAAAGCAGAATTATAAGCACCGGTAGAATTGGATGCTAAGGCATTATAGCCGAAAGCGGAGTTATAAGTCCCACTGATATTCGCCGTCAAAGCCTGCGAACCGAAGCCGGAGTTATAACTGCCGGTCGTCGAAGTTAAAGAGCTATAACCGAAGGCCGCATTATGGCTTCCGGTGGAATTAGAATATAAAGAAGTATAACCGAAGGCGGAATTATAATTACCGGAAGTATTTTGGTAGAGAGAATAATAACCCAGGGCTGAATTACGCTGACCGATGGTATTGGCCAGCATTGAGCCATAACCGATTCCAGTATTGAAAGAGGCATGGTTGGCGTTAGTCGCGGTCGAACCCATAGTCAGGTTGCCGGCTTCGACCCCTAGGAAAGTGTTGCGACCTGTCGGCACGGCGCCACCGCCGGTCGGATGCTGGAAATTATGGAGGAAAATCGTGCTATTTTTATAAATTATACCGGTCGTGGCCGAAGTCGTGTTTTCTAAATTTATACTGCCGACTAAATCCAGCTTTTGTCCCGGGTCCGTCGTCCCGATGCCCACATTCCCGCTATTCAAGCTCCAAATATTACTGGTCAGTTCTCCGTCCCAAAAACCGCCACTGGACGCGTCGACAACCGCATTGACGTATTCGACGGTTGTTAAGGCGTAGTCATCGGTATCTAAAGGGGTAAGTCCATAAGCCCAGTTTTCAAAATTACCAAGACCGTTGACGTCGAGCAAATATCCCGGCGCGGTTGTTCCGATTCCGACGTTGCCGGTACTATTTACTACTAAATCTCCTCTATACCCACCTGAATACGCGGTCGAAAATATAATCTTCTTATTAAGATTTGCCACAATAAAATCCCCCGGAAAAACACCAACCGGGGATGCGTTACTATATCTTATAAACTCAGCATATTGGCCGGCGCTCACACCTTCACCAAATACTGCATTCGCGTAATTACCATTAGCGGTCCCACTAATATTCCAAAAGTTGGCATTCACACCACGAATATCCAATTTTGCCCCCGGCGCGGTCGTCCCGATTCCGACGTTGCCATTCGGGGCTAATACCAATTGCGGACTATTAGATGCTGAATCACTAAATGTATAAAGCTCCAACCGAGCAGGAACGCGTGTACCTGCTGTACCATCCTGATATACAGTAATCGCCGCTCCATAATCAAAATTAGAACCACTATCTACGCCCTGCCAACCAAAAAGGCCTAATCTATTTCCATTATTTGTTGCTGTTTTTACCCCTAAAGTATTACTGTTTGATTTTCTATACATATAAACCGGAGAACCTGAGGCAAAAGTCGTATAGACATCATTATACATGACAGAAGATGCTGCCCCAGGTGCCTCGGTTAAATGTAATATTCCTTCCGGTGCAGTCGTTCCAATCCCGATGTTCCCGCTATTCAAATTCCAAATATTTCCGGCCGCTTCCCCGCCCCAGAGGCCGCCGCCGGAAAAGGAATTAACGTATTCGACGGTCGCTAAAGCATAATCGTCAGTATCAAGCGGCGTAACACCGCGGACAAAATCATCAAAATTACCAAGTCCGTTGACATCAAATAAATACCCAGGCTCCGTCGTTCCGATTCCGACCAAACCCGAAGGCGGAATAGAAAGAACCGGACTTGAGCTTTGGATAATATAATTACTGGCGTTAACTGAATTATAATTCAATTTCAATGTCGGGGCCGCGCCTTCGCAAGCGTTAGTACAAGCATTAAAAGTTTCCCAGAGCTCGCAGGACTGCGTCGCGATACAAGTATGATCAGTCGCGCATAAAGTATATCCGGTAACGCAAATAGCACACTGACCGGCGTTGCAATTTGAATTAGTCAAAGTCGCGCAATGAAGAGCCGGATCATTATAAGTACAACTCCGGGTCGGATAGGCGCTTGCCGTACATAAGAGATAATTTGTTTCGCAAGTACTGCAGACGCCGCAAGAGTCCAGGCCGGAACAAGGAGATACCGGGGTCAAAGAATTTTCCGGACAATAAGCGATATCCATACTCCGACAGGCGCTAGCACAATAATAAAGCTGGCTCGGTTCACTGGCGCAACCAACGCCCTGTGGGCTGGCGGTCGGACAAACGCCGGCCCGCGCCGAAACCGCGGCCGCCAGGCCGATGATTATCGTGATTAAAGTTAGAAACAGCTTTTTCTCCCTCATAATTATTATCCGATAACTATATTATAGCGATAAAACCGAAATGGTCATAGTTTATTTTAAATAATAGCCGCCACTTTTACTACTACCGCGGTATTCAATCTTGTCTGTCTTTTTTAGCTTCTCCAACCATTTTTCCACGGTTCGATCCGATCTGTTTAAAGCTTTAGCGATCGCTCCAGTTCTTGATCCTGGATACTGACTGACAAAATCAACAACTAACTTTACTCCCCCATTTACACCCCCATTTACTCCCCCATTTACTCCCCCATTTACTCCCCCAATCTTTTCCCTTTTACGGAAAGTAATTACGAAAGCGCCGGTGATTTCCGAAAACTCAGGCGCCGGATTGCCGTTCTTGAGCGTTAAATCAATAATTTTTCGGAACCCACTACCCCAAACTTCCATTATTTTTAATTTATGAAATATTTCCACCAATAATTTATTACGCGGGATTGACCGTCTTTCCTGGCCTAAATTCTTAATATTTATTTCTTTCGGCAACAGGCCCGGACTCCAAATCGCTAAACGATTATCAAAAATCCGAATTTGAACCTGGCCGGGATCATTATAATCCCGATGTGCCAGCGCGTTAATAATCGCTTCTCTTAAGGCCTCCAGCGGATAATCCCAGATCTCCTTATGGCGCGCCTGACCGCTGATAACTATTTCGTTTCTCGTATTGAGTTTAATAAACTTGATAACTTCATTAACCGCGCTAATTAAATTATTATCAAAATCTTTCATGTCTAAAAACTTTACCGTGCTATCCCCCTGGAATCGCGCCGCTCTAATTAAGGCGTTAAACATTGAATCGGTGTTTTTAGCAAAACAGAGATAAGCGGCATTAGTCGGTCGCGCGCCGGAAGCGGCTTTTATCTTTTTTAAAAATTCTCCCGGCGTCTTGAATTTAAAACCATAATTTTCTGCGGCCTCCGCCATCAATTTCTCGTCCCAATCAATCGTTTTAATCGTTCCTCCCTCGAACGGACGACGGTCAAAATCCGGTAAAGTATAACGTTTGATCAGTTCCCTTAACTGGCTATTATTAATTTTCTGATTCGTCCGGCCGACGCGCAAATAAGCCCGATCAAAAGCAAAAACCGGCTTATTGTCCGAGGCCGGAACTTCAATCTCGATTATTTCTCCCGGGCCGAAAGTCAATGTGTTAATTGAGGGATATAATACCGGGTCGGTATGCGTTTTAATCTTATTAGCAAGATCTTCAAGCGTATTCTTCCCGATTTCAAGACCGACCGGCTCACCCTTTTCATCAAGACCAACAATTACTTTCCCGCCATTTTTATTAGCAAAAGCCGACAAAGAAATAATAATTTCCCGCCATTCATTAAGCGTACTTTTCAGTTCCAGTTTTTCTGATTCAATATACATAAGATCGAAATATGGGCTTGATGGATTTATTTAATGATTATTAAAATAAAAACTACTGGCAACAAGCGAAACGAATTGAATTATTACATTGCATCAATAAACCGCGCCCTTCCGGATAGCCGGTCGCCGGCTTCTGCCAATAAGTGCCATAAGCCGCGGAAGTATTATCGGTCCGGGCGTCGCAATCATTCGCTAAGGCCGTATATCCCGGCGGCCCGCTAAAAATCCAGGCGTCTTGCGCCGGTGGCGTTCCGCCATTTTCCATAAAATTTAATAATTCAAAAGTAGCGCAAACATGCGAATCAGCGTATTCAAGAGCGCAGATAGCATGCGCCGTGGCATAACCGTCCGTTCCACCGTTATTCCCGTTATAGGTGCTGGCGGTCACGCCGACGAAAGTCGCGATTGTCGATGTCCCGGCCGGAACAAAAGTCGCATCAACATAGCCCTTAGTTACGACATCATAATCTTCGACCGGCAAAGCCACATCACCGACGCGCTTGCCGCCGGCCATGATTGTATAATTACTAGCCCCGGAATTAACCACTTCTAGACGGACCGCCGGCGTCGTCGTTCCAATCCCGATATTCCCGCTACTCACCGTCGTTCCTGTCCCATCTAATCCCGTGCCGAAAATAAGGTTGCCGATGCTTAATTGATTATCTCCATCAGCAACAGGCAAATCAATTTGATTCCCAATTAAAATATTATTATCCGCTCCGGTTGTGGCATTATCACCGACATCATAACCAATAAAAGTATTATAATCACCAATAGAAGTTATCGCGCTAAGGTAGCCGGTATTCGCCCCTAAAAAAGTATTGTAAGCACCCTGGAAATTTTGGCCGGCAAAAGCTCCCAAGCCAGTATTATAAATATTGTTTGTAGTTAAACCATACAAAGCACTTGTCCCTATTCCTGTATTATAATTATTACTTGAAGAAGTATTATTTCTTCCAGCATTCATTCCGATTGAAACATTATAACTCCCAATTTGATTGCCCTGCCCGGCGGCATAACCCATTCCAACATTTCCAGAACCAGTAGTCACTGTACTTAAAGCAGCATGTCCAAAGGCGTGATTGCTACTACCGGTCGTATTAGACTGTAGAGCTTGTGAACCAAAAGCTGCGGCTGTAGAACCTCTATTAATATTAGCTAAAGCGTTCGAACCAAAAGCGGTTACATAATTAACTATTTTCGCCATACTAATTCCGTCTCTATAAATTATCCCCGCCGTAGTATTGTTTTTATTATATATCCAATCAGTCGCCGTTGTGCTTCTTGGGCTATTATCCGTATAAGTCGTAGTCGTATTATTATTTATAATTCCGATATAATAAAGATAGTAATAATCCCCGACCGTCCCGGCTTGAGAGCGATAAATCTTCCGGCCAGTCACTCTCGGGTCGGAAGAAATGGGGATATTAGAAATATCAACCCGAGAATCAGTCGCTAAAGTAATTGAAGGAAAACCTGAAGAAGTAAGGCCCGTGGCTCCAGTTTCGCCCTCTGAAGTCACATAAGCGACCGCATAATAATAAGTCCCTGCCTGGATACTCCCCGCGCCACCATTAGTCAAAACCATGCCTTGAACTTCAGCATTAGTCGGATTAGCCACCGAATCAAAATTAAAATTACCAGCAACCGTTAGAGTTTTAATAGGAACATCGTTAGAAACCCCTATTCTCGCGGAACCAACAACATCCAACTTTGCTGTCGGCGCGGTTGTGCCGATGCCGACGTTACCGCCAGCCTTAATAGTCATTACTTCAGCCGCATTAGCTCCAATTTTGACATCATAATTATTCAAAGTCCCCATATAAAAATTCCCGCCGGAGACATAAAATTCATTAGGGTCGGCGAAAATACTTCCAGTTCCGTCAGTTATTCTTAAATAAGCATTGGCAGTCGTTCCGGCAAAGCCACCAATAGAACCGGAACCTTGAATGGTAAGCTTATTTGCCGGAGTCGTCGTCCCAATCCCCACATTCCAATCCGTTGAAGACGCGAATAAATTATTCCCATCCAATGCCCAATACCCGACCGTCTGGCCCGAGCCGCCCTCTAAGGAGGCGTCTAAATATCCCTTGGTCGCGACATCGGCATCTTCGGCCGGCATAGCAACATTGCCGATTCTTTTATTCCCGGCGGAAATCGTGTAATTGACTAATTCGGCGGTATTCACATCAAGCGTGAAATCAGGCGTCGCGGTTCCGATGCCAACCCGACCGTCAATTGCTAGCCGGCCGTTAGACGGCGCGGCCATCCCGATCCCTAAAGGCCCGCTCATACTCACCGGCTGCCAAGTATTAACAAAATCATCAAATAAATCATTCCATTCATCAGAAGTCAAAGTATCGTTAAAAAGTTTTTCGTAAGTCGTGGTCTCATGATAAGCCAAAGCATCCGGCCAATTCGCGGATAAGAAAAAAACTCCGACTATCATCAAGACGAAAAAACTGATCCCTACTTTTTTTCCGGGAAGCCAGGACATTATTTTAATTATTTTTTATCAACCTTTCAAGGATTTTTACCTTAAAATTATAACATTTTTTAGGTTTCCTGCCAAGAAAATTTACAAAAAATTTACATCCTCACTTCCACGCTTCGTCGAACATTCTGAAAATCCCCAATTGAGCGGAAAGTAAGCGGCGGATAGGCGGTATAATAAATCTCATAAGCGCCGCCGGCCGGCAAAGATCCGTTCATAATCGGCGTCGCCGAAACTACGTCCGGTTCATAACCGTTCTGCCTTAATTCCCAAAGAAAATACTCCATTCCGGCCTCGGCGGCAAAATAAGCGCGCATTGATTGTGATTGGATGCCGCCGGCTTTTATCCCGAGTAAAACTAAATATGAACCGCTCATGGCAATAACGAGCATGCCGGCTAAAATAAACATGGTTAAAATCAAAGCGCTTCCTGGCCGGGAACAGCTTTTATGACCTAATAAATTCTTCCGGTTTATATATTTCATAATTCCTTATTTATTCCTTATAATACCGCGAAGCAATACTGGTTTGAAGAATCATTTCTGATTCAAATTGACGCAAATCAAGAGCATAGGCGCGGAGATTTAAAGTAATCGTCGGCTGGGTAAATTCGCCTTCGTCAAGAACAAACCGCAAAGACGCAATCTTAATCTTGGCCGGAGAAATAAAATCCGTGATTGAATCGCGGGTAATCTGGAAACGGGAATTGTCGCCATCCGCGGCTAAAGAATAAGAAACGCACTGATCATAATAATTTTTAAAACTTAAAGTGTCTCCGAGCGCGTTGCTGGATACGAGAAATATCTCATCGGCCGGAATTCCGGCGCAAAACCCCTCATTTTTTTTAGCCATCCGGATTTCTTTGCCCGTTACTTCTAAAAAATATTTCAAGCTTTCCTGAACATTCTGCGTGGCTAAAGCGCTCCGCTGGCTATCAATTACAAGCTTGAAAATCTGCGTGGCGGAAAGGATGATTAAAGAAAATAAAGCCACGGAAACAATAACTTCCATTAAAGTAAAGGCGGCCGCATTTTTATTTGCTTTTATTTTTTTCTCTGCCATATTTTATAAATTCCTTATTTCCAATCGTACAAAACCGTTTCTAAATCATATTCATAAAAACGATCATGGTCATACCAGCTTATCCGGGCAATAACCCGAAGCGAATCAGCGTCAAGGTCTTCAATAATCAAACGGCGGGAAAAGCCGCTATGATCGCCCGAGCCGCTCGGCCCATGAAAATAAAAACCGTTCGCGTCCTGTCTTAAAATCGTTAGATTATCCGGATCAGCCGAAGCATCGTTCGGCGCCGCGTCAAGATAATCCATATAATATTCGCCCGGGGCCAAATTAACGTCAAATTCTAATGATTCCTTCCAATTAGAGTCCCGTGTCTTCCGAACTAATTCTATTCCCTCTTGCGCTAACTGATAAGCAACCAAATTATTCTTATTATAACTCTGGCTTTGGATGCTCTGGATAATCAAAGTCAAAACTCCGACCAGGCCGAGCGAAATAACGAATAAGACCACGACAATTTCTACTAAAGTAAAGCCGGACTTAAATTTTTCTCTAAAGTTAGCCATAAAATCTGTTCAAAAACTCAAAATAAAACCTAATCCAAAACCTCAATCAAACCCAAAAAATTAACCCGAATGGTTTTAACGGAATTATTGCGCGCTTCTTTTAATTCAATTTCTAAACTCGTTGAAGTCGCTACGCCGTCATAGATATTGGTTTGTGGATCAGGCGGCAAAAAAGTTACATTAACTTCTCCTTCCGAAGTAGTCCCGCCGATTCTTAATTCTTCAATCGTAATTCCAGCCGGCAATCTGGTCAAACGCGCGCCATAAGCGATTTCCCCCTCCCCTTCGTTATAATCAAGATAGCCGCTCACACCCGGCGCTTCCAAATCGGCAAACAACATATAAGTATTTTCTCCGGCTTTTAGATTGACTCCCCAGCCGCCAGCCGGCACGATTTCATTATATTTAACTAGGCCGAGGGCATTATTCTGCGCCAGATGTAAATCCGCGACTAAAGCCTGAGCGGCCATGATAATATCCGTCCGTTTCTCGGCCGAACGGTAATTAACAATAAACAAAGCCGTAATCATCGTTATCACGGAGATACTGACGATCATTTCAATTAGAGTATAGGCGTAAGCTGCTTTCGCGGTTAGTTTCTGGCAACCGGCATAAACCGCTTTCGCGGTTAGCTTTTTAGAAGCGAAAGTTCCTGTCGCCTTCGCAGACGATATTTTTCCGGTTAATAATTTTCTGTTTAAAAAATTAATCATAATTCTATTCCGCTTTAACTTCCCGCCAAACCGGCAGGCCGTAATTTATATTAAGCATGATCGGCTGGCTACAATAATAGTCGTCCGGATCCGTAACTCTTAAAGTCACGGTTGTATTCGTTGCCCGATAAAAAATCATTGAAGTCGTGGCGCCGGTCAAATCGCTGATGTCCGCCCCGGCGTCGTTGGTCGACCAGAGATAAGAACAAAATGAACCGGAACAAGCCGTGGAAATATTCGGATTAGCATCGGTATAATAAGAAGAATCACTTGTAAATTCCGTAGTCGTGCCGACTAAAACTTCAAAGGGATTCCAGGTAAAAAAGGGACTGGGGAATTCATGGCGATAGGTCGTAAAAGTTTTTATATTCACATCCGGATCGCCATCAGTCCGTTCATCAAGCGCTCCATTATGTCCGTCAACTTCGCCGAACTGGTACCATTCGGTCGGATAATAATCTTCACCTTCTAAATAATAAAGCCGGATCCACCAATAATAATTAGTATTATAATCAAGCGCCGGACAGCCCGGATCGGAATTCGGAATAATATATTGGGTCGCGGTTGAGGGCGTCTTCACGCCGCTCCAACAGACATAATTATTCGTTCCGATATCAAAATCATCAACCGTATTAACCACGATCTCATAACCGGCCTGCTCGCCGCTCGATACATACCATCTTAAAACCGCCCGCAAAGCCGTATCGGCGCAAGCCGAAGAATAGCTCCAATTCGGCGCGGATAAATGGCCGACGCGCAAATTACTAATATAAACTTTATAATCCCGCTCGGCACAATTGCCGACTCCGCCCTCGCTTTTACAATTAAAGCTTAAATCCCCGAGCGAGCTCTCGGCATCGCCGACAAAATCACCCGGTTCAATTCCCTGCCCGGGCAGAACCGAATTATTAAGATAATCCCAGGACTGAAGATGAACCGGTAAAGGCGAGGCACTACTTAAATTTATCCAGGTTCCGTCATCAACCGCCCGCCCCCAACCGTAAAGCCGCTGGGTCGTCTCGTTATAACAGGCCCAGCAATTATTTCCGGCTGTGCAGGAATTCGGACAATTAACATTAAAAGCGTAATTATCCGGCGGCGCGGACGTATCCGGCGTACTCGTCGCCTCGAAAGAAACATAGCCGTTAACATAATTCCAGGCTACGCCGAAAAGATTGCCGTCATTCCCGATCGAGGTCTTATGATAATTAGTGCAAGGCGCGGAATAAAAATGAAAACCGCGCGGTATTGGATAAGAATAAAGATTGCCGGAAACATCAAGCCGGTCGCCGCTATAATCGTCAAGGCAATCAAAATAAAGATATTGCGCCTCATCGCCCCACCAAGCCGCGCCCCGAATCGTTGAAGTCGCCGCCCAGGCCACGGGAATATTTTTAAATATGAAAAAACCGGCGATTAACAAAACGCCAAAAATAAGCCAGCGAATTTTCCGGATATTTCCGATCATGATTATCCTAAAAACGGCCGTCAAAACCCTTTTCAAGTGTTTGACTTCCGCTTTATTCTAAAGAAATTATAACATTTTTTTATAATTTTAGGAATTATTTTAAGAGTTATTTAGTCAAACCCTAAAGGCTTAATATTTTAAATAATTATAAAATAAATTTTAAGGCAAATTACGCGCCAAAAAGCTCTGGCCGATTTTTAACATTTCCTTACTGCTTTTTTCATTCCGATCGTCATAACCTAAAAGATGGAGTAAGCCATGGACTAATAAAAAATAAAAAAGATAATTTTCTATTGCGTGCCTCTTCTTTTGACTCAAGTCAGATTGGCAGCTTAAAACCGCAAATTCTTCCATTCCTATTTCCTCAAACATTTCTCGATATTTAGAAAGCTTTTTTGTTTCCGTTAAATTAATAATGATTTCTCCTAAATATTTAGTGTTTTCTCCCCGAATCGGCCCCGCCGGAAAAGACAAAACATCAGTCGCTTTATCTATTCCCCGATACTTCCGGTTTAAACGGCGGATCGCCGCCGGCCCGACCAAAGCCAAAGAAACTTCCCTATCGGCTAATTTATAAACGCGCCAAAACTTTCCGGCCAAGGCCTGAATTTTTTGGGAATTTATTGCTTGTTTCGTGGTGTTGTTGATACTCAGCATACTTAAAACGATAAATATTTATTTTAGAAAAGCTTTAACTTTTTTTCACGACCATAGTGATAACATGGGAACATGGGCCTGGTAAACGGTTTTCGGGACTGTACTCGACATTCGGTTTCCGGGGTTCGACTCCCCGCGGGTCCACAAATTGTTGACTTTAATCCTAAAAGTGATACAATAAACATGTCGAGTACGGTTCAGATACTTACGAAATCAAAAAATCTCTCCTCTTGGGGAGATTTTTAAATTCATTTTATAAAACTCCTAATCTTTCTTAATAAACCATAAACTCTATAATCAAAAGGCCGGAAAATAAAATCAAAGGTTCCGGGAAATTCTAAAACTTTTCCGCCAAAACCGCGTTTGAAACGCGTCACGCCCGGCCATTTTTTCTCATCAATGCCGCAAAAATCATAAGCCGTACAACCCTTTGCCCGCGCCGCTTTTATTGCCGTAAATTGAAGTAAATGCGGCGCCATCACGTTTCGATATTCATTATCCGAAGCCCCGTGCAAATAGCTCGCCCGGCCGCCCCAGAAAGAAAACAAACCGACGGCAATATTTTTTCCTTGATAACGGGCAAAAAATAATTTTATTCCATCATTATTTTCCGCACTCTCCGCCTTAACACTATCCGCAATCAAACTCTGATAATGTTTTTCTTCATGCAATCTAAACCCGTCGCGCGCGCCGGTTAAGCGCAAAAGCCGCCGGAATTCCGGCCAATCCGCGGCCGAGCCAAAACGGATCTCCACGCCTTTTTTCTCGGCTAAACGGATATTATAACGGGTCTTTTGGCTCATTTCGTCGAGTAATTTTGTCTCGTCTTTCTTTAAATCTAAAATTAAAGTTTTCGCCGGATTATAATCCCGCGTCCGGCGAGCGCTGGACAGATTTCCATCCGCCACGATTGGCACGTTCGGCATAATCGCCGCCTCCGGCTCAAAACGTAAAAAAACTGCGGCCGGATATTTCTTCTTTATTTCCGCGAACAAAAACGCCAAGGCCTCTTTACCGCCAATCGGCCCACGCGGCGCGTACCAATAAAATTTCTTTAGACCAAAAAGCGGCAAGGATTTTTTAACTAAAGTCGCGGCCGCTAAAATATTTTCTAAGCGCCGAACACCAACCCGCAAAACTTCCGCGCCTTCCCGCGCCATAATCTCTCCCCAATTCCAGGATTGCAAAAACTCCGCTCCGGCAACGCCAGCGCGGCTGATGATAAAATCATCCAATTCTTCTTTTTTCTTAAAATAAAATAATTCCATATTCCCACCCATCTTCTTAACATAATAATCTAAATTATACCATAAAACCCCGACTCACAAAAAAAAGAGCCGTTGCCGGCTCTTTTTTAAAATCAATCAACTAAATATTAGTAAATACCCGCCGGGGTTGCCGTTTGCAAGGTATCCCCGGTAATATCATTAACATCCGAACCTAAACAATACTCAATCGTATAAGAAGAATCACTGCCAGAATCTCCAGTTTTCTCGTAAGTATATTCATCAACATCAGCTCCGCAAGACGCACCGTCAGTCGGTAAGGGCGGCGTCGGAACAGCCCGCAAATAAGTCCCATTATCGCTCGCTAAAGTCGCACCGGCCGTAACCGAAGCAGTTTCCGGATAATCACCCGTATCATTATAATACATTTCCAGAGCGGTCTGGATCTGTTTGATGTCGGAAATACGCTTGGCATCGCGTGCCCGCGCCCGCGCCGAATTCAAAGCTAAGATAGAAAGAGTTGACAGCAAGCCGATAATGGCGATAACTACCAACAATTCAATGAGCGTGAAGCCCTTTTTGTTGTGTCTCATAGATATTTTATTTATTATTATCTGATATTAAAATTATAACATTTTCCCTTTTTAAGCGCAATAGTTTATAGTGGAAAACTTATCAAGAGTAAAAATTAGCTAAACTGCTTAGAATTGGCTGGCTAGATTATACATCGGCATCAAAACCGCCGCGACCATGATTCCGACCCCGACGCCCATAAAGACCATGATGATTGGTTCCATTAATTTACTTAGATTATCAAGCATATTCGTGCTTTCCCGGGTATAAAAATTCGTCACCCGATCTAAAACTTCGTCGATTTTTCCGGTCTTTTCGCCGACCGCCATCATCTGCGGCACCATTTTTGGCACATAATCGCTAGTTTCAAAAACCGTTGACAGCGGGTTCCCGTCATTTATTGACTCTAAAGTTTCTAAAGTTAATTCCCGATAAATCGTATTGCCGACCACGTCAGCCACGATTTCTAAACTGCGCGTAATCGTCACGCCGCCCTTAAGCAGGGTTGATAAAGAGCGGGAGAAACGCATTAAATAAATATATTTAAATAGCGGGCCGAAAATCGGCATCTTTAACTTTAAAATGTCAAAATTCCGGCGGCCGGCATAGGTTTTATTATAAAGACGAATTAAGAAAGCTATAGCAATCAGAGCAATAATGATCAAAATTAGATAATCGCGAAAAAATTCCGAAGCGCCGATGATAATCCTGGTTGAAAAAGGCATTTCCGCTCCGGTCTCCGTAATAATTGACGTTAAATTCGGGATAACATAAATCATCAAGACGACACCGGCACCGACCAAGCCGGCAATAATGAATAAAGGATAAATCATCGCTCCCCGGATCTTTGAAACCATATCATAATTTTTTTCCATCTCGTCTGCCAAATATTCTAAAACTTCATCCAATTTTCCCGAGGTTTCTCCGGAACGAACAATGTTAACAAAAAATTCCGAGAAAGTTTTCGGCCGCTTAGCAAAAGCATCAGACAAGAAAGAACCGCTTTCAACTTCAAAAGCGATTTCGGCAATCATGTTCTTTAAGGTTATATTATCCGTCTGGTCGACCAAAATCTGTAACGCTTCGGCCGCCGGAACATTGGCCGCGATCATTACGGAAAACTGGCGGGAAAAAATCACTAAGTCCTTTCTTTTAATCGGCGCGATCGCCATTAAAAATTTGCTTTCCCAGCCGCCGGTAACATCAACCAAGCTTACCGCTTTCAAATCTTTTTTACGCAGGCGTCCGGCGGCCTCGGTATCGGAAATCCCGACCACATTGCCTCTTTTAGTCCGACCGCGGCTGTCTGTCGCTTGATATTTAAAAATGGCCATAAGTTAGATAATAATTCTTAACTCTCAATAACCCGCAAAACCTCTTCCATCGTTGTCTTACCTTGTAAAACCTTAATAAAACCGTCTTGTTTTATAGAAATAAAATCCTGGGTCTTTTTTACAGCTTCAATATTCAAATCCTTGTCGCCGTTGGTAATCATGTCCTGTAAGGTCTCATTAATTTCAATCACTTCAGAAATCGCGATCCGATTTGAATAGCCGGTGCCCTCACAACGATTACAACCGACCGCCTTATAGATTTTATAATGGCCCGTTGCCTCTTCCGGCGAATTAATTTCCGGCAATTCGGCCTTAAGCGCTTCCCAGGGCGCGCTCTTAAGCGCTTCATTTATTTCCTGGACCGCATCAGGAGACAATTTTGTTTCTGCTTTACAATGTTCGCATAGACGGCGCGTCAAACGCTGGGCAACCACGGATTTTAAAGTCGAAGCTAATAAAAACCGCTCAATCTTCATGTCTAATAAACGAAAAACCGCGCCGAGCGCATCATTGGTATGTAAAGTTGAAAGGACTAAATGGCCGGTTAAAGAAGCATGAATCGATAATTCGGCGGTCTCTTCATCACGGATTTCACCAACCATGATAATATTCGGGTCCTGGCGCAAAAGCGAACGCAGGCCATTAGCGAAAGAAAAGCCGACCTTCGGCCGCACCTGGGCCTGATTGATTCCTTTAATTTCATATTCAATCGGATCTTCAAGCGTAGAGATATTAACCCCCTCCTGATTTAAAATATTTAAGAGCGCGTATAAAGTCGTAGTTTTACCGCTACCAGTCGGACCAGTCACCAAGAAAATCCCGCTCGTCTTCTTGATTCCGTCGCGGATCCGGCTAAGAGCTAAATTATTAAAACCTAATTCTTCCAAAGTCGGCGCGCCTTTGGAAACATCAAGAATTCTCATTACCACTTTTTCTTTATTAACCAGCGGCAAGGTCGAAATACGGAAGTCCACTTCCCGATTATTAATTACTAAACGAATCCGGCCGTCTTGCGGAATGCGCGTTTCATCCAATTTTAATTTAGCCAAAACTTTAATCCGGGCAATAATCGCACTATGAATCGATTTCGGCAAAGTTAAAGACGTATGAAGGATACCATCAATCCGATAGCGAACACGACTATCATTCGCATAGGGCTCAATATGGATATCGGAAGCCCGGGCTTCAACCGCATGCCGGATAATAACCGAAACGATGCGCGATACCGGGGCGCTATTGATATTTTCATCGCTTAAATCTTCCTTCTCCGTATTAACCGTTACCAATTCGTCCGCGCCCTCTTCTTTTGCCTTAACTTCCAAGGCGCTGGAAATTTCTTCTTCAAGTTTCTGATATTGCTTAAAGGTTTTCTGCCAGCTGGCATTTGAAATTAAAAAATATTGGACATTAAGCCCTTCTTCGGCCGCCAAAAAATTAACCGCTTCCATGGCCTTGAGGTTCGGTTCAAGTAATCCGACCTTAAGGTTCTTCCCTTCCTGGCCGAAGCAGACAATCTTATAAGTCCGGGCGATTTCTTCCGGCAAAAAGTTAAGCACTTTTTCCGAGACCTCTTCGTTTATCAGATTATAATAAGCCAAGTTATACAACGAAGCTTTAAGTTCGGCTAATTTTTCCTCATCAACAATCTTCTGGCTGATTAAAAAAGCGCCAAGATCCCCCTTGGTCTTAGCTAAGGTTTTCTTTATTTCCGCCGCCCGATTGGCGTCAATTATCTTTTTTTCCTGCAGTAAACCGAGCAGTTTTTCGTTCTTATCCATGAAAATTTAAAATTAATTCTAAACCTTATTCTTCTTCATTCTAAACCTTATTCTTCTTCCCGAACCGGAAAAGGCAAACTATTACCTTTAACGCAATGGACCGGAATCGGGGTGCTGATTCCGGATTCTTCTCCGGCCTCAGATTCTTCTCCGACAACGGTCTCTCCGGGAACAGACGGCGTTAATGGCGTAATAACGGCTCCCACGGCGGCCGGGCGATAACAAATATTATCAAAATCAAAATCAATCACATTATTAGTTAAAGCCGTAAACTGCGGAGAATCCAAGGCACTAGTATCAAGCGCGTCAACGGAAACAGAAAAAGCCAAAGGCGCGACGGCCGGAGCCGCCAAATCGGCCTGCTCCTGTAAAAAATCAAGTAAACGGTCGCGATAAACAAAAAGCAGAATGCCAGCGACGATCATCACCAGGACTAAAAGATAAAGAATGGCGCGATAACTTTTTTTCATAATTATTTCTGTCTTATTTCTCTTCCGCCGGCGCCTCTATAGCATTAGGCGTCGTTTTATAATAATACGTCCTTATAACAATCGCGGCACTTTCAGTACTAGGAGAAAAATCAACCCGTATAATATCAAATAAGCGTAAATTATTTTCCAATAGGCGCAACAATCTTTTCAGGCCGGCGTAATCAACCGCACCGATTGAAAGCTCTAATTCAAGCGAAGTAATTTTTTTATCTTTGAAAGCCGCTGCCAAATCAGCTTCACCTCCGGATAAGGGTTTATATGCCGGACCAGGGTCCCCAATTCGGACATTAGTCAGGAGCCAGCCGGCGCGGCCAATTACCTCTTCTAATTCACCAAATAACTTTTCCGGCACATACTCATCGGGCAAAACGCTATTAAATCTTTGTAGATCGCCGGAATTTATTTTCTTATATAATTCTAAAATTGATTTAAGATTATTTAATTTTTTCTGTTGATTTTCATATAAAAGCTGCTGCTCTTCCATATTCCTTTCAATCGCCGCTTTCGTGGCCTGGAATTTAGGGCCTAAAAAAAGAAAATAAGCCGCGGCTAAAAATAAAATTAAGATAACAGCTAAAATAGCGTTAAAATACTCGTTTAAAAAAGCATTTAAAGCGTTCTGGTTTTTAGAATTGCGCGGGGCCATAATTTACTTCTTAAAAATTTCCGGTTTAATTTCAAGATTAAGATTAAAACTTACGCCACTAATATTTTCTCCGTCTTCTGCGCCGGCCGAAACCGAATCAACCGCGGCGACTAAAGTCAAAGGATTGTTCAAGAATGACTTAACCTGCCAGGATACATCGGCAAAGGCCTGGGCAGTCGCGCCAAAAGAATAAATGCCGGTCAAATCACCGGAAAAACCGGCATACTCAACCGAACTTAAAGTATTTTTTTCCAACCAGGAAAAAAAGTTAGTCCAATAAACATGATTTTCTAATAATTCGCTAAAAGCGGCGGACTTGTCTTTATAAGCTAAAGCGGCGGCGGCTTGATTTCTAGCCGTAGCGATTTCCCGATTAACTTCCGCGACGCTTTCGGTTAAAATCTCTGCTCGGGCAATTTCCCGCTTCTCCCACCAGCTAAGACCAAAATGAATTTCTGCGATAAACAAAATCGCTAAGAATAAAACGAAAACCAAGGCCATAAGATTCTTATTCCAATTAAAAAAAACCTGGGCCTCGTCTTTAATAAGATTAACCTCAAGAATTTTCGGATTCTGCAAACTGCTTTTGCGAATCTCTTTATGAATCACCGGGCGATCTTCTTTGCGGGCGGCTTCCCTGTGTTCTTCCTTGCCTCCCTCTTTAGAATTGTCTTTATGAGCGCCTTTAGATTTTTTAAAGGTAAATAACGACATGTGATTCTTTTCTTATAAGGCTATCATCGAATACTCTTTTAAGTATCCGAGAAATCCCTTTACTCGATTTCCCGCATCGCTAAACCGATCGCGACTGCCAAACGCGGCCCGACCTCGTTTAAAACCGCCTTTAACTCCTCTGGATAATGAACACGATTCCAAGGATCGCCGACAAGGACCTGTAAATCCAGGCGTTTAGATAAATACTCCGGCAGATTCAGAAGCAAGGCGCCACCGCCGGATAAAATAATCTTTTCTACTTCTCCATTATTCTGAGACCGGAAAAAATCCAGCATATATTGAATTTCCGTAATAATCGGCTCTAAGCTCTCAATCATTAAATGCGGCAATTCTCCGTCAGCATTGGCGTCTTTCGCGCCGGCCTCCAAAGAGACGCTCATATCAAATTTAAATTGTTCGGCCTGGGCAAAAGGGACATTCATTTTTTCCGCCAGTGCTCGCGTAATCGTCGAACCGCAAATCGCCAAGCTCCGGTTCAAAACCGGAATGCTCTCTTTAACTATCGACAAATCCGTACTATTAGCGCCTATTTCCACGATCATCACCGTCGTCTTATCGTTCCCAACCAAAGACCGGACTAAAGAAAAGGTTTCGGTTTCTAAACTCGCTAGATTAAGTTTAGCCGCTTTGAAAATATCAATATATTTCCGGACAAGTTTCTTCGGACTGCCGGTTAAAAAAATCTGCATATTCCCTTTAGTCGGGGTTTTGCCGTTCCTATCCGGAATTATTTTCCAATCCAGGGTCATTTCTTCTAAGGGCAAAGGAATCACTTTTTTTGCCTCCTCGTTAATTGTCCCGGCCAACGCTTTCTTGTCAGCGACATTGATATTGATTATTGAAGAAAAAACCGCGAAAGTCGGTAAGGAGGCGGTTACCCGATTGCTCACTATTCCGGACTCGGACTTTATCTTATTGATCGCCCGCGCCAGATATTCAATATCCTCCATTTTCGTAAAATTGATTTCACTGACGTTTTCGCTAAAAGCATAATTAGACAAATAAACCCGACGATTCTTTTTCCGGAGTTCAACCATCTTTAAAGAAGAATCCCCGATGTCCACGCCTAAAAACAGATTTTCCTGGCTTGAAGAAAAAATACCCATAAGATTAAAAAAATCCCAATTTAAATTGAATTATCTTCTAATTTAAGATATACTAATTATATAATATTTAGAAACATTAAACAAGCGCTTTATGAACTTTTTCGCCAGGTATAAGAAATTTTTTCTAATCGTTGGATTTTTGGCCTTAGTCGGCTTAATCGGCTATCTTCTTTGGATTCTTTTCTTCCGCGCCGCGGTCGTAATCCCGCCGGCGGAAACCTTGCCGGCCGGAGAAATTAGCGGCCTGCCGAGCGCCGGTCCAAGCGAGGGCGGCGAAGAAATCGGCGAACCAGGCGAAGGACTGCCGGAAGCGGGTGGCATACCCGGAATCGGCGCGCCGAGCGCTGACGAACCGAATATCCTGGCAGTCGGCGGACTCACTAAAACCACTACTCTTGTTTCCTCCCCAACGCTTAATCCGACCCTTTCAAGCGACGGACGAATCCAATATTATAATAAAGACGATGGCCGATTTTATAAGCTTGATGCCGACGGTAATCCGGTCTTGTTAAGCGATAAAGTTTTCCATAACGCTGAAAATATCGTCTGGTCACCGGATAGCGACCGAGCGATTATTGAATATCCGGACGGCAACAAAATCCTGTATAATTTTACGACTAAGAAGCAGGTGACCCTGCCCGCTCATTGGCAGGAATTTTCCTTTTCGCCGAATAGCGAACAGATCGTTTCCGAAAGTATTGGCCTTGATCCGGATAACCGCTGGCTGATGGCCTCAAAAGACGACGGCTCGCAAGCCGTAGCAATTGAAAAAATCGGTACCCGGGATAATATTGTTTATCCATCTTGGTCGCCGAATAACCAAGCCGTCGCTATTTACACGGATGGCATTGATGCTGAACGCCAGGAAGTATTTTTCGTCGGTTTAAATAACGAAAATTTTAAATCAACAATTATTGAAGGCCGTGGCTTGGAATTCCAATGGTCGGATGCCGGCGATCGCCTGCTTTATAGCGTCTATCATAGCCGCGATAATTATAACCCCCGACTCTGGATCGTAAACGCTCAAGGCGATTCGATTGGACAAAACCGGATTTCGCTTGACCTGGCAACCTGGGCGGATAAATGTACTTTCGCTTCCAATACGGAAATTTATTGCGCCGTCCCAGAAAATTTGGAAAACGGCTCAGGATTTTTCCCGGAATTAGCAGATAGGACTAAAGACAATCTCTATAAGATCGATCTAAAAACCGGCGCTAAAAAATTAATCGCCGTACCGGACGGCGCTTATAATATTTCCCAGATAATTGTCCCGGAAAATCAGGATTATCTTTACTTTACGGATAAGCAGACCGAAGAGATTTATCAGGTAAGGTTGAGATAAATTCGGGACTAAAATTTATCCTTAGAAAAAATTTAACTTTTTTTCATGCCCCCTCGGCTATAATAGCCGAGGGGGTTTTTGTTTATGAGGCCATAAAAATATGGGGCTAAAATCTTTTTTATTAAACCTGCTATTTCCTATAAACTGTCTGGGTTGCGGCCAAGAAGGCGACTGGCTTTGTTCGGCTTGTTTTAAAAAAATTACTTTCGGCCAGCGCCAAAAAATGAATTTAAAAACGCCGGACTTGGACCAGGTATTTATCGCTGGGGACTACAATGATCCCCTACTCGCCGGACTGATAAAGAAATTCAAATATAATTTTATTGCCGCGCTCGGCCCGATCTTGGCCCGCTGGCTGATAATGTTTTGGTCGGGACAGGTCGCGAGCCAAGCGTTTGACATGGGGGCTCGCCCACTAGCGGATAAACCTAATAACTTTCTTGTCATCCCGATTCCCCTTGCCCAAAAACGTCTTCGTTGGCGCGGCTTCAACCAGGCGGAAATAATCGCCCGAGAATTCAGCGCCGCTTTCGGTTATCCTTTAAACTGCCGCGATTTAAAACGTTCCGGCCGCCGCCGCCGCCAGGCGTCTTTGAGTGAAAAAGAACGGTTTAATAACATAAAAGGCGTTTTTTCTTGGCATGGAAAACCTTTAGGCGAGGATTCAAGCGGCACAACGATTATTCTAATAGACGACTTGATTACGACCGGCGCAACTTTAAATGAAGCGGCCCGGACTTTAAAGGCGGCCGGGGCTAAGCAAATTTATGGTTTAATATTAGCTAAGGGGTAAAATTAGTTAACCGCCTATATTACTGTTATTTTATGGGTGGTGTAATAGGTATTGATTCTAGCCCATTACTCGACTATTGACATTTTTCCAGAAATGGTGTAAAATTATCTAGAATTACTAACCTTAAAAACTGAATAAAATGGAAATTAAAAAAATTTTTAATAAAATGGGAAACAACAAAAAATGGCGAGAAGAAATCTGGTATGAAACTTCCGTCGCCGAAGGCGACCCCCAAAATGGAAATATAAGTTATAAAAGTTTAGGAATATTTCCAGCCGCTGAAGAGGCGATATATGCCTCGTTCCAAATAAACAAAAAAAATGGCGGAATAAAACCAAATAAACTTATTCCCATTAGGGTAATAACAAATGGAAAAAAAGCTTTTATGCTCGCGAATGAGCAGGAAATCATGCCGGCTAAGCTACCAAGGAAAGCCCAAAAAGAAATGAAAAAATTTCTCAGACATGAACAAAATCGTGTCTGGGCAGAATTAGCGAAAAGAAATGAAAAATAAAAAAATTATAGAAAGGCCGCGGCAACAACCCGGCCTTTTTTATAAAATAGCCCAACCTTTACAAAATCTCCAAAAACGCTTATCATTTAAATACTAGCTGAAGTCCGGCCTACCAAACCGGATCCGGAAAAAACAAAAACTAAAAAGCGTCCCGCTTTGCCGCGGGAAAGCCGGGTGGAACCGCGAGACAAAATTAGACGCACGTCGCGTTGCAAAAAGTCCCGTCCCGACAGAAGCAGTTTTCGCTGTTTTTGCCAGGAGGGGATTTTTTAATTTTTAATCTTTTAATTTTTAATTAGAATAATATTATGTCAGAAAAAAAACACAACGAAGTAAGTAATATTGAAATCAAGCGCCATTCCCTCGCTCATCTCTTGGCGGCCGCCGTTCTAGAAATCTACCCGAACGCCAAGCTGGCGATCGGACCGGCGATTGATAACGGCTTTTATTATGATATTGATTTCGGCGAACAAAAAATAAACGACGCGGACTTAAAGGCCTTAGAAAAAAAGATGGCGCATTTCGCTAAACAAAATCTGGAATTCAAAGGGGGCGAAGAAAAAATCGACGTCGCTTTAAGCACGGCCGAAACTGATAATAATCCCTATAAAACCGAATTGATTGCCGAGCTAAAAAATCAAGGCGCCAAAAGCGTCAGCTATTATACGGTTGGTAAATTTACCGATCTCTGCCGCGGCCCGCATGTTGCTAACACTAAAGAAATCAAGACCGGAAGCTTCAAGCTTTATAAACTCGCCGGCGCCTACTGGCGGGGCGATGAAAAAAATAAGATGCTTACCCGAATCTACGGTCTGGCTTTTGATACTAAAGAAGAATTGGATGAATATTTAAAAATGATCAGCGAGGCGGAAAAACGCGATCATCGGAAGCTCGGCAAAGAATTGGATTTGTTTTGTTTCTCGGACTTAGTCGGCCCGGGCCTACCACTCTATACGCCGAAAGGCATGGTTATTATTGAGGAATTAAAAAAACATATTGAAGCGGTTTGCCGGCGCTACGGCTTTGAGAAAGTCATGACACCGCACCTGGCGAAAATCGATCTCTACGAACTTTCCGGACATGCAAAAAAATTCAGCGAAGAACTTTTTCATGTAAGCTCGGATAAAGGCCATGACTTCGTAATAAAGCCGGTCCAATGCCCGCATCATACTCAGATTTACGCTTCCCGCCCCCGCTCCTACCGCGACCTGCCAATCCGTTATATGGAATCGGAGAAGCAATACCGAGCGGAAAAAACCGGCGAAGTCGGCGGCCTATCCCGCGTTTATGCGATTACCGTAGAAGATGGTCATACTTTTTGCCGAATTGATCAGGTTAAAGAAGAAATAAAAAATCTGATTAATATTATCAGAGGTTTTTACAGCGCTCTCGGCCTCTGGGATAAACATTGGGTCTCTTTATCCGTTCGTGATTATGCCCATCCGGAAAAATATATCGGCGACGTCGCGGATTGGGATTTATGTGAAAAGATGCTCACGGAAATTTCCGACGAAATGGGCTTAGGCGCGAAACGGCAAGAGGGTGAGGCCGCTCTCTACGGCCCGAAACTTGATTTTATGTTCCGTGATTCTTTAGGTAAGGAAATTCAAATTCCAACCGTCCAGATTGATTTTGCCACGCCAAAAAGATTTGATTTAACTTATACTGATAAAGACGGTTCGGCCAAAAATCCGGTGATGGTCCACCGGGCGATCTTGGGCTCTTACGAAAGATTCTTAGCGCTTCTAATTGAACATTTTGCCGGCGCTTTCCCGCTCTGGCTTGCGCCGGTGCAGATTAAAATCGTTTCGGTTGCCGAAACTCATCTACCGGCTTGTATAAAATTAGCGGAAGAATTTAAAAACGCCGGTCTGCGCGTGGAAATCGATGACGCCAACGAGACCGTCGGCAACAAGATCCGAAAAGCGGTAGCGGAAAAAATCCCTTACATGCTCGTTATTGGCGATAAAGAAGCGGCCGCTCCAACACTTAGCGTCCGCGATCGCGGGGCGCAAGAAGCGCGGGAAATTTCCAAGGATGATTTTATTGCCGAGGCCTTGGATAAAATTAAAAATAAGAAAATATAGATGGCTCAAAAAAATTTAAAATTTTTCTAAGAGAAAGAGCCGCTTATAAGCGGCTCTTTGCGATTTGATGATTAGCGATTCGGTTGGCAACCGGCAAATAAGAGCGGATGGTAAAATAAAAAGGGTTGCCTTATAAGCAACCCTTGGTTTGGCAAAATCAACTGAACCTAACAATCCGACCTGAATGGAGGACGAGCCGGAAATTTATTAATTCATCATTGCTCCGAACATTTCCTCTAACTCATCGACGATTTCAATTTCTTGTTCCCGATCAATCCCGTCGCGCGACTGAGCTACCTGGAATTTTTCCAAACAATACCGCGGAATGTTATATTTATTCTGCAATATTCTCCTGGTTTCGGAAGATAATTCAATCACTTTTAACGGAATAGAAATTTTCCCGCGTCCGTTAGGCGATGATACGGCTACGAAAGCGATTTTATCCCCGTTTTCACCTTGGCAGAAGATATCCGAACCTTTGAAAGATATCTCCGCATGCGGCGGGAATAACTTCCGAAATATCGGGCAACACATTACCTTATCGGTGCGGATTTTTCCACTGAAAATTTCTTCACTATCTCCGGCCGAGCGATTGGCGCTGGCCTGTCTTGAATCTGAATTTTTCTTTCCCATGATAAATGTTTTTAAGGTTAGTATAAAAAATTTAAAAGAACAGCTATATTATATCATAAAAATCATAAAAAGTCAACGAAAGAAGGTAATCCCCTACTTTCCAATCACAATCATTTCTTTTTCTCCGCCCGGAAAAGGCGCATGATAGCCAGTAATATAAGGGCGGATAGCAGTAAAAATAATCGCCGCCGGATAACGATAATCTTCACCCCGCCGCGTGCCCGGATCGTTGGTAATAAATTCATCGCTCGCCGGATCATAGCCCTTAACTAAAATCATATGCCGTTCCGGTCCGGGCGGCGTGAAATAAGGATTCTCTAAGGCCTGGCCGTTCATCGGCAATAATACTAAATGCCCTTTTTCTAATTCAGCTAAAATTTCATCCGCGCTCTTAACTGATTTTATAGCGACGTTGCCATGTTCAAAATAATCGCCGAAGACCCAAACTAAAACATGGAATAAAGAAACATCGCGATTCTCACCATATTTTTCTTGCTCCCAATCAGTTAGCGTTAATATCCGCTCCCGCCAAATTTTTGCTTCCGCCGACCCCTCGCCCTTAACCCAGGCCATAACCATGAGCGCCGATGCTTCTTCGCAGCCGTCCTCTTGGCGTTCATCGCTCCATTCAAATAAGGGCGCCTGCGAAGTAAAAGGAACCTTTTGTATTATCGGCTGATTCGCGGCGGCCAAAACAAAATGGTCGGAACCAGACAATAAAAAATTAAAACTAAAAAATAAAATCAGGGATAGGAAAAAAGCCGTCTTGCCGGACCCCATAATAATTTCTTTCTTAAATTTCATGATGTAAAAATTTAATTTTTTTGACCAAGTTTTAAGTTTTTCTCACCGCCCAATCCTTTAAAATTATTTTTGCTAATAATTTTCTTTCCAGTTTTTTCTTCTAACTCTACCCTGGCGTTTTTAGCTACTCCGCCGCCTTTTTGAGCCGGGACTTTATTCTCTACCAAGCCCTTAGTTCGCATTACTTCAGCGATCTGTCTCGTGGATAATTCAGCTAAAGCCGTAAAAATTAATTCCGCGTCAGTCATATAATCGCGCAAATTTTCCGTTTTTAACCCTTTATAATTTTTATGCTCTTTAACTGTTAGATCACTCCATTCATGATGAATAATGTTGGTTAAAACAGCATATTCTTCCTTCCCCTTTACTTCATTATTTTTCCAATAATCAGTTAATTTATTCCTAATTTCCTGGCCCATCATTCTTTGTTGAATCCACTGTCGACTCCGCCCCATCTTTTGCCAATAATCCCTGGATCGATTTAAGGCCTTTTCCGGATCAGATATTTCCTGGATTCTTTCGTAACCAACTTTCGCCAACCAGAGTTTAAACGGTTCGGCTTTTGGAGAAGGAATGGATTGGATCAAACGAAACAAGGTTTCGACATCAGCGGCATCAGTTTCGTAAAATTTCCCATCTTGAGATAACATTTTCAGTTGTCCGATTTTTTCGGACAACTGACTTCCCTCTTGTTTAAGTTTAACTTTTAAATCATTCCAGTATTTACGTGGGCGGTTATTTTGAGCTAAAACTCTTATCACATCCACCACGCTGAACATCCACTTCTCTTCTTTTTCCCGCCAAACCCGCCGTACCGGTTCGTTATCAAAAATGGCGATAAATTTTTTATTGTTTGTATGGGGCATATTGTATATAGATAAGTTTACATTTTAATTATAGCAAAAACTACCTTAAATTCCTATAAAATTTTGATAAATTTAAAGTAAAATTCGCAAAAATAAAAAATATTAAATATTAGCCCATTATTAAACTAACAAATACAAAGACCGAGCGCTCACCAAATAAAGAGAAATTTATGGTTTTTATAAATTTCTTTTTATGGAGAATAGGGGGAATAGATTGTTTAATGGTTTAAGGTTTAATGTTTAATGACTATTTCTGATTAATAAAAAAGTCCGCGTTTATTTTTACGGACTTTTTCTTAAACTCATTAATCGCCATTTTTAGCGGCCCCCGCTAATTAATGAATTTAGATAATTTATACTCTTCCCTCCCGCCTCACTCGGAATAAAACTCAATCGGCCGATAGCCGTATTGATTTACAACCCGGGTCGCCCAATGATTACTAGCCGGGGCGAGTATTAAGGTCGAGCGAATCTGACTCGGATTGTTAAATGAAGCGAAGCGGTTAATATCAATAACTTTCTGGCCATCTGAACCAATCGCTTGAAAAATACTATAAGCCGGCGGCGTGGACATTAAGATTCCTTCCCTGGTCCAAGGACGATCCTGATAAACCTCAAATAATCTCAAAGCTGGTGCACCCTGATCATTCGCTTTTCGCGCGAAACGGAGATAAGGCAACCAATGGATCCATTCGGTAATCTTCTCGCCGTTAGCAAGAATAAAACCGATTCGATTTTTCGCTGATTGAAGATCGGATAAATACAATACCCGCGACGGCCCCCCGGGTAAATCATAATAAAGATTCTTTTTGATTTCCGTCTCCACCATAAAGCGGCTATCTAAAAAATTTTCCTTATACCCCTGCTTGCCCATGAAAGTTACGAAACGAAGCATGTCTTCCGGCGAATTAGCATCATTAAAAAAAATTTTCTTTCCTGTTAACAATACCGATTCTAAATTTATCTCCGGCTCGCCAGGCGACAAATCATAATAATAGCAACCGGCGCTACAAGCCAAAAACAAACGACGGGTGATATAACTAACAATTACCGAAAATATCGGAATGCCGCGACGGACGCAAGTAATTGCTGAGGCTCCGCCGGTAATCGACACCGGCCGGCCAAAATTTCTTTCCCAGTTATTCCGGAACTCCTCGCTCGCCATCGCGGCACTAACGGTCTGCCCTTTATCTTCAACTGCTTCTAAGGATTTTTTTATCTGCGACGAACGGTCAGTCGGATCACTGATAAAAACGGTCCGAAAATGATGAGGATTGTCGGAATAAGCCAAATCTAATTTTCCTTGGCTGCCGACTTCCTCAGTAATGACGATTGAACGCGCATCATATTCCTGGAGCGCGCTAATAATCATAATTTCCGGCATGGCGTCCATGCCTAATGTATCGCTCTTCCCATATTTCAAAATAGAACGAAGAGCTTCTTCAACAGTTGACCCCCAGAAAGCGTAAGCCGCTTTCGTTATTGCTGTAATTACGGCGTTACAGTGCGCCTTTTCTACGCCTTGCATAGCTTGTTCCTCCTTGCTTTAAGTTTATACTAATTCACTATTATTTTCGTTAAATCTATAGAATTTTTAAAGAAACAAATTTCATATTACTTTAACACCGGCGACCGGAAAGGTCAATCTAAAAAAAGTTATTTACTTGTCGCATCGTCGGCCCCCGCCTAACCCGCCTGCCCTACTTATTCATCCCCGCCTTCTTTACATTAACAAAAATAATCCAGCATTTGCTGGATTATTTTTGTTAGCGGAGAGGCGGGCCTGCCTGCCGGCAGGCGGATTTCCGCCCTCGCTCCGCTTCCGCGTCGCTCACTTGTCCCGGGTCAGCGCTAAGCATCCCCCGGATGCTTAGCGACGCTCGCCCACACCCTCGCCGCTCAGCATAGCGGCTCGGGTTTGCCTCGCTTCTGACCTGTTCGAATCCCTTCTATCCATACAAAATAAAAATACCCAAAATGGGTATTTTTATTTTGTACGCGGGGTGTTAGGGACGCTATTCGAACTTTTTTAAACCAAACTATTTAAAATTAGCAAAATTACTTCTGGGCGATTATCCTGACCACCCCATGTTTATGCGGATTAGGAAAACCTGGATGGCCTGGATCCAATATGGTATTTTCCAAATAATAAAATATTTTATAGCCGGAAAAGATATTCAATAATTCTTGCTCTTCGAAGTAGCTGGTAAATTTATTATCCGAGAGAAAACTGGGATCATCCTTGGTAAAAACCTCAATAATAATATAAGAGCCCTTTTGAATATTGTCTTGCAGGCTTTTTAATATCCTCAAGGCCTTATTCTTATCTAAAAAATTCAAGACATTGCGGCATATTATCACCTGATATTTATTTTTTTCTATATTAAAATCATTGATATCGCCGCAAATCAATTCTAAATTGTCGAGCTTAAATTCGTCTTTTTTAATTTTTATTTGGTTAATGGCCACATCCGAACTATCGATAGCGGTAACAGAAAAACCATTTTTAGATAAAAATAATGAGTCAATTCCCTGACCACAACCTAAATCAAGGATTTTTCTGTTTGGTAAAAAGTTCTTCCAGATGAGACTTAAAATTTGACTGGGCTTGATATCTTCGCTAACATTAGAAGATGAGTATATTTTATTATATTTTTCCATATTTTTATGATAGAAAATAATTTTTTAAAAAAAAATCCAGAAGAAGAATTAATTAATAAATTTGGATTAAGAAACACACCGTTAGAATACACCGAGAATGATGCAATTAACTATAGTTCTCAAATAAACGAGTCTGCTGATTTAAAGGAAAATCCTGATAATTTGATACGCCAAACTTTTGAAATGCTACCTGAAAATTTAGAAGATAAACAAGTTATAGACATCGGGTGTGGCGAAGGAAGGTGGGATAGATTGATGGCTGAACGCGGAGCCATGGTGACCGGAATTGACTCAAGTAAAAAAATGGTTGAGATTGCCGAAGAAAGATCTAAAAAATTTGACGACAAAATTAAACTCCTTGGAACGGATATTGGCAATCTGGCCGATAGTGACAAAAAATTTGATTTTGCCTTCTCGTGCTACACCTTTAATAATATTAGCAATTTAAACGATATTTTTCAAATATTGAACAAAATATTAAAAAATAATGGAGAATTATTAATTGCGACAAAACTATTGGATTTTAGCGATACGGAAAACAAAATATTGAAAAAATATTATTTACCAATAAAATCAAAAAAACACACAATATATACATACGGAAACGAGTTCAAAGATTACGAAGAATCTTCTAAAAATAATGATTTTGAGCTTATTGAAAATTATTTACAAGAGGTTAAAGATGGTTTTACAAATAATGAACTAAACGAAAAAAATATTAAAATATTTGATGCTGTATTAAAATATAAAAAATTGCAAACAAAATAAAAAATGGCCGTGATTTTTCAACAGCCATTTTACTTATTTTTTCCAACATTGTGGGTCTTTGGCAAAAAAATTACCAGAAGTGCCAAAAGCGACAGCATGGCAACCGCGACAATAATTAAGAAGCTCACAATTAGAACAATCGCTAAATTTATCGATTGATCTGTACTCTTCCATTTTTTCACCAAGAAAGATATCATAGATACTTTCTCTTAACACATTGCCAACTGGGCTGGTAAATCTTCGACAAGCGTAAACAGTTCCGTCTGGTAATAATGTAATATGCCTAAATCCGCAATTGCAGCCATCAACTATAGCACTGCTCTGATTAATTTTTATCAACCCCTTTTCATAAAGAAATAATGTCCACAAATGGTCCTTCAGGGAAAAAGATGTACCTTTATCGGCTAATTCTTCATAAACGTCCCATACTTTTTGAAGAAAACTCCTATACTCCTGTGGTGATAAAAATGAATCTTCAAGGTTATCATCGGGCGTCGGGCAATACCTCGCAAATGCATAAGTATCAACTTTATTTTCAACCACAATTCTAACGAGTTCCGGAATTTCCAAATAATTTAGCTTAGAAACGGTTGTCATAATATTAGCTTTTATTTCAGACTCTTTTAATAAAGGGATTTTCTCTAAAGTGGCTTTGAAAGATCCATTTTTTCTAATTCCGTCATGAGTCTTTTCTAAACCATCTAGTGACATCTGGTAAGAAACGCAACCCAGCTCTTTTAATTTATCGCATACTTTTTTATTTAAATGAAATGGATTTCCCAGTATTGAGAAAATAATTCCTTTGATAGATATATACGAGAGGACCTCCCAGAAATATTTATACAAAAGAGGGTCTCCTCCGGTAATACTTAATCTCGGTTCACATTCCATTTGTTCACAAAAAGATACGAAATTATCAACAACAGACTTAGCTTCTTCAAGTGATAACTCCTTCTTCGATTCCTTTAAATAACCAGCATTCTGATAAATGTAACAATGCTGGCAGGCCTGATCACATCCATCGGTAAAATGCCATTGCATACTAAAAATTTTTTTATCAGCATTCATTTTTTGTCCTCCTATACTTTATAATAGTTTAATTAAACTTAAGGGGAAATAATCAGATAATTATTTCCCCTCTTTTTTAACTGCCACCCTCGCATGAGGTAGAGCATGATCCATTACACCCACCACCGCAGTTACAGGAACCAGCCCCACAACTACTAGCAGCAACAGAAGCTTTACTTTTTGACAAACCGAGAACTGATTGGACGGTATGTCCAATATGTTCATCTGTTTTTTTGCGCCAAAAATTGTGCTGAAAAATTTTTTTTCCTTTTTTCATGACAAAATCTCCTTAATTTTAAGTTAATAATTATTTTAATGTACAATCAAAACGGCTGTACTAATTTAGATATACACTTTTTTTAAATAAATGTAAAATAAATTTTATTCAAATTTAAAAAATAATCTAAAATTACAAAATTCGAACTGAGCAACATTTGTTTAAAATTAGTCATAAAATAACTTATTTTCTTAACATCGTCCCTGTCTCCTTCTTTCGGTTAGAACTACTTTGGAACTTAAAAAATTTACTAAAAATAAACAAAAAAGTAGCCTACCTGAGCTACTTTTTCCTAACTGCGGAGAGTGAGGGATTTCCGCCTCACTCGCTCGCCGTCGCTCGCTCATTCGTTGTCCAGGGATTGCGCCAAGCATCCCCCAGATGCTTGGCGATCGTTCGCTGCGATATTTACCTGCTGGCAAATATCTAGCTCACTTCAATCCTGTTCGAATCCCGGCTCGACGAATATAAAATAAAATACCCCAACTGGGGTATTTTATTTTATGTGCGGAGAGGGTGGGACGCACTGGGAACGGTTATATCTAAATCTTACCTATAAAAGGCTTAAAATCAACAGAATCTTAAATTATACTTGCTCTGGAACTTTCTCTAATCTCACATAATAAAAATTTTCTCCTCCTAAATATTCAGGCATGGGTTCATCATAAGCCAACTTATACCCCTTACTTTCCATCCATTTGGCAATGCGAGGATTTGTAATTAAACGATATGAAGTACTCTCTCTAGCTTCAAATTCAATTGCCGGCACGTCATACGCTTTGGCTGTATCAAGCAGAGCTAGAAATGAAAAAATCTAGCCAAGATAATATTACTTTGGAACGGATAAGAAATGCGTTTTTAGAGCCTAAAACAATGCAAAAAGAGTTTTTATCTCAAAAACCTGACGAACAGCGAAATACTCTAATAACTCTACTTTGGAACGCTACTATTGATAACAAAAAAATCGCTAATATTTCTTTCAAAGAGCCATATAATGTGCTCTCTAAAATTGAAAATAAAAGCGATTTTGATTCAGTGCGGAGAGGCGGGGATTCGAACCCCGGATAGGGAAATAAACCCCTATAACAGGTTAGCAACCTGCCGCTTTCAGCCGCTCAGCCACCTCTCCATGTTTATATTTAATTGTCAGTAACCTGCCGCTTTCGCTTGCTTCGCAAGCCGCCGCGCTTCGCGCGTCAGCCGCACTTGGCCGCCTATTACCGCTAAAAGCTTCCGTCTAAGGCCGGTTTATGTTATAATCACTATATAAAATCCGCCCGGTCTTGTCAATGAAAAATCGGGCCAATTATTGGAAAAATATGCCCCAAGATTCCTTAAATAACGAACAATATATCCGCTGGCAAATACCGGAATACCGGGCGCCAAAGCGCAGCCGTTCCTGGTATATCTTGGCCGGGCTTTTTGTTTTTATTTGCCTGTTTTTGTCTTTTTTTTCGGTCCGAAATTGGCAGATTGAATTTCTCGGTCCGGAAGCTAATTTTCTATTCGCTCTAATAATTATCGTCGGCGCAATCATAACGCTTATTAATGAAACTCGGGAACCATTAATGATTGACATTGAACTCGGGCCGGAAGGAATAAAAGTCGGCCGCAAATTCTATGATTATGATGAATTTAAAAATTTTGTGGTCTTATACCGGCCGAAACAAAAAATAAAAAACCTGTATCTGGAATATAAAAACGCGGCGCGCTGGCGCCTTTCCCTGCGGCTCAGACATCTTGACCCTCTGGCGGTCCGTAATTTTTTGGCAAAATATCTAGAAGAAGACCTGGAGAGAACGGCTCCCCCCCTATCCGAACAGTTGACGAAGCTCCTGAAATTATAATAAGATAGAAACCGAAGGCCTTCGTCGTTCAACGGATAGGACGCAAGATTGCGGATCTTGTAATCCAGGTTCGATTCCTGGCGGAGGCACCATTAAGCGGCCGCTCCTAATTATTATGGATCTTAATTCCCCAATCAGCGAATTACACCGGGTCGGCCGGACAACTTACGCGCTTTTAAAAAAGCTGGGTCTGGAAACGGTTTCCGACCTGCTTTTTTATTTCCCTTTCCGCTATGACGACTTCAGCCGAATCCTGCCGATTGCGGAGCTAAAAGACGGCACCGAAGCAAACGTCCAGGGGGAAATCGAACTGATCCAAAACAAAAAAAGTTTCAAACGCCGAATGTCTATTACCGAAGCCCTGATCAAAGACGACAGCGATTCTTTAAAGGTCATCTGGTTCAACCAACCGTTTTTAACCCGGACTTTAAAAATCGGCGATCGGATTTCCTTATCCGGGGCCGTGAGTGAAAGTTATGGCCAACTGGCTATGATTTCACCGCGTTATGAAAAAATATATTCCGAGGACTTAATTCATACCCAGGGCTTAGTGCCTAACTATCATCTGACTGCCGATTTAACGCCGAAACAAATCCGCTTTCTTATTAAAAGCATTATCAATTTAGCTGAAACCGTGCCGGACTGGCTGCCAATGGAAATCAGGCAAGGCCTCGGCCTCTTGGATTTAAGCCAGGCCTTGCGCCAAATTCATTTCCCAAAAAACCGCGCCGAAATCGCGGCCGCTTCCCGCCGACTCGGCTTCGCCGAACTCTTCCTTCGTCAACTAAAGGCGCAAAAAATAAAACATGAACTTAAAAGCCGGCAAGCGCCGCCGATTAAATTCCAAGAGCCGAAAACACGCGCCTTTGTTTCTAATCTGCCCTTTAAGCTCACCGATAGTCAAAAACGCGCCGCCTGGGAAATATTAAAAGACCTGGGGCAAGACGCGCCGATGAGCCGCCTGCTCCAAGGCGATGTCGGCAGCGGCAAAACGATTGTCGCGGCCTTAGCTTTTTTAAATGTTATCTTAAACAAACAGCAAGCGGTCTTAATGGCGCCGACAGAAATCCTGGCCCGCCAACATTTTAAAACTTTTTCTGAATTATTCGCCGCGTCCGGCTTTAAAATAGCGCTAATGCTCGGCGGCGGAAAAAATAAAAAAAATCCTAATCCGAAAAAAACGGCTGATGTCGAAATCGCTTCAGATCCGCCAAATTCCGCCGACCTGATAATCGGCACGCACGCTTTAATCCAGACCGATGTTAATTTTCCCCGCCTGGCTTTGGCGGTCGTAGACGAACAGCACCGTTTCGGCGTAGTCCAGCGGAAAAAAATCATCGACTTCAATAGCCGGCCGGAACGGACGCCGCATTTTTTATCTTTAACCGCGACACCGATTCCCCGCTCCCTAGCTCTAGCGATTTACGGCGATCTTGATCTATCCGTAATTAAAGAAATGCCCCGTGGCCGACAAGCAATAATTACTAAAATCATCAGCGAAGGACAGCGGCCGGCCGCCTATGATTTTATCCGAACGCAAATTCGCGCCGGCCGCCAGGCCTTTGTCATCTGCCCGCTTATCGATGAATCAGATAAGCTCGGCGTTAAATCCGTAAAAAAAGAACATGAAAAATTAGACCAAAAAATTTTTCCGGAACTAAAAGTCGGCTTGCTCCATGGAAAACTCAAGGCCGCGGAAAAAGAAAAAATTATGGCTGAATTCGCGGCCGGAGAAATACAGGTCTTAGTCGCGACTACGGTCGTTGAAGTCGGGATAGATGTGCCAAATGCGGCCATTATGATTATTGAAGGCGCCGAACGCTTCGGACTGGCTCAGCTTCATCAGGCTCGGGGGCGTGTCGGCCGTGATAAACATCAATCATATTGTTTTCTTTTTATCTCGCAAGAAGCGAACACAAGCACAAAAACACGAGAACGATTAAACGCCCTAACTAAATACCATGACGGACCGACTCTGGCCCGAATTGACCTTAAACTGCGCGGTGCCGGCGAACTCTACGGCGAAATCCAAAGCGGCTTTCCAGAATTGCAGATTGCCTCTCTGTTTGATTATGAACTAATTAAAAAAGCCCGGGATGAAGCGGCACAATTAATGAAAAATGATCCGGAACTGAAAAAATATCCGCGCCTGCGGGAAAAATTAGGCGAATGGGAAAATCAGACGCATTTGGAATAATATGTAACATGACACTATTTAAATCACGCTTTAATGATAAAATACAATAAAACTAAATTTTCCATAATATTTCTCCACAACCAACCCTTGACAAAATCTTAAAAAAGTAATAGTATTTAATGATAAATAAAATAAAAAGTAACTTAAAAATAAACATAAATAATGGCAACAATGGAAAAATTTCAAGGGGAAATGAAAATAATTTCTCCGTCCGGTCAACCGGAAATATTATTGTTGGACGTCTGGACGGAAGATAACCAAAAAGGAATCGCCGACCCGTCCGAGACCTCCTTGGAGGACGGCCAAATGAAAATCGCCGTTTATTTCGAAAAGGCGATAGATGGCGGCCGGGTATTTCCGACATTTTTACCTATAGAAAGTTTATGCTTTTCTGCAGACGACAGAAAAACAATAAAAGAAATATTGGCGAAAAAAATATTACGCGGAGGAATCAATTTTCTGCTTTCAAACATTAATTCTGCCAGCAATAACCAGGGAGAAAAAATTATTAAAAAATTTGAACCGTTAAACCTCACCGCGATCGCAAAAGAAAAAATAAATGAGGCCTATAATTAAATATCGGCCTCAAAAAAATAAAACAGCTCTGACTTATTACGAGCTGTTTTTTATTTCCATCGCTTCATTTTCATGGCTACAATTATATCTATCTCCATCGCTACTTTTTATTTTATTCCTACTCCTTATCTTACAATCTCCGCTAAATCATTTAAATTCTTAACCCGAATTAATTTTAATTTACCCTCTGGCGCTTTATCGGCCGCGCCGACCGACTCCGGAATAATCGCGGTCTTAAAACCGAGCCGCGCCGCTTCTTTCAGGCGTTCGCCAAGCCGGAAAACCGGCCGGACTTCCCCGCCGAGGCCGACTTCGCCTAAAATTAAGGTCTGGCGATCAAAATTCTTATTCAAATGCGAAGTAATAATCGCGGCGCAAGCGGCTAAATCCAGCGCCGGATCGCTAATTTTCAAACCGCCAACAATATTTAAAATAATATCTTGATTAATTAGATTAACTTTGGTCCGTTTTGATAAAACCGCGCTCAAAACCTGGAGGCGATTAAGGTCAAAGCCGCTTGTCTTCCGTTGCGGATAACCGAAGACCGTCTTGCTTACCAAGGCCTGGAGATTAACTAAGAAAGGCCGCGTTCCTTCTAAAACGCAGCCGATAACCGAACCGGAAATATTTTCCGTCCCACCGGCAACAAAAATTAAACTCGGATTTTTTACCTCCTTAAAGCCGCCGCCGGTCATTTCTAAAACTCCGAGCTCGTTAACCGAGCCGAAACGATTCTTGGTCGCCCGCAGTAAAGAATAATTATTATTCGTTTCGCTTTCTAAATATAAAACCGTATCAACGATATGCTCTAAGGATTTCGGGCCGGCGACTAAGCCGTCTTTGGTAATATGGCCAATAAGCCAAACCGAAATATTATTTTCTTTCGCCAATTCTAAAAATTTAATCGCCGCCGCCCGGATCTGGCCGACGCCGCCGGCTTCAGCCGGCAGTAAGGCGGAATAAACGGTCTGAATAGAATCAATGATTAAGATATCAGGTTTTATTTTTAAAGCCGCGGCCGCGATTTTTTCCACATTCGTTTCTGAAATAAATTTCAAATTAATAAAATCACCCTTAAGTCGGCTTAAGCGGTCTTTAACCTGCGCCGCGGATTCTTCGCCGCTCACGTAAATCGCCGTCCGATCCTGGCCTAAACCGCCAGCCACCTGGGCGGCTAAAGTTGACTTTCCGATGCCCGGCTCGCCGCCGAGCAATACTAAAGAGCCCGGCACCAAGCCGCCGCCTAAAACCCGGTCAATTTCTTCAATTCCAGTCGCCAGCCGGGCCAAAGCCGTATCCTTGATTAAAGATAAATCAACCACGGTCGCGCCACCGATTTTTTTCAAGGCCTCTTTTTTCTCGTCTTTCGCGTCTAAAACTTGTTCGGATAGAGTTCCCCAAGCGCCGCATTCGCTACAACGGCCGCTCCATTTCGGAAACTGAGCATCGCAGTTAGAGCAAGTAAAAATTGTTTTCAGTCCAGCCATATATTTTAAATTATTTTATATATTTTTTATTTTTTTCTTTAATAAACTTTATAAAATCAAGTTAAGCGCTCTAAGGAGCTTGGGGTGCGTAAACGGTATCCGGCAAAAATAACATCCAATTTTTCCTCTATACAAAACAAGGCCCGGACTGGCCGGGCCAACGCCGATATTCTTATTTTTCCCAATAAGCCGCGTCCACGAGCCATTCTCCGTCCAGACGGATAAAATCAATATCAATATTCTGGCGGAAAGCTTCGCCGCCGTTTATTTCTGTGTTGCTCTCCCGCCGCTCAGTCGCTACTATAATCCGCGCTGTGCCAGCGTTAGCGTCAAAACCCTTAACGACTGCCGTTAAGGCCTTGGTCGTTATGCCGTAATAATCGCCTGCGCTCTTAGCCGTCGTCCGCTGTTCATTAACATATTTATCGGCCCAAACCTGGAAACTTTCAGTCATGAAAATCTTTAAATCCGTAAAATTACCATAATCGGACTGGCTAGAAAAAGAACCAAGCCGTTCCGCAAAAGCCATGGCGATTTTTGCTAAGTCCTCGACATCGGTCTGATGCTCGTCTTCTTTAGTAATATCATAGGTCTGCGGATTGCGCGGCTTGTCGCTCGGCGTGGTTGTGCCTGTTTCCGGCGTCGCCGGCAATTGCGCGCCGCTTTCGGCCGGAACCGCGGTCAACGGGGTTTCTATTGTCGTCGGCGCTTTTTTTATAAAACCGAAATAGATGATTAAAAAAATCAAAATCAAACCAATAATAATTAAAGAGAAACCAATAGTTTTACGATTAGTGGTCATATATTTTTAAATTATTTCTTCTGATGATTCTACGCCGCCTTCTCCGCCGCCTTCTCCGCCGGCCGGGCCGCCTTCAAGCGCCTGGCGCTGGCTCTCTTCAAATTCTTTTTTCGCTTCCTCAAGCTCTAAAAGCTGGCGCGGATCGGAAGTGATCAACTGGTCTTCCGTATAAGAAGCGACGACTTTCATAGCTACATGCTTACTGCCGGCAAAAAATATTCCTTCGCCCACGCCGCATTCCAATAATAAATATTTCTCGCCCTCCGTTAATAAAAAGGTTTTTTGAACTAAATCAATTGAAGCCGGCGACTGCTTCAAGAGAATCTGCAAGGAGGAATTTGTCACGATCGCCTGGCCATAGGGGGAGGTTAAAAAATCATTAACGTCCTGGGTAATCGTAGTGACACCCAGATAGTATTTGCGGCAACGTTTGACGAGCGCGAAAATAAACTTAGCGCTATCTTCGTTCTGCATCATCCACCAGGCCTCATCAATCACCAGAATCCGCTTTTTCATTTCGCTCCGAACCACGTTCCAAATATAATTAACAATCGTATAAATCGCAATCGGCCGAAGCTCGTCTTCCAAATCGCGGACGGAGAAACAGACCAATTGGTTATTCATCTCAACATTGGTCTGGTTATTAAGTAGGCCGGCAAAAGTTCCTTCCGTATATTTGCGCAAACGCAAAGCTAAATCCGCGCCGCCCTCCATGCCGTCTAAAATCTGCTCAAAGTCGGACATAATCGGCGGATCGATTTTTGATAAATCCGAATCCGGAGTAATATCTTTCTTCGCGTAAGTTTCCAGAAGCGCGCGATCAACGATTGAATCTTCGTCATAATTAAGTTTTCCGATCATTAAGCGGACTAAACCTTTCAAAGTTATAACCGCACTCCGGATAATATCTTTCGGTTTTGCTTCTCCGCCGACCGAACGCGGCAGGTCAAAAGGATTAATCTTATTTTCTGAAGATAAAGAAATATTGATATAGGTCCCGCCGACCGCTTCTGATAAATGCTTATACTCATATTCCGGGTCAATAACGATAACATCGCCGCCGAGCATCAAGGAGCGCAAAATTTCTAATTTAATCGCGTAGCTTTTGCCGGCGCCGGAAGTCGCGAAAACTACGGAATTCGCGTTTTGAAGGGTAAAGCGATCAAAAAGGATTAAGCTGTTATTATGGCGATTAATTCCGTATAGGATCCCTTGGTCGCTCGTCAATTCACTAGAAATAAACGGAAAGGACGAAGCAATCGGCGATGAGTTCATGTTAAAAGTAATATAGAGCTCATCGTCGCCGAGGGGTAAAGTTGAATTAAAGCCCTGTTCGGCCTGATAATAAACGCGGCGGGAATAAACCAAACGAGAACCAAAAATATCCTCAACATTATCCGAAAGACGGTCAAGCTCCTCAAGATTATCCGCATATAAAGTAACATAAAGAGCGAATTGAAAAAATTTCTCCGTACCTTGCGTAAGCGCATCGCGAAGGTACTCAATATCACGCAAGGCGGTTTCCCGAAGCGGATCGCGGGCCGCCCCTTTTTCCGCATCAGAAATTATCTGGGCCTCGAGAGCGCCAACCCGATTCTTTAATTGTTTTAAAATAATGGCAGATTTTACCGGATAAAAAAACATGGAAACATCAAAGGTAAAATTGAGATTTATAACCGGCGCGAACCAGCCCACGGAAATATAGCGCGGATAACTGATAATGAACATTGTCCGGAGAAACTTGTCGCCCAGGCGCAAAAAAGTCGGCTCCACCTTCAAAGAGGCCGGCGCAATAACATCGCGCACCGACAACACGCCCCGGCGAAAAGCCTTTTCTTCTTCGATTATCTCTTCCGCGGCTTCAGGATTAGCTTCAACCGCCGCCGGCTTTTGCCCAAGATTAACCGAAGTTTGAAGGGTAATCTTATCCGGTTGTTCTTCTTTACTAAAATCTATCATATTAAAATTAAACGAATTTATCTCTCTACTCTGATTTTTTCTAAATCAACCAATTCCTGATTCTTGGAAGTTTCCGGATTATAGGTCTTATAATAAAGCTCAATCAAGCTCTGAGTATCTAAACGCGCGACCGCGACGCCCATTGATTCCAGGCCGCCGGCCACGCTCTCAATCCGCCGGTTCAGAGCCTCCTGGTATTTTACAAAGGTTTTTTCTTTTAATTTAATGATTGTCGCCGGCTTCATGGCCTCACTAATCATTGTCAAGAAATTTTTCCGTTTATCCGACAAAGGGTTATAAGGCACAATAACATAAAAGCGCTTATTCATTATTTTGCCGAGGGAGGTGAGCTCCTTGATATATTCAATATAATCAGCCGTCTGGATCTTTAATAATTTATTGGTCTGCTCCTTTTCCTTGCCTTTCATGTACTCTAAATAATTATTAATATCCAGCTCCCGCGACTGGATTACGATCTGCAAAGTAAAATTCAAATTATTCAAAAAGCGGACATAAGAAGCAATGACCGCGTCCTGCTCGTCCTCGCTTTTTAAAGCAAAATTAATACTGGAGACAAGCAAAACCGCGCGTAAAGTCCCGTCCTTCATTACGATAGTATCGTCCTTAACCTCAGCAATATTCAAATATTGCTGAGTGGATACGGATATTTTGTTTTTAGCTAGATTTTTCGGAGGCATATTATTTAACAACGCGATAAATTCAAATCTATTATTTTAATCATTCGCCTTTATATTTCCCTTTAGTGTCAACGATAAGCGCCAATTCAGCCAAACGCGATTTCTTGAATTCCGGCTTAAGCGGCGCCGGCGCTTCCGGACGAATAGCTTCCGCTGTTTCATCCTGTTCGTTTATAAGCGCTCGATTATTCCAAACCCGGAGATTCGGGCGGCGAATGGTCTGGACGGCGTTAACGACAAAAAGATGAAAAGGGCGGCCGTTAATCTTAACGAAGGCGAAGAAGATAGCGACTATGGCGATGAAAATTCCTGATACTAAAAATAAAGAAAAATCAAATATCTTATAACCAACCGCGATAACCACTCCGGCGACCAAAATAATCACGAATTGGCGGGTCGTAAGCGGCCCGATAATCTTGCTTTCAACATCAATGAATTGCGGAACGGTAAACTGTTGCATAATAAATTAGGATGAAACTTGCCGCTTAATACCCTTTAAAACACGCGGCAACGACTCTTAAAAAGTCAGGCGGCCATTAAGCGCAATAATCCCCTCTACTTCTTCTAAAGTTAATCCGGTCGGGTCTTTCGCCTGCGCGGCGGAAATCGCTTCTTTTAAAGAAACCCCATGGGAAACCGCATCCTGGCCTAAACGCAAATAAGCGCGGTTAACCGGACTTTGGCGCCAAGCTCTAACCCCTGCTACCATTTTATCATACCCGTCCCGTTCCAACAATTTTATCTTCTTTAAAATCTTTTCAGTAATTTCTTCCGGCGTCTTTCCGAGACGGCGAAAATTAACCAAATCCAAAAATTGTAATTCCTCAATCGGCCCAAGCGCTTTCGGCATCGGCTTGATATCATGCATCTGCGGCCGGGAAACAACCGGCGCCGGTGCCGGACGACGACTCGCTAGCGACGGGGCAGTGGAAACTGACGATGAAGCAGGGCTTGATTGAGACGGACGCGGAGGAAACGGAGAAGCTGATGATTTAGCTTCTGGCTTAAGCGGCGAAAACTTAGCTTCCGGCTTAGCCGATATTGAAGAGCTGACTCCAGGTTTGCTAGGAGCCGGGGCTGAAGTTTTAATCGGGGCTTTAGTTGAAATTGGGGCTGAGGTTAGGGTTGGGGCCGAAGCCGGACTTTTAGACGGAGTCGGAGTCGGAATTTTAGTTGGAACTGAAGCTATCTTAGCGGATGGGATTGAGTTTGATTTTATGGACGAACCTGGAGCCGGTTTCGTATCTGAAGCCGGAGCTTGAGCCGAAACAAGCTTCCCGGATTTTTTCTCTATTTTTTTCTTGGTCCCGAATAAACGAGCGAATAATCCCCGTCTTTTCGGCGGTTTCTCAATCGTCTGGATTGCCGAACGAGACGCGGGCGTTGTTTTCGGCGCAACCGGCGCGGCTGATGATGTTGATAACGATGCCGCCGATGCGACTGAAGCTTTTTGTTCTCCTTTAACCATCTGATCTTCTTTCGGCCGAAGCGGCTGAAGCTTACTGGCTAAGGGTTTAGCTGGCGGCGTAGCCGTTTGACTGGAAATCGACGGCTTGATTCCGGGAACCGACGGCTTAACCCCGGAAACCTCCACCCCTTCCGCCGGACGCGGCAAACTTAATTCATCTTCCGGTTCTGGCAAATCTAAAGTTTTTTCCGGCGCTTCAAGTTCGTGCGTCGTATCTAATTTTATCTTAGATTCCGATTTTATTTGAACCCCCGGCTTGGCGCCCTTATCCACCGCCAGTCCTGCTTGTCCGCTCTTAAGCGCGTTCTTTAAATTATACTCCGCGGCCGAAGAGGCCATGGTTTTTTCTGTCTGCTTAATTATGCTATCAAGGCGGCTTACCGGCGCGCTCGCTTTCTGCGCCGGCGATTCATTCGGGTCGTAATTCTTGAATTTATGGCTCTCACAAACTTTAAAAACCCGATCAATTTCTTCGGGGCTTAAATTAAGCCCTCCGATTTTAGTATCTTTTGCCAAGGTCGCCCGGGTATCAATACGATTCCGAATTCCTTTGAGATAAGTCGCTAAAATATTTTTCAAACGACTAATCAAAACCTCGCTCGGCAGAACCAAGCCAGCTTCCTTAATAACGACCTTAATATCTTTATCTAAATCAAGCGCCCTAATTTCCGTCATTAAATTCAAATAATAGGCGACCGGCGCGAAAATCTTTTCTTTTAAATCCCGGACCAGATGTTCGGCCGTCACCGGCAAAAAACCGCCTTCGGAGACAAAATAAGCCGGCAGATCTTTCACCGCCAGCTCTTTAATCATTACTTTCATCACCACCATTGCCAAATCAACGCGATATTGGCTTTCTAAATCCGAAAGCGCCGCCATAATAGACGGCGAAGAAACCTTGTCCCGCAGGTCTTTCGGCAAGTCATTAAATTTTCGTAAATAGTCAAACATGGGGCGCTAAAAACAAAGAATCAAGCCTTAGTATCGGCCGGATAATCTTTTTTTATTTTAGCATATTTTGTCTGAAAGAGGAAATAGAAAATACCGCTATAAAGTCGTAATCGGCCGGCTCTGGGTAATATAAAATTTCCCTTTAGCATACGCCCATTCAATATCACAAGGAAATTTATAATGTTTCTCAATGCCAACACATATTTTAGCTAATTCTAAAATCTGTTTACCGCCCAATTTCTGCTTCTCGCCTTTAGTTTTAGGAATTTTAACCCATTTTGTCCCGCCGCCCGCGCCTTTAATAATCTGTCTGGCCTGCGCCGCGATATTAATATCAATTAAAGAATAATCCCTCTTCCCGATAACATAGGAATCCGGGGTAATTGAGCCGGAAACTATTGCTTCGCCTAAGCCGTAGCCAGCTTCAATAATCATCTGGTTGCGGTCCTGGGTCACCGGATGAACAGTAAAGGCGATGCCGGAAATCTCCGAATCAATCATCTTCTGGACCACGACCGCGACACTCACTTGCGCTTTTAGCAATTTCTTTTCCTGGCGGTAAAAAATTGCCCGGGGTGTAAATAAAGACGACCAGCATTTTTTAACATTAACGAGCAAGGTTTTATCCGTTGTGTTCAGATAAGTCTCAAGTTCCCCGGCCCAGGAAGCGGTCGAGGAATCCTCAGCCGTCGCGCTCGAACGCACAGCGACGAAGGGCGCTTTTAATTTTTTAAACTCGGTAATGATTTCCTTTCCTAAATCTTCCGGCATCGGCGCGTCGGCGATCAAATCGCGGATAACGTTTGAATAGCGGTCAACCGAATTAATGTCTTTATAATTAACTTTTTTTAGCTGGGCCGCGATTTCTTGAACTAAATCAGTTTCTTCTAAAAAACGCTCAAAGGCATTGGCTAAAATTACGAAACCGGGCGGTACCGGAATTTTCGCATTAGCCATTTCGCCGAGCGAAGCTCCCTTCCCACCGGCTTCATTTACGGAAGATTTGCTGATATTAGAGAAATTTTTAATAAAACCTACCGAGGAGTTAATTTGTTTTCTTGACATATTGTTTTATTTATGATATAATAATATAATTAGTTTTGGTAGCACCCGCGTTTGGACGCTATCACACTATAATTAGTTTTTTGAAAAATAAATAAATATTAGTATAAACCAAAAACTCATAACGGATGAAAACTTTAGCTTATGTTCGCCACGGAAAAAAAGATAAAAGATTTAAAAACAGTGATTCAATCACCCCGAAGTGCCTGAGAAACATTAAAATTAATGGCATTCTTGGGGTTAATGAATTACTCCCTTCGGCTAAGAGACTGGTTATCCATTTAGGAACAGAATGGAAACGGACTCGCCAAGTTGCCAGAGCATTCCAAAAATATGCTGAAAGTAAAGGTTATAAAGTGGCTTTAATACTCCCCCGTTCAAAACGTTTAGGGTCGGTGGCCATGTTCACAAGAATCGGCACACCGGAATATTTAAAGGCAGACAAAATAAAGGGCGGGCTCCATCCGCTCCATCGGGTTACCGCGATTTCTGATGCTACTTATTTTGAACGATTACAGCGCGAGATACTACAGGCCGTCAAAGACATTTTTACTTGTTTGGAAGACGGTGATCTATGCGTGACGGTTGGGCATACGCCTTTAATTGAGCTGGCGACAGTCCAAATTGACGCCACGCTATACGACATTGCTCTTAAAGAATTAGAAGGGGTGGTAATTACTGGCGATGTAAATAATATGAAAATCGCTAAAGTAATACAACAATAACTAAATCATTAAAATATTTATGAAAACCGGGCCTAAACCTTATCCCCGGTTTTTTTATTTTTAGGTTTAATGGTCAAAAATAGTTGGTGAAAATACCATATTTGTCGTAATATTAAATTAGAATAAAAAACAAAGTTAAACTAGTTGAACAATATGGTAAAAAAAACACTGTCCGCTCTGTTTAAGCGG
>Ga0265297_10000723_pt1 | contig 91636 bp, 91 predicted proteins | sample Munlanlwell13791_FD_192502 | JGI IMG/M metagenome (GOLD analysis project Ga0265297, IMG submission 192502) | Leachate microbial communities from a municipal landfill in Southern Ontario, Canada - Leachate well 137-91 | ecosystem: Engineered > Solid waste > Landfill > Unclassified | place... | reverse complement strand
AATGATGTGTCAACACTTTTCCGGACACGCGGTTAAGCAGCTTTGTGCTGCAATTCATAGTCTACAGGCGACATATAGCCATTGGCAGAATGAAGGCGTTCGCGATTGTAAAAGACTTCAATATACTCAAATACAGCGTGTCTAGCCTCAGCTCGGGTTTGATAGGTCTGATGATGTATCAGCTCGGTTTTCAAGGTATGAAAGAAACTTTCCGAAACCGCATTATCCCAACAGTTGCCTTTACGGCTCATGCTCTGCCGGATACCGTGCTGTTTTAATAGCGCTCGGTGACTGTCCGAAGCATATTGACTGCCTCGGTCGCTATGCCACAACAAGCCTTTTTCGGGTTTCCGTTTCCAAATGGCCATCAGTAGCGCGTCGTTCACCAGTTTAGTCCGCATATGCTCCGCCATTGACCAACCGACCACTTGACGGGAATACAGATCAATCACCACGGCCAAATACAGCCAGCCCTCCTGAGTATGGATATAGGTGATGTCGCCGGCATAAGCCTGATTGGGTTGGCCCACTATGAATTGACGATCCAGATGGTTGGGCGCAATCGGCTGGTCATGCTTGGAATTCGTTGTAGCCTTGAATTTACGCTTGGTTTTACAAACCAACTCGGCTTCCCGCATCAATCGGCCTATCCGTCGTCGACTGACTACCCGATCTCGGTTTAATAACGATTTTTGGAGTCGTCGGGTTCCATAGGTAGCGCGACTCTTCTTGAACACGCTCTGGATAATAGCCGTCAGTTCTATATCATCCGTTTCAATCGTGGTTTGAACGCGATGCCGCCAATCATAATAGGCACTTCGGGAAACCTGCATCAATCGACACATCGAATCAATTGGAAATTCGGTCGTATGCTGTTTGATCCAGGCGTACTTCACCGTTGCTCCTTGGCGAAGTACGCTGCCGCCTTTTTTAACAAATCGCGCTCCTCAGTCAGTCGGGCATTTTCTTTCTTTAGGCGCTTTAATTCTTCATAGAGATGTTCGTCAGTTCGCACAGCTTTATCGCTCTCTTTGGGGCGGCTATATTTTGCTATCCAAGTATGTAGAGTATTAACATTAATACCAAGGTCTTTGGCGACTTGGGCGATGGGTTTATCTGATTCATTCGCCAGCTTAACCGCTGAGGCTCTGAATTCGGCTGTATAGGTTTTGGGTTTTTCTCGGTTCATTTGGGACCACACTCTTTTCAGGGTATTTTAAAATGTGTGTCCGGATTAGTGTAGCCACATCAGAACTGAACTATGTATAGTTGCACAGCCACTTCGCGCCCCGAACCTTGTGCGATGTTGCATTGGACAGATCGCCGCTACACATAGTTTCAGTGCCTGAAGGAACAGCATCGGTGCATCATCGGGTGGGTAATAGAGTTCCTTTTCGTGTCGGGTTCATGGAACCTCACCAGCGCCTTGTCCTTCATCATCAGGTTAACCATCAATAAAATGACGGTGGGAAGAATTCCTTGCTATCTCCTGATAGTGGGTGGATTTCCACTTCAGTACAATGGCAAAACTAATTCAAGAAAAGCAGCTTTCATTTTCCCAGTAGACCAATGAAATAAAGCTTCGCAATCAGCAGCTATCTTTGTACTACACATAGTTCAGTCCTACACATAGGGGGCGATAGTGCCAGTTCGCCGCTCCCACAAGTTGACATTCATTACTGGGGTATGATCTTGCCCCGATCTAGCGGGCACTTGGTTAAGAGAGTAATCTCTAAAACCGAGGTAAACAATGCCCCCCCCAAAAAAAAAGGACGGCCTGGCTCACCAAGAATTACTCGGCGACGCCAAGAGGAAGGTCAATCAGCCAGTCAGCACCGAGCCGCCAAAATCATGCGCATCAACGGTTGGAGAGCGAAAGCGGCTAGAAAATACAAAGCCACCACGAACAGCAATCACTCATTACCTGTTGCACCCAATCAAAAATGGGTTTCGGATATAACCACTATTGGGACGGAACAAGGCTGTTTGTATTTGGCAGTTGTGCTTGAGCTTTATTCGCGCCGAGTGATGGGTTGGGCAATCGCCGAACGCATGACGGCATCGTTGGTGTGTGATGCCCTGGTAATGGCGTTATGGCGTTATGGCGTCAGCGCATGCCGAAAGCCGTCATTGTTCATTCTGATCGAGGCAGCCAGTATTGCTCAGCCGCCTACCAAAGGCTTTTCGACAAGCACCCATTGATCTGTAGTATGAGCAAGAAAGGTGATTGTTATGATAACGCGGCCATGGAAAGCTGGAACCATAGTTTTAACGTTGAAGCTGTTCATGGCGAGCGGTTTTTAACTCGATCCGATGCAAAGTATCAAGTGTTTGAATAGTTTGAGGTGTATTACAATCGCAAAAGGCTTCACTCCAAATTAGGCTATCTCAGCCCAGAAGCGTTTGAGGCCAAAATAGTCTCTTTGCAAAGTGTCCAGAAAATCGGGGCAAGATCATGCCTTACAAGTTAATTCAAAAATAAATTTTGTCAGTCAAGGTCGTTTTATGACATGATTAATTTATTAATGCAGCAGCGCTTTTCCGTTTGCGTGATTGTCCTCACATCCAGCTAATAACAATTAAGAATCGGCAAACCCATCTCATGAACTGGATAAAAAACTGGATATACGGTAACGAGCCCCCCGCTAAACAGGCAACACCACAGCCATCCAAAGAAAACCTGCAAACCCGTCATTTACGGGACGGCTTGGCCTTTGTCAAACAACAGAAAAACTGTCTAGCCAGTAACGAAGTGCCTGCTAAAAAAGCGGCACCGCAACAAGACCCGCAAGCCCGTTATTTGCGAGACACCTTGGCCTTTGCCAAACAACAACGTGACGAGTTGCACCATAAACAGAATGAACATGAACGCTGGCAGCGGCACTATGGATCACTGCACGTTGACGAACTAAAAAAACTCAGCGGCACAGAGTTTGAAGATTACCTAGCTGAGCTATTTAAAAGCCAATGTTATCAAGTAGAAATGACCCCATTAACCGGCGATTACGGTGCAGACCTGATCTTGCATAAAGACCAACAGCGTACCGCCGTACAGGCCAAATGCTACGCCGGCAGCGTCGGCGTTGCTGCCGTGCAAGAGGCTTTGTCCGGTATGGCCTATTATCGCTGTCATAGCGCGTGGGTTGTTACCACCGGCAGTTACACATCCAACGCGATTGAACTTGCCAGGCAATCCAACGTGTATCTGATCGGCCAAAAGGAACTTGGCAAACTGATTCTGCAAATGCAAAACGGTAGATAAATCACTATGGCCGATCAACTACCGCTAATAACAGACAATCGCAATCTCGATACATCTGCAAAGTCTTCAACCAGTTTGATTGGCCGTGGTTTAAGCACAATTCAATCTAAAGCGATCTTTACAGCTAAAACTAAGCTGGATGTCCGCTATCGACAGGCGCGGGAAATATATAACCGAATAACATTTTTCGGCTGGAGTATCGGGATGCTTAACGAGGAACTACTCGACTCACATAAGCAACTTGATATTTTTGAAGATAATCTAATGTTCTATTCTGAGGACCTGCAACGAGTTCATGTATTTAAGGAATTCCAAAAACTCGCAGACTTAGATTATGGCCAAGCTTATTTCCCTTTGTCTAGGCTGTATTTTCAAAGAAAAGGATTAAGCAAACCGATCAGGCGAAATAAATATCATATTTACAGAGATCTCGCGTTTGATTGGTGTTTTGATAATCGAGATATTGTTAATCCTGATTCATGGACTGATTTAGGTTGGATGCTTTACAGCGCGGGTTTGGGCGATGTTGAAAAAGGTATATTTTGGCTCCAAAAAGCAGCAGACCACGGGCATATAGGTGCACAAACGGAACTTGGCCATATTTACTTCTGTGGATATGTAATAGAACAGGACTACAAACAAGCTGAGTTCTGGTTTCTAAAAGCTGCTGAATTGGGGGGAGCAGTAGCGCAAAATTTCATGGGTGATATTTACAGTAATGGGATAGGCGTCGAGCAAAATGATGAAAAAGCCGTATTCTGGTATTTAAAATCGGCAGCCCAGGGGTGGACTAACGGGCAATGCAACATAGCCTCAATGTATGCAGATGGAAGAGGTGTGGAGTGTGATAAGGCAAAAGCGGTCTACTGGTATTCCAAAGCTGCGGAATGCGGATACAATAAAGCGCGCGAAGCGCTTCTAAAGCTTGGTGTCAATTGGAGGGATGAATAATAATGCTCCCTGAACAAGAAGAACTCAATCGGCTCGAATCCGAACAATCAAATCTCGAAGAACAAGTCGCTAGTGCCGAGTTGACGTTAGAAACTCTCAAAGCTGAAACTGCCCAGTTTCAGCATCGCTTTTATCATACCGTTGGTAGACTTTATGCCGAACTGGATTCCGTAGCTGCACAAATCGCTAGAGCCGAAGCAGGATTGGACCCAGATAATCTAGAATTCCAAGCACAGGCTGAAGCAGCCGAACAGCAAGCGCAAAAATCCGCAGAAGAAGCCGGTTTAGCCGAAAAACAAGTTGAACCACCCGAAATCACTCCAGAATTAAAGCAAGCCTTTCGGCAGGCCGCTAAATTGATGCACCCGGATCGGGCCACAAGCGATTCAGAACGCGAACGTCGCACCACAATGATGGCCCAAGTCAATGTTGCTTACGCAAATGGCGATCAGGCGGCTATTGAAAAACTGATGATAGAGTTTGGACAAGACCCTGAAGCTATACTCGGTGAGGATGTTGCCGCGCGTTTAGTTAAAGCAATTCGACGGATAGCTCAACTTCGTCTCCGCTTGCAAGAAGCCGAGGAAGAAATTGGTGGACTGAAAGCTGGCGAGACTTACGAGTTAATGACCACAGTCGCCGAAACCGAAGCCTTGGGTGGTGATCCTTTGGGCGATTTAGCTAAGCAAATCATGCGACAGATTTCGGAAAGGAAAATTGAAGTGGAAATGATTCGGCAGCGTAGGGCGGCGACGGCTGGATAAATGACGCTTTTCCCAATGTCATTTTGTATTTTATTTTTTCACACTAAATGAGTTTCCCGTTACGGTTATTTTTTTATCCTCCGTCCCCTTAGTAGATAAAAAACTGCAACTTGTCACAAACTATTAGGGGGAATGCCCATACCCTTTTGTATTTTGACCGGCGGCAATTCCGGGGGTACCCCCTCAACCATACCCCCCTTATTATTTTTCGATTATTAAAAAAGAGTAGGCACCCCATCACCCAAATCCATCGTAATTCGGAAACCGTGCCCTTGCCGCGATATTGCATTGTTCAACGGCGTTTTCTGCTTTAACCGATAAACGCTCAAAAGTGCGCCAATGCATACCTTTGGGTTTTGGGCCTGTTCCGTTGCTAAAACCCCTCGGCCAGTCCAGACTGTCTCGGGTTCCATGAGCCTTTTTTGCCAAACGCTCGTGCCGCTCCTGATGCTGGGTTTGATAGTTGAGATTGAGACAACGCCGACAGGCAAAACGCGAATCGCCCGCGTAGAGGGTGGCTACTCTTTTTCCGCAACAGCAGCGGAACCAATAACGGTATCCACCAAAATGGCAGGGGGTTGCTACTAGCATTACCGATTGCGTCTGTTTTTTGTAAAACAAAGTCAGTGCTTCAGCATTGACCTGCACAGCGACTTTGTCTAAAGATTCGTTTCCGCACATTCGCTGCCATGTAAAAAAGTTGCCGGGAACCAAAAGATTTTCTCCCAGAAACCTTCGCACATCGATACAGAGGTACTCTTCAATCACGTTTTTCATGTTAACCCCTTCTGCAATTCCGAAATCATTAGCCAAATTTAACGTCGATAGACGCGTATAGAATAGATTCGATGTTAAGTATGCCGCATTTACCAACCCGCAAAAAATACGGGTTTAAAAACTGTACAAAATTCATAATTGATTTTATCTTGAAAATATTTATCCTCTTTTGCATGCAGTTATTGGCGTGGGTTATGCGTAAATGGAGGTTAAAATGGTTAAAACAGTTAGTCCTAACCCAATATTACAAGCTGTCACTGACAAATCATCCTTGGTCGAATAGAAATACCCACTCTAACTGTTCTAACCGTTCAAAATTATTTTTTTATGACGGACCAAAGCTGCCGACCACTCTTAACAAGCCCTTTTTGAATGACCAAGCCGTTTACTGGTCGCCCTTCATTTCGGCGCATGAAAGCGGCAATAGCTCGACTGTTAGGCTGATTCCCCCCGCTAATATCCATGAGTAATTCATTGGGTATTGAACTGTCGGTGCTGTCAGATTTGAACTTAGCATCCTCCATAACATCAGCGACAGTTTTCTCCTGATTTTTATAGGCCTTGTGCCAAGAATTTAAATACGCCTCAAGCCGCCCTAGTTCGGGGTCGTTTTCATAGGATTGTTCAAGCAAGTTAACCGGATCACCAAGCTCTGGAACCGAACCATAAATCAAATCAAAATTGTGGCGGCTCAACCATAAAACACACTGTCGGATAGTGCTGTCCCATTCTTCAAAACTTCCGACTGAATCAGTGGATATTCGTGGACTACCTGCCGCAATATAAGCACTCAGTATCGTTAACCCTGTCGTGCGGTATTTAAGCCAGTTCTCACGTACTCGCGCCACTGGGTTAAACGGAAACGATAGCCTTGAGGGTCTTTCCGTACCGTGGTCAATCCTTGATACGATAACGCGCCGACACAAATCTTTTATCACCGTTAAATTATTCCCGGTTACTAAAAATAAAGTGCGTGTGCTGAGGTTTAAGTTTTCGGAAACGCCAAGTTTGCGATCTTCGTAACTTTCTCCAGTCAGAATCGAGCAAAGAGTATCGGAGTCGAGCATGCCGTTAAGGTTGTCTATGAGCACACTCGACCGGCCAGCCAACAACGCCGCTGTTAATCGTTTGCGTTGTTCTTCAGGCTCGTTAGACCATGGCATTTCTGATGGTTCGTTTCCACTGAGCCAGCTGATTGCTTTTGCCAAGTAAGATTTTCCCGATCCTGGTACATGGGCATTAAACCCAAATGCCGGAGCTGTCGGCAGAACGGGCCTTTGTATCGCCGTGAGCATAGCCGCTAACGCTCCAGCTGAATCATCAGCTCCTACAAATGGAAAATGCTCGAACGGTTCCCAAAGCGTCCGAAAGGCCAGGAAAAGCTCATTCTCAGTCGGATTACGTGGTACTGTATAAAACTGCCCCACATTATGTTGCGTCAATACCAAGCCCGTTTTATGGTCAAAACCGGGAGTATCCAATAACGTGCCATCAGCTCGAAAGATTGGCCCTTTGAGAAGCCCTGAAAGTTCAGGCTCCTGCCATGCACCACGATTGTGAAGGTAACGCGTCGCCAACTCCGATGGTGAGTCGCAGGGCGTGTACTCTTTTTTCCGAGCATCAAACCGTAAAAAACTGATATTTTCCTCAATATGATTTTTTAGCCACGGCTGTGTAACTGCCAAGATTCCGCCATCGGCTATACGAACCAACATCCCGCCACGTTGGAAAGTTTCACCCCCCATGGCAATGATGCTTGAGGTTTCACCCAAGGCGCGGGGCAACTCTCCTCCAGCAACTTTGAGTGTCGTTGTTTGACGATAAAGCGTATAAGTCGCACCTCCGTGAGCATGACTGTAAAGATAAGGCTTTCCCCCCGATTTCAGGTTCAACCAACCCACGTTCGAACCGCCGTTGTAATCCGGTTCGAGAGGGTCTTTTAAATATTCGTTATGCCACTTGTCCGAATTGTCCATGATTTCGCCTACTGAAACCCGCGAACCGTCTTTGGTAATCAGCTCATAATCGGCATACAGTCTCCGCTGTAATACAGCCTTTTCCAGAATCAATCGTTTGCTTTCTCGGTCTTTTTCACCAACAATACCTTCCAAGCGCTGAGCAATCCATTTTTCGCGAACTGCGTGCTGCTCCAGCTTTATTTTCTCTCGTTGTGCGTCTCGAATATCAACAAGCCGCTCACTTTCATCGTCACTCAGGTTGGAAATTGATGATGTATTAAACGGCTCACCATCAGCGTTAAAAATTTGCGGTAGCGGTCGCCTCTGTTCGATCTGTTCACATTCGGCAATATATGCGCCTGCTGCAAAGTCAAAACGCTCTGGCTGCCAAACTGAGGCATCCAGTAAAGAGCGCGATAACAAAGTTCCTGATTTTGAACAGATGTAAAACCCGTGTCCGTTTAGCCATAACCGATCATATAAAACTTGTCCGAACCTCGGAATGTCTCGACCATCGGCAACCATGATGTAGACGCGAACACCTCCTGCGCCTTTCAAAGATTCCCCTGTTTCTTTGTGATAAATATGCGAACTTGCACTGTGCCATAAAATCATCGGCGCATCAGTCAGCTCCGGTATCACCTCGCACAAGGTCGAACGCACCTGTTCAGGGGTTAACACAATGGCTCCGGGTGCCGGATCGTAGTCACCAAAAAAAACAGCAGTACCTTTCGGCCAATCAAAACACTCTCGTGAGCGTGTAATAGCGCCAATGTTTTTGGCATCTACCTTCCGTCGTTTTGACATTACCCGGCCTGAGTCGGTTGCTGGTCTGCCATAACAATGCGCTTCATTCTTTTGGAGCGTCGGTAAAGACTCTGCAAATGCTGTAACGCTGTTAAAAGTCAATATCTCGAATGTGCCTTCGACTAATTGTCCCGCGTTGTTTTTTTGTAATGTTCCATCTGGTAATAACGTGTACGACTTGCATAGTCGGTCTGAGGTTGTTGCTGATATTTTTGTAACTACCATGCCACAATTCACCACCTTGATGTTATCCCGCTCCATATTAACCACCATTTTTGCTGTTTTGCGCCTCAACCCAGGCAAAGAACTTGGCTTCATTAATTAGCACCTTGCGTCCGATTCGGACTATCGCGCCAGAATTAGCAAGGCCGTTTGAATGTTCATTGAAGATCAAAGAACGAAGTCCGCCAAGAGTGAAAGCGAGGTGTTTTGTTGTGAATTGATTTATTGTTGATAAAACTGGCATCTTAATATGTCCGAAAATCGCCGCAACATTGCGGCTGAACATATTTAAGCCCCTGATTTTTCCCGATTCTTCAACCGGGAAAACTGGGAACATAGCAGGGAACGTTATAGGGAATTTTTCCTGTTTTTTGCTCTTGACAGTGTTTTGTTATGGCACGTTCTTGAATGCGCCTACTTTGTTTAGAATCGTCTTTTTTTTCATTTCGCCGGTTGTTCCTTTGCTGGTTTCCCACCTGATACCCGCATCCTTTCCCGCGCTGTAATGCTCTATAATCGGACTTCCCTGTACTCCCTTGTATTTTTTCAGCTTACCAAAAAAAGCCGTCCCGCCCGGCTTGAGTTCTTTTTCCCATGTTTCCCGCAACCATAGGGTTAGTTCGCGCTCAGACACTTGTTTTGTGTTTTCTGTTTCTGTGAATGGTGTCGTTTTCTTTAGTTTATTTAGCTTTTCTCCGTACAAATAAGTGACGAATTCCGGTATTTTATAACCATCATATCTTGCTCTAGCAATTCCCCACTCAAGAACAGCAAGCGGTTTTAAATACTTTTTACCTTCAAGCTCGAACGTATCTATTTCACCCGCAATAAGACAGCTTTCAAGAATTTTACTGAAATGTTGAAAATAATCGGCAGCATCTTCATTAAAGGCATAAGGGTCAATGCCTGATAGAACTTGAGCCGCTTGGTCGCATGTCCATGCTTCTAAATCTTCTGGGGATGGATTTACACAAAGGCGAGCTTGTATTTGTTCACGATAAGGGGAGGATGGAAAATCAAGGCTAGGATCGCGCATTGTATCTTCTCTTTAATTTAAATGCTTTGGGTTATCCGAAAATCTTAGCGTTCATGCTGGCAACCACGTTGCTTACATGACCATCAGATAAGTGAGCATAGCGTTTCACCATGGCTAAAGTCTTATGCCCCAACACTTCGGCTATTTCTGCCAAGGAAGCTCCGTTCATGGCTAGATAGGACGCAGTGCAGTGTCGTAAATCATGCCAGTGAAAATCATTGATTCCAGCTTCTTTAAGGGCAGTCTCGAAAGGTTTTCTTAACTCGATGGGTTTGTTTGAGTGAACATTTCCGGGAAACAATAAATCGGTATCAAGTCGCCGAATCTTGGCATGTTCACGTAACAGCTCCAAACCACGTCCGGCTAAAGGAACGCGCCGCCGATCGCCGTTTTTGGTTTCGTGCAGAATTAGAAAGCCATCCTTTAAATTAACATCTGACCATTTCAGTCCCATCAATTCACCTTGGCGCATTCCGCTGGACAAGGCCAAAATGACGCATAAATAAAGCTGTTTGTTGCTGGACGCTTGGCAAGCCGTTAAAAACCGTTCGCGCTCATCGTCATCAAGAAAGCGAACGCGCCCTCGTGATTCCGTGGGTTTTTTCACTTTTTTCATCGGCGAATCTTCCAGCCATTCCCACTCATTCACACAGGCCGAATAAGCGGCGCTTAAGGCCGCCATATAGCGAACCACGCTGGCGGGTGTACGCACCTTGCCTCGGCTGCCGGGTTCTGTCAGTAATTTGTCACGACATTGAACAATGACCGTCGGTGTAATATCAGCCAAGGTGTGTGCGCCAATTTCGGCCTTGAACCAGTTAAGCTGTGTTATTTGATTGTTTCTCAGCTTTTCCGTTTTACCGGGCAATACATCTTTAATGTACCTGTCCACCAAATCGGCTAAGGTATGCTTTTTGGCTTCGGAGGTTTTGAAATGTCGGCCTTCCCTGATCGCGCTCTCGGTGTCTTGAACCCATCTCTTGGCATCAGTAAGCCGTTTAAAAGTCGCTGTTTGTGTGGGATAGCCTTTCAGCCGGATTTTGACCCGATAAGAGGTGTCGCCGCTGTCGGTGGTGCGCTTTTCAATACTTGCCATAATTGCTCCCATGGGACAGCAATTGGCCTCTTGATATAATGTTTTCAGCCATTGCCTAACCCTGCTCGTTAAGTGGTGGTTAGGGTTTGGCAGTGTTGGTAGCACTGCCAAGCCCGTTTTTTTTATGTCAATGACATGCTACAGCAACGCATAAAAAACAGCAACAACTGATAGATAATCAGATGTTCTTCATGTGGAAATGCAATAAAAACAATATAGTAAAAACTATTATTTTGTTATGGGGGCGTTTAAGGGGCAATTTAAATTAAAAACGACTTGAATTTGGTTGTTTCTACCTAATGCTAGGAAGTGTTAAATTTAGGCTAACTGTCTTTTGGTAGAGTCTGCGCAAACCCAGAATCACTCTTTAACCTAGATGTAGTATTTGCCTTCGATGATGGGCAATATCGGCTTGCTGCTCAAAGAAGGCTGAGAGATATTTTTGAATTACGGTAACGCCCGAGCTGGGCGTCTGGCTGGTGTTAGTTGCGATGCGGGATTTAACTGATTATTAAGACCGCCGAACCATTACATGAACTGAGTGGTCTGATATTGACAATGGGGATTTGTTTTATAAGATAGCTGCTCAAGAAGCACTGTCAGTAATTTGAAATGATGTAGAGGAGTAATATTGGCAAGAGCATCTACTATATCTATTAGAGAATGTTTTGATAACTCTATTGGATTATTTATAGTTACTGTAGTGCCATTTTGATGGATTACAGCGTTGTGTAGGGCTGATAAGCCAATGAGTAAAGCGACAATTGAATTTTCATAATTTCTTATGTTCAATATGTCACTAGGTAATTGACTTTTTTTGAAAGATTCAAGAATAGGTTTTTCGGCAACAAAGTATGAGATAAAGTTGGCAACCTTTTTAAAAGCACTAGCTTCGCTTAAACCATCATTATGCGGAAAATCACGCCTAATTCCTTCAACTATTGTCTCTATTTTTTGAACATCTATCGAAATGCCTTCCTCTATACATAACTTTGAGGCTATTCCCTCAATAAATACCAATATTGATACGACATCTTCATTAGGTACATCGTTAAAAAGTATTTTCATTTCTTACTAAAATCCATATCTTAAACAAAATAAAGCTCCATAAAGGAGCTTTATTTTGTTTTTATTTTTGTTATTATTTTATGCAAAAAGTGCTTTTAGGCTTTCTGCTGAAGATTGTCCAAGTGTTTCTATTTCTGAAAAGTCAGTGACTGTACGCAATTCACCTTTAGCATTTGATGAGACAAAAGAAGGGGTTTTTGCTTTAATGTTGGTCTTCTCTCCAACCACTGATCGGCTAGGACTCGACAAATGTTCAAATTCTATTTCGTTATTTGAAATTATCATGCTCTTTCTCCAATTCTGTTTCGCCTTATCATAATCACACTCAAAGTATAGGGGCTATTATATTTTTTTTTGGGTCTAAATTTTACCAAAAATAAAAACTTAAAGTGAAATAATTTATCAAATGACACAGTAAGCGCTACATATCGATGTTTTGTTTTGTCTGCCTACTAGATATAGCTAAAAAATTTTTATTAGCTACGCAAGAAGTGCAAGAAATAGGATGAACTCTTACGGTAATTATCTGTCGCTAACAATTTTACTTATCGATGACCAGATGGCAAGGACTATTTTAACATTTGTTTTTCTAAGGTGAGCTTGATGACATAAAAAACGGGCATGAGAAATGTGATTAGATAGCGTCGCGTTTGTTGGAATCTTGGTCTATTGTGTTGTGATTTGTTATCCTTGGTTGTCCCATTAGTGCCCCTCAGGCAATAAAAAAGGCCTTAGGTTTGCACCTAAGGCCTTGATATTCTTGGAGCTGGCGATGGGAATCGAACCCGCGACCGGCTGATTACAAATCAGCTGCTCTACCGACTGAGCTACACCAGCGAAGAAGCGCGTATTATACACAACAATTTTGTCTTGGCTAGTATTTTTTTGGCTTTCTTTTTGCGTTGTTTTTATTGACCGACTGCGGCTTGCTTTTTCCCGGATGGATGTTGTCCAGTCCAGTATATTTGGTTTTAAAGCGCTGGATTTTTTCCGGCGTGTCAACCGTGCCTTTGGGTTGAAAGCTTGGGATCAAATGCTGCTTGCCATTGCCGATTAAATCGCTACGGCCCATGTCTTTTAATGCTTCGCGTAACAGCGGCCAGTTTTTGGGATCGTGATAGCGTAGGAAAGCTTTGTGCAAACGGCGCTGCTTGACGCTTTTCGGTATCGGGATGTCGGCTACGGTGCGGCTGATTTTATGCAGCGTGTCTTTGCCGGAATGATACATCGCGGTAGCAATGGACATTGGCGAAGGCAAGAATGCCTGCACTTGATCGGCCCTGAAACCGTTGCGCTTCAACCATAGCGCCAAGTTGAGCATGTCTTTATCGGTGGTTCCTGGATGCGCGGCGATAAAGTACGGGATCAGGTATTGCTCTTTCCCGGCTTCCTTGGAGTACTTGTCGAACATGTCCTTGAAGCGGTCGTAAGTGCCCATGCCCGGCTTCATCATTTTGGACAACACGCTTTGTTCGGTGTGTTCCGGGGCGATTTTAAGGTAGCCGCCGACATGATGAGTGACCAGTTCCTTGACGTATTCCGGCGATTCCACGGCCAGGTCGTAACGCAAACCTGAGGCGATAAAGATTTTCTTGATGCCGGGCAAGGCGCGGGCTCTGCGGTAGAGCTTGATCAGCGGGGTATGGTCGGTGTTCAGGTTTGGGCAAATGCCGGGATAAACACAGGACGGCTTGCGGCAGGCGGCCTCAATTTTGGGGTCTTTGCAGGCCAAGCGGTACATGTTGGCGGTAGGGCCGCCCAAGTCGGAAATATGGCCGGTAAACGCGGGCGAGGTGTCGCGGATGGCTTCGATTTCTTTGATGATCGAATCTTCCGAGCGGCTTTGGATGATGCGCCCTTCATGCTCGGTAATCGAACAAAAAGTGCAGCCGCCGAAACAGCCGCGCATGATGTTGACCGAATGCTGGATCATTTCAAAGGCGGGCACGTTGGCGTTGCCGTATTCCTTATGCGGCACGCGGGAGTAGGGCAGGTCGAACACACCGTCCATTTCTTTGGTGGTTAGCGGGATTGGCGGCGGATTGATCCATACTTGCCGCGTGCCGTGCAGCTGAATCAACGGGCGCGCATTGCCGGGGTTGGTTTCCCCGTGCATGACTCGCGAGGCATGGGCGTAGAGTATCGGATCGTCTTTTACTGCTTCATAAGCGGGCAGGCGGATGACGGTTTGTGAGCGCTGGTTTCTGAGCAGCGATTTATCAAAATGAATGACTTTTTCGTCTGTATCACTTTGTTCCGGTTTTTTATCGCAAGCAGGCTGTTCCTGATAAGGGTCGACAGGTACCATCGTTGCGCCGGGTTTATCAACATCGGTGGAGTCTTTAACCGCCCAGCCTTCCGGTATTTGTTTAACAAAATGAACCGTGCCGCGTATGCCTTTCAGTTCTGATATGGCTTCGCCGTTAGCCAAGCGATGGGCGATTTCCACGACTTGGCGCTCGGCATTGCCGTAAACCAGCAGGTCAGCCTTGGAATCAAGTAGTACGGATTTTCTAACCTTATCCGACCAGTAATCATAATGCGCGATGCGCCGTAAGCTGGCTTCGATGCCGCCGATGATAATCGGCACGTCCTTGTAAGCCTCGCGGCAGCGGTGAGAGTAGACGTTGACAGCGCGGTCAGGGCGTTTGCCTGCTGCGCCGTCAGGAGTATAAGCATCGTTGGAGCGGATTTTTTTATCCGAGGTGTAACGATTGACCATCGAATCCATATTGCCGCCGGTCACGCCGAAAAACAGCCTGGGGCGGCCCAGCTTGCCGAAGTCCTTAGCGCTGGTCCAGTCCGGTTGGGAGATGATACCGACCCTGAATCCCTGTGCCTCAAGCAGTCGTCCAATCAGCGCCATGCCAAAGCTCGGGTGGTCGATATAGGCATCGCCGGTCACTAAAATCACATCGCAGGCATCCCAGCCGAGTTCGTCCATTTCAGCCTTGCTCATCGGTAAAACCGGGGCGGTGCCAAAGCGTTGCGCCCAGTATTTCCGGTAGCTAAAAAGGTTAGGTTCAGTTTGTAAGGCGGTAGACATTATTTTTGTATCGAGTTGTTGATGACGCTGGAGTTGTGCTTGGCTATCTCTTTTAAATAAGAGATAAATTCAATCTGGTAAAGCTGCTCAAGGATAATGGCCCGGGTTCTTAAATCTTTCATGGAGTAGAGCGGAGCCCCTTCATTAAAGGCCAGACCGATGATGTTGCCGCGGTCCGGAACGGGGAGAAACAGGATGCGCCAGTCGAAAGTCTGTCCCAGCCACAGGGCGACCTGCCGGAACTCTGGGTTGCTAACGCCGCCCCAAAGATTGATGACCAGCATGCCGTCTTTTTTTAACAGCATTTTACAGGCGTCAAAAAAGGCATGGTTACTGATTGATGACGCCATGCCTTCATGGTCGAAGGCATCAACAAACATCAGGCTGTATTGCTCGGCTTGGCTGTCGGTTCGTTGGCGGACATATTTTGCGCCGTCATCGATGATCACTTTCAGGCGCGGGTCGAGGGGCAGACCGAAATGGCTGCGTGCGATCTTGACTACGCTTTCCCTGTATTCCACGATTCTCAAGCGGCAGTCCGGGAAATGGTGCAGCAAATGCTTGGTCAGGGAGCCGCCGCCCAAGCCGATAATCAAAGCCTCGTCGTCAAGCGTGGGCTTGAACAACATCCAGCTGGTCATGGCGCGGACATAATTCAGGTACAGTTTATCCGGTTCGGCCAGCAGCATGCTGCTTTGCCGGGGAAACGAGCCAAAGTGCAGCGATCTGACGCCGTCACGCTCGACCACTTCTAAAATGCCGTCATCATCGTGACTTTCATAGATGACACGGCCTTCATATCTATACATAAACGCAGTCAGTTTTTAAAGATTGGCTAAACATTATACAGCAGATACAAGGCGTGTGTTGATCGGCGCTTGCCGGCGGTTCAGCGAACGCAGCGGGAGATTAGTGGAACTGCCGGGGGCGCGAAGTTTACCGAGGTAAATTTCGCGCCCATACTGGAGTACAAGGCTTGCCTTGTACGTGTAAATTGTTCAAAGCTTCCACTACCCGGCAACTGCTCCTGGTTGCCTACATGGATGCAGGAGATAGAGCAACGCAGGGGCAATTGCCGAGGAGCGAATATCTGTCCATGTAGGCGAAGCTAGCTTTGAACTCCAACAGCAATGACGGCAATGGGCCGGAATTAGGAGGTAAGATATTGAACCCCTGCGTAGGATTTAGAATAATCCGGTGATTTTGCCGTTATCGTCAATATCGATTCTTTCCGCAGCAGGCACTTTAGGCAGGCCGGGCATGGTCATCATGTCGCCGGCAATCGCGACAATAAAGCCTGCACCGTTGGCCAGCCGGACATCGCTGATTTCAACGACATGGCCGGAAGGTGCGCCCTTGGCGTTCGGATTGGTTGAGAACGACATTTGGGTTTTTGCCATACAAATCGGGAACTTGCCGTAATCTGTGTTCCATGCGGCCAGCTGCGCTTTGACTTTGGCATTGGCAGTGACGCTGCCGGCGCCGTACAGCTTGGTGGCAATGGCTTCGATTTTTTCCCAGAGACTGAGGTTTTCGTCGTAAACGTAGTTAAACTCGGGTTCGCGGTTGTCAACGATGTCACTGACCGCATGGGCCAGTTCTTCCGCACCGGCGCCGCCTTCCGCCCAATGCTTGGAAACCACGCATTTTGCGCCCAAGGATTCGCACTTTTTCTTCAGCAGGGCGATTTCCGCATCGGTATCGAACGTGAAATGGTTGATGCACACCACGCAAGGCAAGCCGTAATGGTGGGTAATGTTGTGCAAGTGACGCTCAAGGTTTTCAAAACCTTGTTCCAGCGCCGCCAGATTCTCCTGGTTTAATTCTTCCTTAACCACGCCGCCGTGGAATTTAAGTGCTCTGACTGTCGCGACCAGCACTACGGCAGACGGTTTGAGTCCGGCCATGCGGCATTTAATGTCGATAAATTTCTCAGCGCCCAAGTCAGCCCCGAAACCCGCTTCGGTCACCACATAATCGGCCAGTTTCAGCGCGGTTTTGGTGGCGGATACGGTGTTGCAACCGTGGGCGATATTGGCGAACGGCCCGCCGTGAATAATCGCGATATTGTTTTCCAGCGTTTGCACCAGATTGGGTTTGATCGCATCTTTTAACAAGGCCGCCATCGAGCCTTGTGCGTTCAGGTCGCGGGCATAAACCGGCGTGACCCGGTCGGATTTATAGCCGATCACGATGCGGCCCAGACGTTCTTTAAGGTCCGCGCGACTGGTTGCCAGACATAAAATCGCCATGACTTCGGAAGCCACCACGATATCGTAACCGTCTTCACGCAAGTAGCCGTTGGCAGGGCCGCCCATGCCGACCACGATGTTGCGCAACGCCCGGTCGTTCATATCGACAACACGTTTCCATTGGATGCGTCGCGGATCGATGTCCAGCGCGTTGCCGTGGTTGATATGGTTGTCAATCAATGCTGATAGAAGATTATGCGCGACGCCAATCGCATGAAAATCGCCGGTAAAATGCAGATTGATGTCTTCCATCGGCACCACTTGCGAGTAGCCGCCGCCGGCCGCGCCGCCTTTAACGCCAAAGCAAGGGCCTAGTGACGGTTCGCGCAGGCACATCATGGTAAGTTTGCCGATGCGGTTCATCGCATCGCCAAGGCCCACGGTGGTCGTAGTCTTGCCTTCTCCGGCCGGGGTAGGGCTGATCGCGGTCACCAGAATCAGCTTGCCGTCTTGTTTATCGGACAGACTGTTGACGTATTCCAGCGACATCTTAGCTTTGTAATGGCCGTAAGGATCGAGGTGCTCGGCGTCGATGCCGTATTGTTCTTTAACCAAGCCGATGATCGGTTTCATGTTGGCTTTTTGGGCGATTTCTATGTCTGACATTGTTTATTTTTCAAAAAAAGGAGTTGGTTAAAATTTGGTTACTGACCATCTTTGAGTATTTGCAGGATGGTGCTTATTACTTTTTCATGTGACGAGTTGGTAAGTGTGGCTACGTTTTTATTGATCAGTGCTACATTGGCAGTGAATAGTTTTCCGGGGCGAACAAAGCTGACCACATTCAGGCCGCCGTTTTTATAATCGGACTCATCAATGCGTATAGCCTTGTTGTCGTTATACGATTTACTGGTGATTTGACACAAAATCCAATCGCTCCGTTGTGCATAGGCCAGGACTAAAGCGGGTCTTAACTTCGCGTGGCTTAAATCCGAAAATGGGAATGAGACAAAAACAATGTCGGCTACTGATAACTCGACCATGCTTCATCCTCTTCAGGCCGATTCCAGTCAGTGGCTAATGCTTGCTCGCTTAGCAAGGCAGATTCATATTTGGACTGCAATGCTTGGCGAGCAACTTTGGCCTGCATAAATTCAATAAAATCGAACACTTCTTGCTGCATAGGTTCAGGAAGTGCGCTAATTTTTGCGGTTATTTCTTGAATAGAATGTGTCATCATTTACCTCTGTTCAAATTTATGGATGTGAAAGACTGGATGGGCTGTGCACCAGTTAGCTTGTAGGTTGGGCTGAGGTACGAAGCCCAACGTTTTTATTGTCTATTTCTGTTGGGCTTCATTGCATTCAGCCCAACCTACAGCACTATATCTGACATTGTTTGTTTTTAAAAAAGATTGGTTGATTTTGGTGTTTAGCCGAAATGTCGGGCAACGAAAAGCAGTCGCCCGACCTACCTGTTAACTATAAACCGGAAACCGCGCACAAAGATTGCTGACTTTTTCGCGTACCGCTGCAATTACGTTTTCATCTTCCATATTCTCCATCACATCGCACATCATGTGGGCGATTTCGGTCACTTCCGCTTCCTTAAAACCGCGAGTGGTCGGGGCAGGCGTGCCGACGCGAATGCCGCTGGTCACGAAGGGCGATTGCGGGTCGTTAGGCACGGCGTTTTTGTTGACGGTGATGTGCGCTTTGCCTAAGGCTGCGTCGGCCGCTTTGCCGGTGATGCCTTTGGCGATCAAGGAAACCAGCATCAAATGATCGTCGGTGCCGCCGGAAACCACGTCGAAGCCGCGTTTCATAAAAACTGCGGCCATGGCTTGGGCGTTTTTAATAACCTGTTGCTGATAAATGCGGAACTCGGGTTGCATGGCTTCTTTAAAGGCAACGGCTTTGGCCGCAATCACATGCATCAACGGGCCGCCTTGGATGCCGGGGAAGATGTTGGAGTCGAATTTTTTCTCCAGTTCCGGATTGCTTTTGCACAAAATCAAGCCGCCGCGTGGGCCGCGCAGGGATTTATGCGTGGTGCTGGTGACTACGTCGGCAATCGGCACCGGGTTCGGGTATAAACCTGCGGCAACCAAACCGGCGACGTGCGCCATATCGACAAACAGGTAAGCGCCGACTTTATCGGCAATGTCGCGGAAGCGTTGCCAATCCCAGATGCGCGAGTAGGCGGAAAAACCGGCCACGAGCACTTTGGGTTTATGTTCCAGCGCCAAAGCTTCAACTTGCGCGTAGTCGATCTCGCCGGTTTCAGGGTGCAAGCCGTATTGCACTGCATGGTAGATTTTGCCTGAGAAGTTCGGTTTGGCGCCGTGGGTTAAATGGCCGCCATCGGCAAGGCTCAAGCCGAGAATAGTATCGCCCGGTTGAATCAGGGCCATAAATACCGCCATGTTAGCTTGCGAGCCTGAATGCGGTTGCACGTTGGCGTAATCGGCGCCGAATAATTCTTTGGCGCGGTCGATGGCCAACTGCTCGACTTTATCGACGAATTCGCAACCACCGTAGTAGCGTTTGCCTGGATAACCTTCGGCATATTTATTGGTTAATACGGTGCCTTGCGCTTCCATGACCCGAGGGCTGCAATAGTTTTCCGAGGCGATCAGTTCGATATGATCTTCCTGGCGCTGACGTTCTTCTTCAAGGGCTTGGAACAAATCGTCGTCGAAGCCTTTGATGGTCATTGAGTTTTTAAACATGGTTTTCTCCTGGATTAATATTTTTTGTATAAGGTTCAGGCTGGATCAGCAGGATTTGCAGATCGGCGACATTGGTGCCTGTCGCGCCGGTATTCACGAGGTCTTCAGACGCTTTTAAAGCGGTGTATGAGTCGTTATTCTCAAGTCGCTCAATGGGGTTTACTCCGGCTTGAGTCATACGTTTGATCGAGTTGTTATCAACAATGCCACCTGCCGCATCGGTTGGGCCGTCGCGGCCGTCGGTGCCGCCGCTAAGGAATGCCCAGTTGCCGGTTAAGCCGTGTTGTTCTGCGGCAAGTGCAAAAGCCAAGGCCATTTCCTGGTTGCGTCCGCCGCGCCCGTTGCCTTTTAAGGTGACGGTGGTTTCGCCGCCTGCCAGCAGGGCGATGGACTTGTTTTGTGGGGCGACTTCGCCTAAAGCGCCTACTTTTGGCAGCCGCCTTTCAATGCACTGAGCGACTAAAGTCGCCCCCACAGTTCCGGCTTCGCCGGACAAATGCTCGCTGTACAGTTCGGCCTCGTAATTCAGCTTTCGGGCGGCTACCAGCATTGCGTTGACGCTGATGGTATTGCTGCCGATCAGGGTGTGCCGGGTATTTTTAAAAATATCATCGCCGGGTTTAGGGGTTTCGGCAATGCGTCCCAATTTGCCTTGTTCCAGATGCTGACGGACACTGGCCGGTACTTGATCCCAAATACCTTTGGCTTCAAGAATTTCAATGGCGTCAGCATAAGTGGTGTCGTCAGCTACAGTGGGGCCGCTGGCAATGGAGCTTAGATCGTCGCCCAACACATCGGATAAAATAAGCGCATGCAAATCGGCGGGCGCAGCCACCCGGGCCAGGCCGCCGCCTTTTAGCCGCGACAGATGTTTGCGGACGCAGTTAATTTGGTTGATGGTCGCGCCACAGGCCAGCAGCAGATCGGTAGCGGCAATCTTTTCCTGCAAGGTAATTTGGCTGGCAGGGTAGGGGATCAGCGCTGAGCCGCCGCCACTGACCAGTACCAGTACCAGCTCGTTTTGTTGAGCATCCCGCACCCGGTCGGCAATCATTTGAGCGGCTTTAAGCCCGGCTTCGTCGGGCAGCGGATGCGATGCGCCGACCACGTCCACATTGTCGACGCTGGTTACGTTTTCATAATTGGTGACGGCTATGCCTCTGCCTGCCAGTCTGCCGGCAGGAATGATTTCCTGCGCCGCCTGTGCCATTGCGCAAGCAGCCTTGCCAAATGCGATAAGATGGACTTTTGAGTGGTTGCCAAGGAGTCCGGGAGTTAGGTGGCGCTTAACAGCCTGGTAAGGATCGGCTGCCTCTATGCCAGACTTAAAAATGCTGAGGGCATCTTGTCTAAGCGAAGCCAAAGCGGCTTGATCTGCTAAAAGGCTCATGTCAGGTTCAATGGCGGCAGCGACGCGATTTAAGCCATTTCCTTTGCCAGCGCAAAGATATTTTCGGCATCGAATACCTGTTTGTTGTCTTCAAATAACTTTGCGATACAGGCGCGGTGAAGGGTCAGTTTCAGCGTGCCAAAACCGATAGCGCCCCAGATGATTTTACCGTGGCGCAGGTTGCCTTTGTCCATGACATCGATTCCGCCGATGCCGATCGGAGGGGTCGCATTGGCGTCTGCCATCATTTCAATATGAGTGTTGTGCTGCCACTGGTCGGCCGACAGCAGTTCCACCCCTGCCGCGCCGGTTGCCAAGACGATGTTCGCATGCTCAATGGCCTTGGCTCGGGCATCGTTATCAAACGCTTCAACAGGAGTTAGATTTACGCCAAAGCGGGCTTTCATATTCTCGCAGGCTTGAACGGCACGCTCTATTTTGCGGGCTGTTAAGGAAACCTCGGCTCCTTCCTTAGCCAGCATTGCCGCTGCACGTTGACCGACCGGGCCGGTGCCGGCCAGCACCACGGCTTTTTTTCCGGCCAGCGTGCCGCTGGACGCAAGTTTTGCAACAGCGGCGGCGGCTGTAGTGTTACTGCCGTTACTGTCGAGCATGACTGATACTTGAAAGCCGGGAAAAAAGTGTTTTTGCACCGCAATAAATAAGGCTTGACCGGCGATCATGTCGCTGCCGCCAACAAAAATGGCCGTATTTTTCTTGTCCTTGGGCGCGCGGGTAAATATCGTGCCTTCCACCAGAGCCGTGATGTTTTCGGGTGTCAATCCACCGTGTCCAATGACATGATCTGCACCGCCATCATAGGCTACAACAGTATCGAAAACTGAAGGGTGAGTGTCTGTATCGAATTGGAATAACAGTTTTTTCATTAACTTACTCGTGATGGGTTGGGCTGGTAGTTGTAAATACGGTTATTAAACCGGTTTATTATACTCAATAAACAGAACACTGCCTTATTTAGCCCGCTTCGTGTTACATGGCGTACAAACTTGACCCTGTTTTTTTGATATGCTTGCTTGTACCGGCTTATCTTCGTTATTATCTGTGGAAATGAAGTTATGCTGTGGTTGTTAGGCGTCGGGAATGGGATTAATTGCAATATTTTCCGATTATCTTGGTAGCTTTATCGAGTAAGCTCAGGAAAAAAATAAAAAATCAAAGGAAAAACAGATGAAAACACCCGTTCACATTGCTGTGTCAGGCGCCGCAGGCCAAATCAGTTATTCTTTGCTGTTTCGGTTGGCTGCCGGCGCGTTTTTGGGAAACGAGCAGCCGATCATATTGCATTTGCTTGAAATCCCTTCGGCCATGAACGCGTTAAAAGGCGTGGTTATGGAATTAAAAGACTGTGCTTTTCCTTTACTGCATCGCATTGAAGTCACAGACGATCCCCGTGTGGCGTTCAAGAATGCGGACTATGTCTTTTTAGTCGGTGCGCGGCCAAGAGGTCCGGGCATGGAGCGCAAGGATTTGCTGGAAGTGAACGCAGAGATTTTTGCGATTCAAGGTAAAGCGTTGAACGACGTCGCCAGCAGAAAGGTCAAAGTTTTGGTGACGGGCAATCCGGCCAATACCAATGCCCTGATTGCGTTAAGCAATGCGCCGGATTTAGGGGCGGAGAACTTTTCGGCAATGACCAGGCTGGATCATAATCGGTCACTAAGCCAGTTAGCTGAAAAATGCGGCGTGGTGCCGGCCGATGTGAAAAATATGACAGTCTGGGGCAATCATTCAACAACGCAGTATCCCGACATCCATCACGCCAAGGTCAAAGGACAGGATGCGTTGTCCTTGGTTGACAACGACTGGTACGTTAATGAGTTTATTCCCATCGTTCAGCAACGGGGCGCGGAAATCATCAAAGCCAGGGGCCAGTCCAGCGCCGCGTCGGCTGCCAATGCGGCAATAGGCCAGATGAAAAACTGGGCTTTGGGCACCAAACCGGGCGACTGGGTCAGCATGGCCGTGTTATCGGACGGTTATTACGGCATTGAGTCCGGATTGGTTTATTCTTTCCCGGTCATGGTCGTCGACGGCGAGGTTAATGTTGTCAGAGGCTTGGAAATTAACGATTTCAGCTGGCAAAGAATGCGCGCTACCGAGGCCGAGTTAAAAGAAGAAAGGGAGGCCGTTAAGCATTTGTTGAGATAAAAGGCTTTACCCCCAGCTCCTTTTGTAAATATCTATGCGAGGGGCGGCTACCGAAATCGCTCTTACAGTATTATTTGTGGTTTTGTCACCGCACTTCAGTTTGGAGCAATTACTTAATGCTTCCCATCATTCGATTCGATCACGTATCGGTCTCTGTCTACGAAAAAACCATTCTATCGGACATTAGTTTCTCGCTATTTCCCGGGCAGAAGGCTGTGTTATGCGGCAAATCCGGCTCCGGTAAAAGCAGTGTGCTAAGAGCATTATTGGGACTCCATCCTATAACTTCAGGCACGGTTTACTTTCAGGAACAACCGCTATCCTCCTCATCCGTTCAGGCCATCCGAAGCCACACCGCTTACATCGGGCAAGAGCCGATGCTGGGCGCAGAAACCGTACGGGAAGCACTGCTTCTGCCGTTTCAATTCAAAACGCATCGCGGGCATCGCCCTACCGAAGCCCAACTTATTGAAGTGCTGCTCCGACTGCAACTGCCCTCTGATATTTTAAGCCGGGAAAGCAACCGTGTTTCGGGGGGCGAAAAACAGCGGATTGCGCTGGCTCGGGGTCTATTATTGGGAAAAAAGCTGTATCTGCTGGACGAAGTGACCAGTGCTCTGGATGCGCAAAGCAAGCAAGTTGTGTTCGATGTTTTCTCCGATCCGAACCTGACCGTGCTTTCGGTGGCTCACGACCCCGAGTGGCTGGAACTTTGCGATATTATTTTCGAACTTGAAGCGGGTCGATTGACTCAGGTAAAGCGCAATGGAAACACTTGATATTGAATTGCCGCGGATGGCGCTGCTGTACGGTCTCTGCTTGGTGCCGTGGTTGTTGCTGTGGCTGGTCGGTTTGCGCTTGAGCAAAGATATCGGCATCAGTATTCTGCGCATGAGTATCCAGTTAGCCTTGGTCGGCATTTATCTGAAAATGCTGTTCGATCTTAACCAGCCGTGGCTCAACGGCTTGTGGATACTGGTCATGCTGCTGGTCGCCGATTTGAGCATTTTGCGGCGCGCAGGACTTAAAGCGCGCTATTTCGTATTAGCTACTTTTATCGCCATTGCCTCCAGCATACTGTTTTCCACCGCTTATCTGGTGATCCTGGTCATCCAGCCTGCCCATTATTACGATGCCCGCTATATTGTGCCCTTGGCGGGCATGATCCTCGGCAACTGCCTGCAAGGCAACGTCATCGCCTTGGAACGCTTTTATTCGGCATTACGCAAGAACGAAAACGAATACGCAACTTTCCTGATGCTGGGCGCATCACGCTGGGAAGCCGTGCGGCCGTATTTCCGGGATGCCGTCAAAGCTGCGATTAACCCGACCATCGCCGGTATGGCTACCATGGGACTGGTCTCTTTGCCCGGCATGATGACGGGTCAAATCCTCGGCGGCAGCGAACCGTGGCTGGCGGTGAAATATCAAATCGCCATCATGATCTGTATTTTTACCAGCACGACCCTCGCCTGCATCATTAACTTGAGGCTGAGCCTGAATACCGCGTTTAACGCATTTGATGTGTTGAGGGATGAAGTAATTAAAAAGCCTTGATTGAGCCCGGTGGCGTCTGGGGATTTTGTTAATCATTGCTGCGGCTTAACATGATTTTTATTTAGAGAAACGGCATCGGATTTAATGGCGATGCGGTAAAGGTTTCGATATAGACAGTGGACAGGTGTGATTGGTGGTCCCTTGTTCAACCTGCAAGGCGCTGTGATGAATGGAATACCGTTCTTTCAGCGTACATGCGATGTTATCCATAAAGACATCGCCAGGGTAGCCGTCAGGCATAACCAGATGCGCTGTCAATGCGGTTTCGGTGGTGCTTAGGCCCCAAATATGCAAATCATGAATATCCGTTACGCCGTCCAATTGCCGCAGGTACAAGTCGATTTCAGGCGCATTGACCTGCTCAGGCACGGCGCTCAATACCAAGCGCAACGAATCGCGTAACAAGCCCAGTGTCCCGATCACGATCACAACGACAATCACCAGGCTGATGCTCGGGTCGAGCCAGTACCAGCCGGACTGAAACATAGCCAGGCCGGTGATCACCACTGCAAGCGATACGACGGTATCCGCCAGCATATGCAGGTAAGCGCCTCTAACGTTCAGATCGTCTTTGCTGCCTTTCCTCAACAGCCACGCGGACAGGCCATTGATGACGATACCAACCGCCGCGACAATTGATACGGTTAAACCGGCAACCGTCGGCGGTTGGGAAAAGCGGTGACCGGCTTCCCATGCAATTGCTCCGCATGCCACCAACAGCAATGCTGCGTTAGCAAGTGCCGCCAGAATGGATGTGCTGCGCAGTCCGTAGGTGTAGCGCTGATTGGGCTGTGTGCGCGCTAACATAAGCGCGCCCCATGCCAGCAGCAGGCCGAGCACGTCGGATGCATTGTGGCCTGCATCGGCCATTAATGCGGTTGAGTTGGCGATGAAACCATAGGCGAACTCAAGCACCACAAATACCAGATTCAGCAATATGGTGAAGATTAAAGTGCGCCCTTGGTTATGTGGGTGGCCGTGATGATGTCCTGCACAATGATCGTGTGGGTGATGATGCGCCATTATTGATAAACCCTCGTTCGACAAAATAACTAATGATGTTGGAACAACATAGCCTGTTCATATTTGTCCCAAGCTCATGCCGTATAACTTTATATTTAAATATCCATCAGGTCGATTATACGAGTTTCTTGCGCCGTTAGCCGTTCGGCTTTTAATTGGGGATATGGAGTTTTTCCCGGGCAGTCATATGGCAAAAAAACCACCAGTGTAATTGCCCGAGACAGTAGCGAGGAAAACGGCATTGCATCAATCACTGCAATAGCCAATAGTTTAAGCCTGTCCGATCCGGCCGACGCCCCGATTTTGTCAGGGCATCGGCCGGATTTTTAACTTGCGGTTCAAGTCATTGAACCGGGATCCGGATTAATCCGATCAGTCAGGCTTTCGGCACTTCAAAAATGCCGCCATAGTAATAGGTCTTGCCCCATAACGGGTGGACAATCTGAAAGTCCAGCTGAAAGGTGTGTTCCGATAACGCTTGTTCAGTGATGAGGGCGTGGCCTAACAGCAGGCTGTCAGGAATCGGCAGGGTTAGCGGTCCCAGTTGCAATAAATGCCCGCGACTTTGGTAAACCAGCTTGCCTTGTTCAACGCTGAGCTTTAAGCGGATGCCAAAGCCCATGCCGACCGATTCAATCAGTTCATGGTCTTGTTGCCAGGCCATGCGTGAGGCAAATATGCATTGCTTGCCGTTGTCGGCATCCTGGATGTGCCGTTGCCAGTACAGTACGGACGGGTCGGTTTGCCGCCATTTTTTTACCTGCACCGGCAGATGTTCGCCTTTTAAATCGACCAATGCGCCGAATAAGCGCAGTAGCTTTATGACCGGTGTCAGCCAGTACGGGTAATCGATGTTCATATTGCCGGTTACGGTGATGGCCTGCTGCGGCAGAGTGATTTCATAATGACGCTGGATCACCGGGGGCAGGGCTGCCCAATCGTCGCCGAGTACGCGTTGCATTAAAGAAGTATTCATCATCAGCTCCACAAGGTTGGTTTCAGGACCATCAACACGACAATCAGAACCATGGCTATAAATGCCGGTACTCCAAGCCAAAACCAGATCCGTGCGTAATTGAAATACTGCGGGTTTAATGCCGTTTGCTGCTGGGCTGCTTGTTTGGATAACTCACGCATGCGAATTTGCAAGACCACGACCGGCAGCCAGCAGGCGCCGGCTATTAAATATAGGATAATGGAGGTCAACAGCCACGGCGTGGTGACAGGGAACGGCAATTGCTGTAGCAGGAAATAGCCGGTTATCGGTTGAATCAAAACCGTCGGTGTCGTGAATAACCAATCGGCCAGGACCACGTGTTTATTGGTAGTGTAAATGGCGCGGACATCGCCGTGCAAGTCCGCCATGTACTTGTAAAAGGCACTGCCGAGGCCGGTGCCGAATAGTAAAATCATGCTGAAAATGTGCAGGCTTTTTATGGTTAAGTAAGTCATGGTCTTTCCTCTTCAATAATTAATGACACCAGGATTGCCATCAGTAATGGCAGATTTTTAAGTAAAGGGCCGAAAGGATGCAGCCAGAATTCCGGCAGACAAAAGCTGATTACCAGCATGTAGGCCAGCATGATGCCGATTTGCAGCGCCGCCACCAGCCGCAGTCGCCAGCGCGACAGCACCAGAATGCCCAAGACAAAATCGGCCATCGATGCGCCGTACAATGTCCAGGGCGCCAAGCCGCCGGTGATGCCGACTCGCTCCAGCATTTGGTAACTGTCGTGAGCCGGATACAGGAATGCCGACACGATGCCCGTCCATAGCCACACCAAGGCGATGCTGATATTCAGCAATGGGCGCAGAAAATACAGGCGTGCATGCCAACGCTCGGCTTGCGAGGCTGGCGCTGCCAGCAACGTTTGCTCCAGACAGGCAGGGCTATAGCCTAGAAAACGGGAGAAACCCTCGGCGCTGGAAATATTGCCGCGTTGCAGCATGGTGATGCTTTGCTTGTTGAGTACGGGCTCATCCATGACCACGGCTAAAGAACTAAGCGCGGCGAGCCAATGGCTGGAGATATGGACGGGATTTAAGCGCCGCCCCAGCCGATTAGCCAGTAAGTTCAGCAGCGTTATAAAACGGATAGGCTGGGGGCCGACTGCATTAATAATCTGCCGGGCGTGAGTCTGCGGTTGTAGCGCCACTAACACGGCTTGTTGCAAATCGTTTATAGCAACCGGTTGTACGGCTTGCTGGCCGTCATCCATGACCGGCGTTAGCGGTAAAGCGGCCAGAGCGGTCAATAAGCCCATGCTTTTAGCGCCCGGCCCGAATACCAGCGAGGGCTTGAAGATAAACCAGTCCAGGTCTAACGATTGCAATAGTGCATCGGCTTTAGCCTTGCTGGTGAAATACTCGGTCTCCGCATTAAGCTCAGCGCCTAACGCGGAAATTTGCACGACTTTTTTTATCTGCATTTGTTCGCAGGCTTTGAACAAGGCACTGGGTGCCAGATGATGCAGTTCGTCAAAGCTCGCTTGGCGGATTTCTTTAATGATGCCTACCGCATTAATAACAGCATCGATTTGATGCAGGTGCGGTAGCCAATCGTTGCTGTCTGTGGCGTTTTCAAAATCGAGCGTAAGGACTTTCAGCTCGGGAAATTGGCGTAGCAATGGCTCGGGGTGTCGACAGCAGACAGTGACTTGATGATTCTCGGTTAATAAGGCGCGTAGCAAATGTTGACCAATAAAACCGGTCGCGCCGGTAAGTAGTATATTCATATTGTTTGTACCGTTATTTCTGAAATTAAAGAAATTGATGCACGCAAGGCGGCCTTAAAAACAGCCTCTTGCTATTTGTTGGTAAACGGCAATAACTTAACCACGGCATCGCCGAGTTTGACCAATTGCATTAGCGTCTTATTGGGCAGTTTTCTAAGTTGATCGTACCAACGGGTCATGATCTCCAAAAAGTCCAGCATATCGGCGATGCGTTTTTTAACCTCGGGGTCGGTTTCAGTATCGGCATCCGCCTCGATACACAGGTCGCGAAGTAACGTCAGGGTGGGGTCAACTTCCCGTTTTCTGCGGCCTTCAATCACTAAATTGAACATCTCTTGCACATCTTTAATGGCTTCAAAATAGTCGCGTCTATCGCCTACCACCACATGCGTGATTTTGATCAGGCCAAAGCTCTGCAATTCTTTCAAGCTTGAGGAAACATTGGATCGGGCCAACACCAGAGTGTCGGCAATTTCTTCTGCGTTAAGCGGTTTGGGAGACAGGTAAAGCAAAGCGTGAACTTGGGCAACGGAGCGGTTCACGCCCCAACGGGTGCCCATTTCGCCCCAATGCAAAATAAAGCGTTCCATAGCGGGGGTAAGCTGCATGTTAATTCTCCTATTTCTGTTAAGACAGAAATTAAAGAATTAAGTGGAGGTTGTCAAGTTTTTTACGTGGAGAAAGAGGAAGGGTGCGAAACTGTGAAAGTATTATCCAAATTAGGCTAAAAACATTTTTCACCACGAAGACACGAAGGACACGAAGTTTTCAATGCATTGAATTAAAACGATTGTTTTTCTTTGTGTCCTTCGTGGTGAATTCTTTAATTTTTTCTAAAAACGAATATTTTCACAGTCTCGTACACTCTGCGTACCCTAAACAACCCGGTCAGGAAGAGGGGTTCCGGCGAAGCATGCGGCCAAGTTGGCTAATACTTTCTCGCCCATCGCTGTGCGCGTCCCCAAGGTGGCGCTGCCCAGATGCGGCAGTAGCGACACATTATCCAAGGTCAGGAAGCCTTCGGGTACGTTGGGTTCTCCTTCATACACATCAAGACCGGCGCCGGCGATTCTGTTGTTTTTAAGCGCGTCAATCAGCGCGACACTATCGACGACATCGCCTCGGGCGGTATTGATTAAATGGGCTGACGGCTTCATCAGCTTAAGCATGTCGGCATTGATCAAATGCCGGGTTGCCTCGCCGCCGGGGCAGTGCAATGAAACATAATCGGCTACTTGCATCAGTTCTTCGATAGATTCGCAACGGGTGGCGTTCAGATCGTCGGTGACATATTCGTCGGCCGGGCTGGGTTTGAAATAGACGATTTTCATGCCGAAGCCGTGATGGGCTTTTCTCGCCATAGCTTGTGCGATACGGCCGAAACCGACCAAGCCCAAGGTTGCACCGGTGACATCGCTACTCAGCATATGGGTCGGGCACCAGCCTTGCCATTGTTTGCTGCGCACCAGACGGTCGCCTTCTGCGCCGCGGCGGGCGGACATTAACAACAAGGTCATCGCAATATCGGCGGTGCTGTGCGTTAAAACGCCGGGGGTATTAGTAATAATCAAGCCTTGCGCCTTGGCGGCATTGATGTCGATATGATTGTAGCCGACGCCGAAATTGCCGAGTATTTTGCAGCGTTTGTTTTCGACGTTGATCACGTCGGCGGGAAATGAATCGCAAACGGTGGGACAGACGGCATCGTAATTTTGCAGCGCGGATTTGAATTCATTCGCCGTTAAAGGCCGGTCATCTTCGTTTAAGGTGACGTCGTAAAGGGTTTTGAGTTTCGCTTCGACTGAGGCAGGCCACTTGCGGGTAACAAAGACTTTGGGTTTGCTCATGGGTTATCCTCATAAGGGCGTGTGGTGGATTAAGATATATCACCACGAAGGCACGAAGAGCACGAAGAAAAAACAGAAAAAAATTTCTGGTCTGCGTACCGATTGAATACACAGGTTTTCTGTTTAAAGCATAACACCATGATAAAAACACGAAATAAAAACTTCGTGTCCTTCGTGCCTTCGTGGTGAATTTTTTACTTAAATTGGTGTGTACGGGGTACGGGGCGCGTTGTACACGCCCCGTACGGTGTTACTGTGCTGTTGAGCGGTAGTATTCAATCGCCGCAGCAACGCCGGAGCCCGGCTTGATGTCAAAGCCGCTGTCGAGCATTGCCATTTCAACGCCTGCAATACAGCCTAACATCGAAACGTCGTTCATGTCGCCGACGTGTCCGATACGGAAAGCTTTACCGGCCAATTCGGATAAGCCAGCGCCTAAAGAAATGTCGTATCGGCTGAAAGCGGTGCTGATCACGTTTCTAGCATCTTTGTCTTCAGGAACCATAACCGCAGTTACAGTGTCGGACTCGAAACCGGGTTGGGCGCAGATCGTTAATCCCCAGGCGGCAACGGCTTTACGAACGCCTTCGGCCAAACGGTGATGACGCGCATAAACATTTTCCAGGCCTTCTTCCTGCAACATATCTAACGCTTTGCGCAAGCCGTACAGAATAGGCAGTGCCGGTGTGTAAGGTGTGTAGCCGTCTTTGTTGGCGTTCATCTGGTCTTTTAAGTCCAGGAAGCAACGGGGATAGGTAGATGTTTCAACGGCGTTTAAAGCTTTTTGGCTGAATGCCAAAAATGCGCCGCCGGCAGGCATCATGAAACCTTTTTGCGAGCCGCTAATGGCTCCGTCAACGCCCCATTCGTCCATACGGAAATCCAAGCTCGCAATAGAGCTGACGCCGTCTACGAATAAAAACGCCGGATGGCCTGCCGCGTTCATGGCTTTACGAACACCGCCAATGTCGCTGGTAACGCCGGTAGCGGTTTCGTTATGCGTCGCTAAAACAGCCTTGATTTCGTGGTTGGTGTCTTCTTTTAAGCGGGCTTCCAATCTATCCAGAGGAATACCTTTACCCCAGACTTCTTGATGAATTTCAACGTCGAAGCCCAGGCGTTTTGCCATCTCTGCCCATAAATGGCTGAATTGACCGAAGCGATAGATTAAAACTTTGTCGCCCGGGTTTAAGGTGTTGGTCAACGCAACTTCCCAGCCTGCTGTGCCAGTCGCCGGAAAAATAAAAGCTTGCCCGGTTTCTGTTTTAAAGATTTTTTTCAGATCTTGTAAAAGAGGCGTCAGTAATTTAGGGAACGCAGGAGAGCGATGGTCTTCCATGGTGACATGCATAGCGTTCAGGATTTCATTTGGCACATTGGTAGGGCCCGGAATATATAGGTGGTTACGACCAGCCATTGCATTGCCTCTTTGTAAGTAGTTGAGTAATTAACGCAGCTTGAACCTTGTAAAAGTCAAAGTCCAAAAACGAGCAATAATGACATAGCCGCCAAAAATCGGCAAGGGTGGATTAGGGCTTGAGCTGAGAAACGCGCGGTGCCTACAGAGATGTAGGTAAGGGGCGTGAGCACGACTGCAAGGATGCAGGAGGTAGAGCAACGCAGGAGCAATTGCCGAGGCGCAGCTTCCGCTCCTGCTCACGCTGAGTACCTACATCCCTGTAGGCAACGCAGGAGCAGTTGCCGAGGAGCGGAAGCTTTAAAAATTGACTTTGAGGCCTCTCGAAGTAAAATGTGCGGTTAATTTAAGTTCGGCTTAAGCCGCGTAGTTTGGGGTTGCCCGGCGCTGGTTACGCAGCCGAAAAATGTCGGGTTATGCTAATCTGACCGGATTTACAACAATGAAATTAGGAATGTACCAATGAGCCACACCTTATATGCAGCGTCCGTTCAACGAGTTCAACGCTGTGAATTAGCCGTTCCGGGTTCTAGCCCTGAAATGTTTGAAAAAGCAATGAGAAGTGGCGCTGATTTTATTTTTCTGGATCTTGAAGATGCCGTTGCTCCGGATGACAAATTGCAAGCCAGAAAGAATATTATTGAAGCGATTAATGACCTGGACTGGAAAGGGCACGGCGTAACCGTTTCAGTGCGCATCAATGGCCTGGATACGCAGTATATGGTACGCGACGTGGTGGATCTGGTCGAGCAGTGCGGCGCAAAGATTGACACAATTTTGATTCCTAAAGTCGGCGTGTATTCCGACGTTTATATGGTTGAAGCCATGCTTAACCAGTTGGAAATGCAGCAAGGCCTGAAAAACAAAATCGGCATTGAAGCCTTGATTGAAACCGCACTAGGCATGGCGAACGTGGAAGATATTGCCCGCAACGGCGCATCGGGCCGTCTTGAAGCCTTGCATTTCGGCGTGGCTGATTACGCGGCCAGCAACCGTGCCCGGACCACTAATATCGGTGGCTTAAATCCTGATTATCCCGGTGACCAATGGCATTTCGCGATCAGCCGGATGACGGTTGCCTGTCGCGCTTATGGCTTGCGTCCTATTGATGGTCCTTTTGGCGACATTAAAGATCCCGAAGGTTACAAATTGGCCGCAAGACGGGCGGCGGCTCTAGGCTGTGAAGGTAAATGGGCGATACATCCAACGCAAGTGGAATTAGCCAATGAAATATTCACGCCGCCTGCGGCTGAAGTTGAAAAAGCAAAACGCATTCTGGCTGCTTTAAAAGAAGCGGCAGCTCAAGGTAAAGGCGCAGCAGCATTAGACGGCCGTTTAATCGATGCGGCATCGGAAAAAATGGCGAATAACGTGGTTAGGGCTGCCGAAGCTATCGCAGCAAAGAATCAATAGTAGAAAAATGCCGGGTTAGACTACGCTAACCCGGCCTACATAATTCAATAGAAGGAGATGCTGTGGATATTCATGAATATCAGGCGAAAGAAATTTTAAGCGGTTACGGCGTTAAAATCGCCGAAGGCGGTATGGCCTACAGTCCGGAAGAAGCCGTGCAACGCTCTAGAGATATTGGCGGGCATATCTGGGCGGTGAAAGCGCAGATTCACTCCGGTGCGCGCGGTAAAGCGGGCGGTATTAAAATCTGCAAAACGCACGACGAAGTTGAGGCGGCGGCAGAAGCTTTATTAGGCAAAAGACTGGTCACCCACCAAACCGGCCCTGCCGGCAAAGTATGCGGCAGATTGTATGTCGAAGCCGGAACCGAAATCGCTAAGGAAATGTATTTCTGTTTTCTGGTTGATCGCAGCTCAGAGCGCATTGTCATGGTCGGCTCCGCACAAGGCGGCATGGAAATCGAGGAACTGGCTGAAAACAATCCCGAGGCCATTACCAAAATTTACATCGAACCTGCCGTGGGTTTGCAAGATTATCAGGCGCGTGAAATGGCCTTTGCCCTGGGACTGGACCCGGAATTGCTGAGCCACGCGGTTAAAACTATCCGGGGTTGTTATCGCGCTTTGCGTGAGCTTGATGCCAGCATGCTGGAAATCAATCCGTTGGTTGTTACGCACAGCAACGAACTGGTTGCGCTGGACGCCAAAATGGGCTTTGACGACAATGCTTTGTTCCGCCAGCAAAAAATATCCGAACTGCGTGACAAAACCCAGGAAGATCCTCGCGAAATGGCGGCTGCCGACCGTGGTTTAAGCTATGTCGGCCTGGATGGCGACATCGGCTGCATGATCAATGGCGCAGGTTTGGCGATGGCGACTATGGATATGATCAAACTGGCCGGCGGCGAACCTGCCAACTTCCTCGACGTAGGCGGCGGCGCATCGGCCGAACGTACTGAAAAAGCTTTCCGCTTGGTGTTGGCTGATCAGAACGTAAAAGCCATGCTGGTTAATATTTTTGCCGGTATCAACCGTTGTGACTGGATTGCCGAAGGCGTTGTCGAGGCGGTTAAGAAGATCGATATGAAAATTCCGTTAATAGTCAGATTGTCAGGCACTAACGTTGAAGAAGGCCGCCGAATTATCGCGGACAGCGGCTTGCCTATTATTACCGCGGAGACATTGGCCGAAGCGGCTGAAAAAGCGGTGCAGGCGCGCAATGAAGCGGTTGCAAAAGAAGCGGCACAGGGAGCATAAAAATGGCTATTTTAATTAATGAAACAACACGCATCATTGTTCAGGGCTTTACCGGAAAAATCGGCAGCTTTCATGCTCAGGACATGATTAATTACGGTTCTAAGGTAGTCGGTGGCATCACCCCCGGCAAAGGCGGCCAGACCCATTTGGGCTTGCCGGTTTTTAATACCGTCAAAGAAGCCGTACACCAGGTTGGGGCTGAAGCCAGCATTATCTTTGTTCCGCCTGCCTTTGCCGCCGACTCCATCATGGAAGCCGCCGATGCAGGCATTAAATATTGTGTAGCGATTACCGACGGTATTCCGACACAGGACATGATGACGGTTAAAAACTTTTTGCGCCGTTTTCCCGTCGAGCAGCGGATGATACTGACCGGCCCCAATTGCGCGGGCACTATCAGTCCGGGCCGAGCCATGCTGGGCATTATGCCGGGGCATATTTACAAGCAGGGCAATGTCGGTATTGTCGGGCGTTCAGGTACATTGGGTTATGAAGCCGCTGACCAGATGAAACGCTTGAATATAGGCATTTCAACCTCGGTCGGTATCGGTGGCGACCCGATCAACGGCAGTTCGCACCGTGATATTCTGGAAAAGTTTGAAGCTGATCCTGAAACCAAAGTGGTGGTTATGATTGGCGAGATCGGCGGTCCACAAGAAGTTGAAGCCGGGATTTTTGCTAAAGAAAATATGAGTAAACCGGTCATTGCCTATATCGCCGGTTTAACTGCGCCGGAAGGTCGGCGCATGGGTCATGCCGGCGCGATTATTTCATCAGCGGGTGAAGGCGCCGCAGAAAAGGTAGCTATATTGAAAGACTTGGGTGTCACTATCTGTCCGACACCGGCAGCTATGGGTGAAACGGTAGCGGCAGTGCTGGCCAAGATGTAAGCGAAAGATACGAAAAGACAAAGGACAAAGGACAAAGGGCGGAGGGCGCAAGGTTTTTTACCTTTTGTCTTTCGCCCTTTGTCTGCTTTTATTTTTTAATACTCGCAGGGCGAAAATGAAAATACTTATTCTTGGAGCCGGCGTTACCGGTTCATCGGTTGCCGGGGCGCTGGCAAGCGAGGAGAACGATATCGTAGTTGTCGATTTCAGGACGGAGTTGCTCGACGCGTTAAAAGAGCGTTTCGATATTGCCACGGTTGCCGGTAACGCGGCACACCCTAGGGTGCTCGAACAGGCGGGAGCCCGGACCGCCGATATGATTATCGCGGTTACCGACAGCGACGAGACCAATATGCTGGCGTGCGTGATCATTAATGCGCTTTACAGTCGGCCTAAAACGATTGCCCGGGTGCGTGCTGTGGATTATCTAAAAAATCCGCAACTGTTCGGCCCGGACGGGATTCCGGTTGATATCGTTATTAGCCCGGAACAAATCGTTATGGAGGCCATCCGTAATTTGATCGAGTTCCCGGGTGTTCAGCATATTTCCGACTTTGCTGATGGACAAGTGCGCCTTTTTTCAGTCAAAGTGGTGGCGGACGGTTCATTAACCGGCAAAAAAATCAAAACTCTGAAAGAACGACTGGTCGGCGGTAAGATTCGCGTGGTGGCTATTTTTCGGCAAGGTGTTCCGATCATAGTAAATGGCGAGGCCGTTATTGAAACGGGCGATGAAGTTTTTTTTGTGGCCCCTCGTGAAGAAGTGCGCTGGGTATTGAAAGAGTTGAACAAGCTGGAGGCGCCATTAAAGCGCATCATTATTGCCGGCGGCGGGCATGTCGGTAAGCGTTTGGCGCTGGCGCTGGAAAAAGACCACCAGGTGAAAATCATTGAAAAAGACCCCAGACGCGCCCACAAGATATCCGATGACCTTGATCATACCGTGGTGCTTCTGGGCGATTGCTCCGATGAAGCGATGCTGCTTGATGAGTCTATCGACAGTATCGATTTGTTTTGCGCGATTACTGAAAATGATGGCGTCAATATCGTTTCCGCTTCCTTGGCAAAAAGTTTGGGCGCACGCAAGGCTATCTGCCTGCTAAACCATGTTTCATACAGCAAACTATTGCCTGGAACAGGAATTGATGTTGCAGTGCTGCCCAATCAGGAGACGCTCGGCAGTATTTTGAAGCATGTGCGCCGCGGTGATGTGGCGCAAGTCACTTCGCTATGCGGCGGTACCGCCGAGGCTATCGAGGCTATTGCCCATCAAAGTAACGACTTGAATTCGGTTGTTGGACTTCGGGTGGATTCTATCAATTTCCCTGAAGGCATTGTGATGGGAGCGCTGATTCGTAACAAGCAGGTCATTTCGATTCATCATGAGACGGTATTTGAAGAAGGCGATCATGTCGTGATGTTCGCGATGGATAAAAAATTGGTCGTAAACATCGAGAAAAAGTTCCAGCCTCTTTAAAAGACGATTAAGTATCAATGTCTTTCCGTTGTACCTTGCTTAAGCCTCAGGCGCGCTCATGAATGTCATCTTTACTATCATCAATATTTTCGGTTTAGTCACCATCGGATTCAGCGGCTTAATGGCCACTTGTTTGTTAACCTCTTTCATAGCTGATGACGGCGCCACCAGTGCTTTTTACCAAGGCTCCCTGGTTACTGTATTGATGGGCGGGTTGATGTTTATTCCGACACTACGCATACCAAAAAAGGTGACACGACAAACAGGCTTTTTATTGGTAGCGATTACGTGGTCAATAATACCGGTATTTTGCACCTTGCCGCTGATGATGTATCTACCGGAGCTTAGCTTTACCGACGCTTATTTCGAGACTGTTTCCGGCCTTACTACGACCGGTGCAACCGTATTCAGCGGTATTGATCAGCTGCCCATGTCGATTAATTTGTGGCGGCATGAAATATGTTGGATAGCGGGGATGGGCATCATTATTTTTGCGGTAGCTATTTTGCCTGTTCTCGGCATCGGTGGTATGCAACTCTATATTGCGGAGTCGCCGGGAACGGTCAAGGAATCGGACTTGCCGCCGCGTATAGCGCAAACTGCGAAAGCTTTGTGGCTGGTTTATGCAGGTATCACCCTGGTCTGCATCATATCCTTGCGTCTAGCCGGTATGGGATGGTTTGATGCGATTTGCCATGCCTTTTCGGCAATGAGTTTAGGCGGGTTTTCCACTCATGACAGTAGTGTCGGATTTTTCAATTCGCTTTCTATCGAGATGGTGTTGACCGTTTTCCAACTGTTGGCAGCGATCAATTTCGCCACTCATTTTGTGGCTCTTCGGAAAGGCTCATTCAATCCTTATGTCGATGACAGAGAGGCAAGGGCTTTCCTTGTTTTGGTGTTGGGGAGTTGCCTGCTAGCGGCATCGGTGCTGTGGCATGCAGGTACCTATCCAGACTTTTTTTCCGCGTTACGCCATGCCACATTTAACCTGGTCACTATTGCTACCGATTGTGGTTTTGCTACTCAGGACTTTAACCAGTGGCCCATTTTCGTGCCGATGTGGATGTTGTTTTTATGTTGTGTTTCAGCGTCTTCAGGCTCCACCGGCGGCGGTATTCGGATGATTCGCACCATTATCCTGATGAAGCAGGCGCGCCTGGAGTTATTCAAGTTTATTCATCCTTTTGCGGTTAAATCGATGAAAATTGGCGATACAGTGGTAAGCAATAAAATTGTTGCTTCTGTGACCGGGTTTATTTTTCTGTATTTCATCAGCATCGTGATACTGGTATTCATGTTGTTGTTGAGTGGCATGGACTTTATCAGCGCGTTCTCGGCTATTATCGCCTGTTTTAACAATGCGGGTCCTGGTCTTAACCAGGTAGGGCCTGCGACAAATTACGCCAGTTTGAGCGATGTTCAGACCGGTATTTGTACCTTTGCGATGCTCTTGGGTCGGGTGCAGATATTTTCCATTGTTATTTTATTTGTGCCGGAATTCTGGAAAAAATAACTTGCTCCAAGTGAAGACAGCAGAACTTTCTAAAGATGCTTCCAGGCTTTTTGAGGGATGAGAGAGGATTGTAGGGGCTTTAAGAAGATTAAGGCTGAGTGTCAAGACTGACGGAATTGGCTGGTAAGTACGCCTTTGCGTCTTGCTGCAAAGAGAAGTAAAGGTAATAAAAACAAAAAACCCAGCTATAAGCTGGGTTTTTTGGTGCTGCCAAAAGTTCTATTTACAGTTGAATAGAGCTAGAGACTTTTTGCTTAGAATCATCTGGGCTGTCGATGCAGCCAGTTAAGCCAACAATCATTAAAGCCATCGCTATAAGAGATAAAATTTTATTCATACGAATATTCCTCCAAAGGGGTTTGAATTATTTTTATTAATTTGCGCCATTAAATTAAAGCACATGCATTTTATATCATGACTGAAATGATGATGCAATAATAAAAATCGAATAATTTTCCGCCCTGTTAAAGCTGATTGATATTATCAGGCAAATCAAAATATATCTGGTTATTGATCCATTTTGCTGTTCCGATAGTAGTCCATGGAGAAGCAAAGTTTTTGTGCAACTGATCATAAACCCAGTAAGAGGGGGCATTGATTTTTTTAAGTTTTATATTGAATACAGCATTTTTGAAATTTAAACCACAATCCATGCCCCAGAAGGCAGTAACTTTCATGATAAATTTATGCAAGCGCTTGTTATCAATGTTGGGCGTTATGGCGATATTGGCCCACATGGAATGAACACGTCCCCAGTTGGGGGCAAGAAGACGGCCTTCTTTATTAGCAAAAGGCAGCCAGCGCTCGGTGCCGTTTTGATCGGTATAGGTGATCGCTAAGATATGGTCATAGCCTGCAAAGTGGTCGTGTAGATAAAGTGCATGGGGAGTAATGCCCAGAAAAGTTTGCGAGACCATTAACATGGCATTGCTGGCTTGCGAGATGGGATTTTGAGGGTTATCAGCATTAAGCCTGTAAATAAGCCCATAGTGAATGGAGCTGTTTAATTGCAGAACGAGCAACACAATCAACATTTTTGAAAGCTTTCTGGAAAATGCATGCGGTTTTTGTGCGGCAATATCCTCAAAAAAGTAATGGTAGAGAGTAGTGTCCGGCAGGGCTTGAGGTGTCAGGCAAGCGGAAGAGCACGGGATACGGCTACGTGAATCGGCAATGGAGCGGTATTTTTTTAAGGCAAACCGATGAATTCCCGGAAGGCTCAAAATAACACCAATAGGAAATAAATAACGCATTTTTATAAAAATCTGGGCATAAGTGTCAATGCCCGAGTAAATGCGGTTGTTGCGATCCAGTGCGTATAAATCGGTTAACAGGGTCTCGCTGTTAATGGAGGCAAGCGCAGGATAATGCGGTGCATGTTCCTGAGCGCTTTTAAAATCTATGCAGTTGAATACATCGAAATGATTGAGTGTTAAAACAGTACGGTTACACAAAGGGCATAGCTGGTCATAAAATACAGTAAGAGTCGGTTGCTTTGCCGAGGCTAGCTGACCGATACATCTCCACCACTTAAAGGGGATCATTAATGTATAAAAGCTGAGCATCCCCAGGCCAAAAGGATAAATATTGAAAGACAAAGTGATGCCAAGATGAAGCCCAAGGCCGACCAATAAATAAATTACGCGTAACTGACGCCGGGCAAAAAAGAAGATAAAGGTAAATTGAAAAATTAAGATGGTATAGCCAAGCATGTTTTGCAAAAGCTTATTGTTTAGCAAAGGTGACATGTCAATGACTGACACATAATAAGGCTGTGTTGCGGGTAGCCAAGTGCCGAGGCCGTTGCGCCAGTGTTCGGCGAACATCTTGTGTATGGCTGAGTCAAAGTACAAAAAGCCGAGACAAATAGCCACGGGCAGTGTGTAGGCAAGGGCTGAGACGGTTGGCTTCGGATAGGTGCTGTAATGAGCAAAAGGCGTGCTCAGCTTTCTGCGAAGTTGATCTATTGAAAATGCCCGATCTCCAGGCATGAAAAGCAGGAAAAAGCCCGCTCCGATCATAAATAAGTCAAAGCCCCCATCAAAATCCCGTTGCATGGGCGTGAAATTAACAAAAATGATCCAGATGATGTAATTGCAGGTCACTGCAAATTGGTAGCGGTAGCCGGCCGTAACAAAAGTGGCAATGATCGCCCAAAGGCATAAGAAAAAAGGAATCATCGGGAATTCGACGTCTATATACGGGATAGGGTCGAAAATCAGGTGATTGAAATACAACAGGAAAATAATTTCCTGCAAGGTGATTAGGCCGTAAAGAATACGGAATAAGCCTATGCCTGTGGCAGGGGCTTGCTTGGAATGAAGTTCTAGAATTTTAGAGGATATAAGTTTATACATTTCATGATTCAAAAAATCGAAAGAATGTATAAATTATATAAGAAATGTAGGGTTAATGTATTGAAATGTGCAGACAGAACAAAGGCCGCATCCAGCTCATAAAGAGTTGAAGTGAGCGGCCTAAGTTTGGACTAAATCGGTAAACGACTTATTTTTCGTCGTCTGGGTGTTCGGCAAATACCCACTTAACGAGGGCGTAGCCAGCAGCTATAACTACAACTGCGCCGACCATACCAGCTGGTTCTTTTAACATTTCGGTGATATCTAAGATCGCTCCCATGGGATGTCCTACCTATAATTTGTATTTTAAAAATATTGCTAATTGCATAGCAAACGGAATGTGCATAATACTTTAGGAAAAGTTAAAGTCAAGGCTTATGTTGTATGTTTTTACTGACGAGATGTAACTATTGTTCCCGGTTGAAATTTATTGCTCGATAGCCAATGCGGGATAGTTTAAAATCCAATTTTGAGCTGATATGTTTTTAGATAAGGAATAATGATGAATAGATGCGTTAAAATGTTACCACTGGTCGCAATTTTCTTTACGTTATCAGCAAATGCTGACGTTCAACTAAAAGATAATTCCGAAATTTTAGGAAAATGGGATCTTCATGACGAAGCAGTTACGTTGACCGGTCAAAAGAAAGCCATAAAGCAGGAATGGGAATTTAAACCCGATGGAACCCTTATTTCATCGGCATCAGATGACGCTGGCAGAATCAGTGCTTTGAAGATTGCCATTAAATACTCCGTCGAAAATGGGGAAATTAGGAAACAGACGGCTCCCGGACGAGAAAAATATGAATCCTGCAAAGTGATTGAAAAAGAGGGGCCAAACATGATATTAAAGTGTGCTTACTTCTTCTTTCTAACAAAAAAATAATTTTAAAAAAGGATATAGCTATGATAGGTGGCGTTGTAATGATTTTAGTAGCTCTCTGGATTTACCAGTCGGCTATGAGAGCAAAAACAAATAATGTAATGATGTGGGTTGCGATTGGCGCAGTTGCCTTTTTTGTAGTGCAGCTGGGATTTATCGATATCAATCTCTATATTTTGGAGTCAATCCGAGGCGGCGAGGGCGGTAGTGATTATGAACGCGACCTGACCAGCATTGGCGATAGAAAAAATGAAGGCGGTTTTCAGGGGCTTGGAGGCATTTTGCTTTCATTGTATTTGGAATTGATGCCATCAATCGTTGGTGTTTTGGCGGCTGCGTTGATTCGGGTAAAATTCATTACCAAAGAACCAATTACAGTTGGCAACTTATTCGGCGACGTTAAAGAAATGTTTCAAAGCATTAAACAAAGTTTCAAAACATCGTCTGAAAAATAAGACATAAAGTTGGTTACAAAAAAGCCCAAGTGACGCTTGGGCTTTTTTTATGGCAGTGCTTTTAGACTATAGGTAAAGCGCTACTTGCCTAAAATCAGAGAAACAACATAGACAAGACCGGAAATAAAAAGCACGGTAAAAACCAATCCTCCAATGATATACATGGAAAGATGTTCCGGTTTGAAGTCTCTTTGGCTGTTTTCGTCGCTTTGCACGCCAATGGCAGCAGCCAGAACGCTCTTTATGACTTGAATAATCGTCGGTTTTGACATGCTCATCTCCAGCAAAAAATAATGAAAAAATAATAGGGCTTGACGCCTTATTTAGCAATAATTATATCCCATCAATAACCCCTTGACCTTTCCTATGAGCAACACAGAATTATTAAAGCAGCAATTATCACAGCGCATTTTATTTCTCGATGGCGCGATGGGAACGATGATCCAAAGCTACAAATTGGAAGAAAAAGATTATCGTGGTCAGCGTTTTGCGCAGTGGGATGTCGATCTTAAAGGCAATAATGATCTGTTATCGATAACCCAGCCGGACATTATTAAAGCGATTCATAGCGCTTATTTCGAAGTCGGTTCCGACATCGTAGAAACCAATACCTTCAATGCGACCAGCATCGCGATGGCCGATTATAAAATGGAATCGCTGGCCTATGAAATCAATGTCGAGGCGGCGCGCGTAGCAAGGCAGGCGGCTGATGAATTCACCCAAAAGACGCCGGAAAAGCCGCGTTTTGTTGCCGGCGTATTAGGCCCAACCAATCGCACGGCCTCCATGTCGCCCGACGTTAACGATCCGGGCTTTCGCAATATCTTTTTCGATGATTTGGTCGTAGCTTACACGGAAGCTACCAAAGGCCTGATCGACGGCGGCGCGGATATTATCCTGATTGAAACCGTTTTCGACACGCTAAATGCCAAAGCCGCCATTTTTGCGGTTGAACAATATTTTGAGCAGATAGGCTACAAACTGCCGGTAATGATATCCGGCACCATTACCGACGCATCAGGCAGAACGCTTTCCGGTCAAACCGTTGCTGCTTTCTGGAACTCGCTGAAGCATGTCGAGCCGATCTCATTCGGCTTTAACTGTGCGTTAGGCGCGACAGAATTACGCCAATATATTGATGAATTATCGAGCATTGCCGATACGCATATTTCCGCCCACCCTAATGCTGGCTTACCTAATGAGTTCGGGGAATACGACGAAACGCCCGAAGCGATGGCCGCAGAGCTGGCCGATTGGGCTAAATGCGGCTACCTGAATATTATCGGCGGATGCTGCGGAACTTCGCCTGCGAATATCAAAGCAATCGTCGAGGCCGTACAAAAATACAGTCCCAGAAAAATTCCCGATATACCCAAACAATGCCGGTTATCGGGGCTTGAGCCGCTGAACATCGGCCCGGATTCGTTATTCGTCAACGTCGGTGAGCGCACCAACGTGACCGGGTCGGCAGTGTTCAAACGGTTGGTTATTGAAGGTAACTTTGAAGCGGCGCTGGATGTAGCCAAACAGCAAGTCGAGAACGGCGCGCAGATTATCGACATTAACATGGATGAAGGCATGCTGGATTCCAAAGAAGCGATGGTGCGTTTTTTGATGCTGATCGCGTCGGAGCCGGACATCGCCAAAGTGCCTATTATGCTGGATTCCTCCAAATGGGAGATTCTGGAAGCGGGGCTTAAATGCATCCAGGGCAAAGGCGTGGTCAATTCCATCTCGTTGAAAGAAGGCGAAGAGGCTTTTATCAAGCACGCCAAACTGGTGCGCCGCTATGGGGCTGCGGTTATCGTCATGGCGTTTGATGAAGACGGGCAGGCCGATACCAAGGACAGAAAAGTCGAGATATGCCAGCGAGCTTACAAAATCCTGACCGAACAAATCGGCTTCCCGCCCGAAGATATTATTTTCGACCCCAACATATTTGCCGTTGCCACCGGCATCGACGAACACAACAATTACGGCCTGGATTTTATCGAAGCCACCGCCGAGATTAAACGCACCTTGCCTTATGCACTGATTTCCGGCGGGGTATCCAACGTCTCGTTTTCGTTCCGCGGCAATAACCCGGTGCGGGAAGCGATCCATGCGGTGTTTTTATACCACGCGATTCAAGCGGGTATGGATATGGGGATCGTGAATGCCGGCCAGTTGGCGATTTATGAGGATATCCCCAAAGATTTACGCGAAGCGGTTGAAGAAGTCATATTAAATACTCACGATGGCAGCGGCACCGATAAATTGCTGGAACTGGCCGAGAAATATCGCGGCGACGGCAGCAGCGCAACAAAAGAGCAGGAACTGGAGTGGCGCAGTTGGCCGGTCGGCAAGCGGCTGGAACACGCGCTGGTTAAAGGCATCACCGATTACATCGACGAAGATACCGAGCAGGCAAGACTGGAAGCCGAACGGCCCTTGCACGTTATCGAAGGCGCGTTAATGGACGGCATGAACGTGGTCGGCGACTTGTTCGGCGCGGGCAAAATGTTCTTGCCGCAAGTGGTCAAGTCAGCGCGGGTTATGAAAAAGGCCGTAGCTTATTTAATGCCGTATATGGAGGCTGATAAAGCCGCAGGCGACAGGCAAACTAACGGCAAAATCCTGATGGCGACCGTCAAAGGCGACGTGCATGACATCGGCAAGAATATCGTTGCTGTGGTTCTGCAATGCAATAATTATGACGTGATCGATTTGGGCGTGATGGTGCCGGCTGAAAAGATTCTGCAAACTGCGCGCTTGGAAAACGTCGACATTATCGGTTTAAGCGGCTTGATTACGCCGTCGCTGGATGAAATGGTGCATGTCGCCAAAGAAATGCAGCGTCAGGGCTTTACCATTCCGCTGATGATAGGCGGTGCGACAACCTCGCGCGCGCATACCGCGGTAAAAATCGCCCCGAATTACGACGGGCCGATCGTTTACGTGACCGATGCGTCGCGCGGCGTCGGCGTTGCCAGCAACTTGCTGAGCGCCGATTTAAAAGACGAGTTCGTCAAAAACATCAGCGAAGAATACGAAGAAGTCAGGGAGCGGCACAAAGGCCGTGAAGCCAAAACCAAGCAGCACCCATTAGAAGAAGCGCGGCGCAATAAATTCAACTGGGGCCGCTACGAACCGGTTAAACCGTCGTTTCTGGGCATCAAGGTCATCGACCATTTTCCGTTGGATACGCTGGTCTGGTACATCGACTGGTCGCCGTTTTTCCAAACCTGGGAAATGGCCGGAAGCTATCCCAAAATACTCGATGATAAAGTCATCGGCACCGAAGCCAGAAAGCTGTTTGACGATGCGCAGGACATGCTGAAAAAAATCATCAGGGAAGAGTGGATAAGCGCCCGTGCCGTGGTCGGGTTTTTCCCGGCCAACAGCGACGGAGATGATGTCGTTGTATACGCCGATGATACCCGCAGCCAGAAAAAGGAAACCTTGCATCACTTGCGTCAGCAGAACGTCAAAGCGCCGGGCAGGCCCAATTACTGCCTGTCGGATTTTATCGCCCCGGTTGACAGCGGCAAAGCCGATTATATCGGCGCTTTTGCGGTCACGACCGGCATCGGCATAGAGCAAAAACTGCAAGAATTTGAACGGGACCATGACGATTACAGCGCAATCATGCTGAAAGCCTTGGCTGACCGATTGGCCGAAGCGTTTGCAGAATACATGCACCAAGTGGTCAGAAAAGAGTACTGGGGCTACGCCAAAGATGAAGCGCATGAGGCTGAGCAATTAATCAACGAAGCTTATCAAGGCATACGTCCTGCACCGGGTTATCCTGCGTGTCCCGATCATACCGAAAAAGGCAAGCTGTTTGAGCTGCTCAATGCGACCGAACATACCAGCATAGAGCTGACCGAAAGTTACGCAATGTACCCCGCATCGGCGGTCAGCGGCTGGTATTTTTCCCATCCCGAGTCGCAGTATTTCAATGTCGGCAAGATAGATAGAGACCAACTGCAAGATTACGCCAAGCGCAAAGGCATAGCGGAAGAAGTTGCCGAGCGCTGGCTGGCGGCGCATCTGCATCATTGATATGCGCTTAATGCTGTTCGGCACATCCGGCTGCCATCTTTGCGAACAGGCGGAGGTTATTATCAATGCCTGTGTGCCTGATGGCGTTGAGACTGTGGATATTGCCGAGCAGGAGCAGTGGCAGGAACAATATGCGATACGCATTCCGGTGTTGTATGACCCAGTGACCCAGCAGGAACTGGGTTGGCCGTTTGATCAAACGGATGTTGAGGATTTTATTGGTCGCATAGCTCGTATGTAGTGTAGAGCCGTAGGATGTGCCGAACAAAGCGAAGCGTATCAATCGCGAACGATGCGGGTTCTTATCGTCACCACATCCTACTGTATTGAAGCAATTGCCTCAATCGCAGGTGATGGCGCTACGGTACGGCAAATTGTCATCAAGCGATAACAGCGAGACAGGCACAGGCTTTGATACCACCGCGAGCGGGTGCGGTGGAATGGCCCGATCATGAAGATGGATCAACCCATCCGCGAACCGCTATCGTGCGAGCCTGTTCTGAGCAAGGAGAAGCGGAATGGAAGCGTATCAGTGGTTACCCCATCGTCGCAGCCTGGTTGAAACAGCTATGTTTCGGATTAAGGCATTATTTAGCGACAAACTGAAAAATCGCACCTTCGCGGCTCAACAAACCAAAGCGTATTTGCGCGTAGGAGCGCTTAATAAAATGACAGGCCTTGGATGCCCGAAAGTTATCCCGTGACATAAAACGGAGTTCGTTCTAGGGCGCTTTGATTGTGCATTAATCTATGCAACAAAGCCCTTCGTCTCTACTATGCAGCTCGTTGTTGGTGTTGTGCATTGCCTAAAGCGCTTATTTTAGGTGGCTGGCAGTTTATTGCTCGGCGTCATTCAACCACATTCCCCATCTGTGAGGAAGCAACCCCTTTAAGCCATGTGTTAACCGTCGGTTCCTCGGCTTGTCCCGCCTGATTGATAAAAGTAAACGGCACGGAAACCAGCTCCATTCCCTTGTTAACCTGAACCGCGAAATGCAAATGCGGGCCTGAGGTAAAGCCGGTGTTGCCCGAATAGCCGATCAATTGCCCGGCCATTACCGCCAGGCCCGGATAAACCTGTGCTTTTTCCAGTTCCAAGTGGGCATAAATTGCCATAGAGCCGTCATCGTGCAATATCCTGATGTTGTTAGCTTCGGAACTGTAAGCCTTGTTGGTGCCGCCTTTGAAATAATCATCCTCGGCTTCCAGGACGATGCCAGACCGGGCCGCGTAAACCGGTGTGCCAACCGGCATGACTATATCGACGGCATATTTGTTCTGTTCATCGGTATGGCTGAAACTTCCGCCGAAAGCCTGGGAAATTTGAAACGACTTGTCAGGGGCTACCGGCGGTAAATAGTTCGTCGTTGAGCTGTAACTGGCTAAGGGTTTGCCGATGATATAGCGGTACCTAAGGGCAAGACGCCAGGATTCACGCTCGTTGATGCCGCCTACTTCAAAAAGCGTGTCGGATTTTCCGGGCTCGATAACAAAGCGTCCGGGCAGGTCGGGCGTAGCCCGGACATTGTCCCGTTCGGAAAATTCGACTTCAACTTCCACCGGGCCGGCATAATCGTTGCGGATATAATATTGAGGGTGCCGTTCTTCACCCGATTGCAGCAGCCAGACTAACTGCTTGGGTGCGACTTTCATCTGTCTGACTTCAACCTTTAGATCGCTTTGACTTTGGCTGGACGGGATAGGCTTGTCGGTAAAATGCCATATGCCTTGCTTGTCCTGAAATTTATAGAGTTTTTGTCCAACGGCGTTTACGGAATGCACCAATAACAGGATAAAAATGGATAGCAAAATCTTTTTACACATTATCTTGGTCCATTAATCTGCGGCTAAGCGATTATGGGTTTGTGTTGGATTGCGAAGCGGCAGGAAAAAAGTACTCATTGATCAAAATGGGCACAAACAACGCAATCATTACCGCAATTGCAACAAAAGCAGGATTAATAATATCCGCTAGCCAATAAGCGACTAAACTTCCCCATACCATGCGCATGGGTCTGGGCATCTTAACAATCTTCAAAATAGCTTCCTTAGGGTAAACAGAGTCATAGAAAACGCCTGATGTTAACGGGTTCCCGCTTACCGCGGGACAAGCCTTGAACTACTCCACGGCATCTTTGCTATTATGACAGCCTTAACGGGTGTTCATTTATAAAGCACAATCATAAGCCGATTTTGAAAATAAAACATGCAATATTCAAACAGTAAGTATTGGGATTTTGGCGCCCCAATCGCCGGTATTTTGCTGACTTTATCTTTTGCCCCCTTTGATTATTCTGGTTTTGCTCTGGTAGCGCTGGTGTTTTTGTTCGCCTGCTGGCAGGGCATATCGGCTAGGCGCGCGGCCTTGCGCGGTTATTTATTCGGCTTGGGCGCGTTTGGTTCAGGCGTGTCCTGGGTTTATATCAGCATGCACGATTTTGGCGGAGCCGGTGTGCTTGGGGCCAGTCTGCTGACCGCTTTGTTCGCTGCTTTCTGGGCGATGTTTCCGTCTTTGGCCGGATATTCGTGGGTAAAAACGAATCCGGGAAATAAGCGGGCGGTGCGGATTATATTGCTGCCGGCCATTTGGATACTCGTTGAGTATCTCCGCGGCTATTGGGTGCTGAATGGCTTTCCCTGGTTGCATATTGCCTACTCCCAGCTGGAGGCTCCTCTGGCCGGATACATACCGGTATTGGGCGTTTACGGTACCGGTTTCATGGTGGCGTTAACGGCGTCGGTTGTTTTGGAAATTTTTGATGGGGCGATACGGGCAGAAAGACCGGCCTCCCCCGAATTCCTGCGGGGCTTTCGCCTTGAGCAACTCATGCTAATAATGATGCTTGCCGCTTTGTGGGGAACGGGCGGCTGGTTGCGGGATGTAACGTGGACGCATGAAATAGGGCAGCCCCTTCGCGTATCCTTGATTCAAGGCAATATAGCGCAGGATCAAAAGTGGCGGCCGGAAAATAAAATCAACACGCTTTTAAAATATAAAAGAATGACGGAAGAGCATTGGGATTCCAATGTGATCATCTGGCCGGAAACCGCGATTCCGGCCTATCTGGACCAGGTTAAAGACGGTTTTTTAGTGCCGCTGGTTAATGATGCCCTGCGGCACAATACCGACTTAATCATCAGCGTTCCGGTACAGGAAAGCACTCCGAAGAAAAACTTCAATGCCGTGATAACGATGGGCAAGGAAGAAGGCATGTATCGTAAAACCCATTTATTGCCTTTTGGCGAATACCTGCCGCTACAGCCTTTATCGGGTTTTGTGCTCAACATGATCAATATAAGGCTGGGAAATTTTACGCCCGGCGCAGTAAACCAGCCTTTGCTGAAAGCGGCTGGCTATCCTTTCATAACCTTAATCTGCTATGAAGACGTATTCGGCGAGTTAAGTGTCCGGGGCTTACCGGACGCGGCTTATCTGGTTAATGTGACTAATGACGGCTGGTTCGGCGATTCGATAGAGCCTTATCAGCATCTGCAAATGGCAAGAATGCGGGCGATGGAAACCGGGCGCTTTTTGCTTCGGGCGACCAATACCGGCATAACGGCTGTGGTTTCTCCAAAAGGCGAAATCGTCAATCAGGCGCCGTTGTTTCAGGAAACGGCGCTGACCGGAACGATTACGCCGATGGGCGGCATGACGCCTTATGCCGAATGGGGCGATCAGCCGGTTATTGGGGTATTGTTTATTTTGTTGTTAGGTTTGTCGGGGTACGGTAGGCTTTTTAAATTAAAATGCAGGGCGCATTAGCTAGCGTAATACGCAGAATGATGGCTGAAAACTATTCGAATGTACTAACGTTGTTCGAGAGATACTCAACTCTGACTTCGCCCATGCCTTTGAGGCCCAATTCTTTTGCGGCGCCACGAGACAAATCAATTAATCTGTTTTTCTTAAATGGACCCCGATCATTAACCACGACATCAACGGAGCGGCCATTGTGCAGATTGGTCACCCGCACTTTGCACGGTAAGGGCAAGGTTTTATGAGCGGCCGAGAACCCTTGCGGCCTAAAGCGGGTTCCCATAGCGGTTCTATGGCCTGATTCCGAACCGTACCATGAGGCGACACCCTGTTCGCTGTAACCCGCCGCTGAATCCATTGGATAGTAGGTTTTTCCATGAACCGTATAAGGCTGGTTATAAGACGGCTTGCTATGGCGATAAACCTGCTGGTTTGCGGGAAGCGGCAACGGAGGCTCGGAAGCGCAGCCGCTCAATAAAGCGGCCAGCAGTGCAATTAGCCCGAACAGTCCGGAACGGGATTGATTGTTGCTATGAAAATGGAAGGCCTGTAGATAGATCATCGGAATGCCTGAATGGGTCATATCAACTTTATCGCTGCTTTCTAATGCGCCGGTAAGCCAAAAGCGCGGCTGACAAACTGTCTGCTTAATTTTATAAGCCCAATTAATACCGTAAATCCTTAACAACGCGCACCACTTCCTGATCATCGGCAATGGCTTCGATACTGAAGCCCAGCTTGGTCACCAGCGACAACATTGGCTTGTTAATAGCCAGCACTTCACCTTCAAAGAAGGATATGCCTTTGGATTTGGCTGTTTGCAGCAAGGCTTTCATCAGTCGGGTGCCTATGCCCATGCGCTGGCAATCATCGGCGACGACCAGTGCAAATTCTACCGAATGACCGTCCGGGTTGGCCATATAGCGGCCTACGCCTAATTCATCCGGCATGCCCTCATCTTCGGCTACCGCAACAAAGGCCATTTCGCGGTCATAGTCGATCTGGGTGAAACGTACTACCATTTCCGGTGTCAACTCCTGCAAGGCCTGCATAAAACGAAAATATTTGGTGCGTTCGGACAAGCGATGCATAAAATCTTTTTCCAGGCCGGCATCCTCAGGGCGAATAGGCCTGATCGTAATATTGGCGCCGTTCGATAATTGATGGCGCTGAATTAGTTGGTGGGGATAAGGATGGATCGCCATATGCGAATAAGAATTGAGCTGATGCGATGTTTCCGCTTTAATCCGGGCGTCAACCGCCATAACGCCGTTCTCATCGACGATCAGCGGATTAATATCCAGCTCCAGAATTTCCGGCAGTTCGCTAACCATGGTGGATACATTAAGCAACGCATCCACCAGGGCTTGCTTATTAGCAACCGGTAACTGGCGGAACGCCTCCAGGTATCTGGCCGCCTTGGTTTTGGCGATCATCTGCTCAACCATATAAGCATTCAGCGGCGGCAGGGCGACGGCACTGTCCTTTAAAATTTCCACCATCGTGCCGCCCAAGCCGACGCTGATCGCCGGGCCGAATACCGGGTCCCTGACCACGCCGATCATCAGCTCGCGGCCGCTGACGGATTTAAACATCGGCTCAACCGTCATGCCGACTTCGGTAATTTCAGGATATTTTTGCTTAATGGCCGCTTCCATTTCCATGAAGTTGTGTGAAACTCCCTGAACGCTGTTGATATTAAGGCGCACGCCGCCGATATCGGATTTATGGCTGAATTCTGCCATATTGACTTTTAATACCACCGGAAAGCGCAGCGTTTCAGCGGCAATCATTGCATCCTTGGCATTGGCAACCTTGATAGTCTGGTTGACCGGGATATGGAAGGCGGCCAGGATGGCTTTGGATTCCTGCGCGGTTAAAACCTGGCGGCCTTCCGAAAGCACCCGTTCGATAATCAAGCGTGCGCCTGTAACATCGGGCGCCGCCAATTCATCGCTTGGCGAGGGTATTTGTTTAAGCAGGATCTGGTTCTGGGCGTAGCTGGCCAGGAATGAAAACGCATCAACAGCGATTTCCGGCGTACTAAAGTGAGCCACTTTGCTGTTGGCAAAAAGCCCGCGGCCTTCGTGAACCCGCGCGCCGCCTGTCCAAGACGCCAACACCGGTTTATTGCTGGCTTTTGCGCCTTCGATAATGCATTTGGCAACCTCGGTCGGATTGGTCATGGCCTGAGGGGTCAGAATGACCAGTATGCCGTCGATATTGTTATCGTTAAGGCAGATCTCCAGCGCTTTCTGATAGCGTTCAGAGGTCGCATCGCCCAGAATGTCGACAGGGTTGGCATGAGACCAATGCACCGGCAAAACTTCGTCCAGCGCGGCAATGCTGTCAGGACTCAGTTCCGCCATCTGTACGCCGACATCTTCCGCGCGGTCTGTGCTCATTACGCCGGGGCCGCCGGCATTGGTGATAATCGCCAGCCTATCCTTTTTGACTACATAGTTGTTTGCCAAAACGCGGGCGGCGGAAAACAGTTCATTGATGCTATAGACCCGAACGACGCCGGCTCTTGCAATCGCGGCATCGAACACGTTGTCGCCGCCGACCATGGCGCCGGTATGCGACATCGCTGCCTTGCTGCCCGCTTCATGACGGCCGGATTTAATCAGGATCACCGGCTTTAGCCGCGCTGCCGCTTTAAGGCCGCTCAAAAAACGGCGGGCATCGCGTATGCCCTCAACGTACATCAAAATGCCGGTGGTTTTACTATCCGTCGCCAGGTAATCCAGTACCTCGCCAAAATCGATATCCGCCGCGCCGCCCATCGATACGACTGTTGAAAAGCCGATATCCTGGGATTTGGCCCAGTCCAGAATCGCCGTGCATACCGCGCCTGATTGAGAGAGCAGCGCCAGATTGCCGTCTTTAACAGTGCCGTCACCGAAGGTTGCGTTAAGCTGCCCGCTGGGACGAATAACGCCCAGGCAGTTAGGACCGATGATGCGCACGTTGTAGCGATGTGCGATGTCCAGGACTTCCTGCTGCAGGCGTTTGCCTTCCAGACCTAATTCGCCAAAGCCTGCGCTGATGATGATGACGGAGGTGACGCCTTTTTCGCCGCAGTGGCGCATAACGCTGGGAACGCTGGGCGCCGGTGTGGCAATCACCACCAGGTCGAGGTCATCTGGAACAGCAAGGAGATCGGGATAGGCCTTTAAGCCTAATAACTGATCGCGTTTATTGTTGACCGGATAAAGCCCGCCTGTAAAGCCCGCCTCCTGCATGTTAAACAGTAGTCGGTAACCCACGCTTTCCACTCGTTCGGATGCGCCAACGATGGCAACGGTTCTTGGGGTGAAAAAACGGTTTAGATAATGGGGTCCCATTGATGCTCCGGAAATAACTAAAGTAAATGCGCTTTGCAGCCAAAATTCTAACACTGTCTGCCTGTTGAACTGATAATTTTTAACGGCGGGAGGCGATAAGCTGCGCCATAAATTGATACACTAATCTTTTTGACTTGGCGGAAAGTATTTTGAATCGTTTGATAACACAACTACTGATCAGCACGCTTTTTAGTTTAATGGCTTATAAATCGGTGTTTGCCCATGCCGGAGTAGATCACGACAATAGCTGTTTCCTGACCGTGGGCGACACCCAACTGCGCATAAGCGGTTACCAGTTTCAGCCGGAGCTGGAAGGTAAGCATTTTTGCCATTTTTTTCCTGAGCTTGGGCAGGTCGTGCTGGCGGTGGAGCCGTTAGCAGAGGAACGAAGCCTAGTCACGCTGGAGCTGGCGGCATTGACGTCATGGACAGACCCCGACCGGGCATTTACCGTGATTAAACAGCAGCCTGAACAGCTGTTGAATTCAGGTCTTGCTTCAATTTCACAAACAATTCGGCAGCGCGGTATCTACAGGCTAAACGTTACGTTGAAAGACGATTCCGGTAACAGCCGGCAACAGCGGCTTCTGTTTCTGGTGGGATTTCCGGTGACCAAGATAATGGTGATAATGGCCGGGCTTCTGGTTCTGGTGCTCGGTTTTGCCGGGGTGCGGAACTTTAAAAAGAAAGAGCGATAATGCTGTCGGTTTGCTTCTAATGAGGCAAACCGTTGACCTTATCCCAGCCTGGAGCGTAGCGTAATGGGCCCATTCCATTGCGCTATGCGCAATTATCGTTTTTTAATTATTTTCAACTTCCCAACCTTTGCAGGCCAGGGCAATGTGATACGGAACAGGGCGAGCGCCGGTTCCGTATGAGCTCATGGTGCGCGTGGTCATGCCTAATGCTTGGGCGGCACCGGCCAGGGACAGTCCGTTACGTAGACGCCAGGCGAGGAATGTGCGGGTATTTTCGTCAGGGGCATTTTGAAGCAGCGCTTCCAGCCATAAGGTATCCGCACCGATTTGAATGTCAAAGTCTGCCCATTCGATCGTCCAACCAATGCTGTTGGTGAGCCGAACCTTGCCAAAAGCGGCTGGGTCGCGCAAAGGCTTGAGACCGGGCTTGGCGAAAATAGTTTCGCCCTTATCCACGGTCATGATGCAACCGTTGATAAAAGTCATTTTTAATCGATAGTTCGGTAAAGGTTCAACCGCTGATAGTCGGGGACGCTTCATTGATGCCACTTTTTCCATTCCTTGATCAATTCGTTACGGTTTGCCATAACCCACGCCATGACTTCATCGCGCAAGCCATGCGGAAAAGTGCCTTCACAGGCGAGGGTTTGTAAGTTAATTAATACATCAAAACTGCCGCCGACCAGGTGCGCATGCATAGGCGGAGAGTCGTCCTCTCGTATCTCAAGCCGGTATTTGTTGCGAAAGCTCTGCTTCGTAGCCATATTGTAATAATATGGAATAATTGCAATATGTCAACCGCCTTGTAGTGAGAGAGGGAAGTTAAACGTGCGCTTTAAATCAGGATAAGCGCTGCTCTATCAATAGACATGATCGTCATTCTCTGTAGATTTCATGTTAATGCCTGTGCAAACAGAGGAGCCGAAGTTTGGGGCTATGACTTAGTTGAAGCTGCGTTTCTCACTCCTGCATAATTGCTTTGGCCTGAAGATCGGCATGATACGACGACCGAACCATCGGCGCGCTGGCGACTTGTTTAAAGCCTAGAGTTTTGGCAAAGGCGCCGTATTCATCGAATTGTTCCGGGGTGATGTAGCTTTGAACCGGCAAATGGGCTTTGCTGGGTTGCAGGTATTGTCCTATGGTCAGCATTGAACAGCCGTGGGCTAACAAATCTTTCATGACTTGGTGGACTTCATGCTGCTGTTCGCCCACGCCAAGCATCAGGCCTGATTTGGTCGGCACTTGCGGCTGGGCTTGGTGGAATTGTTGCAATAAATTCAGCGAGCCTTGGTAATCGGAGCCGGGACGGACTTGTTTGTACAGCCGGGGCACGGTTTCCAGGTTGTGGTTGAATACATCGCAGGGTTGTTCGGCTAATATGGCTACGGCTTTTTCGATGCGTCCGCGAAAGTCGGGCACCAGGATTTCTATTTTAGTAGCGGGCGTTTGCAGACGGATTTTTTCGATGCATTCGGCAAAATGCCCGGCGCCGCCGTCTCTTAAATCATCGCGGTCTACCGAGGTGATGACGACGTATTTCAAAGCCATGGCCTGTATCGCATCGGCCAGGTGTTGTGGCTCGTCTTTGTCCAGCGGCAGCGGCTTGCCGTGCGCGACGTCGCAAAAAGGGCAGCGGCGGGTGCACAAGTCGCCCATGATCATAAAAGTGGCGGTGCCGTGCTGGAAACACTCGCCCAAGTTAGGGCAGGCGGCCTCTTCGCAAACGGTATGCAAGTTGTTTTCGCGTAATAATTGCTTGATGCGGGTGACTTCGTCGCTGGCTGATATTTTTATGCGTATCCATTCCGGTTTGCGCAAAGTCGTTTCAGCAGGCTCCACTTTGATCGGGATTTTTGCCAGCTTTTCGGCATTGCGCTGGTGTGAATCGGGCGTGGAACGGGAGGGCGCTTGATAAGTCATTTCGATAATGCCGTTATGATAGCTTGGGTAACAGGGATGGCGAGTTCAGCATTGCTGACAGTCACGCCCAGGTCGGCCAGCTGGGTTACTGCAAGTCCCGGATAGCCGCAGGTGTTGATATGGTCGAAAGGGCGCAAATCCATATGGTTGTTGATGCTGAGGCCATGATAGCTGCAATTTCTTTTTATGCGTAGGCCGATGGAGCCGATTTTTTTGTTATCGACATAAACGCCAGGTGCATCGGCTCTGGCTACCGCGGTAATGCCGTGCTGCGCCAACGCAAAGATCATGGCTTGTTCCAGCACTGTGACCAGTGACCGGACGCCCAGATTCAGCCTTTTAATATCGATCAGGGTATAAATAACCAGCTGGCCGGGGCCGTGGTAGGTGACCTGTCCACCCCGGTCGGAATTAATAACCGGAATTGCGCCGGTATCCAGCAGATGCTCACGCTTGCCGTTTAAGCCCAGCGTATAAACGGGCGGGTGCTCTGTAACCCAGATTTCATCAGTGGTGTCGGCAGTGCGATTTTGGGTGAATCGCTGCATGTCTTGCCAAGTGGATTCATAGGGCTGGATGCCCTGATTGCGGATGGTTATTGGCATAAGACCGTTAGTGCAACGGCTTTATAAAGCCATCAAGATATGCGGATGGTCGCTTAATTCCTGATAAATAGCATCCAGTTGCGGCTTGCTGGTTGCCTCGACAATGACTGTCACGGCGATATAATTGCCGCCTTTGCTGGGGCGTGTAGTAACCGCGCCTTCGCTAATGTCGGGGGCATGGCGTCGCACGATTTCTATGACCAGCAGGTCGAGTTCAAGATTGGCTTTGCCCATTGCCTTTATCGGGAATCGGCAGGGAAATTCTAAAAGGGTTTCTTCACTCATGATCGGATTGCTTGTAAGCCTGGAATAATTGATTCATGGTTCTCCATATGGGGCCGGGTTTGCCGTTTGCAATGGCTTCATCATCAAGTTGAACAACCGGTACGATTTCGCGGGTAGAACTGGTCAGCCAGATTTCGCTGGCTGTTCTCAAAGCATCTAAAGAAATAATGTCTTCACTGTAGGGAATATTGTTTTGCTCGGCGAGTTCCAGAATGACATTGCGGGTTATGCCCGGCAATATTTCACGGCCTATGGGCGGTGTAATCAGGATGCCGTCAATCACGGCAAATATATTGCTTGCAGCCCCTTCGGTTACATAGCCGTCCTTGACCAGGATGGCTTCTGCACAGCCTTGTTCTACGGCCTGTTGTCTGAGTAAAATATTAGCCAGCAATGTGGTGGCTTTAACATTGCATAGTTCCCAGCGACTGTCGTCGACGCTGAGGGCTTTTACGCCGGAATTCAAACTTTCAAATGGCACGATGTTTGAGCACATCGCGAACACAGTCGGCATGATGTTTTCCGGAAAGGCATGGTCTCTTTTGGAGGCGACGCCACGGGTAATTTGCAGGTAAATAGACTGATCCAGATTTTTATCCAGCAACGGTGTCAAAATTCCCAGCCATTGCGTCCGGTCATGCGGATTAGGCAAGCGGATCGAAGCCAGGCTGTTTTCCAGTCGCTCCATATGGTCTTGAAAGTGGAACAATTTGCCCGAGTAGGACGGGATAACTTCATAAATCCCGTCACCGAACAGGAAGCCGCGATCCATAACCGATATTTTGGCGTCGCAAAGCGGCAGATACTGCCCGTTTAAATAGACCGTTTTATTGTCCATCCGGTTTCTCCAGCATCATCATTGCACTGTCATAGAGACGTTGAATAATGTTGCCTTGCTCTACCGTTTTCAGGGCGATCAGGTCTTTGTTGGCGATCACTTCATCTTTAAGTGTGACGTTGACAGTGCCAACTTTTGTACCTTCTTTAACAGGCGCGGTAATTTTTTTATCAATGTTGATAGCGGCTTTCAGGTCAGCGTAATGGCCACGAGGAATCGAAGCATAAAGATCTTCAGCTAAGCCAAGCGGTATGTTTTTAATATCGCCTTTCCAGATTCTGGCTTCGGCCAGGGATGTTTTTCCCTGATACAGTTTGTGCGATTCGAAAAAGCGAAAACCGTAGTTCAGCAGGTTTTGGTTTTCGTTAGCCCGGGCATTAGGGCTGCTTGCGCCCATTACCACAGAAATCAGGCGCATGTCGTTTCTTAATGCAGAGGCAACCAGACAATAGCCGGCGGCATCGGTAAACCCGGTTTTAACGCCATCCACCGTTTCATCGCGAGAAAGCAGCTGATTGCGATTATGCTGAACGATATTGTTGAAGGTGAATTCTTTTTGTGAAAACCAGCGATAGTAATCAGGAAATTCTTTAACTAAAGCCTGGGTGAGGATGGCCAGGTCGCGAGCAGTGGTGTAATGGTTTTCGATGGGCAGCCCATTGCTATCTTCAAAATGGCTGTTTTTCATGCCCAGTCGTTCTGCATGTTGATTCATCATGGCCGCAAAAGTGGCTTCATCACCGGCGATATGTTCAGCCAAGGCAACGCTGGCATCGTTGCCGGATTGAATAATGACGCCCTTTAACAGGTCTTCAACTTTAACCTGATTGCCGACTTCGACAAACATGCGGGAACCGGGCGTTTGCCAGGCTTTTTGGCTGATGGTGACCAGGTCATCTAAATGCAAGTGACCATTGCTGATTTCCCGGAACACCACATAAACAGACATAATCTTGGTAAGGCTGGCGGGGGCAAGCTTAACGTCGGCGTTGTTTTCGGCTAGTACTTTGCCGGTGTTATGGTTCATTAGGATGTAGCCGCTGGCAGCAATAGTGGGTGCGGCTGGGGTCGTGATTTCGGCGACATCTGCATTTGCCGAGGTTGTGGCGATCAATAAGCTAAAAAATACTAAAACAGGAAAATTTCTAAAAAGGATCATTGCTCTAACGGTGTGGACATAGGATGGGCTGAGGCACGAAGCCCATCAATCGTGAACGGATAGGCTTTCTTCGGCAGCTCATCCTATAGGCTTATTGTATCATGGAGATTTGTTTTTGATCGGTTTCCGTAACAAATTGGGTCGTTGTTATGCCGAGCTTTGCCAACTGTAGATTCAGCTTGTGCGCGCTCTCCGATGATTCGATAGGCCCCATTTGAACCTTGTAGAGAGTAGAGCCTTGATGAGTTGAGGGTAATATTTCAGGCTGAGGCAGTTGATGGGCGGCAATTTTGTTCTGCAACTTCAATGCCTTCTTTTTGTTGCCGAAGGTACCTACTTGCAAATAGACGCTTTTTTCTTGCTTTTTGGCGGTGTTTTGAAGTTGTGCTAATGCTTGTTCCGGGGCAATCGCCTTGATTTCGACCTTTCCTATTCCTGCCTCGTCAATATCCAGTTTTTTTGCGGCAGCATACGACAGATCCATAACCCGATCGCCATGATAAGGGCCACGATCATTGATGCGGACAATGACGCTGCGCTGGTTTTCCAGATTGGTGACGCGGGCGTAGGATGAAATAGGCAGTGTTTTGTGCGCGGCTGTCATGGCGTACATGTCGTATATTTCGCCGGATGCGGTTTTTTTGCCGTGAAAATCGGGGCCGTACCATGAGGCTATGCCTTGTTTCAGGTAACGGACAATGCGGGGGAAGAGGTTTTCTTGTTCGTTGGAGGCGTTCTGTTTATCAGAACTTTCGACATTCAATATTGAATGATGTCTGGAGGAAGCTGTTGTAACCGATGTTTGGCCGGAGGTGTTGCTGGTTTTAATTTGTTCGGCGGTACAACTGCATAAAATAAGAATTAAAAGTATCGGTATGGTTTTATTCATGGGAATGCGCCTTTTTTACTTAAAATAGATAGGCTTAACTGGTAAACAGCCATGGCGTATAAAGGACTGTGGTTGTAGCGGGTAATGACATAAAAATTGTCTAATGCCGCCCAGAGTTCTTTGCCTTGTTGCTGTTCAAAGCTAAGCAGTTTCACTTTACTGTCTAAAGGTAATTGCCTCGAAATAATTAAGTTGAGTGATTCTAACTCGGCAACCCTTAAATCAGGCTTAAGGCTATTTTTGAGAACTGGTTCAAAGTTTTCGCCTACAGGACGTGGGCGAGGGGCGTTAGCAGGAGCGGAAGCTTTGTCTTTGGCTGTAACGGGAACGGCAACAGGCTGACCAGTTTGCCAATGATGCTTAGCAAAATAATTTGCGACACTGGCTATGGCATCGCCGCTGTTGTGCCAGATGTCGCTACGCTTGTCGTTGTCAAAATCAACGGCGTAAGTCCTGAAACTACTGGGCATGAATTGCGGTATGCCCATGGCGCCTGCGTATGAGCCTAATGGGTCGGCCGGGCTGATGTGCTCGTCACGGCAGAGCAGCAGGAAGTTTTCAAGTTCGCCGGTAAAAAATTTACTGCGCGGCGGATAGGCAAAGGCCAGTGTCGATAAGGCATCGATAACGCGGTGGTTGCCGGTATTTTTTCCGAACAGGGTTTCAACGCCGATAATAGCGACAATAATTTCGGCCGGAACGCCGTATTTCGCTTCCGCGGCGGTGAGCGCCGGTTCATTATCCCGCCAGAATTGCACACCGGCGTCGATGCGCGCGTCGGTCAGGAATATTTTGCGATATTTATACCAGGGCAAACCTTCCGAGGGTGAGCTGATTCTTTTGAGTATGTCTTGCTTAATCTCGACTGTTTCAAACAAATCATCAAGTTCTGACTCATCGAACTGATGCTTGGTCGCCATTTGTTCGATAAAGGCATGAACGGATTCGGTGTCTTTTATGTTGCTGGTGCAGGAGATGAGGAAAAGGCACAAGACGAAGGGCGAAAGGCGAAGGGCGCAGGGGATGCTTCTGAGCCGGGATATGAGGTTGTATTTGTGCATCTTTTTAGCCTTGTGTTTGAGCTTGTTTGGGATTCATAAGTGAAACAGAAATTTTAAGGTATCAATCAGAGATAAAGGCTCATAATTTTTAGCCTTTAGCCTTTAGCCTTTAGCCTTTAGCCTTTAGCCTGCTGTTTACGAGTGCGGCAGAAATTTTTTATGGGTATGAATTGACATAAGAATGCCGAAACCGGCCAGCAACGTGACTATCGAGGTGCCGCCGTAACTGATTAAGGGCAATGGCACGCCGACCACAGGAAGTACGCCGATTACCATGCCGATGTTAACAAAAACATAAACAAAAAAGGTAAAAGCCAGGCTGCTGGCTAGTAAACGGCTGTAGCTGTCCTGGGCCTGCGAGGCAATATACAGGCAGCGGCTGATAATTAGCAGGTATAAGGCCAGCAGGCCTACACAGCCGAATAGCCCGAATTCTTCTGCAAAGACTGCAAAAATAAAGTCAGTGGAGCTTTCCGGTAAAAAGTCCAGTTCCGACTGGGTACTGCCCAGCCAGCCTTTGCCGTAGATACCACCGGAGCCGATAGCGATTTTCGATTGAATAATATGGTAGCCTCTGCCCAGAGGATCGGCCTCCGGATTTAAGAAGGTGAGGACCCGATCGCGCTGGTAGGGGCGCATAAAATGCCAGAGTATCGGTGTCAGTCCTGCCAGTACGGCGCTGATCGCCAAAATAAAGCGCCAGGAAAGACCGGCAAAGAACAGCACCGCTGCGCCGGAACTGGCAACCAGTAACGCGGTGCCCAAATCAGGCTGTTTTGCGATCAATAAGGTCGGGATAATGATCAGTATGCTGGCGATCAGCAATTGTTTCGGCCTTGGCGGCAACGCGTGTTCCGCCAGATACCAGGAGATCATCATGGGCGTGGTGATCTTGATCATTTCCGAGGGTTGGAAGCGAAAAAAGCCAAGATCCAGCCAGCGTTGGGCACCTTTGCCGATTTGTCCCAGAATCAGCACCGCGATCAGTAACAAGATGCCAAAGCTAAACAGCGCTGCCGAATAGCGTTTAAATTGGTAAGGATCGACATGAGCCAGCACTGTCATTAGCAAAAAAGCCAATCCTACTCGTGCAGCCTGACGCATCAGTACATCCATATCCTGGCTGCCGGCGCTGTAAAGAATAACGAAGCTCAGCAGGGAGATAAGCAACAAACCGATGAATAAAGGAATATCTATGTGCAGTTTTCTGAGAATATTGCCGATAACTGATGGTGGATGGAATTGTTCGCTGCGGGTTTCGGTTTTCATTGTGGCCCCTCTAAATATTGCTTGATAACTTGCCCCGCGACAGGCGCTGCGACTGAGCCGCCGTGGCCGCCGTTCTCAATGACGACGGCAATTGCAATTTTCGGATCATCAGCCGGGGCGAAGGAAATAAATAAAGCATGGTCGCGTAATTTGAAGTCGATTTCGTTCTCGTTGTATTTGGCATCCTGCTTAATGTTAAAAACCTGTGCGGTCCCGGTTTTACCGGCGATTTGGTAGCTAATATTCTTGCTGATGCCTTTGGCTGTGCCATGCGGATCATGAATAACATTAACCATGGCTGAGATGATGCTATTAATATTTTCCGGCTTAACCGTAATGTCGCTTGCAGGAGGTTCTGTGTCAGGCCCGGTAGCGGCCGCAGTATTTTTCACCAGAGAGGGCGTGACCACTTTACCTTTATTTGCCAAGGTAGCGGTGGCCTTGGCCAGCTGTATCGGCGTAACCTGAAGATATCCCTGGCCAATCCCGGTAATCAGCGTTTCTCCCGGATACCAGGCCTGGTTGCGGTGACTGCGTTTCCAATCGCGCGAAGGCAATAATCCCTGCTTTTCCCCGACCAAATCAATACCGGATTTTTCGCCAAAGCCAAAGTGTTGCAGAAAGTTATGCATGCGGTCTATACCCAGCATTGACGCCAGGCTGTAAAAATACACGTCGCAGGATTGAGTAATGGCCTCGGTCATGTTAACCGAACCATGGCCGCCTTTTTTCCAATCCCGATAATGGTGGCTGACATTCGGTAACTGATAAAAGCCCGGACAGAACAGTTTATGCTCGGCGCTTATCGCATTGTATTCAAGTCCGGCCAGTGCGATAAACGGCTTAATGGTTGATCCCGGTGGGTATAAGCCCCGTAGTGCGCGATTATAAAGCGGCTGGTTCTCGGAAGATTGCAGGGCCTGATACGCATCATTGGCGATGCCGATAACGAAAGGGTTAGGATCAAAACCGGGGCGGCTGGCGAACACCAGTACGCCGCCGGTTTTAACATCGATGGCGACGACTGCGCCGTTGAAGCCATCTAATGCATCGTAAGCCGTTTTTTGCAAATCGATATCCAGGCTCAGATAAAGATTTTCGCCCGGAACAGGGGGGACTGAGTTGACCGTGTTGATGGCGCGCGCCTGGACATTGGTTTCAATTTCCGCATAGCCGGTCTTGCCGTGCAGCTCGGTTTCATAGGTGTTTTCTATACCTATTTTGCCGACATGGGTCGAGCCTCGATATTCGGCGATAGGCAGGGATTTCATTTCCGCTTCGTTGATGCGTCCCACGTAACCAACCACATGAGAGGCCAGTTCGGCATAGGGATAATGCCGAACCAGGCGGGCCTGGATGTCGACGCCGGGAAAATACGGCCTGACTACGGCAAATTTGGCAATTTCTTCGCCGGTCATGCTTATTAACAAAGGGGTGCTGACGAAGCGTTTTTGTCGTTTGCGTTGTTTCTGGTACTGGTCGATTTTTTCGTCAGAGATATTGAGTAGCTTTTGTAAGCGCAATAATGTGTCGTTAAGGTCGCTGATTTGCTCGGGAATTAGCTCCAGACTGAAGGACTGCGTATTGTCGGCCAGGACTTTGCCGTGCCTGTCGTAAATAATGCCCCGGGTCGGTACCAGCGGTTCAATTTTAATACTGTTGTCTTTTGCCAGCGTTGTGTAATGCTCGTGCCCGACAATTTGCAGGTAAACCAGACGTACTATCAGTCCGGAGGTTAATAACAGTATGAGGATAAATGCGGCAATAATGCGATTAAGAAATAGACGGCTCTCTACTAACTTATTTTTAATAGTATAGATACGAGACATAACAACTACGAAAGCTTTATTTAGTGCGACGCGACAAACGAATGCGGCGCAGTGTTGTATAGATCAGAGGCCAGCATAGTGTGCCGGTGAAGACAGGCAGCCAGAAAGAAGTATGCAATTGAACGGGGCGCTGAATGTTATTTAACCAGAAAAGCAGCATTTGGGAAAATAGCAGGCAAAGGAAAATAAACAAACCCTGTTGAGGTAATGGAAATTGCCGCAAACGTTTATGCATGATCAGGCAAAAATAGATGATTAATGAATAGGCCAGCGCGTATTGGCCGAACGCTCTCCCGGTCAACACATCGATCAGTATCCCGATTGTCCATGCATGAAAGATACCGATGCGTTCAGGCACGGCAATCGTCCAATAGATAAGCACCAGAAGCACCCAGTCTGGGTTTATGCTGGCCAAAAAGCTGGGCCAAGGCACAATAATCAAACACATCGCCATGATGATCGTCAAAAAAATGCGACCAAAACTGTAGTAGTTATTCATCGCGGGCGAGTCCCTGTTCGTGCCCTTTCGGGCTCTTGGCGTCCCAATTCGCTCCCGGCGGGTTGGCCGTTAGGGTTCGCCACGGGCGCTTTTTCGTGCGTTGTGCCAAGGGAAACGGGGGATGAGTCGCTCCAGACGATCAGCAGTTCTCTGTTCCGGTCCAGCATGGCTTTTGGGGTTGCGGTAATGTTGACGAAAGGCTTGTTGGTTATCGGGGTGAAATCATCTACCACGGCAACCGGGTAACCAGACGGAAAAGTGCCGCCTAAGCCGGAAGTTATCAGTAAGTCGCCGGGGCGAATATCGGCATTATTAGGCAAAAAAGGCAAGTTAAGCCGGTTTAGCTGGCCGCTGCCTACCGCAATGGTCAGCAGGCCGTTACGATTGACCTGCACCGGGATGGCATGGTTCGGATCGGTAATTAGCATGATTTCGGAGCTGAACGGCAAGGCACGAAAAACCTGCCCGACCACGCCGTTCGCATCCAGCACCGGTTGTTGGGGGTGAACGCCGAAGCGAGTGCCTTTGTTGACTACGACTATATTTTCGTAGGGCGCGGTATTGATCGATAATAATTCCGCAATCAGCAGTTGTTCGCCGAGTTTAAACGAGTTTTCCAATAACGCGCGCAGGCGAATATTCTCTTTTTCCAAAGAGTCGAACTTCAGTAACCGGGTTTTGTCGATAAATTGTTCTTCGCGTAAGCGGGTATTTTCTTTTTTTAAGGTCGAATAGGAGCTGACAGAGTCGGCAGCTTGCTCGAACACTACTGTCGGTAAATCGACCAGATATTTTATCGGGTCGACAGCAACTGATAACGTGGCTCGAAGTGCGTCCAGTCGATGACTTCTGTGTTCAGTTATCAGTAAGGCAACTGAAGCAATTATCGCCACAAGCAGACGAGTGTTAATAGAAGGACCGGTAGCAAATAAAAGTTTTATAGCGGGATGCCTCTTATCCAGTTTAAAAATATGAGTAACGCGTGGGTCGAGTTAGCGTAGCTTATGTAACTTGATAAACCATTGTCGCACCTGTTGAGTTGCGGTGCAAAAAGATGCGCCTCGGGATACCGCGGCGCTGCTCCTGCATAACCCACAAGGATGTGGGAATGCAGGTTAAAACTTCTGCCCATGCGGCGGTAACTCAACCTACGGACTTTGTTACTGCCAAGATAATGATTTTAAAGAACGAACATCATTATTCTAAGGAAAAAGTGGAAACTCCTTTTTTATCGAGCATTTCCAGAACCATACCGCCGCCACGGGCCACGCAGGTGAGCGGGTCGTCAGCGATATAAACAGGCAGGCCGGTTTCTTCGGCTATCAGCCTGTCGATATCCTTCAATAACGCACCGCCGCCGGTTAAGAATATGCCGCGTGTGGCAACGTCCGAACCGAGTTCAGGCGGGGTTTGCTCCAAAGCCAATTTTACCGCACCGACTATGCCGGACAGCGGCTCTTGCAGAGCTTCCAGAATTTCATTGCTGTTTAAAGAAAAGCTGCGCGGCACACCTTCGGCCAGATTGCGGCCTTTAACTTCTATTTCCCTAACTTCGCTGCCGGGATAAGCTGTGCCGATTTCATGTTTAATTCTTTCCGCGGTGGATTCGCCGATCAATGTGCCGTAGTTTCTACGCACATAATTGATAATAGCTTCGTCAAAGCGGTCGCCGCCGATACGGACAGATGAAGAATAAACGATGCCATTTATTGATATGACCGCCACTTCGGAGGTGCCGCCGCCAATGTCCAAAACCATTGAACCACATGCCTCCTCAACCGGAAGGCCTGCACCGATAGCCGCCGACATGGGTTCTTCAATCAAATAAACTTCGCGTGCCCCGGCCATTGCCGCAGACTCACGAATGGCGCGGCGTTCAACCTGGGTTGAGCCGCAAGGCACGCAGATTAAAATGCGTGGACTGGGGCGCAGTAATTTGCTTTGGTGGACTTTCTCGATAAAAAATCTCAGCATGCGCTCGGTCACGGCAAAGTCTGCGATTACCCCGTCTTTTAACGGGCGGATTGCAGTAATGTTGCCTGGTGTGCGGCCCAGCATGAGCTTTGCATCAAGACCGACCGCAGCAATGGTTTTTGCGCCACGGATTCTGTCCTCCTTAATAGCAACGACTGATGGCTCATTAAGCACGATTCCTTGCCCGGGAATGTAGATCAAGGTATTGGCGGTTCCTAGGTCAATAGCGAGATCGTTGGAGAAAAGGCCGCGAATTCTTTTGAACATTTTAAACTGTATCCTTTGGGGGAATAAAAAATTGTATTACTTTATCAATCAAGCGAGTGTTTGGGCAAGATATAAAGTATTATAAACGCATTAATATTAGAATCTCTGAAATTTTTATAGGAGTTAATAGTGTCTTTAACGGCGGATGAAGTGAAGAAAATAGCGCATTTGGCGCGACTGGGAATTGATGAGCAAGATGTTGTTTCTTATGCAAAGGATTTGTCCGGAATGCTGGATTTGATGACGCAGATGGGCGATCTTGACACTGATGGTGTTGAGCCGATGGCTCATCCGATGGATCAGGTGCAAAGATTGCGGCCCGATGCGGTAACCGAACAGGACGGCCGCAAAAAATTCCAGGCTATTGCGCCACAAGTTGAAGCGGGACTTTATCTAGTACCCAAAGTAATTGAATAAAGGGAAAAATAACAATTATGTATAACAAAACAATTGCAGAATTGGCTAAGGGATTGCGTTCCGGCGAATTTTCAAGCGTAGAATTGACTAAGGCTTTTTTAGCCAGAATCAAACAACACAACTCGCTTAATACTTATATAACCGTCACCGAAGAGTTGGCCTTGCAGGAAGCCCAAGCAGCAGACGAGAGGCTGGCAAAAGGCGATGCGGAGTTGTTAACCGGCATACCGGTTGCGCAAAAAGATATATTTTGTACCGAGGGTGTTAAAACAACCTGCGGTTCAAAAATGCTCGATAATTTTATCGCGCCCTACAATGCAACGGTGGCGGAAAAATTCAATAACGCCGGTGCTGTGATGCTGGGCAAACTCAATATGGACGAGTTTGCGATGGGTTCATCCAACGAAACCAGTTATTATGGCGCCGTCAAAAATCCCTGGGATACCAATGCTGTCCCCGGAGGTTCCTCGGGCGGCACGGCGGCAGCTGTTGCAGCGCGGCTTGCAGTCTGTGCGACAGGCACCGATACCGGTGGCTCGATACGCCAACCGGCTGCCTTTTGCGGCATTACCGGCTTAAAGCCGACTTATGGCCGGGTATCCCGTTACGGCATGATCGCTTATGCGTCCAGTCTGGATCAAGGCGGGCCGATGGCTCGCAACGCCGAGGATGCGGCGATCATGCTGCAAACCATGGCGGGTTTCGATGATAAAGATTCAACCAGCGTCGACTTGCCTGTTCCTGATTACATGGCCGGTTTAGGCAATAGTCTCCAGGGTTTGAAAATCGGTTTGCCCAAAGAATTTTTTGGTGACGGATTAAATAGTGATGTGGCTGCCACGATTGAAGCCGCTGTCAACGAATACCGGAAACTGGGCGCCACCGTAACCGAAGTGTCGATGCCTACGCTTAAGCTGGCCATTCCCGCTTATTACGTTATTGCTCCGGCCGAGTGCTCCGCCAACCTGTCGCGTTTCGACGGCGTCCGTTTCGGCTATCGCTGCGAAAATCCGGCGGATTTAACCGATCTTTACACCCGCTCGCGCGGCGAAGCTTTTGGCAAGGAAGTTAAGCGCCGCATCCTGATGGGGACTTATGCGCTGTCGGCAGGTTATTACGACGCTTATTATATAAAGGCGCAAAAAATCCGCCGTCTGATCAGCGATGACTTCAAAAAAGCGTTGTCGGAAGTCGATGTGATCATGGGGCCGGTCGCGCCGTCCACCGCTTTCGGCATCGGCGAGAAAATCGGCAACCCGATTGAAATGTACTTGTCCGATATCTATACGATAGCGATCAATCTTGCCGGCCTTCCGGCCATGTCGGTTCCCGCAGGATTTGTCAAAGGCATGCCGGTAGGCTTGCAGATCATCGGCAATTATTTTGCCGAAGACCGGCTGTTGAATATCGCCCATCAGTATCAGCAAGTCACCGATTGGCACGTGCACACACCTAAAGGTTTTGAGTAAGGAGAAGAAGATGAGCCAACAATGGGAAACAGTAATCGGCTTGGAAATTCATGCCCAGCTCGCCACCAAATCAAAAATATTTTCCGGGGCATCCACCGCTTATGGCGCGGAACCCAACACCCAAGCCTGCGCGGTCGATTTAGGCCTGCCCGGCGTGTTGCCGGTATTAAATGAAGAAGCCGTGCGCATGGCGGTTATCTTCGGCATGGCAATTGAGGCGCATATCGCGCCTTATTCGGTATTCGCCAGAAAAAACTATTTTTACCCGGACTTGCCCAAAGGCTATCAAATCAGCCAGATGGACCTGCCTATCGTCGGTGTCGGACATTTGGATATCGACGTTGACGGCGTCAGCAAAAGGATCGGCATCACCCGCGCGCATCTGGAAGAAGACGCGGGCAAATCATTGCACAGCAGTTTTCATGGCATGACCGGAATCGACTTAAACCGCGCCGGCACGCCGCTGCTGGAAATCGTGTCCGAGCCGGAAATGAGCTCGGCCAAGGAAGCCGTGGCCTACATGCGCAAAATGCACGAGCTGGTGCGCTATCTGGGTATTTGCGACGGCAATATGCAGGAAGGCTCGTTCCGTTGTGATGCCAACGTATCGGTGCGTCCCAAAGGCCAGAAAGAATTCGGCACCCGGACCGAGATCAAAAATATCAACTCGTTCAGATTTGTCGAAAAAGCCATCAATCACGAAATCGAGCGGCAGATAGACCTAATTGAAAGCGGCGGCACTGTGGTTCAGGAGACCCGCTTGTATGACGCGGACAAGGATGAAACCCGTTCCATGCGCAGCAAGGAAGAAGCCAACGATTACCGGTATTTTCCCGACCCCGATTTGTTGCCGGTACTGATTGATGAAGATTTTAAAGCGCAAATAAAAGCCCAATTGCCGGAATTGCCGCAGGCAAAAAAGCAGCGTTTTAAAGATGACTATGTGCTGGACGAAGAAAGCGCCACGATACTGACCTCATCCCGTCCGCTGGCTGATTACTTCGAGGCTGTGGTCAAGGAATCGGGTTGCGAGGCGAAGATGTGCGCCAACTGGGTCACCGGCGATCTTTTAGCCGCGCTTAACAGGGCTGATCTGGACATTACCGATTCGCCGGTCAGTCACGAACGCTTGGCCGGGTTGTTAAAGCGTATCAGTGACGACACCATTTCCGGCAAGATCGCCAAACAGGTGTTCGAGGAACTGTGGCAAGGCGCAGCATCAGCTGATGAAGTCATCGAAGCCAAAGGCCTGAAACAGATCACCGACACTGGCGCGATCGAAGCCATTATCGATAAAATTATTGCCGACAATCAGGATCAGGTTGAGCAGTACCGCAGCGGTAAAGATAAAGTGTTCGGTTTTTTTGTCGGGCAGGTAATGAAGGAAATGCAAGGCAAGGCAAATCCCGGGGAAGTGAATAAAATGCTTAAAGCCAAATTGCAGTAAATCGGTAATTAAAGTGGCGTAGGCGGGGTTGCGGAAAGATATGCTAACCGTAGAGGCTTTAGCGACCCAGCCTACTCGGCTAGCGTAAGTAATCGAACTTAAGTTTTCGGGTATTTTGGAGCGCAAGCTCCGCTTGCAAAGCCTGCACTCCGGCTTTAAACAAGAGCTGAAAACTTATATTCAGGTACTTACCTTTCGCGGGTGAGCTAAATGCCCGCTTGAACTTGTTATAATTTACGCATTCCACTATTCAGAGGAAAAACAGCTATGCAAGCCATCGAATTGCCCGTAGAAATTGACTGTAATCATCAAATTCATTTGCAATTACCTAAAACCATTCACGCGCGTAAAGCCAAAGTTATTGTTATCTATGAAGAGTCGGAGCAGCCTGTAAAACCCATAACATTGGGTTTATTTAAAGGGAAAATACAGGTGAGTGATGATTTTAATGAACCCTTGCCTGATAATTTTTGGTTGGAAGGTCGGTAATGAAGCTATTGCTTGATACGCATGCCTTTCTTTGGCTTAACGATGATGCGGCGCAACTTTCCGACACAGTGAAAGCACAGTGAAAGCGTTATGCAGTTCGGGCGAACATGAGTTTTATTTAAGCATGGCTTCACCTTGGGAGATGCAAATTAAAAGTCAGCTGGGTAAATTAACGTTAACCATATCCATTGAAGAATTGGTGAACAAAAACCGGCTGGAAAATAACATCCAAATATTGCCGATAGAATTGTCGCACATCAGTTATCTAGAAAAATTGCCTAAGCATCATAAAGACCCGTTTGACCGCATTATGATTGCTCAGGCAATTATTGAGGGCATGATGATCGTTACGGTTGATCATGTATTTTCTGATTATGCGGTGCAGGTTGTGTGGTAGTTTATTTAATAAGGGGTTTTAGGGACTGGCCAGTATGTCTATAATACTCCGCAGGCTTTTAAGTCAGGCCCATTGATTGAATCTGGGCAATCGCAATCGAATGGCCGAGTGAAGCCGCCTTGGCAATCCACATAATGGCAAGATTATCGTCTTTAGGTAAGCCATTGCCTTCCAAATAACAGCATCCCAGCAAGTGCATTGCATCGGTAAAGTTTTGCTTTGCCGCCAATTCCAGCCAATACGCGGCGCTTTTCATCTTATCGTTGTCCAGAAAAAGCAACGCCAAGTCGTTTTGAGACTTGGCATCCCCGGCGTCGGCAGCTTGGAGAATCTCAATGTCGTCAGGCTCAAGCGTAATGCAAATGTCGTGTTTGATCGAATCGAAACAGATCATGGTCTTGTAATGAGCCCCATTATCGGCGGCGCATTTTAAAGAGCCGTCAGCGAGGCGGCGTCTTATCGTGCGCTCGCTCCATTCGGTCAAGGTAGTGGCGGCTTGAAGGCTGACGTGTTGCATGTTACATACCTGGGTTCAAATGAGTGAATGTGCTTGGCGAGGCTTTTTGATCGGCATTTTTATCTTGGCAGGCTTTTTTGACCGGCATTTTATCACGGAGGCGTTTTTTGACTGACATTTCTGGCGCGGCGTTTTCAGAAATACTCGTTTGGTTTATTTACGTAGATTATTTTTATTTGAGAATGGCCGTCTGTCTGCTTTGGCGGTAATTTAGATGCGTTGTCGAAGAAAGAAAGAAAAGGTTGGCATGACTCCTGCTTATGTCTTGTTGTAGTTTATTTTTAACTTAAAAGAGAATTTACCCATGAATACATTATCAATGAAAAAAGCTCAGCAAGGTTTTACCTTAATCGAATTAATGATCGTGGTCGCGATCATCGGTATTCTGGCGGCAGTGGCGATCCCTGCTTACCAGGACTACACCATTAAAGCCAGAATTGGGAACGCTCTTACTTCGGTGGATTCCATAAAAACAGCCGTTGCCCTTTGCGCTCAGGAAAGTGGTGATATAACTACCTGCAATACCTCTAATACCTCATCTGGAATTCCAGCTTTTACAGCAACCAATGAAGTTGCATCGGTCACAGTTACCAACAGCGGCGTGATAGCGGCTACGTTGTCAGGTACTATGGGTACTGGCATAAATGGCGGCACAATCACATGGACCCCAACTGTTGGAACATCTGCAGTTACATGGGAAATTGAGCCCAATGCTACTATAACTAACACTACCGCAATAGCTGCTATTACAAAAAATAGTATTTCTGGTAGCTAATTGATAACCGAAAACTGTTAAATCTTGAGAGACCGCTTCGGCGGTCTCTTTTTTGCCACAGAGCTTATCAGCTTTAAGATTTGCCAATGTACGCTACTGAATCCCTGAAAGAAGCTGGATTAAACAAATCCATAGCACTTTTAAAAAAATGGCTGTTCCGGTTGTTGGCTTTTGCCGGCATGGCGTTGGTGGTCTCGGTTTATTTCAATGAAATCCGTGAGCAGGTCGATCTTACCAATCGCAGCGACTTCTACAAGTTTTATCTGTCCAGCAGCAATCTCCTGCAGGACAAGGCTATTTACTGGCCTGCCCCTGATCGTGCATCACCGGCATCCCATTGCAATCCGGACATAAAAACTAAGTTCAATCAGGACATATTGGATGCAATGCCGGAAGAAATCAGATTGTGCTTGCATCCCAATTTAAACCCGCCGTTTTTTGTAGCTCTTACAACGCCTTTCGCGCTGCTTGATTATCCGAAAGCTTTGTGGGTATGGTCGTTCGCTTCGGTCATCAGCGGCGTCTGGGCGTTAATGCTGATCTTCAAATCCGATGCTTCGCCATCTACAAGCCCAACAAAAAAAATGCTGATCGGCTTGGGCTTTTTTGCCTACTTTCCAACCTTTGCAAACAGTTCCTTTGGGCAGCTCACGTTGTTTCTGTTACTGGATATAACCCTGGCTTGGCTGGCATTGCGTAATAGAAAAAATCTGGCTGCTGGTTGCTGGCTGGGCGCTGCTGCCAGCATTAAGCCTTTTTTCGGCTTATTTTTGATAGCCTTGCTTATTAGTAGAAACTGGCGTGCAGTATCTGCTTTTATTGCCGTCTGTGGAATTAGTTTTTTAGTGGGTGGAATGCTAACCGGCTTTTCCGCTTATTCTGTCTATCTAAGCATCTTGAACGACGTGAATTGGCAGGCAGTCGCCTGGAATGGTTCGTATGCCGGCTTTTTCTCCCGCTTTTTCGGCGGTCCTTCAATCAAAGCATGGATAGATATGCCTATGCTGGCGCATGGAGTGCCTGTGATTTGCTCTTTAGCCACAGTGGGCGTGCTGGCTATGGTTGTTTTCAAGCTGGCAAAATCATCAGAGCGGAAGCTTTATGCGGATGCGCTGGTAGCGCTAACGATTCCGGCCATGTTGCTGATATCGCCACTGGGATGGAATTATTATTTTCCGTTGCTGATCATCAGTTTTGTTGTTATCTGGAATTTAACAGCCGAGCTGTCAAATGGCCGAATTTATAGGCTTCTGTTAATCATGGTAATAATTCCTACCATTCCATGGAGACCGTATATCACTTTTAGCGACTCGCCACGATTATGGTTATGGGATGCGGGAGTGTATTCTTATTTGTTACTCTTTACGTTCTTGCTGACCGCTTTTCTGGCATGGCAGCATTGTAGCCGAAACACTTCCTGCAAAAATATGGATGCTTTCGATGATTAAGTCAGCCTCAACTGATTATTATGCCGCTTAGTCAGGTTTGGCCTTTATAATTTTTGGAAGCCTACAACTCTATGAAAAATAATTACGAATTGATGATTTTGATCGAGACTGGCTATCCGGATTTCATAAAGAATAGAGTTTCCTTATGAATCCTGGCTCTTCAGAATTACTCAACGAAATAAGGAAGCACTGCACCAAATCGGAAATAGGTGCAGTGTTTTGCCTTGCCGCCTTATTCGGACTGCTAACTTTTGCGTGGAAAAGCCATTCGGTGATACTTTTCAACGGGCTCGCTACACCGCTGACCTTTGCTGTTTGCGGATACTTATTGATGACGCTGCCGATGGCATCGAGCTGGGTTGTTGAGAAGAAAAACCTGATAATTTTATTGTTGCTGTCGGCGTGGATCCTCATTGCCGATACCCAGTCCGGCCAATTTTTGCCGGCGCTTGCCCGGGATACGCATTGGCTGCTTGTAGCCCTCCTGGCGGTTTCGATCACGCCCCTCTTTCGCAGGCTCGATCATGTCATGGTTGTTTTTCAATTTGTATCAGCCACGTGCATACTCGCTCTTCTTGTGTCACTGTTTGGCGAGCCGGGCAGCCGCATTCATTGGTTGCGGCCGCCGATTTTTGGCCATATTCGACACCTTGGGCTAACGATCGGTTTGTTCACGATCCTGCTCTACCTGCCAGGAGGCGATAGTCAAAGGTCCAAGCTGTTCTTTCGATTAACCAGAATTGCCGGAATGTCCCTGGTCATTTGGTCTGGGACCAGGGCATCAATGCTCGGCATTTTGGTCGCGCTTGTGATTGTCGGTTTGCTGATTAAAGAAAAGCAGTTTTTGATTGAAGCAGTAACCGATATTGCAGTTGCCACCTTAATTTCAATAATCCTTCCTCCGGCACTCCCCAGTTCCAGCGGTCTTTTCGATATCTTCGGAAGAACAGTCCGAGCAAGCTCACTGGACCAAGCCTCGTCGCTTAGATTATCGATGTGGACGGAGACAATTAGCTGGCTTGCGGATCACGAGCGGCTATTCTGGGGTGCAGGAGGAAATGGCTTCGCGCGAATTCAAACTATGTGGCATGCGGTTATGTCTTCACCTGGTCACGTCCAGCCTCACAATGCCATTGTTCAGATATTGGCTGACTGGGGTATTCCCGGTCTCGCTCTTTCTCTTGCCCTGATTTTCTCTATCCTTCTAAGCTCGATTAGACGTTCCCATGCAGATCTAAGCCGCGCCTTGGCGTTCGGGTCATTGGCTTATATTTTTGTGACATCGATGTTTGATGCGACGCTTTATCATCTTGAGTTTTTGATATATTTTTCTGTCGTCATGGGAGTGATCATTGCGGGCAATCAAGCCAGTGCAAGAGTCAATTCGATTCGTATTCCAAAAAGCTTTATCGTGGTGATGTTGATTACCGTAATTGGGATTCACCTTTCAGTGACCAATTATCGAATCGGTCTTCCCTGGTATTTCCCTACTCGTTGAGTGATGGCTTGCCGGGTAATGAAATCCTAAGTTCATGAATTCAGGCTTTATTTATCATTGGGTAGAGGAAGGTGCAGGCTTTCGCCTGCTCGCCATCATCAAATCATGAGCGTTTTGCGGTTCAAATGTTTAATTTATTAAAAATACCCCTCGGTAAATGCCTGATTACCCACATAATCAATCTCCACTTGCCCGGCGCATAAGTGACCGCTTGCCCGCGATTGATCGCGTTGACACTCTCTTGGGCAACATCTTCCACCGGCGTTAATTTTGCCCCCTGTGCTTTTAGATGCGCCGTCATCGGCGTATCGGTCGGGCCGGGCTTGATCAATACGATTTTCACATCCGATCCTGCGAAGCGATGCTGCAAGCCTTGCGCATAGCGGGTCACCATGCCTTTGGCTGCCCCGTAAACATAGTTGGATTTGCGGCCCCGGTCTCCGGCGACTGAGCCGATCAATGCCAGCGTTCCCTGTCCTGCGTTTGCCAGATGTCCGGCAAAGGCTTCAGCAAACAGCACCGGCGAGATCCCGTTTACTTCCAGCGACTCTTTGCAGGCGCTTAAGTCGGTTTGGCAATCGAGCTGTTCAGTCAGCGAGCCTTGCGCAATCAATACAATATCAATGGTCCCTGTCGCAGCAATATCATCGGCTGTTTGTTGGATAGCCTCCGGATTCAAGAAATCCGTTTCAACGATTCGAATGACAGACTTGGGACTACGCACTCGCAAATCCGCTGCGACTTTTTCGACGCGCGCTGCATTTCGGCCAATCAGGGTTAAGTTAGCCGTGTGGTTTTGCAGCCAAATCCGCGCACAATGTTCCGCAATGCGGGAGGTTGCGCCAACGATGATAATATTTCTTGTATTTTTCATGTCAATATCCAATCAATCGACGCGAGAGTGCCGAGCTGATGCCAGGATCGCGATAGGTTAAAAATTCGTGCAGTTTTGGGTAGCCGCGTTCAAACAAGTCGCGCGGCATACGCGCATCTTTGGCTGGATAGATGTGCCCGCCGGCTTCCCCGACAATTGCGTCTAAGCGCTCAAGCAGTTTTAGTGTTCTCATGCCATTGTTGGAAAAATCTAAAGCTAAGGTTACACCCGGTTGCGGGAAACTCATCATGCCTACCGCTTCACGATTGCCGAAGGTTTTTAATACGGCCAGAAAAGACCCCTCGCCGGAACGGGCAATTTCTTTCAACATGGCTTGAACGGCTTGTTTACCTACAGAACGCGGAACCACACTTTGATATTGAAAGAAGCCTTTGGGGCCGTACATACGGTTCCATTCCAGCAGGTTATCCAAAGGGTAAAAGAATTTTTTGTAATGAACGATTTTGGGACCGGCTTGCTTTTTTTGGAGATAAAAATACGCGTTATTGAACGGATGCAGGGACAGTCGGTTAACCAGCGAAACCGGGGGCGTAAATGGCATAGTCAGAGGGCGTGCTTTCGGTGCGATGCGGTCAACCTCCGCAAGCGGGTTGCTGCGCATAAAAATCCCGCGGCCTATGCCGGAAAGACAGTCAATCCAGGATACTGTATGCTGCCATTTGGCTTCGGAGTCATCAGCCAATTGAAAAAATTCATCAAGATTGGCGTAAGCAATGGTTTCGGTATTCAGCCACGCGCTTCTCACTTTTTGCAGTCGGATTTCCGCTTCCACAATCACGCCGGTCAAGCCTAATCCGCCGACGGTAGCTGCAAACCAGTTACGGTGTTGACTATGGCCGCAATCAATGGTTTCGCCTGTGCTGCGTACTAAACGGATTTGCAACAGATGGTCGCCAAATGAACCCAAGGCATGGTGATTTTTCCCGTGAACATCATTGGCAATTGCTCCGCCCACAGTGACTAATTGTGTCCCCGGAGTTACCGGTAAAATCCAGCCGCGAGGTATGGCAAGTCTTTGAATGTCGCGCAGTAGTACGCCCGCTTCGCAACGCAGGATTCCGGTTTTGTCGTCAAAACTGATAAAGCGGTCTAGCTTTGTGGTTTTCCATAAAATACCGCCCGGATTCAAGCAAACATCGCCATAGCTTCGTCCCATGCCGTAAGCCAAACCTAGGTGGTTCGCTTGCAGTAAAGCCGGTATTTGGCCGCTATCATTGATGTCGATTACTAGGTGTTTATGTGCGCTCAGCCGTCCCCAGGAGGATATTTTCATGATGTTATTTTTTCCTTGGGCGAGCGAAACACGAAACGTTTATCAAGCTGGTACTTGACAATGTAGCCTATTGCCAAACCGATAACTCCACCAAAATAACGCATTTCTTTAGTTTGAAACAAGTGGTTAAAACCAAATTCAAAAAACCAGAAAATCATGGTGGTGACTATTCCCATTAATGCATATAAAACAAATACCTTGTTATTGTGGCTGATATTCCGAGTTTGAAATCGAAAGATATAACGCTTATCGAGAATATATTTGATAACCAGTCCGACAGCCGTACCTGCAATAACGGATAATATAATCGAATACATTCCTATATAAATATGGACAGTAATATCCTGTGCGGCAATATTGGCAATAGTAGCTATAATTGCAAAAGCGGTATAGGTGACAGCTAGTTTCATCTGATTTTCTTAAGGATTTTCCAATAATGAATGATAGCGTTAAGGCTTATCAAATATCAATGCGCTTGCAAGGGATGATTGCTTTATTGCGTATAAGGCAGTGGATAAAGAATGTTTTTGTGCTAGCGCCATTATTGTTTACGGGCGAGTTTCTTAACGTTCAGTCCGTTAACAATGCACTACTAACAATGCTGTTTTTTTCTTTGGCATCGTCAGCGACTTATATTATCAATGATATTCATGACGTCGAACATGATAGAAAGCATCCAAAAAAGTCAAAAACCCGTCCATTGGCTTCCGGTGTTGTTTCGATACGCTCTGCCTTAATATTATTAATAATAGTACTGCTAACAGTTTTATTATGCGTTGGGTTGGTGATGCCTAATGTGCTACAGATCATTATTTTTTATCTGCTGCTTAATCTGAGCTATACGTTTTTTCTTAAATATCAGCCTGTTTTAGATATTTTTAGCATTGCTATCAGTTTTGTATTGCGCGTTTATGCAGGTGCAATTGCGCTGGCTGTACCGGTATCTGACTGGATGTTTATAACAACCTTATGTCTAGCGTTATATTTGGCTTCTCTCAAGCGGCGGCAGGAGTTAAGCCTGAGCGGCACTGAAGGGCGTGCAGTGCTGCAAAAATATTCGGTCTTTTTGGTCAACCGTTACGCTGAAATGTCGGCGACCGGGGCGCTGCTTTTTTATGCATTGTATGTAATGACGGCTAAGCCGCAATTGGTCAGCAGCATTCCGGTAGTATTGTTTGGCTTATTCAGGTATTGGTACATAGCCGATACGCTTGATGGGGGGGAGTCGCCCACCGATGCGTTGCTGTCTGATTGGCCGCTTTTGCTTACTATCATTACGTGGGTTTTGGTATGCGGCTGGGTATTGTGGCCAATACAAGGATAAAACATGGATTTTGTCTATTTATTAACGCCTTTTTCAGCTTGGCTGGTTAACGGCTTGTTAAAGTTTGCAATCAATAGTTTTAAGGCTAAGAAGCTTGCTTTCGGTTTAATCGGTTACGGCGGTTTTCCTAGTAATCATAGCGCTATCGTCAGCAGTATGGCTGCGCTGATTGCTTTCAAGAACGGTATTGACCATCCGGCGTTCGGCGTTGCTGTGACGTTGGCTTTTATTGTGATTCTGGATGCGCATAGCCTAAGGCGGCAAATTGGCAAGCATGCGGTTGTTATCAATCGAATAACGACGTCTTCTGACTACCCGGCATTACGTGAGCGTATGGGTCATACATCGGTTGAAATCGCGGCTGGCGTGCTGGTAGGGATTGGCATTGGGGGATGCTGGGCTTTTATCTAGGATATATTATCATCGCAATCGCGTAGTCAGTTGTAGGCAGGTAGGCTAGGCAGTCATGTAAGAGGGGGGGGGGGCGGCAATTCTTACAGGCATAACTTGCATATAATTGTACTCAGCACAAACCGTCCAAGCTGCACGAACTAATAAATCTTTATGCTGAGTATACGACCATGGCTGTAAATGCATTTATAGCCATGGAATAGGCAGGTATTACATCAGTGGAAGTATCTGGTTAAGAATCTTGCCGTTGGTTACCAGGATATTTTTTGGAAAGAGTCCTTTGTTGCCTTGAAAGTCTGTAACCGTGGCACCTGCTTCTTCGGCAATCAGTGCGCCGGCAGCTACGTCGTACAGGTTTAGCTCCTGTTCCCAAAAAGCATCAACTTGCCCGTCCGCAACCAGGCATAGGTCGATTGCCGCCGAGCCAAAACGGCGCTGACCGGTTGTTATCTCCGCAATCCGGCAGAACCGTTGCAAGTTGTTTTCTTTTAAGTAAGAGCGCAAGCAGGCAAATCCGGTTGCGACCATTGCGTCAGCAAGGCTGCTTTCGCTGGAGACGGTAATGGGCAGTCCGTTTTTCCAGACTCCTTTGCCTTTTTCGGCGGCATAATAATCATTCAGTGCGGGCGCATAGACCGCTCCGAATATGAGTTCCTGGTCAATTTCCAGTGCAACACTGATGCCCCAAAAATATTGGCCTCTGGAAAATGAGTGGGTGCCATCGATCGGGTCAACAATCCAGCGGCTGGATTGATTGGCGCTTTGTCCACTTTCCTCTCCCCAAAAACCGAATTGCGGATAATGCTTGGCAAGGGATTCTTGTAGAAAAGCTTCAACTGCCACGTCGGCATCAGTGACTAAATCGCGAGGGCTTTTTTTGCTCACTTCTAAATTCTTCAAGTCTTTAAAGTGAGTCATAGCAATCGATCCGGCTTCACGGATCACATTTTCAAGAACGGCAAGCGAAATGGGCATTTATAGTAACCTTAGATTAAGAGGCTGTTTGTTTGTATCAAGTGCAATACAGAATTTCAACGCTATCCTGACTGGTTTTCGCGCCAAAAATCAATCTTCTTAAATCAGGCATGTTCAGATGCTGTGAGCAAAGATGAGGGATTTAGATGCAGCGTGTTGTTATTTCGGGCGAACCTTATCTTTTGTCGATGGTTTTTTCAAGATTTATCTTGATTGGCAAGCTATATAAAATAGTAATAAAAGTTTGCCATCCTTATAGAGGATTCAATCAGCAAGTTTTGGATAAGCGTGACAGCATGAGGCTGACTTCCAAAATCCATCATCCTGAGGCGGGAAAAATTGTTGCTTTGCCGATTGACTCAGAATATACCCTGCCAACTGGCATCCTTGCTAGTATGGCCTGCTAAGTAATATTTGGCGGGTTAGTTCGGCCTTATATACGAATAAGAAAGATGATGATGACTGCAAATAGTAAGGATGTTGCAAATTCTTCCAATCGCTCAGTGAACGGCGGTTTGCTGTCCTCCATGATGATTTCAACTCGGTTGGTCACTTGGTCACGCATATGTATCCGTTGTTGCAACATGATGTTTCTCCTAATAATTATTAGTGTAACTACGCATTTGTCCCACTAATACGCCTTGAATTTCAACTTGCTCCGGGCTGTAGCGCATCGCTTTCATCGTTGAATTAGCGGGGATAAGTAATGTTTCGTGCGGGTATTGCTCAATAAATTTTAAAGTGGCTTCGGCTTTGTTGATCAGGGCCACTACTATTTCGCCATTACGCGCATGGCAGCGTTGTTCGATAATCACCCAATCTCCATCATAGATGCCTTGCTCAAGCATGGAATCGCCTTTTACCTTCAGGACATAACAAGGTTTTTGCGTTTTCAGTTGTTCAGGGATAGCCATATAAGTAATGTTTTCGACCGCTTCAATGGGCTTTCCGGCGGCAATAAGCCCGACAAAAGGCAGTGTGCTTTGATTATCGGAATGGCCGATCATTGCTTTGGCGTATTCTGTCAGGCGAATGCCGCGCTGCTTGCGTTCCGAAGCTTCGATCAGGTTTTCTGTGATCAAGGCCTTAATGTGGTTATGCAAGGAACCGCGGGATTTTAAGCCCATGGCTGCGCAAAGCTCTTCCAGAGTGGGCGGATGAGGAAAGTTATTTTGATTTTGTAATAAGAAATCAAAAATTTCCTGTTGTTTTCTGGTGAGTGATTGAGTCATAAGTTGTTCTTTGGTTGTTTTGTAAAAATATATCAGCAGAACAAATAAAGAACAAGTAAAAATTAAACTTCTTCTTTAGCTTAACGTATGAGGTGTCGCTTGAGTTATGATTCGCAAAACGGGTGAATTAGATATCACCCCTGAATATTATTTTGAAAAGGAGGATGCTATGCACCTAACGCCAGCATTATTACCCCGCCTGATTCAGGCAATAGACCATGCAATCGAAACGAGTGCTGAAGAAGTGACGGCTCTGGATCAAGCTATCGGTGACGGCGATCATGTGACAAACCTGCAGCGCGGCATTAAAGCGCTGACAGTACAAGCCGATGAATTGGCCCGGCTTGATTGGATGACGGCTTGGCAGAAGATTGGCATGACCTTGATGACAGCGGTGGGCGGTGCGTCAGGTTCTTTATACGGGACCTTGTTTGTGGCGATGAGCAAGGCAGCTCGAGATCGGTCTTTGGATTTACAGTCTTTTGCCGAAATTTTTAGTAGCGGCGTGGAGGCCGTAAAGCAACGGGGAAAGGCTGATGCCGGTGAGAAAACCATGCTGGATGTGCTGATTCCGGTGGCGGCAAGTTTGCGGCAGGATGCGGCGGAATCAGTTGCAATAGCAGATGTCCTGAAAAATGTTTCGCGGACAGCTGTGACGGGTATGGAGTCTACCCGAGACATGCTGGCCACCAAGGGGCGCGCTTCTTTTCTGGGGGAGCGCAGCCGGGGGCATATTGATGCGGGGGCTAAGACCAGTCAGTTAATGATTTGTGCATTGGTTGACGTGTTGGCTGAGCATTTAACAACCCCATCGTAAGGCAGCAGTGTGGACGGGGGCATCCCACAAGCGAAGCATTTCGTCATCAAGCAAGCTCAGGGTGATTGAGCAGCCTGCCATATCCAGCGAGGTGGTGTAGTTGCCGACCAGGGAGCGGCAGATGTTAATGCCGCGTTTTTCCCAGAACCGGGACGCCAGTTCATAAACCAGGTGCAGTTCCATCAAAGGGGTCGCGCCAAAGCCGTTGATGTGCAGTAAGGCCGATTGTCCCTTTTGTGGCTTTATATCTTCATCAATAACGCCAGCCAGATAGTCGACAATCTCGGTGGCGCTGCTCATGGCTATGCGCTCGCGTCCGCGTTCGCCATGAATGCCTACGCCCATTTCGATTTCGTTCTCGCTAATGTCAAAAATGGGTTTGCCTAGAGCGGGCACAGTGCAACTGGTCAATGCTACTCCCATAGATGCGGTAGCGAGGTTGATCCGGTCACCCAATGTCTTGCAAGCTGCCAAATCCGCCCCCGATTCTGCCGCTGCGCCAACGATCTTTTCTACAATCAGGGTGCCGGCAACGCCGCGCCGCCCCGTGCTGTGAGTTTTGGAGAAAGAAACATCATCGCTGACCAATATGGTTTCATGCGGATAATCGAGCATTTCGGCGGCGATTTCGAAATTCATCACATCGCCCGCATAGTTCTTGACGATGAATAAAACTCCGCCGCCGTTTTCCACGGCTTGTGCCGCCGCCAGCATTTGATCGGGGGTGGGGGAGGTGAATATTTGCCCCGGACAGGCGGCATCCAGCATGCCTGAGCCAACAAAGCCCGAATGCAAGGGTTCATGTCCTGAACCTCCGCCGGAAATCAACGCAACCTTGCCGGGTGCAGTGGATTGCTTGCGTCTGATGAAGCGGGGCTGGGCATTGAGCTGAACTATATCGGCATGGGCTTTGGCAAAGCCGCGCAGACTTTCGTCAAGCAGACTATCAATGCTATTGATAAATTTTTTCATTGCGGTGGCTCCGGTGGGTGTGGTTTTTGATGATAGCGCGGACGGTAAATCTGATCTATTGCTTTAACGCGTAGCCGTCAGTTTTTTAATGCTTGGGTCACGGCGCGGATGTCTCGCATAACCCAGGTTGGCTGATAGTCTGTTGTTTTAAAATCATCTTCGGTGGATACGCCCGATAAAACCATAAGGCTGCGTATGCCGGTGCGAACCGCGCCAAGAATATCGGTCTCCAAGCGATCACCAATAGCCACTGTTTGAGCCGGATCTACGCCTAGTAACGCGAGTGCTTGCTGGTAAATAATGGGTTCAGGCTTACCGATGATGGTCGGTGTTACACCGGTAGCTGCTTGTAGTGCCGCCAGGATTGCTCCGTTGCCATGGGTGAGGCCGCGTTCAGTAGGTAATGTAGTGTCGGCATTAGTGCCGATAAATTGGGCGCCGGCGCGAATATTCAACGTAGCTGTGGCCAGCTTGTCCCATGTCAGGGTGCTGTCTTTGCCACAGACAACAATGTGGGCTCCCATATTGGGGTTGTCTTTGTCATCATTTAATTCATACAGGTCGGTCAAGGTAAAGCCATGGTCAAGAAGCGGCTGTTTAGCGCCATCCTCACCGATGACAAATATGCGGCTTTCCAGAGGATTGTTGTACTTGCTCAGGTACAGTGCGGTTGCCATGCTGGAAGTCAGGATTTCATCACGTGTCACCTGTACACCCATCTGCGCCAGCTTGATGACATATTGCTCTTGAGTCAGACTGGCGTTATTAGTTGCCAGGATAAAGCGGATTTGTTGATCACGTAAGGTTTGAAAGAAATCTGCCAAGCCAGGCATTGGCTGGTCGCCGTGCCATAAAACACCATCCATATCAATGATAAGTGCTTTTATATTGTTAAAAGGTTCCATTGCGTTGTTTCTCTCTTAATTGGGTTCGTTATTATAATTTACATCGAATGACTAAGGTATGCATTCCGTTGTGTTTAAGTTGAGCATGGCTGCCGGTTTGGGCGCAAGCGGGTAATTAACGGACTGGCTGTGTGTTTGATGATTTTGCATTAGTGCTTGTAAGTCACTTTTTTTGTTATCAAAACACAAAATCTTGGTTGATAGATCGTCTAAATCAATGGGTATAAAGTCCGGGTTGAATTTTGTTTGAAGCTTGATGCATAAGCTTAATCTTGATAACGGTTTATGTATCGATATGGGATGGATGCATTTAATGCGGTCGCCGTGATGGTATTGCGTCTCTTGCTTATTTATATGCAGTGTTCTTAAAGCTGTTGAAATGTATCATTGCACAGTGGCAAGATCGGACTGCTGCATGAGTGTGTTCTTATGCGAAACATCTTGACAGTGTTTGTGTTTGATTGAAACAGCTGAAAAATTTGTGTTGGTGTGGCTACTGGTTAGTTTTTATAGAAGATAGACGGTATAGCTAACTTTATAGGGAAGGCAAATAGCTACCGTTACATAAAATTAAGCTTATAACATTTTGCTTGCATGTTTCCTTCATTCAGCTGATATCGATATGTCAACTTAGAACATTGAGCATTGGGCATTGACATCTGTCCCCTTTCTACTTTAAAGTTGCGTTCGCATAAAGAATAAGTAACTAAAACTATAACTATTACTATAAACCATCGGAGCACGCATCATGGCAAAACCATTAATTCAAATGGCATTAGATTCACTGGATTTCGATCAAACAGTAGGCCTTGCTACATTAGTAGCTCCTCACGTTGATATATTTGAAATCGGAACTCCATGTATCAAACATAATGGCATTAATTTGGTTAAAGAATTAAGAGCGAGATTTCCAGAGAAATTGCTTTTAGTTGACCTTAAAACTATGGACGCAGGCGAGTACGAAGCAACACCTTTTTATGCAGCAGGTGCTGATATTTGTACAGTTTTAGGCGTATCTGGCCTTGCAACTTGTGCAGGCGTTATCAAAGCAGCTAATGCATACGGTGCAGAAGCTCAAATTGACTTGATTAATGTTGACGATAAAGTAGCGTGCGCACGCGCAACTGCTGAAATGGGCGCTCATATCATGGGTATTCATACAGGTCTTGATGCACAAGCTGCAGGACACACTCCATTTGCTGATTTGAATGACATCGCAAGACTAGGTTTGAACGTCAGAATTTCTGTTGCAGGTGGCATTAAACCATCAACTGTACAAGATGTAGTTCGCGCTGGCGCAAACATCATCGTAGTTGGCGCAGCCATCTATGGCGCAGCTTCACCTGCTGATGCGGCTCGCGAAATTCGCGAATTGGTTGACGCGGTATAATTATGCATCAGAAACTTATCATAGAAAAGATTTCAGGTGTTCTTGAAGCTACAGATGATACGTATGATGCAAAGTTAACCCAAATGCTGGATAACGCCAAGCGGATATTTATCGCTGGCGCGGGGCGGTCCAAGCTTGTCGGGAATTTCTTTGCAATGAGGTTGGTTCACGGCGGTTACGATGTAAGTGTCGTGGGCGAAATTGTGACGCCGAGCATTAAAAGCGGTGACTTATTGATCATTATTTCCGGATCCGGAGAAACTGAGCAATTAATAGCATTCACTAAAAGTGCAAAAAAGATAGGTGCCAACATCGTCTTGATTTCTGCAAAAAGCAGCTCAACCATTGGCGATCTGGCAGATGCAGTATTTCAAGTCGGTAATCCAGAACAATATGGTAAGGTTTTAGGAATGCCTATGGGGACTGTGTTTGAGCTATCTACTTTGTTATTTTTAGAAGCAACCATTTCTCACATTATCCATGAAAAAGGAATTCCCGAAGAAGTGATGAGAGAAAGGCACGCTAATTTAGAATAGCGGCACAGGAACGAGTGGTTATGGCCACTCGTTCAAATCCTTGTAGGGTAAAAACGCCGAAAGAACATTTCGTGACAAAGTCGATCAGACTAAATAAAAGTCACCATTTAGTAATATATTAATAGTAAGGAGAAGAATATGACTTCGCGTCGAGAATTAGCGAACGCCATACGCGCTTTGAGCATGGATGCCGTGCAGAAAGCAAATTCAGGACATCCAGGCGCGCCTATGGGAATGGCGGATATCGCCGAGGTTTTGTGGAATGACCACATGCGCCACAATCCGTCCAATCCGAAATGGTCAGATCGTGACCGTTTTGTTCTTTCCAATGGTCATGGTTCAATGTTGATTTATTCATTGTTACATTTGACCGGTTATGATTTACCCCTCGAAGAGTTAAAAAATTTCCGTCAACTGCATTCAAAATGTGCGGGACATCCTGAATACGGTTATGCACCAGGCATTGAAACAACGACAGGGCCGTTAGGGCAAGGCATTGCCAATGGTGTGGGTTTTGCAATGGCTGAAAAGCTGCTTGCCGACCAATTCAACCGTCAAGGGCATAAAATTGTTGATCACCATACTTATGTATTCATGGGTGATGGTTGTTTAATGGAAGGTATTTCTCATGAAGCCTGTGCATTAGCGGGTACTTGGGGCCTAGGCAACTTAATTGCTTTCTGGGACGATAACGGTATTTCTATTGATGGCCATATTGAAGGCTGGTATACCGATGATACTGCAAAACGTTTTGAAGCTTACGGTTGGCATGTTCTGTCAGTAGACGGCCATAATCCTGAAGAGATAAACAAAGCAATTGTCATGGCTAAAGCTATGACTGATATGCCTTCACTAATCTGCTGCAAAACAACTATTGGTTTTGGGTCTCCAAACAAAGCAGGTACTCATGAATGTCATGGTGCAGCTTTAGGCCAGCCTGAAATTAACTTAACAAAAGCAGCGTTAGGCTGGGATCATGAAGCATTCATTATTCCAGAAAATGTTTACGCAGGCTGGGATGCTAAATCAAAAGGTACAAAAGCCGAAGCGGCCTGGAATGAAAAATTCGCAGCTTATGAGGCGGAATATCCAGAGTTGGCGGCAGAATTCAAACGGCGTATGGCTGGCGAACTCCCTGCTAATTGGCAAGCAGCGACTGACGCATTGATTGCTGAAACCAACGCAAAAGCAGAAAATCTGGCCACACGCCAATCTTCACAAAAAGTAATTGGCGGATTAGCCCCTACATTACCTGAGTTTTTAGGTGGTTCTGCAGATTTAACCGGGTCTAATTTAACCAGTTGCAGCAGCTTTAAACATGTCAGCGGTAAAGAGCCGGGTAATTACATCTCTTACGGTGTGCGCGAGTTTGGTATGTATACCATTATGAACGGTATGGCGTTACATGGCGGCTTATTGCCTTACGGCGGAACATTCCACATGTTCTCTGATTACGCAAAAAGTGCTTTACGTATGTCGGCGTTAATGAAAATTCGCACCATTGCTGTTTTGACCCATGACTCTATTGGTCAAGGGGAAGACGGTCCAACGCATCAGCCGATTGAGAATACTTCTGCTATGCGTTACATTCCAAATATGGATGTATGGCGACCAGCCGATACCACAGAAACAGCGGTTTCTTGGGTAATGGCAATTGAACGTATGACGGGGCCTACAAGCTTAGTATTAAGCCGTCAAGGCTTACCTTTCATAGCTCGTACTGATGAACAAATCGCAGCTATACGTAAAGGGGCATATGTTATTTCTGAAGCAGCGGGTAAAGCTCAAGTTATCCTTATTGCAACCGGTTCAGAAGTTGATTTGGCAATAAAATCACAAGCAGCCTTAGCAGAAAAAGGAATTCAAGCGCGCGTTGTTTCAATGCCATCAACAAATGTATTTGATCGTCAAGATCAAGCTTACAAAGACAGCGTATTAACACCCGGTGTTAAACGTGTTGCGATTGAAGCGGGTATTACTGATTTCTGGCGTAAATATGTTGGCTTAGAAGGGGCAGTTGTCGGTATTGATACTTTCGGCGAATCTGCTCCTGGCGGCGTATTGATGAAACACTTCGGTTTTACTGTTGAAAACGTTGTTAAAAACGTAGAAGCAGTACTTTAATTTTAAAGGCCATGTTTGCGTTAGTTGTTGCTTACTGAGAGGACCTCAAAACTGACACTATTCATTTAGTTATGATTAGTTTATTAATACGTAGTTACTATTGGAAAAAACGATTAACGCAGATATGGCTATTATAAAACAACGCAAAGAGGGGGATTAACACGTGAAAATAAATAATTTGACGAATGGTTTAGTTGCTACGCTGTTATTAGCAAGTCCCATAGTAGGGGCGGAAACAGAATATCCGGCAGCAGATTTCAAACCAAAAGTAATTTACCAAGATCCGGCATACAGCCAAGCCAAGTCTGCGCCTGCTGCTGCGGCAGTTAAGCAAGAAACATCGGCTGAGGCAGATTCAAAATACCCTGCAACAAATTTTGAGCCAAAAGTTCTATATAAAGACGCTGATTATAAGTCAAGCAAATTTACTGGAACAACATCAGCAGCATCAGTCTCTGAGCGTACTAAAACAGCTGATACAGAAGGAAACGCCTCAGTTAAGGTTGAAGAAGACTCAATGATGAGTTACCTGTTGGGGTTAATTGTTTTCGCTGTGGCTGGGTTTATCTTCTTAAACAAGCGCGAGCCAAAAGCCAAAGTTAGCCAAGCGCCCGTTTACACTAGTCATGCTAGTGGGCTTTCAGGTGTTGCTCGATATCTGAGAAAGAACAATATGATTGCTGCAACTGGTGTTGCTAGATATTTGGAAAGTCATGCTGAGACTGAAAAAGAAAAAGTAGCAACAAGCGGAGTTGAAAAGTATCTTGAGAGACAGGCTGTATCCGCAAAAGAAGCAACAGCTCAAGCAGGAACTGGAGTTGAAAAGTACATGCGCAACCGGGGGTGATAAGTGGATCAAAATTACTTGATCGATTTAGTGTCTGGATTTTTTGGCTCCAAAAGAGAAGTTGAAACACGAACCAGTCCTGTCGTATATGTTGGTGATTCTAGTGGACTTACTGGAGTTGCTAGGTATTTGAAAGGTCTGGAAGTTGAGCCGGTTTTAAGCGGAGTTGAGAGATATCTGAGAAATCAGCAAGAGCTATCGGTGAGTAATGAACCTGCTGATTCCATGGAGAGTCAGGTATCTACAGCTACAGCGTCTGAATTTGTTGACCGCTTGGAAAAACACGAAGAAGCTGTGCCATTAAGTAGTGTTGCCAAGTACTTGGCAAACCTGGATCAGTCTCCTGTAAGTGGTGTTGCCAAGTATGTAGCAAGACAAGCGGTACTCGCAAAAAGAGCGCCGAAATTAAGTGGCGTTGCTAAGTACGTGAGTAAGCATGCTGCTGATGAAAAGAAAGCATCTGTAGTCAGTAGCGTTGCAAAATATGTGGAAAAGCAGTCGAAGTCATCTGTTATAAGTAGTGTTTCTAAGTATTTAATAAAGCAATCCATATCAGCTAGAAATACTGCTGCTGCAACCGGGGTTGGTAAATATCTTGAAGAAGAATCTATCGCCCAAAGAAAAGCTGCTGCTGCTGCTATAGTTGCCAGATATCTGGAAGAACAGCGTATGCTCGTAAAAGAGCAAGAAAAAGAAAAAGAAAAAGAAGCGCAGCTAATAATAGAACAGGAAATGGCAAAGGCAGAGGAAAGGGCGGCGGCGGCATCAGCGCCAACTGGAGTGGCTAGATACTTGGAAGAGCAAGCAATTCTGGCGAAGGAAAAGCCACCAGTAAGCGGTGTTGCCAAGTATGTTGCAAAACAAATTTTGTCTAAAAAAGAAGCTCCCGTTTTAAGTGGCGTTGCCAAGTATATTACGAAGCAAGCATCAAACATAAAAGAGAAACCGATCGTAACTGGTGTCGCAAAGTACATGGAAAAAGAGGCGATGACAGCAAGAAAGCTGCCTAAAATAAGTGGGGTTGCGAAATATATGGAAAAGCAATCTGTATTGCCGAAGGCAAGTGGTGTTTCTAAGTACATAACAAAGCAAGTGGTTTCTGCAAGAGAAAATCTAGATAAAGTATAACTGAGTAGTATTGTTAAAAGTGCAGATGCCTTGTTCAAGCATGGGTGGGGCTATCTGTACACGATATAATTTTTTCGGTTAAATCAATGCCTTAAGTCCCTGACATGGCTCGGTTAAGATTGTGCTAAATGTAAACACAGGGGGCATATTTAGTTAGTGTCCAATATTAAAGCGATTCTGTTCAGATCCCTGCCAATGCTCATCTGTAATTAATGGTTCACCTAATATCGGTAGAGACTGTAATTATGTTTGCTTTATGATGGTTAACCACCGTTTCTCACGGTATAATCTCTCCCCGTTATTATATTGGATATCATTCGTCTGTCTTCTGAATGTATTTGGAAGTGACGTGTGTATACCTTGTTGTTTTTTAAATTTAAAATAAAAGGAGCCCCTAATGGCCAAGACTTTACTTGAGCAACTGAGAGAAATGACCGTGGTTGTAGCCGATACTGGTGACATCCAGGCTATTGAAACCTTCAAGCCACGTGATGCAACGACTAATCCTTCGTTGATAACTGCTGCTGCTCAAATGCCACAATATCAAGGAATCGTTGATGATACTTTGAAAGGTGCAAGAGAGACTTTAGGTAAAGATGCTTCAGCAGCACAAGTAGCTACCCTAGCTTTTGAACGTTTGGCTGTTTCTTTCGGGCAAAAGATACTTGAGGTCATCCCAGGACGGGTTTCCACTGAAGTTGATGCTCGTCTTTCATATGATACCGATGCTAGCGTCCGTGTAGGCCGTGAGTTGATTGCTATGTATGAAAAGTTAGGCGTCTCGCGCGAACGAGTTCTGATCAAAATTGCTGCAACTTGGGAAGGTATACAAGCTGCTGCTATTCTTGAAAAAGAAGGTATCCATTGTAATTTAACTTTGTTGTTTGGTCTGCATCAAGCTATTGCATGTGCCGAGAACGGAATTACACTGATTTCGCCTTTCGTTGGGCGCATCTTGGATTGGTATAAAAAAGATACCGGTCGTGATTCCTATGCGCCTGCTGAGGATCCAGGTGTTCTGTCTGTGACAGAAATCTACAATTACTACAAAAAATTTGGCCATAAAACTGAAGTTATGGGAGCTAGCTTCCGTAATGTAGGTGAAATTGTTGAATTGGCTGGTTGTGATTTGTTAACTATTGCACCGTCTCTGTTAGCCGAACTTCAGTCTACTGAAGGCAGCTTGGTGCGTAAGCTGGATCCTAATAACGCAGCCAATGCGTCAATTGAAAAGTTAACCATTGATAAAGCGACATTTGATAATATGCATACCCAAAACCGTATGGCTTCTGAGAAACTTGCAGAAGGTATTGATGGCTTTACCAAAGCATTAGAATCATTAGAAGAATTCCTAGCCGCTCGATTGGCGAGTTTAGAAGGTTAAGAGCTTTTAATAAAGCCATCCGGCGGGATATTCTCGTCTTTTCAGCCGGATGGCAACTTTATCATTTGCAGCATAATTGTAAAGACAGTGTCGTTACCACTCCAGGGCAATCGCGCTATATTTTCCTTTTCCCAAAGATCAGTTCGGCGCGATAACAATCACTCAAACAAGCACGCAGTTTTCGTTGGCGTAGGCTGTCTTTGCTGGGGCCGTTGTTATTCAAC
>Ga0265297_10000722_pt1 | contig 91723 bp, 118 predicted proteins | sample Munlanlwell13791_FD_192502 | JGI IMG/M metagenome (GOLD analysis project Ga0265297, IMG submission 192502) | Leachate microbial communities from a municipal landfill in Southern Ontario, Canada - Leachate well 137-91 | ecosystem: Engineered > Solid waste > Landfill > Unclassified | place... | reverse complement strand
GCGGTAAAGGTGGAAATTCTGCATTAGATGATGGCGGAGCACAAGAGGTCGAATCAACTGGCGGCGGAGGCGGTGGTGGTAGTACTTCCGGAAATGACGCCGGTGACGCTGGTGGTTCTGGCGGTGGTGCTCAGGTATATTCCCCTACTCAAGGCGGAGCTGGAAGTGCTGGCCAAGGATATGATGGTGGAGACGCTGGAGGAACAAGTACGGCTGGTAGGTCTGGTGGTGGCGGTGGAGCGAGTGGAGTTGGTGGAGACGGTATTTCTGGTGGTAATCGTGGAAATGGCGGAGACGGCATAGAGTGGCCTGCTGATTCCGGCAATTATTATTCTGGTGGCGGCGGAGCAGGTGGTTATGATGGATGGACTCCATCTGGCGGTGGAACAGGAGGCAATGGTGGCGGTGGTGACGGGAGTCTGACTGCCGCTGGAGAAAATGGTGCAACAAATACAGGAGGCGGTGGTGGCGGTGGAGCGAGTGGAGTTGGTGGAAATGGCGGTTCTGGAATAGTAATTATTCGTTATTTATTAAATGCCCCTGCATCAGAGGTGAAAACTCCATTTGGTTTATTTGTTGGGAGGATTATATAATGCCAATAAAAAATACATCAGTAAAAGTTCCTGTTGTCGCTTGGGATACAACAAATCAATGCGGGAAAACAGGCGAGGCAGCAAAAATAATATTGAAAGGAATTGCCGACGGGGTGGAATATACTCCCTCGACTGCTGATTTTGTTGAAGTTGATGCAACAAATTTAAAAGGAGTTTATTGCGCGACGGTAGCAACTAGCGATAACAATTGTTATTTTAATACCATTGGAGGCTCTACTCCAACGACGGGAATTGCGATTATACCAATAACATGGTCGAACGTTGATTTGGCGGCATCTGTAGCAAGCGTTGCCGCAATCAAGACCGTTGTTGATAATTGTTCAACCAAAGCAAGCGTTGCCGCAATCAAGACCGTTGTTGATGGCGTTGATTCTTCATTATCGGCAAGTTTGGCGAGTTTGACATTGACAAAAATTGCCGATGCGGTACTGGATGAAGTTGCCGAAGATGCTTATGGATTGCGTCACGCTTTGAGATTGTTGTTTGGAGTTTTGGGAGGGATATCAACAGGCGGAGGAACGACGGAAATCAAATTTAAGAGTTTGGATGGAAATAAAACCAGAGTGACCGCTACTGTAGATGTTGGCGGAAATCGCTCATCAATTACTTTGGACTTGACTTAAAATGTTTGCAACAGGATTTTTTCCAATAGATTATCCATTTTGGCCGGTTCGTTTCTGGCAGGTTTTTCAGTTAGAAACAATAGATCCGCAAGAAACAATTTCGGTGAGTAGCAGAACAAAAAGTTCTTTGGTAAATGCAAGAACAAAAAGCATGACGGTGTCTAGCAGAACGACATCAATTTAATAAAAGGAGAGAAGAGCAATGGCAAAATTTAGTTCAAAACAACCATTCGAAGAGTATTATGTGGCCATTGATTTTACAAATGTGATTGGTTCTGCAACCGTAGCTTCGGCCACAGTTGTTGCCTATGATAGTTCTTTGGCAACGGTTACGACAAATTTAATTGATACCTCTAAACAAACTGTTACTTCCCCAAATGTTTATATTTGGGTGCGCGGAGGTCAGACTGGTCAAGACTATAAAATAACATGTCAAATAACAACCAGCATTGGAGAGAAGTTTGAACAGGATGTTACTTTGCCAGTGGAAGAGAAATAGGAGGCTCATATGGCTACGGCAACATTAATAATAGAAGATGGAACTGCTTCGTCATATTCAGCCAATAGTTATATTACGGTAGCAGAAGCAAATCAGTTTTGTGCGAATCATGGATTATCGGATTGGGAGAATTTTGATAATTCTGACAAAATTACAGCGATTATTCGCGCTTGCGCGTTTGTTGATGCTGAATATCATTTCAAAGGAGCAAAATATTCTTACGATTCTCCTATGCAATGGCCCCGGGTTGGAGTATATGATGAAATTAATTTGGAGCCAGAAGACGAAGAATATTATCAGGAAATTCCCCGGGCCTTAAAAAATGCTTGTTGTCGCGCAGCTTATGAAGAGGCGATGTCTCCCGGTGTATTACAGGCAAACGAAACCACAAACGTAAAAAGAGAGAAGATTGATGTGATAGAAACAGAATACTTCGAAAAAGGTTCTTCAAAAACGATTTATCGGACAATTGAGGGTTTTATAAAAGATTTGATAACAAATGCGAATGGTTCATCCCAAGGTTTTGCTAATATTTTGAGGACGTAATGGATTACACAAGACAAGTAAATTCTGCCAAGAAAAATATTGATAAATACGGCGTCGATATGCTTTTAGAGATTACGACCAATGGTGCTTATAATGGAACTTTGGATTCTTTCGCTGCGACTGTTGCCACATACGATATAAAGGCTGTTATTTCAAATCCAACGGTTCAAAATGATGAGGGGGAATATGGGAAATCTGATAGGGTAAGACTTCTCGTTTCTCCGGATGGTTTGCCGGCATCCTTATCGGAGCTTGATTTCAGAATAGTTTACGGATCGACAATATGGAAACCGGCAAAGATAGTTCCGTTAAAACCTGGAGGAACAGCAATTCTGTTCACCATTGATATGAAATAGGAGGAATAAAAAATGGCTAGAACAAGAGAGCTTGCGTTGATTAAGGAAATTGAAGATCTCAAAAAAATTATCCGTACCAATGAGGATAAAATTTCTGAATTAACACTTGAGAATGCAGCTTTAAAGGAAGAAAAAAGAGAAGCGGCAACTGCAAAAAAAATTGATAGAAAAATAAAGGATAATATTTGATGAATTCTGCAGAATTATATTCAGAATTGACGACATCAGCAAATGAGTTTTCTTCTCAATTAAAAGAAGCTGCGGAGGCCCTTAATGGAGATGTTAGTAAAATTATTCGCGCGTCAATTCTGAGGGTTTATGCAAATATTATAAAACGTTCTCCTGTGGACACAGGCGCTTACAGAGCAAGTCATGGGATTGCCAACTTTGACCCCGGGGATACTGTTGGAATTAAAAAGAACATCAATGCAAAAAAAGATAAAGATGGCAAATGCATAAATCCGTTATCTAAAGAAAAAGTTGCTTGGTCTTGGAAATTGGGAGACGGCAATATTTGGCTTTATAACAATTTGCCTTATGCAGAAAGACTTGAGCAAGGATGGAGTTCTCAAGCTCCATTGGGAATTTATATGATGGCTTTAATGGAAATTGGAGCGTATTTGCAACTTGATGTAATGGCAATTAAGGATATTAATCCTTTTGATATAGAGGGATAAAATGACACCAAACGAGATAAGAGCTGAGATTTCTTCTTCTATAATGGCTTCATGGGCTACGGCAACTCCGATATGTTGGCCAAATCAACCTTTCGTTTCTCCCCAACAGGTTTGGATAAGACCAACGATAAAAATGGGGGACACCTTAGTGGGAGAATTAGGAGAAGATGGACTAGGCATGAGAACAGGGGTGTTAATTGTATCGATATTTGACTTGGCCGGCAAAGGAACAATTTCTTTATTAAACTATGCGGCCCGGCTTGAGAGGATGTTCAGAAGAAAAGAAATTTCAAATATTGTTTTTAATGAACCCAGCACCAACATAATCGGGTTGGACGAAAATGGTTATTATGGCGCAAATATGTCTGTTGATTTTACAGCATGGGTTGGAGAATCATAAAATTTTAAGAATATTCAAAGGAGGATATTTATTATGTCAGTAAATGCAAATGTCGGATTAGCGAGGAAGCAAAGGCTCTTTGCTTTAGTTGAAACAACTTTTGGGACATTGGAGTTTCCGGTAGGAACCACTGATTTTATTCGTCCAGCTGGAAATGCGAGTATTAATCAAAATCCTGCATTTGTTGACTCCGATGAAATTCAAAATAGTTTGGATGTTCTTGACCAGTTCCAGAATGCCATGCCCCCGGCAAAATGGTCAATCCCAATGTATTTAAGACCCTCTGGAACATTAATGAATAAACCGCAAGGACACGCGCTGTTAAAATCATTGCAAGGCTCGAGTATTGCGACAATCACAATGGTTTTGAGTGCAGCATTGGCAACGACTACAAGCTCTGTGAAAGTATCAACGATTGCAGGTGGTGTTCTTCCTGAAAAAGGAGTTATCATTGTTGGCGGAGAATATATTCATTACACTGGCATAACCCGGGTTTTGAGAAGTTCCACAACCGCAACTTTGACGGGTTGTACAAGGGGATACAAATCCTCGACAGCCGCAACAAAGGCATCTGGTTCGACAGCAACAATATCTTGTATTTTTTACAAACAGGAAACCGAAACTCCGTCTTTGTCAATATGGTTGGAAACAGACCATTTTGTTCAGGGAATACAAGGCGCGGCGGTTCAAGAACTTTCAATTGATGTTTCGAATGAAGGCGCAGTCAAATTGGTTTTCAGCGGAGAGGGTATGAAAATGGTTTTCGCTGGTTCTTCAACATTAACATCAAACAGTTTGGCGACCAATACCCACCTTCATGTTGCGGATGCCAGTCTGTTTTCTGCCGGTGCTTATATTTACAATCAAACAAAGCATGATGCAGGAACAGCCGCTTCTTATTCTGCCATATCTTCGGTCGATTTAACGGCGAATACAATTACATTGAGCCGGGCGCTTGGCTGTACAGGCGCGACAGGAGATACTATTCGAGGATATCTGCCTGCGGACGCAACAGTTATTGGCGACGCCATTGAATCCAAAGATACAACCGTCCAAATTGACGGCGTTTCAGGTTCAATTAAAACAGGTTCTTTAAAATTTGCCGTTCCCAAAAAATTCATAACCGATGAAATTGGAACTGATTATCCGGAAGATTTCCTTGAAGATAAGAGGGAAATTACGTCGGATATCAAGGTTTATTTCCGGAAGGCTGACGCCAAATATTTCGCGGATGGCATTGAAGGAAATGAAGCCACTGTCCTCTTCACGTTCGGAGACACGGCAGGTTCAATTGTGGATGTTTATATGAAGAAATGTCAGCTTGCTGTTCCGACTATCGAATTGGCGGCGCCAGCGGTCGAGTTGACAATTCCCATGAAGGCCCTTGGTACAGTCGGCGAAGATAGTTGTGAAATAGTTATTCGTTAAAATAAAATTTGCCGAGGCGGGAGACCAGATTTCTGGTTTTAATGATGAATCCCGGCATCATGTCTCGCCTCGGTGAAAAATAATCCGGGAATCAAACCGGGAGGAATTGAAATGAAACTGAAAACAAAAAGAAATAAAATTTGGATTACCATTCAGGGAGCAACTGCAGACGAGACGGCAAAATTTTTTGTTAATCCTTTGACGCCAAAGGAAATTAACAATTTGATGAAAAGAGCAACCGAAACAGAGTGGGAAAAAGGACAGCGCTTTGTCGATGTTGATTTTTTCAAATACAAAATACTCAAAATTAAAGAAATTATTCTTGGGTGGGAAGGCGTCGAAGACGAAGACGGCAATTCCCTGGAATTCAATGAGAAGAATTTGGAAAATGTTTATTTAAACAATCCTGAATTTATCGATAAGGTTCTTGAAGAAACTGAAAAATTATCTTCTTTTCTTCAAAAGAAAGCTGAGGACGAATTAAAAAACTTGAAGCCTGCGCAATCTGGAACGTAAATCCGAAAATTGCGGATTGCGAAGGTTGTCGCAGGGCTTATAAAAAAGAAAAACCTCCTTGTGAAACTGAGGAGGGTTGTGAAATGCCGAAGGTTATGCCGGAAAATTATTCAGCATGGGAACTTTGGCATCAGTTAAATGAAAGTGACAGGCCAAATCATGGTTTTGGCCCGGGCAAAATACCAAGAGCTGTTTTTGCTCAAATGTGCGAATTATACGATTTGACTTTGGAAGATTTTGAAAAGGCAATATACTTGGAGAATGTTTTTTACCCAGAGATGGCAAAACTTAAAGAAAAGGAATAGGAAAACAAATGCCTGGAATCAAAATAAAAGTCTCTACAGAAGATGCTCAATTAGCAGTAAGCAAATTGAGAGCAGACCTTGAAAAATTGGGTTTGACTTCAAAGCTTACGAGTACCCAAATAAAAGAATTAGAGGCCCGGACAGTCAATAAATTAGGGATGGACGCGGCGTCGGCTGCTTCCCAAAGATTGGCTTCTTCTGTTGGAATGTCAAAAACAGAAATCGACAAGTTAAATAAAACTTTGGGTATTTCCTCTGTCGAAACAGACATGCTTTCAAAAAAGGTTGGTATTTTAAATAAAAATGTTGGTTCGATGATTGGAACGTGGATAACCCTTTCAATTGCTATGGGGGCCGCTTTTAAGGTTGCAAAATCAGGAATTGGTTACTTGTCCGAAATAGAAACTGCTACGCTGGGCATCGCGGCAGCTTACATGACTGGAGGAACTTATGTCGATAAGTTGACAGGGAAGGCCCTTGATGCTTCGGAGGCTTTACGGGCTTCTCAAGCAGATTCTGCTGCAATAATTAAAGACCTCGAATTTGCAAATTTAAAAACGATTGCTACTTTAGACCAATTGATAAATGCTTATCAAGTAACGTTGCCGGTTGCTCTTGCAAAAGGTTTTGACCGTACTCAAGTCAAAGACTTCACTGTTGCTATGGTTCAAGCTGCAGGAGCGATTGGTTTACCGATGGAACAATTGGGGGAAGAAACCCGGTCTTTATTGACAGAATCAATTAATCCAAGAAATAGTAGAATTGCAACAGTTTTAGGATTAAGAAATGAAGATATCCGAAAATTTAAAGGGGATGCTCAAGGTCTGTTTGATTTTTTAATGCAAAAGCTTGATGCTTATCGGACAGCTGGGGTTGCCGCTCAAACTACTTGGGCCGGTTTGTGGTCAAATACAAAAGATATTATGCTCCAAGGCATGGGACGCGGCTTTGAACCTTTATTTGAAGCGATAAAGTATGAAATGCAAAGTTTTGCAAATTCAATGGTAACAATTGACGAAAAGACAAAAAGAATCAATTGGAATCCGGAATTTTTATCCGGTATTGATAAATTCAAAAGAGGAATAAATTCTATTATTGCCGATGTTTATAGACTGGGAATGTTGCTTGACAAAATTGGAGGGACTTTTACTTCTCTTCAATTATTGACATCGTTTAAAAAGGAAACGAGAGATAAGTGGGCAGGTAAAAACGAAGAGTATCGTCAAAGATATATGGAATCAGAAAAGGCTGTTCAGACTCTTGCCATGAGAGAACAGGGTTTTCAATTGGCAACGCCAGAGACTGATGCTTACATGAGAAAGGGGAATAAAGGGAACCGATATACCCAAACAGTTGTTTCTGTTGGTTCGAAGGAAGAAGGAACAGAACAGCTTTTGCGTTTTGTAAAAGACAATCAAAAAGGTTCTGGCTCCGGTGCAAGTTGGCTTCCAAAAGATAAAAAGACCACGGAAGATGAAGATTCTGGGATAAAATCATTGAGGGAATCATGGGAAAAGAAAAGGATTGATATCGATGCCAAATTGGCAACTTTGGATTTAACGGAGGAATCTGCATATCAGAAGGCCGTTATAGAGGCAAAGAAAGAAGGAGCTTCCCTGCGCAAAGAATATGGGAAAATTGGAGGAGAAAAACCCGGGTCAGAGATATATAACAAGTCTATATTGCTAGAAGAAAAAATGATAGCAAAAGCTCAACTGGAGGAAGATAAAAATCGCTTTGCTTTGATTAAGGAAGAAGGGGAAAGAGAAATTGAAAGAAGGACAACTTTACTTGACCTTGCCGAAAATGAAGGGACTCTGCATAAAGAAACAATTGGAGACAGATTGACTGCGGCTGAAGATTTAGTTGCATTTGAAAAAGAACTTTTGACTTATTTACAATCTGCAAATGTTCCCATCGACGACAAAACAATTAAAGCTCAAAAGGAAGCGATTATAAATGCAGAGAAAAAACTTTCTCTCATTAAAAAAGATGACAGAGAACAAGAAAAAAAGAATAAAGAAGAATTGGCCACTTTGAGGCAATCTGAAATCAATGATGCTATTTTTCTGCTTGATAAAGAGGAAATGGAAGGCCGTTCTCATTTATCTACTTTGCAAGAAAGATTGAATTTCCGAAAGCAAAGTTTGGATTTAGAAAAGGAAATTTTAAAAACGACAGACAAAAATAAAGATTTGTCTGGGTATATTTCTCAACAGAAGGTAGTCAATGAAAATGAAAAAGAATTGCTTAATCTTAAAAAAGAAATTGCGTTGGCAGACCCTTATGGAGCGGTAAAATATAAGATAAATGAACTTGCGAATGATTACAATGATATCGGAAAGCAAATGTATGATTTTACAGCCACTACTTTTAATGGAATGGCAGATGTTATAACAGATTTCTGTATGAATGGCAAGGCTGATTTTTCCTCGTTCGCGCAGTCTGTAATTCGAGATTTGACAAATATGGTGATTAAAGCGCAATTATCGACTTTGGCAAATGCCCTTTTTAATAATCAAGGAGGACAAAGTGGAGTCGGTTCTTTAGGATCGTCAATAATGGGATTTTTATTTGGCAGTGGTGCGGGAAGCACAACGCCATCTTATGCAGGGGCGGCTTCTAATGTGTCTATGTTTAGTGGCGGAACTCCTCAAATTACTCCCCAAACTTTTCATCTTGGCGGCGTTGTTGGAAGAGATTTTCGTTCTTATGGTCAAGGAGTGCCAGAAGCTTTATTTTATAATGCTCCTAGATTACATGAAGGATTAAGGGCCGGTGAATTTCCAGCCATTTTGGAAAGAGGCGAAAAAGTTACATCAAAGAGAGATGCAGAAAAAGAAAAAGATTCAACAAAAGGCCAACCGGTAACAGTTAAAATTGTCAATCAGTCTGGGACTGCAGTGCAAGCGACTCAGAATACGGGAGCCCAATTTGATGGTCAACAGTATGTAGTAACTGTTTTTCTAGATGCCCTTGAGCGTAATGTGGGCGGTATGAGAGATGTATTGGGAGGAGGTAAACGATAATGTCAGCGTTCCCTTCAATTGCAAATCCATCGAGAGGATTGGAAGAAGTCGTTTATTTGCCGAAAATAAAAACAGAGTTTGAAAACAATTATGTTCAAACGCGCAAGACGGCGACCAGGGATCGGTCTAAATGGACTTTGGTTTGGAACACGTTGTCTGAAACGGATTATCAATCTCTTTTGACTTTTTTTAAAGCAAATCAAGGCTTGAGTTTTACGTGGACTCATCCAGTTTCGTTGTCTGTTTATACTTGTGTTTTTTCTTCGGATGAATTAAAAGGCAAAGTTGGCAAATATCCAAATACAAGAGAAAATGTGACATTGCCAATAGAGGAATTGTAATGTTAAATTTTAGCAATATCGCTATTGAGGAAAAAAATAAACTTGCAACAGACAGCGTTTTTCTTGTTTGTTTAAGAATAGTCGTTCCCGGGATTGAAGAACCTTTAAGACTTGTCCACAATTCAGAGAATATTTCCTGGCAACATCCATCAGATTCCAGTCCAGCGAGTTATGTTTCATTCCCTTTTGAGATAGAAGAAATTACCGATAATTCTACAGGGGAAATCCCCCGGGTTGACGTTAAAGTAAGCAATATCAGTAGAGCAATGGATGTTTACATTCAATATTATGATGATTATGTTAAGGCAAATGGATATTCTCCTATCACAGTTTCTATTTGTATAATCAATACAAAAGTAATCGCGGCAGATGCAACAGCTGCTCCAGAGGTTGACCATGAATTTGAATTAAAACAGCCAAAGTGCGATTCTCGATGGGCAACTTTTGTTTTGTCGGCCAGTAACCCTTATTTAAAAAGATTTCCCCAAAATAGAATTTTGAGAAATCATTGTCGATATATTTTTAAAGGTTCGGATGGTCTTTGCGGATATTCAGGAGCCATTGCAACTTGCGACCATACATTGATTCAATGCAGGGCAAGAAATAATTCAGAAAGATTCGGTAACGCGCCGGGGGTAGGACAAAGTGGGTTTGACATTACATGAGCTTTGTAAAGCAAAATATCAGCGTGGAGGAACAGACCCCCAGAATGGGCTTGATTGCAAAAGTTTGTTTGTTGAAGCAATGAATATTTTTGGGAATAAAGTGCAGGTTGGAAATATAGAGATGCTGGCGGTGGAAGAAGTTGTTGCAGCTCTTGCAAGAGAACAATATCCTTATACAGATATTGATTGTTCTTCCATCGAAAAGGAATTGAAAAGTGGTCATTGGCAAAAAATTGACGAACCAATTGAAGGATGTGCAGTAACAATGGCGATCGATTCTTTTAAACCAGACAAAATACAACATCTTGGAGTTTACATCGGAGAGGGGAAATTTATTCATATCCTAGAAGAACCGGGCGTCATCATTTCTCGAATTGACGATAGATATTGGCGACGAAAGATAAAAGGATTTTATAAATGGTTGGATTAATAGAAAGACCAAATATCAATTTAGTAAATATTGTAAATCCGTTTGATGCAATCAATAGTCGGGAATTTCATTCAATCCCTGCCAATGTATCTTTAAAAGAATGTATTGATTTGGTCAGAAGTCCGTACGATAATTGTTTTTATGTAGCAGCAATTAATGGGGAGATAGTCCCTCAAGATTTTGATTATTCTCTTATTTACCCCAAAGGAAATGTTGTTCTCTGTGCCGTTCCTCAAGGGGGAGGCGGCGGAGGCAAGAATACAGGAAGAATGATTTTGCAATTGGTGGTTACAATTGTGGCTGCCGTGGCAACTTGGTACGTTGGAGGGGCCGGAGGATGGATCGTTGGTGCAGGTAATGCTGCAACTTGGGGATCGTTGGCGGTTGGTTCCGCAGTGGGTATGGCGATTTCAGTGGCCGGGAATTTATTAATTAATGCTCTTTGCCCTTTAGATACAGAAAAAGAAAAAAGTGAATCTGCAACATATTCATGGGATGCTCCAGCAAATATAAATAAAGAAGGGGTTGTATGGCCTGTTTTGTATGGAACAATGAGGATTACTCCTCCAATTCTTGCAAAATACATAGAGGTGGTCGATGATAAACAATATCTAAATGTTCTTTATGCCATTGCAGACCACGCTATTACTTCTATCGATAATACAAGTATGCTAATTAATGGCAATTCTGTTGTTAAAAATGCAGATGCGGATAATTTTATTGATTGGGAAGTCCGCTACGGGACGACAAATCAAAAACCATTGCAATATTTCAATGATACAAGAACAACCAAAGCTTGCGGAGTAGTGTTACCAAAAATAGCAGATTACGATGACGATGAAAGCTATGTAGTTGGGAATAAAGTTTCGCATAGCGACCAGGCATGGGAGTGTATTCAAAATTGTAGCGATGTTACTCCTGAAGAAGGGGCTTATTGGACCGCTTGTGAAAATGATTGGGTCACGGTTGATGCAGATGGTGCCGCCATTGAAGGGTTAGGGATCGCTTTTAGTTTTCCTTACGGATTATACCACACCCACAATGACGGAGGATTAAGCACAGAAGAAGTTGATATTGAAGTCCAATATAAAAAGGTAGGCGATGTAGTCTGGACAGCCATATCAACTTATGAAGCAACAGATCAAGTGGTCACAGAAGCGCGTTGGGTTGCCGGTTATTGGCATCATGACGATTGGACAACTCTTGAAGAGGGTTCAACAGATCCAAATGCCTATGAAGAAGGGGAAATTTACGCCGGCAAGCCATATGTATATATCAATGATGGTCACGACAGAATGAGACATGAATGGCATTGGGTTGCCGTTGATGACACTGTCCAAAATGCCGACACCCTTGTCAATAATTATATCTCTTTTAGCGAAGAAAGAACGACCGCTATGAGAAGGGTCTTTTATGTCGATAGAATTCCTGCGGGCGAATATCAAGTCCGGGCAAGGTATGCAAATGGAGTTTGTCCGTCAAATAGCACTCGTCATTTCAATGTGGTTTATTTTGATTATGTTGAATCAATTATTTATGATGATTTCTCGTATCCCGGGTCTTCTTTACTTGCTTTAAGGGCCTTGGCAACAGACAAATTGTCTGGGGGAATGCCAATTGTTTCTTTTATTGCTACTCGCTCAACTGTTCAGGTGTGGAATGGTTCTGCATATGTCAGCAAGTCTGCCAGCAATCCGGCATGGGCATCTTACGATGTTTTGCATAATGCTAGATATGGAGGCGGAATTTCTTATAGCAAAATGATTTATGCTGATTTTCTTGCATGGGCAAATAATTGCGATACTCATTATATGACAACGGGAGTTGCCTCTTCAGTAAGTTTTAAATGCAATTTATATATTGACGAAGCATTTAATCTTCGAGAAACCTTGAATATGATAGGGGCTTTGGGGAGAGGAAATACAGTTCAACAAGGAAGTTATTTTACTTGTTTTATTGATAAATTAGAAGACACTCCGACTCAATCATTTTTGTTTAATGTTTCCAATATTGCGGCCAAATCTTTTCAATTAGAATATATGCCAATGGTCGATAGAGCAAACGCAGTCGATGTGACTTATTGGGACAAAGATGATGATTATAAGCAGAAGACCTTGGAAATTCATGCGATTGATTTTGATTCGATGACTACAGAGGTCAAGAAATCACAAGTAACTTTGAGAGGATGCACGTCCAGAGAAGAAGCATTATGCCATGGAAATTTTGCTTTGAATTGCAACAGGTTGCAAACCATTACTGCAACTTTTGATACAGATATCGATGCTCTTGCTTGTATGCCATGGGATGTGATTGAAGTCCAACATGATGTTACTTTGTGGGGAGACGGGGGCCGCGTTCTTTCTGCTTCGGCAAGTACAATTGTTGTGGACAAAACCATAACTCTTCTTCCTGAAACAACGTATACTTTAAAGACCCAAACAATTATAGACGATGTCATTCATGAATATACTTTGGCAACTGTTGGAGATATAACAGAAACGTCTTCCTTGGGAATAGTTGGTACTTTTGATACAGTTCCTGTTTTACATGATAAATGGGTTTTGACGTCAAGCGATTCTTTGACAAAATCATTTCGTTTAATCAGAACAACCCGGGCCGGAGACCTTACAAGAAAATTAATTTGTTTGGAATACAATCCCGATATTTATGTTGATAACGGAACTCTTGAACCCCCAGAAGAACCTGAAGAACCAACGTATGAATCTCATTTAAAGGCTGTTGAAGTCCAACAATGGAATGGAAGTCCAGATACAGATATTCACTTATCATGGACTGGATTTGCCACTGCATGGTATGTTTTTTATAAGATATCTACAAGTTCAAGATATATTTATGCAGGGACGACCAGTACTCCATTTTATCGGATAGATAAATTGCCACCGGGCAGTTCCAACTATACTTTTTGTGTTAGCCATACGACAAACCCGGAAGATGGTATTACGGTATCTTTAACTGTCACTGGTCACGCGATTGCGGCCAAGCCTACAACTCCAGAAGGTCTGACGGCATATTTAATCGGGCAGACAATAGTTCTCAGTTGGACAAAGCCAGCAGATGTCACAATTATTGGTCATACTATTTATTTAAATGGTACTGCTGTGATTACAAATTACAATGGCAATCAATATGTCTATTCGGGATTGTTAACAGCAGGAACATATAATTTTACGTTATGCGCAGTTACAAGGGGAGGAGAAAGCGCTCCTACTGCTTCTGCCTCGATAACTGTTGAAGTCCCAGACACTCCTTCTTTGACTATTGACACCGTTGGAGAATTGGCAGTATTGTCTTGGGCAGACTGTACCACTTCTCTTCCGATAGCTTATTATACAGTTAATGGGGTGGCGATTAATGCTCAAACATATTCAGAGAGAGTCGATTGGTCTGGTTCAAAAGAGTTTAGCGTGAGCGCCACAGACGTATGTGGAAATAGTTCATCGACTGCAACGACTTCTTTATCAATTATAGAAGGAACTACTCCAACAGGCATTGTCGCAACAGGATTGACATACGCAATAAAATTGGAAATTACCTATGTTGATTTTGTAGGATTTAGTTGCATTGAAATATGGGCTTCAGATACAAATAATAGAGAAGATGCCATTAAAGTTGGAGAATCCTTATCTCCGGTTTGGACTCACAGTGGATTGGATTTAATTGACATAAAATATTATTGGGTAAGAACAAAAGATATTTTTGGCAATCTTGGCGATTGGTATGCCACGTCAGCAACCGGTGGGACGGTTGGACAGACTTCCACGGATCCAGAAGATTATTTGACAATTCTTACTGGCAATATATCAGAAGATGAATTGACCAGTACTTTGAACGGAAGAATAGATTGGATAGACCAACAAACTTTTGTTGTTGAAGATGACCTTTTTGAAGAAGATGACATTATTACAGGGATGGCAGGGGCCTATTCAGGATTATTTGACCTTGCTCTTTCTCACAAAGAAAATATTGATACTTTGTTAGAATTTGCCTCTTCAGCCGCCAATGACATAACGGCAATGATGGGGGAAATAGCAGGATTGACTACATCGCCATGGAGCGCTACTGGCTCTTATGTCATCGGAAATTATGTCACCTATGACGAGAAGGTTTATCGTTGTATTCAAGCTTATTCCTATCCAACGGTAAAGACTCCTGGGTCAGATGTTGCTTATTGGGAAGAATTTGATTCTGTTATCACTTTATTAACTGAAGTTGAAACCCGAGTGGACACTCTCGAAGGGCAAATTATTAATACGGTAACAATGGCGACTTTTAATGCTCTTGATAATAGGGTGTCTTTGGCAGAAAGCACGATTGACCAACACAGCGGAGATATTGCTCTCCGGGTTTTGCAAACCGATTTCGATGCTTTTACAAATTTATTTTTACCTGATTTTGATACAGCCAGCAGCTACGCCACGAATGATTATGTCATGTATGAAGGAGATTCATACAAATGTATCAAGACAATTGATTTTACCCCGGCCCCTCTGCCGACTGATGCGGAGTACTGGGAAGAAAGTCCTTTCTCAGACCAATTTGTTGCCTTAATGAATGAATTAGAGATAGCAACAGATTCTATTTCTTTATATTCAACAGCTATTATTGGAGATATTGCTTTACTTTCTTCCGAGACCATCGTTGAAGATGGCGTTGTAGTTTTTGATATAGGAGATATTATCGGGGTTGATTGTCGGATATCCGAGGCAGCAATCGATATTATGGGAATTGAATCAAGCATTTCTTTACACACTTCTCTGATTGAAGGGCTTACAGGCAGAATATCAACCGCTGAGATAGATATCGACGCGGCGGAAGGTTTGATTTTATTGAAAGCAGCAAAGACAGACCTTGATGACGCTGTTTCCAATATAGCAGCAATTGGGATAATGGTTGATGAAAATTCTGCAAGCATTGAATCTCATGCTGCTTCCATCAGCAGTTTAAATTCCAGTATGTCAACAGCCCAGGAAGATATCACTGCCGGGCAAGAAGGAACATGGGCAAGCATTCTTGGCAAGCTGGCAACAACCAGCTATGAAACCGACCAGGAAGATGCCAACGGGTATTTGAGGGTGGCCGCTTTGGAAAATAGGTTGGAGGTATATGATACAAATTCAGCACCGACATATAGCGCGGCAACCACTTATTCCCCGGGAGATATTGTATTATACTCTACCAAATTTTATCGCTGTATTAAAACCGCGTTAAATAAAACCCCCGGGACTCCATCGGTATATTGGACAGAAATTACAGCCGGTTTACTTTCTCAATATACCGTCAAGTTAAATGTCAATAATCGGGTGGCCGGGTTTGGATTGATGCTGAGCGACAGCACGCCTTCAGAATTTGTCATAGTTGCTGAGAAATTTATGGTAGTAAACAACTCGGATACTTTAGCTCCAAAAGCTGTATTTACTGTTGGAACAATTGAAGGCAATACTGCGGTAGGAATAAATGGAGACCTTATTCTTGACGGTTCGATTATCGCAGATTCCCTTGCCGCAGATGAAATTTATATTAAATACACTGCCCAAATCAAAGACGCTACGATTACCAGTGCGAAAATTACGGATTTATCAGCAACAAAATTGACATCAGGGACTATAACATCACAAACAATAACCCTGGCCGGGAGTAACTCATATATCGCTTGCGGAAAAACAAAATTTGACAATACAGAGGAAGGATTTATTCTTGGTTTGAGTGGCACCACTCCGAAGTTTTATATTGGGGATACTTCTTCTTATTTGAATTGGAATGGAACGACTTTAACAGTTGTGGGCGATATTAAAACAGGGACGACCGGGGAGAGACTGGAATTCCTATCCTCAACCAATAAATTTTATTTTTACAATTCAGGAGGGGTTGCGGAACTCATTATTGGAGCATCTGAAACATCAGGTTATCAAGTAATGGTATATGCAGCAGAGGCAACTGAGGGGGTAGCGGCAAATGTTTCTCCTTTTTATATCAATTTGGGAGGGAGTTGTAATTGTAATGCCGCAGATAGATATACTTACCCCTTAAAGGGGTTGAATTATACCACCAAATCAGCAGGAGCAAATGACCTTATAAATTGCGGCGCTCGTTTTTATGCGGTGAATGGAGATTACAATTATGGAGTTTATGCCGATACACATGATGCCGGAGGAACTTATTGTTATGGTGTTTGGGCGCATGGGGGAACCGCTCCGATTGTATTAGACCCGGCATTAAGCGCGTCTGCTCCAAGCCATGCTGCTCTTAAAGGATCTCTTTTTGTTACATCAGCAGGGGTTTTATACATCAATACAAACGGTTCGACAACTTGGAAAAAAGTTGCCGACCAATAAAAAAAGAAAGGGGAAAAGAAATGGAAGTGAAAACAACAGTACAGGAGATAAGGAATGAACAGATGTTGGCGGCAATTATTGCTCAGAGAGATGCGCAACTACTTGCCTCCAACGAACAGATTGGTCAGTTGACAGAAGACAATGCGAAATTGAGAGCTGGTCTGGAAAAAGTAAACAAAGAAATGGAAGAGATAAAAGAGAAAATAAAAGAAGCAAAAGTAAAAATAAAGGAGCAAAATAAGGAGGGATAAATCATGGCTATTGTAATTGTAACCCGAGCATCAAAAGGTTCCCCACTCAACGCAACTGAATTCGATTCAAATTTAACGAATCTTGCGGCGGCGATAGAAAATACATCAACAGGGCATGACCATGATGGTGTTGACTCGAAAAGTATCATCGCCGATTATCTCACCTATACGCCATCCGGTGCGCTGGAAGCCGTCACCGTACAGGATGCTATCGATGAACTGGAAAGCGAGAAACTGGCGACCAATCATACCGCGACAATAACAAACGCCACGGGCGCAATCGCTAAAATCACCGGGACGATCTCGGAAACTAAGAACGCGACACATTATCATTATGGACATGATATCTTCATGGCTAATTATACTCTTGATGCGGGCATAACCAACAGTGGCTATCTTTGTGGTATACGTTTAGATGCCTACATTAGATCAGAATCATTTTGCGGCACGCTTAACAGTCAGATAGGCATCTTTGGCAGAGCAGGCATTTATGCGTGCGGTGTCGGCGGCACTGTCAACATCGCATATGGCGGATATTTTGAAATACTGAACGCTGACGCAGACGGCACGATCACTACTGCATATGGCGCCTACGTCAGTAATACCGGAGTGACAGGCACGATGACCAACCGTTACGGTCTGAGCGTTGCTGCCATGGCCGGAACAGGAACGCTCGCCGTAGGTATTAGTATCGGTTCGTTGTCCGGCACACAGACAACAAAATACGGCATAGCCCTTGGAGCAATATCCGGTGCTTCTACTAATAATTATGGCATTAACATCGGCAACGTTTCCGGCGGTACAAACAATTATGCCATTTACACCGGCAGCGGTGACGTGCGGCTTGGAGGGAAATTCGGTTGCAATGCGGCCACTCCGCAGAGTTCTGCAGTGATTGGTGCTGCGTGTCCTGCCGGGGGAACAGGGGCGACAGCAGGAGCATTTGACACGGCGGCTCATCGTGATGCTATGATTACTTTGTTGAATAATATCAGAACAGCTTTGATAAACAACGGCATTGCCGTAGCGTCATAATAAAAATAAAAAAGGAAAGGGGAAAAGAAATGGAAGATTTGAAATTAAAAAAAGAGACGATTGATAAAATTATGCAGTATTTATTTTCTAAACCATGGATCGAGGTCAATCCATTAATTGTTGAGATTGATGGACAAATTCAACCTCAAGTTCAGTTGCAAAAGGACAAAGAAAAAACAAAATGACCAGTATTCGTTCAAAAGATGAAGAAATTAAATTTCCAAATAGGAGGAATGCGATGCCCCCACAGACAATGCCATGCCCGCATCACGAAAGAGTTAATGAGCGTCTAGCGAATGCAGAAACGAAAGCTTCATTGGCAAAAGACAAAGTGGAGACTCACGAAGGACAAATCAACGATTTGTATGCCAAACATAATGAATGTCGCGATATCAATACGAACATCCTTGAACGATTGACCGCCATAGAAGAAAATCAATCAACTTATATGAAACAGTTGGGAGATTTTATTCAAGAATTTAAGGAAATGAGATTCAACAAGCGCCTAATGGAATTGGAAGATTTTAGTTGGTTCAGAAAAAAGATGACCACTTTGCGCAATAATTTGCCATGGGCTTTTTTCACATTGATTCTTTTAATCATTTTGTTTTTACTGATTGCTCAAGATGTTTCTTTTGGCAAGCTATTAAAATTTATTCGGGGCGGCCCCGGGCCGTAAATAAAATTTCTATTCACTAAAAATAATTTAAAGGAGGAAAGCAAAAAATGTTTGCCCAATTTGTAAAGAATTTTTTTATAGGAATAAAGAGAATCAGTTTTGATTTATTTTGCATTTTTATTATTTTATTTTTATTTTTGCAGGCCCCAGAAAAATACGTTTCATATGAGGCAAAAATGGCATTCATCGCATTGCTCATGACAAAAATCATTTTGATAAGCATGGGAAACATTGTTTTTCTTGTAACAAGAAAATTAATGTATAGTTACATAAATTTCAAGACAGAAAAGGAATGGACCAATAATTTAATGATAATTGTCATGTATGCAGTTATTGTTTGGGGCTTTGCCCGGGGTGGTTGATAATGAGTAACAGAACAAAACTAATTTTTATCGGGATAATTGTTTTGGTTATGTTATTTGGTCTTATCAAAACGATTGTTTATGGTCTTGATAGATGCCAGGATTTTATTCCTGATATCCGCCAGTCCGCGATTCAATATTTGGGTTTGGATTTCCCTTATTATTACAACGTTGGTTGCGCAATAGCAGAAACAAATTGTCGCGCTGATTTGGTTAGTTTTGATGGAGGGAAGGGTCTATATCAATTTACTCCTTCCACGGGGGTGTTAAAAGATATTCAAAAATACAATATTGTTGTTGACCCTCTTAATCCTATATCAAGTATCAGAGGACAGGCTTTTTATATGAGTTTGATTATCAATAAAAAGTTTAAACAAGAGAACATAACTGTTGGAAAAAGCAAATATCATATTTCTCCAAATAAATATGTTCAAGTTTGCGGGAACAACCTTGCCGATGCTTATCGTTTTTACAATGGAGGATATTGGTTTTTTTACGAGGCTGGATTAAAACAAAAAGGAGAATATGTTTGTGAAAACAGGGAAATGTTTAAGTATTGCGTACGCGGCGGCGTTTGGGTAGGTAAAGGGGAAAAGAAACGATGGTTGAGTTTTTGTGAAGTTAATTATTCGTACCCAGAAAAGATTTATAAATATTCTCAAAAATACAATATGAAATTGCCAACCACATATGTTTTTTGGTTTCAAAGGGATAAAATTTCCCTTTCAGAAATAGAAAATGCTTATGCATACGATGATGTAAAATTAGAAAGGAGGATAAAATGAATTGGTTATCTTTAATTTGGGGATTTGTTAAAAATCCGAAAAACCTTGGCTTGCTAATTCTGGGCATTTTGTTGATAATTGCGTCCGGGTGGATATTGCTGCAGCGTACTACAATCGCTGTACAAAAAACCAAGGTTGTGGAACAGGCGAAGGATATCGAGGCATTAAAAAAGACTCAACAAGCCTTGATGTGTCAAATAAAAGGTTACGAGGACCAAGTTGGACAATTAAAAAAACAGGCGTTGGCTCATCAAAAGATTACAAACGATACTGCAAAGTTGATGAGGGAAGTTGAAAAAATAAAAACAAAATGCATAATGGAGAAAGGCGATGAAAAAATTATTAATGACGTTGTTGATTATTTTAATAATGGGTTGCGCAGGTAACGGCCCGGCTGTAATTCCTCCGATTGTTAAATATTGTTCAAGACCAGTCCGCCCAACGTTGATTGTTCCTGATAAATTGGAAGGAGAAAACTTGGTTAAAACTCTGACAAAGTTTAATTTAACACTATCAGATTATTCTTTCAAATTGGAAGAAACTCTGACTTGTTGGGAAAGCAAATAAAATAACGGGAATAAATTCTCAGGAGGATAAAAACGAAAAGATTATTAAATGCTGCTGTTGTTGCTGGCGCTGGCGCTGGCGTAAAATTGCAATCCCCCCAAGCGATTCATTCTTTGGAAATCGTTGCTTCTGGAACGTTTGCAAGTTTGTCTGTAAGCTTGGAAATCAGCATTAGTGGCAATTTGTGGAGTACTGTTGCGACAAGAGATTTTGTTGCTGCTGATTTTACAGCTGGAGGCAAAGTAATTTATGCCTCTGACAAACCGGCAGAATATGTCAGGGCGAATATCACAATTTACAATTCTGGAACAGCAGCAACATCAACTTTGACCGCCGGAGGCGCTTTGACGTCGGGAGATACTGTTACCATTGATACCAAAAGATATAAATTTCAAACAGCAAGTCTGGCATCGGAAGGTTATGTGTTGATTGGCGGTTCAGCGGCAACCGCGTTGGCATACTTAAAGATTGCCATTAATCGTAGTTCCATTGGAGCAACGGGAGATGGAATTGCTTATAATTGCGCTGCGGCTCATCCGTCTGCAACCGCATCGACGGTTGATGCAACGACGTTAATTGTTAACGCAACCGTTGCAGGTACAGCAGGAAATTCAATTGCGTTGGCCGAAACCAGCGGTAATTTGACTTGGAAAAAGGCAGCAATGAGTGGAGGCGTGGATAAAGGAACTGTTTCTGCTTACTATACGCCATTCCCAAATGAATAACTCGTCAGGCTGACTTTCCCCCGGCCTGACTTCTTTGCCCCGGTAGCTTTTATCCTTTCCCTACCGGGGCATCTTTTTTGGAAAAACTTTTAAAAAACTTTTAAAAAACTTTTAAAAAACTTTTAAAAAACTTAAAAATCTTCGTCTATAACTCTTTGATATAATTTGAAAAGCCAAAATACTTTCCGACTTTCCAAAAATATTCCTTTACTTTTCTAAAAAGATTACTATACTAAAGGGCAAGGAAGAAAGGTTCTTTGAAAAATAAATATCAGAAAGAGGTTGCAGGGCGGTGTCCGAACCAAATTTTGAAGCGAATAAAAAACGGCTGACTGGTTTTTGAAAATGGTGGAACCACAAATCTAGTTGTGGGGCGAACCCGCACCAAAGGTGCGTTAATCCTGATGATGCTCAGGCAAGCAATAAGAACTTATCAAACCCATTATAAGACTACAGGGAGATTCCCGGGCGATTCGACGGGATGCAGACCACTCTATAATGGTTTTGAATAAATTTTTATAAGCCAAACGAGAAAAAGGAGGGATTTATGAAAGCAAAACCGAAGACTCTGGCAAGCCATAGCGAAAAGGAAAGAAAAGAGATAGTAAGACACGCCAAAGAAAAACGGATTCAAGGAGCAGAAAGAAAAAAGAAAATTTGGAACTTCTGCGGCAATTAATAGAAAAGAAACAAAAATGTCAATAAACAAAAAACGCTATTTATCCAAATAGAGATTGGAGCGGTTGGAGATTACAGGGAGCCCACGAAGACCGAACTTGGCAAAGATGTCAACAAAAAGTACAAGTTGAAAACTGGTCAGGAGTCAGGACACTCCAACCGCGCCTTTTATAAAGGAGGCCGAAAAATGAAAATAGAAGAGTATGTTATGCCAGCGCCTATATCTTCGCAATTTAAGCTTAATGAACAGATTGTTACCGTAACTCACAACGATAAAGGAACGGTACGTGTTGTTATTGGCGGATTTAATATTGGAGAAATTAACGTTCCTATGCGTATTACATCTGACGCAACAATGAACAAAGAGGATTACCAAAAATACATATACCCTACCATAATCACAAAAGCAAGAAAGGTAAAATAAGGAGGCCGAAAAATGAAAGAGCAATTATCTTTTATGGAAGTAAAAAGAAGGAAAAGAGAGTCAGTCAATAAATTTTTACAATTTGCTAAAAACTGCCCAAAGCATTCTTTTATAGAAAAACAGAAAAGACTTGCTCAGGAATGGGAAAAGGGAACTCCTCTTCATGGTGAAGAATTAAAGTTAGGGGATGTTTTTATGACCTTGTGGACAGGGCGGCCATACCGGCAACTTCAAAAGGGGATTGTTACTTCCGTAGATGAAGTTATGGCGTCCTACAAACCGACAAGCGATTGTCTTGGCGACTTTGGCTTTGGTTGTACCCACAGAATTGTTAATGATGGTTTTTTTAAAGAAACGAGATTGATTAAAGGTCAGGACATGGGGGAATACAAAAAAGTAACTTATGTCGCGGCAATGCCGAACCTTTATAAGAACCCTGGTTTTGATTTAATCAATTTATAAACAGGAAAGGAGAATTCTCATGGGGGAAGCAAGGAGAAAAAAACTGTTGGGAATAATTCCAAAAAAGACAAAGAGGGGACGGTTTGTTTACTTAATGGAAAAGATTTCAAACTATTCAAATTTTCAAATAGAGAGGTTTGCTGATATCAGAAATTTACCAAAGGAGAAATGAAATGTATTTGATACATGAGTCAACAGTAAGATGGCCAGAGGGCTTGATTGATATTTCTGTTATAATTGTCAATGACGACAAGTCCAGTAAATCATATACGTATCATTTAAGTAGTGAATGGGCGTCCCGGCGCTTTGATACTCTTTATCATAAGGGCCGCGCTGTTCACGGAAAAGCTTTGGCGGTACTTAATAAATTTAAAATCAAGGAGGAAAAATCATGACATTTATCGAATTGTTGTTTTGGGGATTAGTAATTGCGGCTTGCGGATTATATATCGGCTGGGAATTAAGGCCGGAGTATGATAAATATAAAAGGGAGCAAAAAGCAAGAAAGGCAAATTGGGGATAAAAAGATTTTTAACAATTAATTTTTTGAAAGGAGAAAATTATGGATTTTCCAAAAGTAGAACAAAGGCCGGTTTTCTTGACTCAATTAGGCAGGCCCGGGTCGAAGATAGATGGATACAAAGCAATCATCAACCCTGACAACGGGAATGTTTTTAGCGTTGTCAGCGAGGATTACGTTTTGACTCCTCACGAGCAGATGATTGAAACCATTCACCAGGTCATGGCAAAAATGCCAGAATACGGCAAGCCAACTGAAACAATTAAATTATACGATGGCGGCGCGAAAATGAGAGCGACTTATGTCTTTGAAGAAGTCGAAGTCAACGTTGGCAAACACGATTTACTTCATCCTCAAATTGATATGCTTAACAGTTATGATTTGGGATGGGCGCGCAAGATTTTCTTTGGCGCATACAGGCTTGTTTGTAAGAACGGTTTGACAATCGGCGAAAAGATTTTTGCATACAAAACACGGCACGATACCTCTTTCAACGCAGAGAACGTATCGGCGACATTGATTTCTTCAATGGAGCATTTATCTGAACAGAAACGCATTTGGGAAAAATGGGTTGACAGAATCACAATGCCCAACGAATATGAGCGAGTGATAAATGCGCTTCCATTGGCAAATAAAGACGTTGCGGCAATCGGGGAAGAGGTTGAAGTCTCCTCCGGAATAACAATGGACGCAATGAAATTGAGAACTCTATCTGTATGGCTGTTCTTTAATATTCTTTGCCAATATGTTACGCACCGGGTGGAGAGTCATTTGAAGAAGGCCGCGATTGAAAGCGCCATGCGCCGGGCCTTTTATTTTTAAGAAATATCTTTACTTTTTTTTAAAAAAGCTTTAAAAACTTTTTGTTTGGCACGTCGTTTAATGTGGTCAGGACACTGTCCCAACCGGGATGGGAGCGCAGGTTAAAATCCTGCCGTGCCAGGCAAAAATCAAAAAACATTTATGGAGGGTTTAATCATGCCATCAAGTAAAATTGTGGTATCTGCTTATATTTTAAAAACGGCAAGGCAAGTATTGGCCATGGAAGCAAAGAAGAGAGTGATATCAGAAACCAAATTGTTTTCTGATATTTTAGAAAAAGCAGCCCGGCGAATATCTAAAAAGGAGCAGAAACATGGAAATAACAAGACAAACGCTGCCCGCAATGACGTGTAATTTATGCTTAGATTACCCAACTTGCAAAGGGGGAAAAGATTTGTAAAGATTTTAAATTGGCCCAAACAATTTATTGCAATAAAAGGAATTACCAGTTGGATGTCAAAGCGTGCATGAATAGAAAATCAAAAAATTATCTGGGCTGCAAGAGTTGCAAAAAGGGGAAAATGATATTCAACTTTTTAAAGGCAAAGGAGGCCACAAATCATGGGGAGACCAATTGATACCATATCGTTCAACGCCGCTTTAGTCGCAGCAGACATTAATAACTATGTCACATATGATTTGCCAGAATTGTGCAACGTGTTGACAGATGAAAACAACCCTCTATCTTTGCTTGAAAGAAAGGAAGAGGAGATGGCCATTTCTGAAAGATATAAAGAAATGTCTGATGAAGCAAAACAGATTATTGAAATCGTTTTAAACAGCCCAAGGGAAATGGCAGAAGTGTTCTTTACTCCCAATGGACGCTGGGGTAAGGCCTCTGTTATCAGAACCCGGCTGGTTACTTACTTGGCAAAGAAGTGGCAAGACCGCGCTTATGCGAAGAAAACAGTTCGCGAAATAGAAAGTTTTGTAGAATTGTTTTAATGGGAGTATAATAAAAGTTAGCAGGTGGCGGAAGAGTACAGACGCGGATAAGGCGAGGGATAAGACTTGCTGAAAACTGAGGGACGAATGTTAATCTGGCTAGTGCACTAGATACCAGAAGAAACGTGGTGAGAGCCCAAACTAACCTCATGAGGGTATCAAACCCCTCCCTGCTTCCCGAAAGGAATTTTAATTAATGTCAGAAAGCCAAGAAAATTACAAGTCAAAACATAGCTCAAACGAGCGTGTTCGGAAATTAAGATTAGAATTAATTGAAGAATTTGGGGCAAAATGCGAAGAATGCCCAGAAAATGATATTTATAAATTACAATTCGCTCATAAAAATAGGTTTTCGATATAATTTTGGAGAAAGCAGAGGGAAAAACCGAAGAACACTTGACATAAAAAAATATAAAAAAGAACGGTTCAGATTATTGTGCCCTCATTGCCACAGGAAATATGACAAAGATAATCCTTTAACTGAAGAAGAGTTACAAAAAATAGAAGAGGCGGAATTGGCCAAAGTCCCGTTTTAAAATCATGGTTACAATAAAATTTATTGACCCTGTCAGAGCGGAATGTTCGGATATTCACGCAATTAAGGATTGTTTAAAATACCCATCTCATCATTGGAAACAAGGGCCATACAATAAAGTCAAGGAAGAAAGAGAATCATATCTATGTAAGCACGATGTTCGCCGGGCGAAAGGGACTTTACTTACGGGCCTTTTACCCCGGGTCAAAGAATATTGTCAGCGGAATGGAATAGAACTGGAAATTATCCCATTGCCCGATGACTTCTCATTGGGAGAACCTTGCTTGCCCGGAATTGTTTTTAGAGAAGACCAGTCCCGCAACCTAAATGCCGTTAAAATCCATCGTCAAGGGGTTATCAAATCTCCAACCGGCTCAGGGAAGACAGTTATGGCTGGCGGCGTCATTTCCATGGCTCCAAAATCCAAGGCTGTTTTTATTGTTCATACAAAATCATTGTTCACTCAATCAATAGAAGAATTCAAAAAGTGGTTTGGCACCGTTGGCACTATTGGCGATGAACAGTTTTCAATTGAGCGCGTGAATGTAATTATGATTCAAACGGCCCGGAATTTATTGTCAAATAAAAAAGAATCTTCAACCAAATTAACTTCTGAGGAATTGCTTGCCAATAAATTAGCCCTTGAGGAATTGCTTGCTGATGCAGACATAATGATTACTGATGAGGCGCACCATATTACGGAAGAAGATGGGCAATATGCAATTGTCTTTAAAAATTGCCTTGCTCCCATCCGAATTGGTTTCACCGCCACAACTGCAAAAGGGAAGGCCGGGCTGGTATGTGAAGGATATCTAGGCCCCATAATAGGAGAATTGACAATGGAAGAAGGCATTAAAAAAAAGATAATCGCCCAACCCCGGGTGAAATTAATCCCTGTGCCAATAAGCCCGGCTATTGCTTCAATCCGTCATTATAAAGATTTGATAAAGAAAAACGAAGAAGGAGAATACGTTACTGTTGACGGTGTTTATACTGCTGGAATTATAAAAAACAGACAGCGAAATCGGTTGATTGCCAAAGAAATCAGTTTTCAAAATTCTCAAGGATTATCCGTTCTTGTTATGATTAAGGATGTAGTAGGCGGTCAAGCGGAAATGATAAAATCATTTGCTGAAGAAATTTATAACACTCCTGTGAAAATTGTTCAGGGTAATACTCCAGGAAAAATCCGGGAAAAAATAAAAGAGGAGTTAAAATTAAAACAAGCGATGGGCGTTATTGCTACTGACGCCTGGCGAGAAGGACTTAACATTCCTTCTTTGGATTGTGTTATTAATGGCGGCGGATACAAGGCTGAAATTATGACATTGCAAGGCCCTGGCCGTGGTCTTAGAACAACAGAGACAAAACGTTTTTTATTGCTTGTCGATTTTTTAGACCCATACGATTTTTTGGCCCAACACGCAATTCAAAGAATAAAAATTTACGTTGAAAATGGATGGATGTAAAGGAGAAAAGTATGAGAATTATAATTGTTGGCGGTTGTAAAGAAGGCAAATCAATAATGGCGGCGCTTATTGCAAAAACTCTGGCTGCGAATGGAATAGAAATTGATGGCATCAAAGATGATACCGCAAGAGCCTCCTTTGCCAGAAAGATGAGTCTTGATTTTTCCAAAATATTTAAGACTCTAAGAGAAAGAGGCAAAAAAATAACCATTGAGACTTTCCAGACCGCAAGAAGTAGAAAAGAAGAAAGTTATTTTTTAAAATAATGGGGATTGAAAATCTTGACATCAAAGCCTTTTTGACGGCACATGATATTTCCTTTAAAGACCGGGGCAAAAACGTTTCGCGCGGCTGGATTAATCTTGAAGTATGTCCCTTTTGCGGAGATTCATCTTTTCATTGCGGAATTAATTTGTCCAGTCTTGGTTGGCATTGCTGGGTTTGTGACGAAGGCAAGGAAAAATATATTACCCATTTGTTAAAGGAAATGGAGATTTTTAAAGACAAGAATATTTACGTTCTTGTTGCTCCTTTTTGCGATGGAGATATAATTGCCCAACCTCAAGAACAAAGTGGAACCCTAAACACAAAAAAGGAGAAAGCAAGTGGAAATTTACACTTGCCCCAAGGGATATTGGATTACTTGCCTGAGCCACATAGGAATTATCTTATTGGAAGAAATTTTGACCCAGACCTTTTAATAAAACAATATCAGTTGAAGGCTGTTTATAATACTGGAACTCAAAAGTATCGTTTTAGAATAATCATTCCAAATATCATAAATGGCAAAGTTGTTTCTTTTGTCGCCGCTGCAACCCTTCGCAAAGAAGGAGTTGTTCCATACTTAAATTGCACTCCAGAGGAAGCCATTATCCCTGTCAATGCTTGCCTTTATAATATTGATTCTGTTAAAGACATTGCTGTTATTGTTGAGGGAGCAACGGATGTTTGGCGTATGGGGCCGGGTTTTATTTGTACGTGGCGCAAAGGAATGACTCACGAACAAATACTTTTATTAAAAAAGAAGGCGCCAAAAAAGGTTTTTATTTTGTATGACCCAGATGCGATTAAACAATCTGAAGAATTAGCGAATAACATTTGCGGGACATTCCCTTACGTTGAAATTTTGCAGTTGACAAATGGAGACCCCGGGGAACAAACTTTCCAGGAAGCAATGGAAATTCGCCAAATTATTTTTAATTAAAAAATATCTTTTATTCGCCGGCAAAATAGTCTATATTTACGATGCTGGCGAGCAGATAGTAATTGGAGACGACAAACACTTTGCAAAACCTCAATAGATGAGGCCGGTTTGCATTTTTACAGTGGTGCTTTTTTTTGTTTGTGTCTCTGTATATTTGTCACGCCGGCAAGCTGACCGGCCTCATGTGTTGAGGTTTTTTATTTCCGGGAGAATCAAATGAATAACAATAATCTATCAAATGTTTTGAGCGGCGGTTACTGGGGTATAAATAAATCTTCTGTTCGTGTTTTTGGCGTTGAAAAAGCTGTATGGATGGCTGTTTTATATGATTGGCGCGGCATGTTAATGGAGCAGAATAACCTTCCAGAGGACGATTTCTTTTTCATAACTCAAGAATATATTTATGACCAGACCGGTATTGCTCCAGATAAACAATCAAATTTTATAAAATATTTTGAAGAATTAAAAATATTGCAAAAGGAACGGCGCGGCTGTCCAGCAAAAAACTTTTATAAGATTGATTCTATTAAAATGATTGAATATATAGACGAACGGCTAAAAGAAATTGCAAATGATTTGCCCAGATACCGCAAAATGCGGGAACTAGATACCGCAAAATGCGGGATAAATAATAATAAAGAAATAATACTTTCTACTTCTAACGAAGTAGAAATGGTTGCTGACGCAACCAGTCCCGCCGCTGATAATTCTATTGTAAGTAACTCTCCTGTAAAAATAAACAGAGGCAAAATAAATCCTGACATCCTTACAATAGAAGAATTTCTTATTTTTCCTGGTCACACAAAGGAAGCAAAAGAAATTATGTTATTTTGGAATTCGTTGCCATCTCCACTTATAAAACATACTTTAAATCCAAAAACAAAACAATTCCATAAAGCTTTGGATGCTATTGAATTTGCATTGAATATGGGGAATTCTGCAAAAGATATAAAAAAAGCCATATTCCATTACCAAATGTTATTATCAATGCCATATTCAAAAATAAATAATGGATTTTATGGAGTTGTTGTTGGTCTGCCTGATTTTTTTAGACCGATAAAAACAGCGGTTGAAAATTTAAAGAAAATCGGAATTAATATTACAAGTTGGTTTGACGAATGTTCGTTGAATTGGGGAGATTTACAAGAACGTTACTCAAAGGAATATAAAGACAAGAGGCCAGATATAACAGAAGCGCTAACAAATACATGGCCCGGCGAAAAACGGTTTACATTGAGGGATAAAAATATTCTAAGGAAAACCGCAGAAAGGACTTATAATTACTTTGTTGGATTGAAGGATTTTAAAAAGGACAATTCTCACAACAACAAATTGCCTTACACTTGCGTAAATTTTATATGGAGATTTTTAAAGGAAAAGAAAGATTATGATTTTAAATCAATTCCATATTGGATTCAAGGAGAACAATTTTTTACAGATGACTTGACTCCTTTTTTAAAGGAGATTGGTTATATTGTCCCGGGTTGGGATTCTAGCAATCAACCCTCAAGATTTAAAACAAAAGTACCGGCAGATTCAAATGGAGCATTGTCAGCGGCAGATTTTCTATAATTGAAAGGGATTAATGGATGATTATTAGGCGCGGAGTTTCTTCAGGGGAAATAGAAAAGAGAATTATAACAGGCATTATTACAGATAATATTTTCTGTGGCCAAATAGTTAAGATGGCCAAAAAACAATATTTTAAAATGGATTATGCCCGGCAAGTTTTTTCTTGGTGTTCTGATTATTATAAATTGTACAAAAAAGCTCCGGGCAAAGACATCCAAAATATTTTCCTTGTTGAGCAGGAAAAATTAAAAGAAGCTGAAAGCGAATTGATTAAAATATTCCTTTCAGAATTGTCAGATAGTTTTGATTCTTCAAACCCCCATTCTGGTTTATTAAAAGACCATTCCAGAGATTATTTTAGAGAGCGTGCTTTGGATTTACTTTCTGACAGGATAAAGGGTTTGCTTGCTAAAGGACAATTAGACCAGGCCGAGGCAGAATTAAGAAATTTTAATAAAGTTGCAAAGGATATGAGTGCTTGGTTCAATCCTCTTGATGTCAACAGTGTTAATCAGGTGTTTGCTGAAGATGAAACAAATCGGCTTTTTAAATTGTCCGGCAATCTTGGAGAACTTTCTGGTCCATTTGAAAGGGATTGGTTGATTGCTTTTATGGCGCCAATGAAGCGCGGCAAGAGTTGGTGGTTGCAGGAACTTGCTATTATGGCGTTGGAAAACGGATTGAAGGTTGCATATTTTTCTTTTGAGATGAATAAAATTGCCATTTCAAAAAGGTTGTATAAACGTTTGGCTTCCTTGGCCTCTTATACGGGAGACCACAAATATCCGATTTTTGATTGTCAAAAGAATCAGGACGGGACTTGTAAAAAGGACGAGAGAACTTGTAATGTTTCAATTAAAGCGCCGGGAGCGCCAACTCCGGAGTTCAAGCGATTTAAGGATTATAAGGCTTGTCAATATTGCAGGGCGAATGAAAACTCTGATTATGAAACAGCTACGTGGTGGTCCATACAACATCAAACCAAAGAATTTGATTCAAGGGCCGTCAGTAAAAAGGTAAAAGATTTCAGAATGCTCTATGGCGACAATTTGAGGATTATGGCATACCCTTCTTTTTCCGCTTCTTTTGATGATGCAGAACGCGATTTGGATGAACTTGAGACTCAAGAAAATTTTGTTCCAGATTTAATTTGTTATGATTATTTTGACATATCAAACCCGGGGAGCGGAATGAGCGGTCTATCAGAAAGGGCCGTGGCAGATTATGTTTGGAAGAAAGGAAAAGGACAGGCATCCAAGCGCCATTGTTTAGTGGCTACGGTGCTTCAAAGTACGCGGAAATCTATTAGCAAAAAAAGTTTAGAGCAGGAAGATACAGCCGAGGATATTCGTAAATTGGCCCATGTAGATTTGTTATATGGAATTAATCAAACCCCAGAAGAAAAAGAACAAGGGGTTTCTAGAATAAGTGTTATTGCACATCGTCATGAGGAATTTAGTTTTGCAGGAGAAGTTATGGTATTACAATCACTTGCGTTGGGTCAACCGTTTTTAGATGACGAGTGGATAAAAAAAGATTAAAAATATCATAAAATAATTTTTGGATTTTATGCATTCGGGAGTATAATAAAATCATAAGGGGAAAAGAACAAAAAAAATAAGACAAAAAGAAAAGGAGAATGAAGATGGTTAAAACAATTGAAATTGGAAAAATTCAGTTCAAAGAACTGGCGGCGGCAGTTAAAGACCTCAATGCTTGCGAGTTATTGACTCCCAAGATTGTTACTGTCGGGAAAAGCAAACAGGAAATCGTTGACGATTTTATAAAAGGCGTGTTGTCCATCCCGGACGACGACCAGGGGAACTGGAAAGGGCCGGAGAGTGTGGCCGTTTATTATCAGAAAATCACCGTGGCCGAGGTTGTTGAAAAGACTCCCGAGAAGTCCAAAGCAACCAAAGAACCCAAAGCGCCAAAACCGGCCAAAGAACCCAAAGCGCCAAAACCGGCCAAAGAACCCAAAGCGCCAAAACCGGCCAAAAAGAACCGGCTGGAAGTTACAGGCGAGACAATTCTTTCTTCGTTGAATACGTCCGGCGTTGAAGTTGCTGCTATTGTAAAAGCGGCAGATGAAGCTTACGCCAAGGAAGGCGGCAAGTCCAATGAGAAGGAATCTAAGTGGGCAACGAATGTCGCGTTGTCTGTGTTGAAGGGTTTCGGCGCCATACGTCTGGACGACGGAAAAGTTTGCATTAAATAATCTTTCGGCCAGAATTTTAAAATTTGTTAATGAAGGGCGGTTTGCCCCTGCTGCCCTTCATTAATTTTGTTGAGGAATGTTTTTTGAGTAAAAATCTTCAAAATGGTTTAACTATTCGCGGAGACTCTCTTTATTGTCCTTTGAGTCTTTCTCTTGACAGTTATTGGAATTGTCAAGCGAATTGTCATCATTGTTATTTGAGACGATTAAATCATGTTTGGGGGAAAGATTTGCGCCCATTGGACGTTGAGAATTTTGAAAGAACGTTAATCAATGGTTTAAAAAACAAAGAGCCGAAGTCGCCATTGTCTTGGGCTTTGAGACAGAAGAAAACAATCCGTTTTGGGAATAAGGCAGACCCATTCCAACCAGCAGAACTTGAGCATAAAGTATCAGCCCGGGTTTTGGAAATTCTTGTTGGTTTGAATTGGTCTTTTTTAATCCAAACAATGTTCACCGAGAATTTGATTCCACACAGAGATTTTATTATTGAAAATAAACATTTGATTTTTGTTCAACCGATAATTTCTCCCGGCGCGGAGAATGATTGGGAAATCTTGGAACGCACCAGAACAACCCCTGTTCAGGAAAGAATTGATTTTTTGTGTTATTTGAGGGCAAGGGGAGTTTCTGTCGCCGTTAATGGAGAACCTTTTATCCCTGGGTATCATACCATTAAGCAATTTGAGGATATCGTTAAAAGATTGAAGTCGTGGGGAATAAAAAATTACAATACTTACAATTTTCATTTTAATGATTTTGTTGCTAAGCGGTTGCACAATATTGGGATTGATATTGAAAAAATATGGCATTATAATCAGGATGAACACTGGAAGCCAATTTTACAGAAATTGATTGATATTGCAAAACAGAACGGCGTGATTTTGGGCTGCCCGGATTTTGTTAATTCAGGAAGTTATTGCGAAGAGACAAATACTTGTTGCGGGATTGATGTCCCTAATCCAACGACATTTAATGTGATGACCGTTAAAAGAATGTTGTTGGCGGGGAATTCTTTTGAGGAAACTATGAAGTTTTGTTGGGATGGCGTTGGAGATTATCATGAGGGCCTGGCTGCGATTTTAGGCAAAAACGAAAAAGTTTATTCTTTAAAGGATTGTGGAATTGATACAGAACAATACTCCAATTGAGAAGTATGGCGACATTTACGTCAAAAGAGAGGATTTAGCCTGTTTTCCTCCCGGGCCTCCCTTTGCTAAGGTTCGCGGATTATATTCGCGCTTGCTTGCGTTAAAGGCAAAAGGCGTGGAAACAATTGGTTACACTGAAACCAGTATCTCAATGGCTGGATGGGGTGTTGCTTGGATGGCAAAGCAATTGGGGATGACTGCTGTTATTTTTAATCCTATTTATAAAACGCCGAATGAGGTTTTGACTTTACATCGTTCAAAGTGGATTGAGTTTGGCGCGAAGATGATTGATATCCCTGCCGGGATGGCAAAAGTGAATTATCACATATCAAAAAATATATTAAGAGAACAATACGGCCCGGGCGCAGTAATGCTTCCTCTTGGCCTTCCTTTCATAGAAACAATAAGAGAGGTTTATCTTGAATTTGCTTTGAGTAAATGTAAAAAATTTAATACCATTGTAATGTGTGTTGGCAGCGGGACCATGGCGGCAGGAGTTTTAAAAGGAGTATTGAAGACAAAATCAAAAGCGCAGGTGATTGGAGTTCTTTGTCGTCCATCAAAGAAAATCAGACAAAAGAAATCTTTAATTTTGGGAATGGCAGGCGCGGTTTTAAATGATGATTTTTTCCAGATGGTTGATTTGGGTTATGAATACACTCAAAAGGTTGATTTTTTTGCTCCATTCCCTTGCAATCCATATTACGATTTAAAGGCATATAAATTTTTAATGGATTATAAGGAAACGGAGTATAATAATATTAGATTTAAAAAACCGATTTTATTTTGGAATATAGGTGCTTAATGAATTATTGGGAATTGCGCAAAATAGTTTCAAAGTTGATACCAAGACTTTCTGTTTTTATAGAACAAAAGGAAAAGCAAAGTCTTGTAAAAGAAAAGGGCCGGAAAACGAATTATTTTCAATTTGATATTTTGAAAGGGGATTTGTTAAAAAAAGAGCGCCTTTTAAACTTGGAAGAAATGAAATCTTTTATTGAAGTTAGTCTGCGCTCTCAGGCTTGTCCAATGTCTTTGAATATTGATATTTATGATTCAAAGATGTGTCCTTATCATTGTAAGTATTGTTTTGCTGATTATGCCCGGGCCAGTTTGTATTCTTCGTTTTTTGATAATACAAAAGGAATGGGGATGAGGGTTTGCAGTCCTGATTTTTTTAAGGCGGAACTTGACTCTCTTTTTAAGTATCGCGGTTCCAAAAAAGAACTGGCTGAGGTTCCAAAGGCAATTTCTATGGAAATGCCAATAAGATTAGGAATCAGATTTGAGGATTTTGTTCGCCCAATAGAAACAAAACATAAAGTCGCATTGTCAATGTTAAATTATCTCGCCGATAATGATTACCCGGTTATGGTCAACACAAAATCAGATTTGGTTGGCGACGATGAATATGTCAAGGCTTTTGCCCGCAATAAAGCTGGCGCGGCGGTTCACGTTACAATGATTTCATCGAACGAAACTTTTTTGAAAAATCTTGAGCCCGGCGCTCCGAAATTTAAAGAACGCATGCGCGCCTGTAAGAATTTAGTCGATGGCGGTATTCGGGTTGTTGCCAGGATTGAACCATTTATGGTTTTTTTGAATGATGAGAAAGGGATGGTTGACGATTACATTGACCATATGGTCATGGCTGGAATAAAGCACATGACATTTGATACTTATAGTTATTCGGCAGCCGGAACAGGCGTGAAAAATAATTTTGCCCGGATGGGATATGATTTTGAGCGGATGTACGAAGTTATGTCCAAGGCCCAGTGGTTGGGCTCTTTGTTGTTAGGAAAATATATGGATTATTTTCAACAGGCCGGGATTCAGTGTTCGACTTTTGACGCTGGCAACGTTCCAATTAACGATGACAATGTTTGTTGTTCTGTAAGTGATTTATTTGGCATGGGGAAATTTTGTCAAGGTAATACTACAAGCGCGATAAGATTTATTGCAGGCGGAGAGGGCCGGAAGACAAGTTGGGGCGATTTTGAAAAGCACGTTGAAAGCCATAATGGTTTTCTTTCTCCTGCATTTAAAAATGAGGTTAAACAGTTGTGGAATTTGTCAGGAGATATTTCTTTCAGTTTGGACCATGCGGCAGGTTTAATCCCGGTTGGACAGGACAAGGACGGTTTGCTTTGGACTTTTGATTCCAGTAAGGATTTTCGTCAGGAAATGTTGGAGAAATTGATATGACGGAGAAAAAGAATTTTATTAAGCCTGCTCCTTTGGATTGTATTTTGTACCCGGGCGGCATTGCCCAGAAGGAGTGCACGGGGAAAGGTTCTTGCGGGAAAGTGAAACCAGTGAATGAATTTTACGCAAAAGCAAAAACATTAGAGGATTGCGAAGGGCGAAATCTTTGTATTCCTTGTCATAATAAAAAAATGGAAGAAAATAGAAGAAAAAGGGAGAAGGAAGATGGAAAAGGAACTTGAAAATATTTTTCAATATGCCGCATCGTTGGACCAGGCCGGGAAAATGAAGAATACAATTCTTTGTAACGAAAGGGAAATTTTTATTGTTAATTTTGACAAAACAATTTTGTTGAGTTTTGTGTTGCCGAAAGTTTGCCCGGAGTTCAAGGAAAAAATTGTTTTTGACGCGAATGATTATGATTCCTCGAATTTTTATGTTGAGGGAGGTTCTGTCGTTTTTAAAACGACGGCAGATGGCTATGTTCGTAAAAAGAAATGCGGGTCAAATAAGTCGTTAGATTTTGATTCAATCTCCACGATGTATTATCGTTACAGTCGGAAGAAAACGACGTCAATTTTCACATTGCGCAGAGAAATAATGGGACTTCTACAAGACGATTTGTCCCATGTGGAAATACATTATGATAATGGTCTCAAAGTAATTCAAAGGGATATTTTTTCCGGAACAGTAATAGAAATTACAAAGGATAAAGCCGGGCTTGACTTAATTGATGTTGACAAGTTGGCTCCGTTTTCTCCGATGGGCCTGAGAACGGTTGACCTTGATGCCCTTTTCAGTTATGACAGGGAGTTGACCTTTTCTTTTGTCCCGGAAATGAATTATTTTATTGTGAAGGGAAAGATTACCGGACTAACAGGAATTTTGAGTTGGTGCTTATTTGACGAAATGGGAGATTTCAAAGTTGTCCAATAAGGGCCGGGCAATATCTGGCTCAATCAAAATATGGAGGAAATAAAAATGGGCGGCAAATCAAGAAAAGGCGGCCAAGTGTCAAAGAAGTTGATTGACAGAATTAAAAGCGGCAAGGCAAAAAGGAACGCAATAAGAAAATCAGACGGCCAAAAGGGATTGGATTTAGATGGGAAATAAATATCTTGAGACTCTCCAAAAGCTTAATATTGAGCCAAATTTCTGGTGTTCTGAGGAATATTTTGAGAAGGCCGGTTGGGAAAATCTTGAAGAAGGCGGCCTTGTTGGCGTTTTAGATGGAGATGGCTTTTTGATGTTGCCTTTGATTGATTTTGCGACTGGAGAAATGTTTAAATTGTCCACGGGAGCATGGGCCGGTCTTGGGAGCAAGGAAGGAAAGTTTTTGGATTATAATTTTATTTACGACCCAAAGCGCTTTTCTGATTTATCTGGAGGAGATTTTCAGACCTTCAGAAAAAATTCCCGCAAATTTGTCAATCGGAATCCTGATAAAAAAATGAGTTATATTAATCTTAAACAGACCGATGGCAATTTAATTGTCGCGTTGCCAGATATCCTTTGCCAGTGGTTGGAAGGCAAACCGGACGATGTTGTAATTTATGATGATAAAGTTATTTTGAATTACTTGAACGAATGCGAGAATGGAAAAGTTTTATTGGACCAGTACGGCAATATTTATGGGTTGAATATTTGGGATGAGAACTATATGTATGTCAATTTCCGATATTGCTTTTGTAAACCCGGGCAATTTTTAAGCGAATATATGAGACTTCTTTTTTATACTGACCCGGAAATTTTAAATAAGAATAAATTGGTCAACGACGGTGGTTGTTTGGATGATGAAAATTTATATCGTTTCAAAACAAAATTGAATCCAGTCAAAATAAATAAAATTTATTCTTGGGAATAAATAATTTGGAGGAGTTATGGCAAAAGATGATTATTCTGGTATAGACAACGGCGAAAAAAATGTGAAAGCGCAATCGGGCCTTTTTTCGTTTCCTGCTGATATTCAAGGCAAAACAGATAATGGGTTGCGCAAGTTTTTGATTTTTTATTTCGACGATGAAAAGGATTATGATTTGGTTCTATCAAAGTTGTCAAAGTCAAATCCTCATGTTAAATCTCATCCAGATATGAATTCTGTCGCGCTGGCGGAATTGATTAGAAAGGCAGACAAATGAATAATAAAGAATTGCATTATGTTTGTAAAGGTTGTCCTTCAAGGATGGCCGAATTGTGCGAGAAGGGAGTATGCCTTCCTTATGTCTCTGATGAGCGCCGGGAAGAAATTTTGAACATGCCAATGCCGGACGACTATAACGGAGTGCGTTTTACAAGTGACGCAATGGATTGCGCATTACCCATTTCTATTGACAGCCATTCAGGTTGCAGTTACGGTTGCAGTTATTGTTTTGCCAATAACCTTATGCGAGCGCCTGACCGTAATCCTGATAAAATCAGGAAGTTGTTTGAAAAAGGGACGTTGTATTCTGAATGGAAGATTGGCCATTTGGAGAAGTTTTTGAATCGCGAACTTGGAGGCATTGCGAAAACAATGTATCCTTTGTTAAATCAAGGTTGTCCAGTTCAACTTGGCGCTCTTGGAGATCCTTTGGACGAAATTGAAAGTCATCGTGGGTGGTTGTTAAAGGCAATTCCTTTGTTCCAGAAATATAATGTTCCTGTTCGAGTAGGAACAAAAGGAGCAAGGACGATGATGCTTAAACAATACCGAGATTTGTTTCATTTGACTCCTGAAAAATTTTGGTTCGCTTTTAGTATCATTTCTGCAGATGACGATTTGTTGACATCGGTTGATGTCGGAGCGCCGAACGCAACGGAACGTTTTGCCGCAATGAAAGCTTATTCAAAGGCTGGTCACCCTTGTAGCGTGCGTTTCCGGCCCTTCTTGCCCGGGTTGTCCGATTATAACAACGGATGGAAAAGGTTGTTGGACAAGGCGGCTGACGCCGGGGCAAAAGCAGTAAGCTTTGAATTTATCTTTTTGGAATCAGCGCCAACAACGCGACAGAAGATAATGTATCACCATATGTTTAAGGCAATGGGGGACGTCAAGTTTGGGGACAAATGGAATGCGATGAGCAAGTCTGTTGAGGCATGTCGTCGAGGGAGTCGAGATTACAAATTTGACATGACCGCGAAAGTCAGAGATTATGCTCATAAACTGGGAATGGTTTTTGCTTGTAGCGACCCTCATTTCAAAGAATTCAACGATACCGGTTGTTGCTGCGGCATTTTGCCAGATGACCCAATTTTTGGGCATTGGAGTCGCCGTCAATTGACAAATGTTGTTTATGAAATGAAAAGGGATTTTGACAGAGGCATTCGTCGCCAAGTAAATTATTTGGATTGGGCTCCAGAATGGGCCCATAAGGTTAAGGCGGTCGAAATGTACAATTGTGGCGGTTGGCATTCCAAAAGAGTCCGCAAGTATTTTACCTTTGGCGATGCTATGCGCAACAAGTGGAATGACCCATATCATCCTCGGAGTCCTTATATTTATTTTGCCGGCGTGATGCACCCGGTTGGGGTTGACCAAAATCAAGATGTTGTTTATGAATACCGGGATTGGGATAAGAATTTTTCTAAGAAATTTGTTGGGGAAGTTATAAAATAATTTAAAATTTTACTGAAGGAGAAATATTATGAAGAGAACTGAATTGTTGGAAGCTTTGAGAAAAGTTATGCCTGGCGTGGAAGAAAAGAATGCCCTTCTTGAAGGAGCTGATTCTTTTATGTTTGATGATAAATGGGTCAAAACGTTTAACAATGAAATTTCGGCCAGTTATCCTTTTGATTCAGGAATCAAATGTTTGGTTAAGGCGCAGGAATTTTTCAAAGTTGTTTCCCGGATTGAAAGTGATGAAATCAAGATGATTATGCTGGATGACGGCAAGTTACAATTGTCAGGAGGCAAAACCACCTTGAAAATGGTTTCGTCAGACAGTTCTTCCATTCTTGCTTTGGTTGATAATCTTGCTTTGGACGGGATTAAATGGGTCAAACTCCCGGCGAATTTTATCAGTGCTTTGCGCCTTACTTCCAGCTTTGCCACAACAGATAAGGCATATTCTTCTCTTTGCGGCGTTTCGGTTGCCCGGGATGGATTAGCAGCCAGCGACAGATTCAGGGCCGGGTTTTACTCAATGGAAGTCCGTTCTCTCAAAAAGGAAATAGTATTACCCATCGGCGCGGTTACAGAGTTGATAAAGTTTGAAGACGTTGATGAATTTTCGGTTGGAGAAGCCTGGATTCATTTCAAGTCAAAGACAGGGTTGCAATTTAGCATGCGGCAAGTCAAGATTGATTTCCCTCGCCAGGCAATCAGGGAGTTTTGTTCGGTTGACCCATCTGTTCTTGGAGAGAAATATTCTTTCCCGGAGAAGTTATCTCAGTCTATCGAGATGGCTTCAATTTTGACATTCTCAAATGAGGGATCCGAATATATTGATTTAACTTTGGATGCCAAAGATAATTTATTGGTCACCGGCGCCAAACAATACGGAGAAATAAAAGAGAAAATTTTGAAGGACGACAAATGGTCTTTCCCAAAAAACGTTACTTTAAAAATCAATCCGAAGCTCTTAAACAGAATGTTGTCGCTGGGCCGGGATTTTTATTTGAAGGAAAATCGTTATCTGTTAATAAAAGAAGGCGATTTTGAAAGCATTTTAGCCCTGGTCGTTTAAAAGGAGATTCTTGATGATTTGTCATCTTCACGTTCATAATGAGTTTTCTATTCTTGATGGTTTTGGTAAGGCAGAAGATTATTTAAAGCGCGCAAAAGAGTTGGGACAATCTCATTTGGCGCTTACGAATCATGGAAATATAGATGGCTTTTTAGATTTTCAATCTGCGGCGAAGAAAGCGGGCATTAAACCAGTTTTTGGTTGCGAGCTTTATGTTGTCCCGGATTGCTTAATCAAAGATAAGATTGAGCGTCGTTTCCATATGACGGCCTTGATAAAAAATGATATTGGTTTTCAAAATCTTTGTAGAATATTGACAAGGGCAAATTTACAAGGTTTTTATTACAGGCCGAGAACCGATTTCAAAACCATCCTTGAATTTTCTGAAGGATTAGTTTTTTTGACTGGGTGTTCGAAAAGTCCTTTGGCCTTGCAAAATGGCCGGGATTTTTTAATCCAATTGAATCAGAAAAATCCAGATGACTTTTATTTGGAAATAATGCCTCATGATTATGAGCAACAAAAAATTATTAATAAAATTTGTCTTGATTGGAAAGACGAATTTGATTTTCCTTTAGTTGCCACAAACGATTGTCATTATATTAAATCAGAAGATGCTAATTTACATGAGGTTCTTTTAGCAATACAAACCAAGGCAAAATGGAACGAGAAAGACCGATTCAAATTTGAAATTGGCGGTTTGCATCTGCGTTCAGAGGAAGAAATGGCTCAAGCCTTTTTGGAGCAGGGGCAATTAACAAAAGCGGCCCGGTTAATGGCATTGAGGAATACAATGGAAGTTGCGGAAAAGTGTTCTTCTTTTGAAATTAAAAGAAAGGATGTTTGGCTTCCTAAAATATCAGGACTGGATTCTTCTGTTGCAGAAGAAGCTCATTTGGAATTTCTTTTTGAAGATGGCTACAAAAAAATATTTTGCGGGCCGTTGTCAGGTCAATATTATGACCGTTGCAAGGAAGAGTTTGAATTGATTTGCAATAAGAAATTTGTTCGTTATTTTTTATTGGTTCATGAGCTTATCCAGTGGTGCAAAAAGAACGATATTATGACCGGCCCGGGCCGAGGTTCTGTTGGCGGCAGCTTGATAGCTTATCTTATAGGGATAACAAATGTTGACCCAATTAAATATAATCTCCTTTTTTCGCGTTTTATTGATGAAAACCGCATTGATTATCCTGATGTGGATATTGACTTTGAAGATGTTAAGCGTCCGTTGATAAGGCAACACTTGGAAGAATTATACGGCAAGAACAATATTGCTTCAGTTTCTACTTTTATGAAAATGAAGGGCCGGGCGGTGATACGGGACGTTTCAAGAGTTTTCGATGTTCCTTATAAAGATGTGGATGAATTTGCAAAAGCCATATTTGATGAAGATAATGAAAACAATTCTGTTGAGCAGGCTGCCAAGGAAACAAAGGAAGGCGCGGCCTTTTCGAAAAAATACCCTTCTGTTGTTGATTATGCAATAAGACTGGAAGGTCAAATTCGCGGTTGTAGTCAACATGCCGCCGCGCTTATTGTTTCCGCAGAGGATTTGACTCAAGGGACAAGGGGAAATCTTGCTGTGCGATCGGACCAAGAAGTTGTTAATTGGAGTAAGGACGATGCTGAATATATGGGTTTGATGAAATTGGATATCCTTGGATTGAGCACTTTGTCGATATTGAATGAGGCCAAACGATTAATTAAAAAGAATCACAATAAGGAAATTTGTTTTGAGTCTATTGATTTGAATAATAAACAAGTTTTTGAAATGTTATCAAGAGGAGAAACGGTTGGCGTTTTCCAATTTAATACTTGGGCAACAACAAAATTGGTCAAACAAATTGGAATTGAAAGTTTTGAATCTATGGGGGACGTTGTCGCTTTGGTAAGGCCTGGCCCTTATGACAGCGGAATGACGGCCGATTTTATAAAGCGCAAGCATGGGACTAAATGGAAAAAGAAGCACCCCATTTATGAAGAAATAACAAAAGACACCTTTGGGATTATAGTTTATCAGGAACAGGTAATGCAGGTTATAAATCTTGTCGCCGGTTTGCCTTATTCCACCGCCGATAAAATTAGAAAAATCATAGGGAAGAAAAGGGACGCGAAGGAATTTAAACCATACAAGGATGCCTTTGTTGAAGGTTGTTTAAAGAGCAAAACGTTTTCCAAGGAAGAAGCAGATGAGTTTTGGGAGGCGCTTCAGAATCATGCTAGGTATTCTTTTAATAAATCTCATTCTGTTGAATACGCAATGATTTCATATTGGTGCGCTTGGCTGAAATTATATTTCCCGGCTGAATTTTTATGTGCCAATTTGACGTTTGTTGCAGCAGAAAAAAAAGAAGAAATTGTTAAAGAGGCCCAAAGAGTTGGATTGAATGTTGTTTTGCCCCGGATTGGCGTGTCAGACGCGAAAGTATGGACTGTTAAAGACGGGAATATTTATGTTCCTTTTATTGAAGTAAAGGGGATTGGCGAAAAAACGGCGGAAGACTGTTCGAAATATAAGCAACCTGCCGCTGATGCTTTTTTTGATTTAGGCAAAGCAAAACCAACAGGGAAAATAGGAAAGTTGATGGAAGCAATTGGCGCAGATGGGTCTCCTCCAAAAGATGATATTTCAAAATATTTTTCTTTTGATGTTTCTACAATAACAAATAAAGAACAAAAAGAAAAAGAATGTTATTTTATTCAAAAGCGGTGGAGAAATCCTGAAAATTTATATTGCAAGGATTGTCAATTAAGAACAGAAGCAAAACAGCCGGTTTTGCCCTCTTGCGGAATTTATAATGTTTTTATAATTGGAGAAGCTCCGGGGAGGGACGAAAATGAAGAAGGAAAAGGTTTTGTTGGCAAAGCAGGCGATTTGTTATGGAAGGAATTGTTTAAATACGGTTTGACCCGGCGACAATTCCATGTCACAAATACTTGCAAATGTTATCCCGGGAATATTAGGACTCCGAAAGCAGAGCATATTTCAGCTTGTTCAAAATGGCTTGATGCAGAGATTAAGAATGCAAATGCGAGGTTGTGTTTGGCCTTGGGCAATACTCCCTTAAAATATTTTAAGGGGATTGATGGAGGAATTACAAAATTGTCTGGTTCAATGGAGTGGATTGAAAACAAAGGCATTTGGGTTTGTTGGGGATTGCATCCTTCTGCTGTATTGCATCGTCCAGAAAATAAAATGCTTTTTGAAGAAGGGATAAGAAGTTTTGCAGATAAAATAAAATCAATGGGAGGATTCAAATAATGGCGGAAAGAGTTGAGCTTCATTTAAAGTACAGACCGAAAACGTTTGACGAATTGATAGGATATCGGGTTTTAAAGGAATCTTTGTTGGCGGCAATTCCAAGGTCAAGAACGTTTTTGTTTTACGGCCCGAGAGGATGCGGCAAAACAACGATTGCTCGATTGATAGGCAATCACATTAATGTTGCTCCAATTGATTTTTGTGAGATTGACGCGGCAGATAATACAGGCATTGATAATGCCCGGGCGATTAAGGAGGCCGCTCAGTATTCTCCTTTGGGAGGCAAATTTAAAATTTATATTATTGACGAATGTCATCGGTTGAGCGGCGCGGCATCGGACTCCCTTTTAAAGACTTTGGAAAATCCGCCTCAACATTGTTATTTTGTCCTTTGCACTACTGAGTTGCAAAAGGTTTCTGCAACAATGAAGAGCCGTTGTAAATGTTATGAGGTTCAGCCATTAACTGAAGACGAACAGAAATTTCTTATCAAATGGGTCTGTCACGAAGAAGGGTTCAAGGTTTCCCCAACGGTGAGGCAAACAATTGTTGAAAGTTGCGAGGGAATTCCAAGAGAAATATTGGTGACTCTTGATACTGTTCGCGGTGTTGAAAATGATGAAGACGCAATCTCTTTGATTCGGTCTGCTGTTCACAAAGAAGTAATAGATTTATGCCGCGCTCTTTTAGACCAGCGGAAATGGTCGGAAGTTGCTGTTATATTAAAAGCCTTGAAAGATGACCCTGAAAGGGTAAGAATGGCAATATTGGGATATATGAATTCTGTATTGTTGTCGGCGAACCCAAAAAATATGGAACTTGCCGCAGGTTTAATTAAAAACTTTCAGGATTCATACATGTATATTGGCAAGGCCGGGCTGACAAAAGATTGTTTTTACAGCGTCACTTAATTTCGATGGAAATTAGGAAAAGGGAGTATAATAAATTTAAGGAAGGAATTTTAAATGTCGGACGGAATGGAAAACGTTTTTAATTGTCAAGAAGATGTAAATATCAACAGAAATAATCTTGATGCTGAATGGGCAAAAAGGCCTGCGAATTACAATTATTGGTGTGAACAATTCGCTCGGGAATTAAGAAAAAAAGATGAGATTTGGCTTGAGAAGAAGGTTTTAAAGGCCGTTTTATTTAAAGAGGCCCGGGTGAAATTAACAGAAAACGGGAAAGCTCCCTCAGATACAAGATGCGACGTGGAAGTTCACGCTGACCCAAGATATAGAGATGTTTCAGCAAGGTTGATTATTGCCGAAGAACGTGTGAACATATTAAGCGGAATAAAATGGTCTTTGGTTGAAAAAGGCAAGTCTCTTGAAGAATTGTCAAAGGATAAAAAAATTGGCAAAGATATGCCAGATGGGTATAAAGAACAATATCGGGAGTCTGTTCATAATATCAATGAAGAATCTGAAAAAGCAGACCTTATTTTAAGGTCAAAAATAAAGAGGGGATGACCAATGGAGATTGAAACCAAGTTGGTGTTTTTGCCGTTTATTATTTTGTTTATATACGTTGTTTGGAGGCTTTTAACTTATGGCGCTGCCAGGAGTTATTTTCAAGCAAAGTTATGGTTTGTCAAAAAAATAAAATTTGACCGTAAGGAGGCAAAGAAAGATGAGAGATAGCAGACGTAGCATGAAAGAGGAAATGAAAAAAAGGATGGAGACAGAACAAACTCATTATCAAAGGAGAGGGAGTTTGTTCCGTTCTGATATTCAGGCAAAGTTTTTTAAGTGTAAGGAAGGCCCGAATTTGATTGATATTCTCGCCTATTTGTCGGGAAAATTTGACCCCATCGCCGCAGAATCAATGGCGTATGTTTTGAGAATATTCTTACATAAAGGCGCGGCCCAGGACGGCGGAGATATAATTTGCATTGAGCAAACTTTCAAGGATGTTAAACGGAGAGAAGAAATTTTCGGAAAAGGTTGTTATTGCCCAGTTTGCAAGGAATATCGGGCAAAGGTTGCCAAGGGAGCAACAAAGGAAGAAACGGACAACCTTCGTTACGCAAATTGGCCGCGCACGATTTATAACGTTTTTGACCGCCGAGACCCGGGCGCAGGTTGCCAAGTTTGGGAAACTTCTTCATATTTGCTGCAACAGTTTCTCGATGTTATTTCAAAGAAATCTACTTTGCCCGGCGAAATGAGTTCTTTGGAAAATTACATCGCTTATATGGATATTGAAGATGGCAAATCAATTTCCTTTGAGCGACAGGGAACTGATGAAAAAACGAAGTTTATTGGCGTTAAATTCGAAGACCGCCGTTCTCCGATTACAAACGAAGTTGCGGATGCCGCTCAACCCCTGGACGAATTGATTGCCTGGCCAACAATGCCAAGTTTATATGAATCTTTCTGGGGAGTCCCGATGAACGGCGCGGCTGTCCAGCAGGCTGCATCAGCGCCGCCGTCAGAGAAACGTTCTCCGAAGTATGAAAAGAAGGAAGACATCCCTGCTTCTTTGGGAAAAGCAAAAACGGAAGAACCGCCAGCAGCAACAACTGCTCCTCCTGCTGCTGAACCAGAAGACGAAGAAGCAATTCTTCAAAGACGTTTGGCAGAAATAAAATCAAAGAAAAACAAAGATAATCAGGAAAAAGCAAAAACGCCGTTGGCAACAGACACTCCTCCGCCTCCTCCGCCTCCTCCGGCGTCAACCGGGAACGAATGCCCTTCTGGCCATGAGTTTGGCAAGGACATTGATGAAAAACCGGAATGCGAGAAGTGCAACGCATGGAAGGAATGCGCCAAAGAAAGCGACAGGCTTGAGCGCGCAGCCAGATAATTCTTTTGTGGCGAGAGAGTCCGGCGTTGACGGACCATCCGGGGAGCCCCAGTCCTGACCCGGCTCTCGCTTACTTTAATAGAGGTGATTATGAAAATTGGTCGGGACATCAAGGATGATGATAGCAATAAGCCAGAAGAAGTTGTTACAGAAGTAAAGAAAAGCTCTGTTGCTTTGGAATTTTTTAATACATGTTGCACTCTTTTGAATTTGGCCATTTCTCAATTGGGGAAAAATGGCGGTTGGCCCCGGGGTCGAATCAGCAATGTTGTTGGCGATGGTTCAAGCGGGAAAACAATGTTGTGTTTAGAAGTCTGCGCTTGGCTTTTTCATAATTGGAAAAAAATTAAATCAAAATATTTCCCTCAAATAAAAAAAATAAAAATAATTTACGACAACGTTGAAGGGGTTATGGACTTCCCTATTGAAGAAATGTATGGGAAGGAGTTCAAGGAATCTGTTTTTCCAAAACCCGGGAGTCCGGATTATGTTCGTTCATCAACGGTTCAAGAATGGGGGAGAAGACTTACGAGAGAAATTGACGCGAATAAACCGGGAGAGTGTTTGCTTTATATTTTGGACTCTTTGGATGCGTTGTGCACTTCTGAAAGTCAAAAACGGTTTGATGAGGCCGCGAAGAAAGGGAAGGATGAAGATGGTTCGTATGGCGCCGGAGCAGAGAAGGCAAAATATTTGAGCGATTCTTTTTTCGGGAACATATGCGATAAAATGGAAGGCAAGGACGTTACCCTCATTATTGTCTCTCAAATTCGAGAAGCGATGGGGATTACATATGGGAAAAAGTACAAACGGAACGGAGGAAAAGCTTTAAATTTTTATACTCATGTTGTTCCGTGGTTATACACTGAAGAAAAAATGAAAAGGACTTTCCGGGGAGAGGACAGGGTGTATGGAGTCCGCACCCGGGCCGTAATTGAAAGAAGCAAGGTGTCAAAACCCTTTAGAGAAGCAGAATTTCAAATTCTTTTTGATTATGGTCTTGATGATATTTCTTCTTGCTTGGCTTATTTATATGGGCCAAAAGTAGAGAAAATCAATTGGGATAATTTATCCAAGAAGGAAATAGAAGCCGGTGGTCGGCAATATGGCCGGGCGGAATTGATAAGTAAAATTGAAACGGAAAATCTTCAGGACGAATTGATTGATAGAACGGAAAAGGCCTGGAACGAAGTTGAAAATGCGATTAAACCTGACAGAGCAAAAAGGTATTGACGGATGAGATTGATTATTGATTGCAATTATTTAGGATACAGGTCTTTACACACAATGGGCAACCTTTCTTATCATGAAAAGAAGGTTGGAGTTATTTTTGGCTTTTTAAAACAAATATTAAAACTTTCTTATGATTTTAAAACAAGGGATTTTATCTTTTGTTGGGACTCTAAACAATCTTACAGAAAATTGATTTGTCCAGATTATAAGGCAAACCGGCAGCAATATGCTTCTGATGAGGAACGTGCTGATTCTGAATTGGCGTTTGTTCAATTTGACGAATTAAGAGAGAAGATTTTGCCATACATGGGTTTTGTTAATATTTTTCATCAAACCGGCTATGAATCTGACGATTTGATTGCTTGGATAGTAGCCCGGTTTCCAGACGATACTGTTATTGTTTCCTCTGATAATGATTTATTGCAATTGTTGGTTGACCATAGGTTTAATCCCGTCAGACGATGGGATTTTAAGGAATTGATTGATGAGGCTTGGTTTACTAAAAACTGGCATGGTCTTAAACCTTTTGATTGGATTAGGGTCAAAGCAATTGCGGGTTGCAAGACCGATAATGTTATCGGAGTGAAGGGAGTGGCAGAACCAAGCGCGGCGAAATATGTTGCCGGACTATTGCCGGATGGGGTTAAAAAGAAAAGCATAGATGACGCAAAAGATTTGATTGATTTTAATATCCCTTTGGTTGGATTGCCTTTCAATGGAAGAAAACCAATAAGGATTTCAGGGATTGAAAAAGATAATATCAGCGAGGATAAGTTTTCTTTGACTTTTGGTCAATATGGTTTCCGGTCATTATTGTCAGGAGAAGAAACAAAGAAGTGGACAAATTCTTTTTTTGGAGGACAAATTGGCCGGCAATAGTATTTTACATTTAAAAGATGAGAATGCGTTAAAAGAATTGCTTGCCCGGATGAAGAGCGGAAAACCGGCAGACAATCTTTTTTCTCCGCCTCCAGTCAGCAATAATAAGTTCCATGCAATAATGACAGAAGTGGACGGCATGAAATTTCAATCAAAAAAGGAATCTAGGTATTATTTAGAACTCAAGGCCCGGGTTCATTTGGGAGAAGTGAAATATTTTTTGAGGCAAATCCCAATTTTGCTGCCTGGGGGAGTGAAATATGTAGTTGATTTTGTCGAATTTTTGACCGATGGTTCAGTTCGGTACGTTGATGTTAAAGGATGCCGAACAGATGTTTATAAAGTAAAAAAGAAATTGGTTGAAGCGACATATCCAATAAAAATAATAGAGGCTTGACCGTGTTTAAATCATTAAGAATTAGAAAGTTTCAAAGTCACGAAGATACTTTTCTGGAGTTTTCCCCTTTTGTCAACGTGCTGCAGGGCCTGAGTACGGTTGGAAAATCTTCCGTACTCAGAGCCAAGCGCCTGTTGGTTGACAACCGGCCCTCTGGCGCTAGATTCTTTTCAAATTTTGCAGGGGATAAAGGGGAAACGATAATTGACTTGGAATTGCCAGAAGGCAAGGTTGAAATTATTAAGGACGTCAGGACGACTAAAAAAGGGGAGAAGGAACTTAAATCAACAACCTATAACCTGGAAGTTCAAGGCGAAAAGTTTTCCTTCACCGGCGTGGGGGAATCTGTACCAGACCAAGTAAAGGAATTGTTAAATTTATCAGAATTAAACGACCAGCGTCAGTTTGATTCTCCCTTTTTAATTTCCACTTCTGCAGGAGAAATTGCCCGGACAATTAATAGAATTACAAATTTGGAAAAGGTGGATGAATGGGTGTCCACTTTGTCTTCCAAAATAAATGACGTAAATCGGTCCATAATCTCTTACGAGGAGGATATCAAGTTTGGGGAAATAGAATTGGCCCGGTACGCAGATTTGGACGAAACTGGATTGATTGTAAACAAGCTCTCGGCTACTCAAGGGGAATTAAATTCTTTACAAATAAAACATTCCCATTTGGATAGGGATTTGGTGGTTTATGAAGAGAAGTATAGAACTCAGGAAAATTTGAAGGCTTTTCTTAAAGCAGAGAAATATATCTCCCGGGCGGATAAATTGCAAAGAGATATTGATTTGTTTCACAATTTGATGTCTCAATTAAGCAAGTATGACAATTTAAAAAATGAAAAACAAAGGATGTCTGCTCAATTATCAGAATTGGAACCATTATTGGGGAAAATAGAAAAATCCAGTTTTGATACCCGGCCTTTTAACAGATTGAATTATCTTTACAATGCTTATTTGGAATTATCATCAGACCAAAAAGAAAAGAAAAAGATTTTTACGGAATTTTCGGGACTCTCTAGTAAAATAGTAACAATAGATAAAACGCGGCTTCAAACTCTTGATTTGTTGTTGGAGGATTATAGATTGTTTCAGGCAAATTGCGAGGAAGGAAATGGTCAGTTAAAAGAAGCAAGGAAAAGGTATATGTCCTTGTTGAAGGAATCAAGACGTTGTCCGGGCATTCTTCATTGTTCATTGACGGATAATCAAATGAAAGAGGTTGAAAAGAGCTTATGAGAATTGTTGGCCTGTCAGATATACATTTAATTTTTGAAAATCCGGTTGCTCGGCTTGATGATTTGACTGTTGAACAATGGGTCAAATTGTCTTTTGTTTTTGAATATGCTCGAAAAATCGGCGCGGTTATTTTTCAGGCCGGAGATCTTTGCGACAAACCCAGAAGTTGGTTCTTGTTGCCTCTTTTGATTTTATTTATGAAAAAATATGGCGTCCCTTATTACGGAGTGTTTGGTCAGCATGATACTTATATGTATTCTGAGGAGACCAGAGATAGAACCAATTTGGGCGTTTTGGAAAAGGCCGGGTTGGTAACAATATTGAATCCTGAAGCGCCGGTTGTTTTAGATGGAGGGAAGGTGCAAGTATTTGGGGCAAGTTTCGGGCAAAGCTTGGGCAAGGTTCCAAGAAAAGGTTTTACTGTGGGCGTTATTCATGCTTCCGTTTCTGATAGGGCCTTATACCCAGACCATAAGTTTTCTGAGATGTCGCTTTATCTCAAGGAAAAATCTGATTATGATTTAATTCTTTGCGCTGATGTTCACCGCATGTTCTGTTTTGAAAAGGAAGGTCGGGCAATAGTCAATGTTGGCCCAATGATGCGGCAAGAAGCAACTGAATATAATTTTAAACACAACCCGGGGTTTGTTGTGTATGATACAGATACAAGAGAAATTGAATGGGTTGATATCCCTTGCGCTCCGGCGGAAAAGGTTTTGAGTAGAGACCATATAGAACGCAAGAAGGAAACGGAACAAATGTTGGACAATTTTGTGGAAGCGCTTGGAGAAAGCAAAGCGGTTGAAGGAGTTTCTTTTCAGGAAAATTTATGGCAATTTGTTAAGGAAAATAAGATTGAACAACCTGTTGTTGATATTTTGTCGGAGATAATGAATGGCTGAGTCAATGGGTCAAATTCCTTTTGGGAAGCACCGGGGCAAAGATATTGAAGATGTTCCGACAGATTATCTTAAATGGTTTATTGGAGAAAAGAATATCAGAGAGAACAATTTTGTGTTGTGTGAACAAATAAAAAAAGAATTGAAATACAGAGAAAATTTTGGAGGGCCTGAATAATGGCGGAGAAAGAAGAAAAAACATTGGAAGAATTGAAAAGTAAAGTTGATAGGCTAAAAACGGAAATTGCTCAAAATGAAGGCTCTTTACAAACCGTTCTTGAACAAATAAAAAAAGAGTTTTCTGTTGAGACAATTGATGAGGCTTATAAAAAACTGGAAGCTATGAAGGCCGATATTGAAGTCAAGACAGAACAAAGGGACGAATTAATAGAAACGGCCCGGAAGATGCTGGAGAAATACAGATGAGACATTTTGTTATTGGGGATGTTCATGGTTGTTTTTCAACCTTGATGGCATTATTAAAACAATTGCCCGTAAAGAAAAGAGACGTAATCGTTTTTTTGGGCGATTATATTGACAGAGGCCCTCGGTCATTTGAGGTTTTAGCTTTGTTACAAACAATGAAAAAAGGAACCATCTTTTTGAAAGGCAATCATGAAGAGTTTTATTTGATTAATTTCAAAAATCCTGCTGATGACAAATTGGAAAGGCAAGAAGACCTTTCTTTGTGGCTGTCTAATGGTGGCGCCCAAACAGCCCTTTCTTTTCATAATGCAAACATTCCATTGGACACTTTTGTTTCTTTTGTTGGCGATTTGCCCCTCTATTATGAGACAGAAAAGTTTATCTGTGTTCACGCCGGGATAAATGGGACAATAGAAAAAACCACAGAAGATATTTTTCTTTGGGAACGTTCTTTTTCTAATGATACCCAAAAGCTTTTGATATGTGGGCATACTCCTTGGAAAATTACAGATATTGAGAATCAATCAGATTTGTTAAAGGAAGGAAAAACAAACATTATTCATGTTGATAATGGTGTTTTTGTAAAGAATCAGGAAATGTATGGCAATTTAACCGCGTATTGCCCGGAATTAAACCAGTTCTGGTTTCAACCAAACATAGAGGAATCATGACAATACCAGAAATTATTAATGAATTCAATCAAATTAAAGCAAAAAAAGAATTGCTTGAGGGCAGTCTTTCAAATAAAAAGCAAAGCCTTTCTTCCTTTAAGATTTCATATGAGAGAATGGTTAAGGCGCGTTGGGTATTAACCGAGGTTGCTCAACAGACCCAGAGGCGCTTCCAGGATAAGGTTGAAGGATTGGTTACAGTGGCAATAAGGAGTGTTTTTGACAGACCTTTTGAGTTTCATTTGGAGTTTGAACGGAAAAGAAATAGAATGGAGTGCAAACCGTTTATTTCAGAAGGGAATAAGATTTATGACGACCCGGAATATGACGTTGGTGGCGGCATACTTGATATTATTTCTTTTGCGTTCAGAATAGTTTTATGGTCGTTGCAAACTCCTCGTAGCAGGAATGTGATTGTTCTTGATGAACCAATGAAAAATATGGGCAAGCTTATTCAGCTTGGTGGCCGGGTTCTCAAGGAAATTTCACATAAATTAGGCTTGCAATTGATAATAGTTACGCATGATGAGGAATTAATTGAGATTGGCGATAAGGTTTTTAGATTTGCGCATGATGGAGTTAAATCTCATATTGTTCAAAGCCCGGGCGAAGTTGTTCCTGAAAAAAAGGAGAAAATTCATAATGACGCATCTGGAAAAGCAGGGGAAGCAAGACCCAGCAAGGCAAGAATTATACGATAAAATCAGACGGATGTCAGCCGAAGAAGGTAAGTTAGACAGCGAAATCAGCGCTGTTCTAAAGATGGATTGTAAGTTAATTTATCACATCCGCAGAAATATTTTAAAAATTAGCAATTATGGTCGCAAGAGAATTTGCGAAGGTTGTCATCAACAACGTTCCATAACCTTATTCAATTTAAAAGAATCTAATTTTTGCATTATTTGTCGCAGAAAAGAAGGGAATTATAAGCGCGAAAAAAAGAAAAGAGGGCCGCGAAAAAAAGAAGAAGAAACAATGTTAGTTTTATGTTTGAGTTGCGAAAAGAGTTTTGAGTCGCGGATTTATCCGGATAAGAGTTACGACCGCGTTTGCCCAAATTGTAAAATAGTCAATGATTTTTTGGACAGGGTGTCTATATGATAAAGGAATTTCAAGGGAGTTATCGTTTTTTAAGCAATTTTTATCCTTGCAGAATAGTTTATGAAGGAATTGCCTATTTGTCTGTGGAGGCTTTTTATCAAGCGCAAAAGACATTTAGCGTCGTTCGCAAAAGGGAAATTTCTCAAATGAGGCCCGGACAGGCAAAACGCGCCGGGAGAGACCTTGTTTTGCGTTATGACTGGGAAGAAATTAAATTGGAAGTTATGGAAAAAGGGTTGCGTCTCAAATTTGCTGACCCGGATTTAAAGGCCCTGTTGTTGGAAACTGGAGTTCAAGAATTAATAGAAGGGAACTATTGGGGCGATGAGTTTTGGGGAGTTTATAATGGCAAAGGGCAAAATAATTTGGGCAAATTATTAATGAAAGTTCGAAAGGATTTGAGCGATGGTTAAAAGAATATTTTTGGACACAGAAACAACAAGTGTCAATCGTCATAAATGTGGCCTTTGGCAATTTGGCGGCATCATTGAGGTAGGTAAACGTTCTGAGGAGTTTCTTTTTGAGTGCGATATCTTTAAAGGGGACGATATTGATGAAGCGGCCTTGCATATGCATGATTTGACTATTGAGAAATTGGCTGAAAAGCCAGACCCGGGCGAAGTCTTTGACAAATTCCAAGCGCTGTTGGGGCGATATATCGACAAGTATGATAAAAATGATAAATTTTATTTTATCAATTTTGGAGCGGAATTTGATTCAGAGGTTATGCGTCAATGGTATCATAAAAATGGCGATGATTATTACGGTAGTTGGTTTTGGCATCCGCCGATTGATTTAATGGTTTTGGCAATGCAACATATAATTGGCCGCCGCCACGAGCTTGTGAATTTTAAGCAGAGTACTGTGGCAAAGTATTTTGGTCTTGAGTTTGATGAAAATAATCTTCACGATGCCCTTTATGATGCGAAATTAGCAAAAGGGATATATGATAAAATCATTGGAAGATGAAAGGAAACTAAAATGATTAAAGCCGGGAAAAGAATGTACCAATTTATGCAATGCGTTTTTAGAGTATGGGAAAATAAGGTCGTTCTGTGGGTTCACCCTAATGGCAACGTCATTATGCTGAAGCAAGAAGAATATAACCGTTTGAAGAAAATTGAAAAGGAAAATAAAAAAAGTAAGAATGGAGAACAATCTGCAAATAAAAATTAGTGAATACAGTCATCAATATTACCGGGAATATGTTGGCGAACCAATATTGTGGTGTCAATCTGTTGAGTGTTTCAGAGGCCAATATTTACAAGTCCCTGCCGTTTTATTAAAGGTTGACAATCATATTCAGTTGATAAAATTGGAAAGAGAACTTTATCATACTAAAATTGAGATTGTTGATGCCGAGGAGCAAAAGATAATTTCAGGAAAAATGCAGGATGGGAGTATAATAAAAATAAAAAGGAAAAACCAGTGTTGGATTTGGTTAAAAAAGAAAAGCCTGTTATTTCAAAAATTCCTACCTCTGACGATGTTTCGTTGGGCCAGTGGTATTGGTATGTGTATAAAGAAGATGGAAGCGACAAAGAAGAAAGATGGTTAGGCTGCATTACGGAAATTGGCAGCAATTATGTTCAGATTACTTCCCCGGGCCATAGGAGTTATTACCAAGAAAGAGTTCATTTCGATAAGTTTTATGAAACCTTGGTTTTTGAACCTAATTCTGCAAAAGTGATTAAGGACAACGTTTCGTTTCATCAAAATAGGATTCAGGATTGTTTAGAAGAAATCAGGGAAGTTACCGCAAGACTGGGCGTTTCTGAACAGCAATTATTGCCTGAAGACAAAGCTTCCAGCACCGACCTTGTTGTTTTATCTGGCACGGATAATGTGAAAAAATATAAAAAAGATTTGGTCAAGGCCAAAGATAAAACCCTCCCTGAACTATTTAAAAAAGTTGATTCTCATGCTGAAGAATTGTCAAAGTGGTTGACTGCTGATACTTTAACTCTTGAAGCCACAATGAAGGTGTTCAAAAAATCCATTTCTAAAATAGAAAATAAAATATTCTCGGTTCAGTTGTATGCGGGTTTGACTGAGGAGATTACGCAATGTAGCGACGGTTCTCCCGCGCCGTATGCCGAAAAGTTACGAATAATGCAGCGCCGTTTATATATGGATGAAGAGTGCCTTTTAGATTATCAGCACGGCGGGATGGAATTTAAAAACATTTCGGAATTTGATGCATGGATTTCAAAACCAATAAATAGAGATAGGATTATGCCTTTCCCTCGCTGCGTTGTGTCAATGCAAATTCGGCGGCACTCAAAAGAACGCGAAAGTGACGGAACATTATCTACTGAGTTTATTAATTTTCAGTTAAATCAGGCAGATAAATTTACTTATCTTTATATGAGAAATGGAGAACAGGTTTATCGGTTGAATTGTGAATTAGATTTTGGCGAAATGATGTTCCCAGACCATACGTTGTATAGCCCGGGCGAACCGATGATGGTTAAAATTTTTGCCGGTCGGATAGACAAAATGATTACGCTCACTGATTATGAAGAGCGATGTAAAGAATATGAAGAGCAAAAAATTAAAGAGCAGAAATGGACAGAAGAAAACCCAGAGGCTCATTGGATGCATAATCCATATCATAATTACTCTTTTGACATTGAAGATTGGCGTCCATTTGACCAGAGCAGCGTGTATTTTGATGATTGTTTAAGAATGTTGCAAAACGAAATTGAGCAGTATAATAGAATTGCCATTATTGTTCAAGGTTTGTTTGACCGTTCTCCAATATTTCATCCTCATCCGCCGTATAAAATCTGGACTCCAGCCGGTTTTAAAGAAGCAATTGAATTGATTTATGATTGTAATGCTTTATATGCCGGAGAAAAACCTGATTTTGAAGCTTATAGAAGAAAATGCAACGCGTCTTTAAATGTTGATTCAATGGTTATTGGTCAGGAAAGAGTTTGGGAAGTTAAAGAAGCCGAGCGAGAAAACGCAAGAATGGAAAATTCTCATAGACATAGCGGAAGACTTTTTTATCATAAAACATTTAGGCCCTATGGAGACCCCGGGCCGGGCTATCTTTCTAAAATGGTTCAATGGACAAAGACAAGGAAGGCAATTTTTAAATGGACGCGGGAAAGGAGAGCCTATAATCGTTATTGCGATGATAATCCTATTCCTTGTTCTTTAACGGTTGATGAAAAATATTTGTTTAACGTTTCGGCGTACAAAATTGGAGATTTTAAGCAATTCTTTCAAGACCCTCGCACCCGGGCCGAATATTTAAAATGGGCGCCAATGCTTTTAACGGCGGAAGAATATCATGTTAACAAGTTAAAATTAAGAGCGGCAATGAAAATTAGAAGGGATTAGAGCCATGACTGAAAACGAATTAAAGATGTATGTTGTCCTTCAGCCTTTAATTAAGAAGGCGATGGGAGAGTACCAAATTGAAGATTATTTTTATTCATCACGAGATGGATTAAGATTATTAGTTAAAATAGAATATGATGAAGAACTGGTTTATTACCATCTTTCAAATAAAATAAATATTATAGAAACAACTAAGATTGAAAGATTTATCCTCATTCCTCAAACCATTGATGCTGAGAATCACCAAAGAGGACTGTGGGGAATGTTGGATTGGATTAAGTGGAGAATAGCTGATGAAGGTAATCAAGGTAATGTATGTTTATATACCTATGAAAATTCTAAAAAAATATCTTTTTATGGCACGTCCACCGAAGCAATCCTAATGGCTCTCTGCCATCAGGAAGGAGTTGAGATATGAGTGTAAAAACAAATTTACTAGCATGGACACCGCCAATAGATAAACCTCCATATTTGTCAATAAATAGAGTTGCTTCAATAGAGCCTATGGTGGAAATATCAGTAAGAGGATTTGCAAAACAAGACGGAAGTTTAGGTGATACTGTATCAATAAAAATACCTGAACAAGAATTTGTAGATTTAATCAAGGAGATGATGAATGACTGAAAAACTAACCACCGAAGATTGCAAACTCTTGACCGAGTGGCTTGGTGAGTGCTGGCATGAATATGATGTTGACGGTCATTCAGCGTTGTTTGTCGATAAAACCAAAAAGTGTATTATCTGTGGTAAAAAAGTAAGTCGCTACAAAACAAACCGAACCTTCTGCACCGACAAGGACATGATGGACGTCTTCAGAAAGTTGGTGGATAGAAGTGAATATAAAAAATTCAAAAAGAGTTACATTGTAAGAGATGAGTGGATTGGTGCTCATGAGAAATGGGATAGCTTAGAAGATTGGCTCTTCTACTCTCCAGAACGCTTTTGTAAACTTGTCGCAATGGCGATAAGGGAAGGAGTGATAAAATGTTCACATTAACTATATCAACAAAGAAAAAAGGGGAAATAGGATGAAAAACAAGAAAATTATAGGTTGGGGACTTTTGTATTTGTTCTTGTCGATATTGATGGTTCTGTGGTGTTTGGATATTATCCCTTGGAGGAATGGAGTTCCCGAAGGTTTTAAGATAGAGTATAGCGAATGCCTCAATAGGTACAGGGTGTGCGAAGAGGGGCATTTCTGCAGGGATACTTTCCGCTTTGAAGTAGAAGCAAAGAATTATGCTTGGAAAGAGTATGAGGAAAGAAAAGCAATTAAATGCAGGCAAGATGATAAGTATTGGAGAGACGTAAAATGAAATACATGAATTTATGGAAATGCCCAAACTGTGGAAGCGCTACCAATACCTTTCGCCATCCTTATGCTAAGGTATGGTGTCCGGAATGCGGCACCGTTCTACGAGAAGAAGGAGACCGAACAATTGAACATAAGGATGAAACAGTCAAACTAGAAATAAAGGGAGAAGAAATCATTCTTCACAATGGCCGGTTTGCCTGGCAATTAATAACCAGCAAAAGGCAATTCAGCTTCCACGGCTCAGACTTTGCTGATTATTTAGAAGAGTTGTTTAAATCAAAGGGAGTCCCTGTTAGGAAAACCGGGGATGGGTCAGAAGATTACAAAAGATAAACAAAGAGGGGAAATGAAAGAATATTTTTATCGGTATGATTATTTCAGAGTATCAAAAGGTTGCGATGAGTGGGGCAATCCTTATCCCGGCCATGGCATAACTCTTTATCAACAAAAATATGAAGTGTTGAAACATACTCCAAAAGGCACTTGGATAATACTAGGCTGGGATGGTTATGTAGTAGAAGGAAATTTAACGCCTGTTAAAAGATTTGTGTTGAGGGACGCCACAAAAAGATATGCTTGCCCAACCATTAAAGAAGCGCTGGAATCCTTTAAATACAGGAAAATCAGACAAAAGAGTTTATTGAACGACAAAATTGAAGATATCAATATTGCTTTAAGAAAAGCGGATGATGAATTGAGAAAGGTTAGTTGATATGAAATATGTAATGGTTAATCATTTCAGACCGGTTATTTTCGATGATGATTTGCCTCATAATGAGTTTGAGAATCTTCCTGGCCGAATTACATCAGCAGGATTTGTCAAAATGAATGAAGGGAACTATGAATGCTATGGCAAATCATTGAGTTTAGGTTTGGAACCGGCGCCAAGAGATACGGAAATCATTAATAGGTTTTTGAAGGGCGAATAAAAGCGATGTAATGGTTTATTGAAATAAATCTTTCTAAAAAACGAACAATTCGCATACAAAATAATCAAATTGTAAAAAAATATCTTTAAATAAGGGCAAATTTCGGTTAAATTTGCCCTTATGAAAATCGAACGCGAGAATTCAAGCCAAAAACCCCAGGATGAAATATTAAAACCGGGCGTTATTGCCAAACTAAACAAGCAGAGAAAATACTTTAAAGCCAAGCGCTTTGTGGACGAATATATAATTGACCTGGATATTCATCGGGCATGGGAACGCTGCGGGTTTATCACTGGCAACACAAGGGTAGATAATGCAGAAGCAAACCGCGCTTATAATCGCCCAGACGTTCAACAAATGATAAAAGAAAAGATGGAGGAACGTGCGGCCCGAACAGAAATAACACAAGAAGCGGTGCTAAAGGAATTAGCATTAATCGGATTTCAAAATATAAAAGACATTGCAAACTGGGATGGCAATCACTTTATACTTAAACCCTTTAATGAATTAACTAGGGAGCAAACTGCAGTTATTTCTGAAATTGAAGTAAAACCTGGGATGTATGGGATTGGTTTAAAGTTCAAAACGTATGATAAAAAGAGTGCATTGGTGGATGTTGGTCGCCACTTAGGAATGTTCTGGGAAGGAAATAAAAATATTGATGAAGGAGAAATGGCGCGCAAGATTGCTGCAATGGGCAGAGAAATAGAATCCACTTATGGGAAGCCGCCAAATGTCAAATAGAACACGCTCCGAAGCGGCCAGGGAAAGATGGCGCAAAACCAAAGACCCCAATTGTCCTCATTACAAGAAATCAGCCTTGTCAGCCTCCAATATACGACGACCAGTTCTCCCAGAACAGAAATATGAGTTTTTAACAAGCAGATGGACATTCCTTCGTTACCATCCTGAACAATATAGATTAATAACAAAACCAGCAAGATTCAACGTCAACCCGGCTGGACGGCGCTCTGGTAAAACAGAACTGGCAAAAAGAAAGCTGGTTAGCGCGGCCCGGAAAGGAACAAGATTTGACGATGCCCGGTTCTTTGCCGCCGCGCCCACAAGAGACCAGGCAAAGAGAATTTACTGGGATGATTTAAAAAGGCTTGTCCCAAAATGGGTTCAACCAAAGCCGCCAAACGAATCAGATTTAATCATTTACTTTTACAATGGGTCTATTATTCAGGTATTGGGAATGGACAAACCCGAGCGCATTGAAGGTTCTCCTTGGGATGGCGGAATATTAGATGAATTTGGCAATATGAAAAAACAGGCTTGGGGTCAGAATGTCAGGCCTGCATTATCTGATAGGCAGGGATGGTGCGATTTAATAGGGGTGCCAGAGGGCCGCAATCATTATTATGATTTAGCAAAAGAGGCTCAGGCAAACGATTCAGGGGAATGGGATTACTTCTGGTGGATAAGCGCAGACATATTGCCAGCGAGCGAAATTGATGCAGCCAAAAAGGATTTGGATGAATTAACTTATCAACAGGAGTATGAGGCTTCTTTTGTTAATTTCCAGGGTCGCGCTTATTATCCTTACCTTGATAGAACGCATTGTGCACGGATTGATTATGACCCAGACCAGCCATTGGTTTTCTGTTTTGACTTTAACGTGGCCCCGGGCGTGGCCGTTGTTTTACAGGAAAAACAGGTTTATGATATTGGAACCAAGATGCCCTTGATAGGGGAAACAATAACAGGCATCATTGGAGAAGTTTATATTCCAAGGAATAGCAACACCCCAATGGTTTGCAAAAAACTAATTTCTGATTGGGGAAGTCATCGCGGGAGAATAATGGTTTATGGAGATGCCACCGGCGGAGCAAAAAAGACTTCTGGTATTGCTGGTACAGATTGGGATTTGGTCAAAAAGATTTTGTACAATCATTATGGTCAGGAAAGGGTTTTCTTCAATGTTCCGGCTGCTAATCCATCCGAGCGCGACAGAGTAAATTCTGTCAATTCTCGTCTGTTAACATTATCAGGGAAAATCAGGTTGATGGTTGACCCACGTAAAGCAAAGTACACTGCCAAGGATTTTGAAGGCGTGCAATTGGTTGAAGGTGGTTCTGGGGAAATTGACAAAAAGAAGAATCCTGAATTGAGTCATTTGACAGACAGCGTTGGGTATTACATTCATAGAGAATATCCAGTCCGCAAGATTGAGGCTGGGATGGTTTCTGTCAGGGGAACATAAATATTTTGCGGAAATAATGTTTTTAGGAGTAAGATAAAAGCAAGGGGATTTGATGCAAGACAATATTACAAACATAGAAAATGTTTTGGCTAAAGTTGACGCGACAGACAGAAAAGAAGGTCTTGTTGCTTATCAGAATTATCATGACTTAATGAAAAGCATTGCTGATTATTACAGAACTGGGTTTGTCCAGACGGTTGCTGCATTTGTTTCATTATCTCCAAACAATGATTACAAAGGAAATTTAAAGTCAACAGCAACCTTACTTTATGGGATAAATGCGGGAACGCCACTCAACAAAATCAAGACAAGCACATACCGGCACTGTCTTCACCGGGCCTACGATTATGTGGTTGGTAATAAGGATTTCCTTGTGGAAACAAAAGGGCCAAAGATAAGGAATTTTTATTGTTCTATCCTTGCTCCAAAAGACAAACAGTATATCACCATTGATGGCCACATGCATAATATCTGGTTTGGCAAAGCTAGAAATATGAAAGCAGCCATGGTAAAGAGCGGCCAGTATGATATCATTGCGAATGATTTTAAAAAGGTAGCCCGGCGGAATGGGCTGATACCAAATCAACTTCAGGCCATGCTTTGGTTTACATGGAAAAGAATAAACAGAATTGTTTACAATCCTCAATATAGATTAGGTTGCAGTGATGATTTTTGGGGGTTGAAAATTTCTCCAGAAGAAATTGGCCGGTATGAAAATTAATTTTTGATAAAATGCATTTGGGAGTATAATAAGTTTAAGGAAGGAAATGCAAATGGAAATAAAAGCAGCTTTTGAATTAAAAGAAAATGCGGAAGAGCAAATTTTCAACATTTTATTCGGGCTGGAACTGGCAACCGGGTTGAGGGTCGCCGATTTGAAAATAGGCAGACGCGAGATTATTGGAAAACAGCCTCCCGGGGAAATTTACGCTGTTAAATTAAAATTGGAATTGTAAAAAGGGGATGGAATGAGCGAAGACGAAGACAAGAAAATTGAAGCCATGATAAGGATTGAAGAACTTTCTCAAACAAAATCTTATCATGTTTTTTTTGTTTGAGGTAGAAAATCTTATTGTAGAGCTTTTAAAAAATGAGCTCGACGATGCTTTGAAAGGGGAAGGAAAATGAATCAGGACCAGAGAAAATTCTTGATTGCGCAAGTTGAAAGGACTTTTGAAAAACAAGCAGATAAATTGAAAGAGCCAGTTCGGCCATCTTTGAATAATTATTTGGTTGCCGCCGTGTTGGATGATTCAATCCGGTACGTTGACATTGAGGAATTAAAGGCTCAAATCAAAAAGAAGGTTCTGGATTTTGGCCCAAAGGATGCGCTTGTCAGCGAGGATGAAGAGTATAATTACAGAAGGCAAAGAAGGACTCGCCATGATTTTACGGTTACTTTAAAGGCGGAAAGTATTTTTGTTCTTCCTCCGGGATATGTTGTTGCCCTGGAAAAGTATAACCGGGAAATGGCGGAATATGAAGCTGCGGTTGCCAACCTGGAAGCTTGCAAAGATACCATTATCATGAAGATTCAGATTGGAAGTAACGCTGTTCTGGACAAATTGGTTACGGATGTTGACAACATGGCTGATTTGAGAATCATGAACGCAAAGTTTCTTTTGAATGATAATTTTGTAGAACCAAAAAAGATAGCAAGGTAAAAGGAGAACAAGAAATGAAAAAATTATTATTGGCAGTAATGTTTGTTTTGTTTTTGTCTTTAAATGCTCAGGCTGATACTTTTGAACAAACCGATTTTTACTTCTTTGGGATAAATATGAAGGCCATTGAAAAGATGGACTGGAAGATGGTTGCTCTCGGCGCGGTCACTTCTATTGCCGCTCATACTGCTGGGCATTATGTTTTTGCGGCCAGTAAAGGGTTGGATGTTAAACTAGATGGATTATCTGAAGACCTTGAAAAAGGCCATTCCATGAATGAAGGAAAGGGTTTTGCCCGGGCCGGTTTTTTAATGCAAAACGCGGTTGGGCTATTATTGACAACCTTCCCAGCTACCAGGCAGCATGATTTTACAAAGGGATATGTTGCCGCCGCTTTTTTGGAAACGTCATTGTATGCTTTTGTTCCGCAAAAGGGAGGGGACTTAAATGAATCAGAAAAACATGGTGGCAGGATGGGCGTTGATTATCTGGCCTTTACCGCCGTCGCCACTCATAACCTATTAAGAACAAAATGGTATGAGGAGAAAGAGCAATGACGACCTTGGGGAGATTTCTTCCATTATTAAAGAAGGATAAAAAAAGATTTCAATTTAAAGCCATTGAGATTTCGGTGAGCGGTTTTGGATTTTGGGAGTCCGCTTGGGGAATGGATATTTTTATAAATGGTATCCCAGTAATCAAGACAATCATATTGGCAAACTTAATCGTTTGGGGCTTTATATTTTATTCTCTTTTCTGGTGGTAAGGCCCGGGCCAAAATAAAAGCTTTTGGATTTATCTATTCAGGAGTATAATTAAGTTTAGAGGAAAACAATGAAAGGACATAAAACGCCATCAAGACTCCGCAGGGAAGGAAGAGATGCCTTTTCTCCGGAACTTATAATGGAGGAATGCAATCCTTATCAAAAAGGGAAATTGGGGAACTATTATGAAAGCTTTGCTGAAGGTTGGAATGAGGCAAAGGAGAAATATGAAAAGGAATTGAAGGAGGAATTGACAAATGAAGAAAACGAATGGTTGTGATTATGAGTCGTTGACAAAGTATTTCCCGGCATTGGCGCGTTGCATTATCAAACATAAAGCGCGGAAAGCAACAAAGTATTTAAGTAACGACCTGCGCATTGTCGCCACAAGGAGAACTTATAAAAGGGCCTGTCATAAGCGCGGCCCGGTTGAAATTCTTTTCACCATTGGCAAGCCGAATTACCTTGACCGGAAATTTTTGAAGGAATGCAAAAGGCTTAGACTCCCCTTCCCGGCAAAAGATGTTTATATGAAATTTTAGAGGTTTGACAATGGGGAAAAAGTCAGACCGCAGAGAAAAAAGAATAGCCGCAGCAATGGCCCGGCAAACCAAAGAAGAACCGTCAATTCCCGAGAAAAAGTCCGGCTCTTTGACCCAGCAGAGAGTTGGCAGTTATTTTAATCCAGGAAAGATGACCGGCTTGTTGGGCCTTCTTGCGCTTACTGGGTACTTTGACGATAAAAAGAAAAGGTAGGAGGATTGCCCACGTGAGAAAATATTTACGTTTTAGTTTCCATTTTGAAACTTTATTTCTTTTGATGGCTCTGGATTTGTTCAAGGAGTATTACGAGGCATTGCGTTTTGGCTTTGTAAACATAAAAATTGCCCTTGGTTCTTATTTAATTTTCTTCTTTTGTATAAATGGCCCTATGTCAAAAGAAATCAAAAACGATTTGCAATTAGAATTTTCATTTGTCTTCTTCTTTTTTAAGATTTCAATTTATCCCATTAAAAATAGGGAAAGAGAAGGAGCGAATATGGTAATTAGAAATCGTTATTTGATGGGAATTCATCTTTTCAATAACGCACTATGTTATCGGCTTTTTAAAGCAAAGGAAGGCCAGATATGAAAAGATTTTTCTTGATAGGGGATGGGATTATTGCTCAGCGGCATAAAAAGGCCATTGAGTATGTGGAAGGAGAATTGGTTGGTATTTATGACCCGGCGCTGATTGAAGAGAAATATTACACCGGGTTGACTGGGCTTCCGATACAGATGAACAAATTGTATCCCTCCAATTTGAAAAGCTTGACCAAAAACGATTACGTGGTTATCTGTAGTCCAAACAACACCCATAGGAATTATTGCAAAATGATTTTACAAGAAACTGACGCGCAAATCATTTGCGAGAAACCATTATGCCTGCCGTGGGAGCCAATTATTGATGATGACCGTATAAATGTTGTTTTGCAATTGCGCTGGATAAATGACTTGCCAGAAAAGGCTGATTTGGTCAAAGCGGTAATGGTTCGGGATAAGAAGTTCTTTGAGTCATGGAAGGGAGACCCTTTTCAGGCTGGCGGCAATATCTATGAGTTTTTCATTCATTATATCGACTTGGCAATCAGGCTGGATGCTGATTTTGAGGGCGAAGTATTGATGAATGGACAACAGGTCAGGGAAATCCAATGGCAGGGAATGACTAAAGCAGAAACGGTTACCATTGATGATTTTGAGATTTATCGTATGCGGGGGGATAGGGCGGCAATTGCAGAAAGTTTGGGGGCGACTACATGGAAACAACGTCCAATCGGCATGGGCATGACAACAGACTTTTTCATTCCTTCAAGGCCGGGCAAACAAACTCTTGACCTCATGAAGATTGATATGCAAGACCTTTACAACCGGATGTATGAGGATATCTTAAAAGGGAAAGGGGTCAAGCCAAAGGATATTTTTTATTTGACATGGGTTTTGAACCGCACCAGTCATCAATATGGTTACAGGATGAGCGGTGTTTATAACCGGGTAAGGATAGAAAAAGAATTGCTATAAAAGGGAGAAGGCCATGCAAGAAGATTTTTGCCCCCACATAGATGGACTGGAAGATGACATATTAGCAAGGGCCTATGAAAGAAACCCTTCTATTGATGAAACTTTTAGAAATGCTCAAAAGAAGATGTTTGAAGCGGTGGAAATGTTGAATTTGTCCTTGGCGGAGCTGGGAGAGGAGCGATGGATAAGATATTTCCGCATGAGGATTGAAATTAAGGAAAATCCATTGGCAAAATACAGCAAACAATAAAGATGGCCAGAAAACTTTTGAACATACCGACTGTGATTCAGAGCAACGACTCGGACTGCGGGTCGTGCGCTCTGCAATCTATCTTAAGATTTTACGAAATCAAGGAAACCCACAAAAAAATTAAAGAACTGCTTTGTCTTGAACCAAAACACGGCGCTGACATACCTAATATTGTGGCTGTGGCTGAGTTGTATGGCCTCAAGGTTGTTTCGAGGACGGGATTGTTTATCCATAATTTGATAGAGGCGGTTGATAATGGTTACCCGGCCATGGTGGAAATTCAGATTAAAAAAAGAAAGGATATGGATTGGCGCGACAGCAACAACTATGGCCATTATTGCGTAGTCAAAGGATATGATTCCAACAGGAACAAAATTTTCTTAAAAGACCCTTTACAAAGCGACAGCAGGATTTTGTCTTTTGAAGATATGATTGAGCGTTGGCATGGATATGCCACCAATGATATAATCTATCAGCGCTGGGCAATGATTGCAAAGGGAAGAAAAAATAAAAATCAGTAAATATTTGTTTGGGAGTATAATTAAATTGTAAGGGGAAATTAATGAAACTTCACGAAGCAAGATACTGCCCAGATTGCAAAGAAATTTTTTGTAATAAAACAGATGGAAAGATATCTACCGATTGCCCAAAGTGTGCCAATAGAATAACGGTGTTTTTGTCTTATTTATTTAAGCCGGGCATTATTGTCTTTGATGGATTAGACAAAGGAGAAGAAAATGTTCTTGGAAAAGAGAAAAATTTACTATCCCGATAAAAGAATGTTGGTCTTTGATTTTAAGGCGGCAATGGTTGTTTTTTGCGTTGTTCTTTTTTATATTGCATCGATGTTCTATTTGGGCCATTCTATTTTGGAATACAAAAAGAAGGTTCCAATGAAGTTGACAGCCAGAGACGCGGTGAAGTTGACAGATTTGGTTGTTAAATATGAATTGTCCAATTACAGCCAAATTGAAGGACGCCCTGGGAATTGGTTTTTGGTGAAAGATAAAAACAGAATTGCTCTTAATTAAAAAAAAGACAGGCGGCGGAAGCTTTAATGGATTGGGGTTTTTCGGCTACCTACCCATGAAGTTAAAGCACCGCCTGTCCCTAAAATAAAACGGAGGGAATAATGAGAGGAACAATAGCAAAACAATTGCGCAGAATGGTTTATGAAGACAAAGCAACAAAGCCGTCAACAACAAAGTATTCCCAAAGCGGATACGCAACGCCAATGGTTGCTTTAGCAGAACGAAGAAGATATTTACAGGCAAAAAAGGATTACAAAAGATGAAAACAATATTAATTGGTTATGGCGAAGTTGGGAATGCCGCTCATCTTGCCTGGGGCGAATTTCATAAGATGTTTATTCATGACCCAGCCAAAAACTTTTATTGTTATGAAGGAGATTGGCATGTTGATGTAATGTTGGTTTCCATTCCCTATTCAAAAACATTTGTCCAGGATGTTGTTCATTATAAAGAAATCTTTTTTCCGAAGGTTACAATTGTTCTTTCGACCGTTCCAATCGGAACTTGTTCCCAGATAGTCGCGGTGCATTCTCCTATTGAGGCCCGGCACGATAATCGCGATGTGATGTATCAGTATTTAAAAGAAAATATTCGCTGGATTGGCGGAGAAGACGAAACGGCCCGGGCCTTCTTTGAACAATGCGGAATTGATTGCAAGGTCTTCCCAAAGCCGGAAATCACAGAGTTTTTGAAGTTAAGGTCTTTGGCCTTGTATGGTGTCAATATTGAAATGGCTAGATATTCAGCTTTTTCAGCTTCTCGCTTGGGTTTTGATTATGAAATTTGCAAGGAATATGACCGTGAATACAATCGTCTAAATGTTGCGTTGGGATTGCCTGATTTTCAACGTTACGTTCTGGATTCTCCCGGTTTTTTGGAACCCATCGGAGGCCATTGCGTCTTGCAAAATATGGTCATTTTGGAGAAGCAGTTGTCCCATCCTTTTTTGAATACAATTTTGGGAATCAATGATTTTCTTGCAGGGGCAAAAAAAAGAAGGGAAACTTTAAAATGAAGAAAAAATATAGATGTCCTTATTGCAAAACAATATTTGCAAAACAAAAGGATGTGAATAAGCATTTAAGAAATTGTTCTTTTTCTAATCTTGTTTTGACTACAAGGAATTCAGGAGAGGATATCGAGGAGGAGAAAAATGACGCCAATAAAATTTCCTGAAGGAAATACGATTTATGCAAAAGACCAAGATGAATATTTACCGTTGCCGGCCCATATGAATTTAAAAGAAAGTATCGCGACTTTTTGTTGGTCGTTGTCTTTTTTGGAAAGGGTAAAAGTTTTGTTTACCGGCAAAATATGGCATCAAGTAAAAACCTTCGATGAACCATTGCAACCACAAAGATTACAGGTCGATTGTCCTTTTGAAAGAAAGAAAAAATTTATTTCCGGCACCGGCTTTGGAATTGGAATTTTCCGAGGAACAGGGAGAACTGGGTTTGGGTTTTAAGTTTTGTCCAAGTAAAATTAAAAAGGAGAACAAAATGAAAATAGCAGTCATATCTGATTTTAATATAGCTGGCCAACCAACAGCGCTTGCCAGTGCAATTAACAAATATACAAATCATCAGGCCCGGTGCATAATCGCACACGATGATTCTTTTGCTTATGATAAAGATATCATTTTGAAAAGCAATATGAATTGGATTAAAGAAGCTTGTGAGGAAGCAACGGCGTGGGCCAAACAATGCGACTTCTTTCATTTTGGAAGAGGGATATTTGATTGGCCCGGGGTGGAATGGAACCGCAATGTTCTTAATAAAAACAATTGTTGCATAAAGTATTACGGTTCCGAGTTGAGAACAGGTTGGCAAACAATAAAGAAATTTCATGAAACAACCGGGTTTTCTGCCATTACAGGAACTGACTGGTCTATCACCGGGCATCTGCTTGGTTCTTTTTATCATCTTGGTTCTTACTTTACGAAATATGGAGATATGGATATTAAGGAAATTCCATGTTGTTCCCAAAAAGGGAACGGCCCTTTAAAAATCAGCGCCGGGTCAGCCGGCAGTCCTTACAAGGGATACGAATTTTTGAATCAAACAATTCAAGAATTACAAGAAGAAGGGGTAAAGGTTGAACTTCAAATATTAAGCCAATTGTCAAATGAGGAATGTTTAAAAAAGAAGTTGGAAAGCCAAGTTACATTTACCAGTCTTCATGGCGCATGGGGAATAAGCGGCATCGAGAGCATGTGGCAAGGCCAAGTCGTCATGAGTTGTATTGACCCTTGGATGATGACTTTTTATCCTAACAACCCGACTGTTACTATTTGCAAAGAGAATTTGAAAGACCAGATAAGAAAGCTGGCTCAAATGAATTCAAATGATTTGGCTACGTTGGGCGCGGCAACAAGGGACTTTGTTGCTTTTAATTTCAATACAAAGATTATTTTAAAAAGGTATTTGTATCTTATTGATTTGATTCGTCATATTGATACTTATATGAATGGAGGTAGATTGCCAGAAATTATCTATGAGTTTTAAAAAAAGGAGTTATAATAAAACTTTGATGGGAGATTGATATATTGACTTGAACAAATTTTAATTTTGGAGGTGATTTATATGAAATAACAGTTTTATTTTTAGATAAGATTTGGAGAAACGCTTTATTACATGGGTAGGCTGGGGAGGAAATGCCTTCCCCAGCCTTTTAATTTAGGAGGATAAAAATGATTGGTAACAGTGTTAAGATTGGCTCTGCAACAAAAATCTGGCATCCGAATCTGGTAAACATTTATGGAGATATTGAAATTGGCACCAATTGTAATATTGGAGCGTTTGTTGAAATATCTGGGAAGGTATTTATTGGCAACGATGTAAGGATTGGAGCCCATTGCTTTATCCCAGAGGGGATTGTTATTGAGGATGGTTGTTTCATCGGCCCCGGGTGCGTGTTTACTAATGATTTGTATCCTCCTTCTAAAGACAAAAAACATTGGAAGAAAACTTATATCAGGCGCGGCGCGGCCATTGGGGCCGGTTGTGTTATTCTCCCCGGGATTGAAGTGGGGGCTGGCGCGATGATTGGCGCCGGGACTTGTATCCACAAAAATATTGACCCGGGTATGAAAGTAGTTGGCAGTCCAATGAGGCAAATAAATGGCGACCAATAACATCATATTTTTGAATGCCCGGCGAGCAGGGAAAACAACCGCAATGAAAATTGCTCAAGAATTATCAAAGAAAAAGAAAGTGCCTTTTCTTTTCCAGATGAATGAAATTTTATCTGGTCAATTTTTGGGACAAAGGAAATAAGGGGGATGGAATGAATCATAAGGAATTTGATGCACAATTAAATGTTCTAGATGAAAATAAAAGCAAATTATCGATATCAGAAAGGACATTTCTTCAGCTTTTGTTGATATTCATACAAGTTTCGGAAACAGAAGGTTTTATTTCTTTGAGAAATGAGTATGATGTTTTTTTGAAAGGGAAAGGAATCAAAAATGATCCCATTGAATAAACCATATTTTAATCAAGATGACGTTGATGCAGTTAAAAAAGTGATGAAGTCAGGATGGGTTAGTCAAGGCCCGGTTTGCGAAGAGTTTGAACGCGCTGCGGCAAAATATCTTAAATGCAAACATGTCATCAGCGTGACAAATTGTACCTCTGCCCTTTTTCTTTCTTTAAAGGCATTAAATATCCAACCGGAAGACGAAGTTATTTACCCAGATTTCACGTTTCCTGCCACTGCCCTTGCGATTCAAGCTGTAGGAGCAACCGCTGTTCCAGCCGACGTTTCTTTTTATTCATATAACATACATGCAAAAACTATTTGTAAAGTTGTTACAAAGAAAACAAAAGCAATTATTCCTGTTCATTTATTTGGACGTCCAGCTCAAATGTTTTATATTATGAATTTTGCCAAAACATGTGGATTAAAAGTAATTGAGGATGCCGCATGCGCTTTGGGAGCAACTTATGGAGGCAAAAAAATTGGGACAATTGGTGATTTGGGTTGCTTTTCTCTTCATGCTCGTAAAGGAATTACTACAGGAGAAGGGGGTTTGGTAGCAACAAATGACGACGACTTGGCGAACCAAGTTCGGTTAATGTCGAATTTTGGAGTGGAAAGGACGTACAAAAGAAAAAAATCAATTTTTTTTCTTTCCCCGGGTTGCGGATTCAATTTCAAAATGAGCGATATAACTGCGGCCATCGGTTTGGTTCAGTTAAGCAGAATCGACAAAATGATTGCGTGGAGGAGAAAAGTCGCGTCTGCGTGGAGAGAAATTATCGAGGATGATAAATTTTTAAGGGATGAATTAATTATTCTACCTTCAATGGTTGGAGATATTTTTCAAGCGTTTGTCGTAAGATGTGTCCATGATCGCCAACGAGTCGAAAAGTATTTTAAAAAGAAAGGGTTTGAAACAGGGATCGGAACTTATGCTTGTCATTTGTTCCCTGCTTTTTACGACAATAAAAAATTACATTTAATTAATTCTACACAACTTTACGAAGAATGTTTGTCTTTGCCAATATGGTATGGATTAAATTTAAAAAAAGAATGGGGGAAGAAAAATGGGTAAATTAGGCCCGGTTGATTTTGCGGAGAAGTTGACAGAAAGTAATCTTTCTGGGGATTTATATTTTTCTCAGAAACAATGGAATTGGATGAGAGACCAAGGCCGGAATCGTTTAATCGGACAATTAATGGATGGCCGCGAAGTTGAGTATACAGAGATGATTACTCTTGACATGTTGGCTGAGAATCCAAATGATAAATGTCCGGTTGATGACGCCGTCTTTTTGGGGAAAGGAAGATTTTTGGAGTTTAGATAAAATGCCAATTACCCCTTTTAATATTGATTTGCATCGGTTCACTCAAAACATATTTTACAATATAAATGAAGTGAAACGAATTTTGAAAATAAATAAAGTCCCAGAAAATATAATTCGGGAGTATATTAAATCTATGAGAGAGAACGTCTTGTTGAATTTTCAAAAAGCAAATGGTCTCGAATCGAACAAGGTAATTTGGTTGGGTTATGATTTTGATTATATTTCAAAATGGTTTTTGGAAATAACTCAAGATTATGTTTCCTTTACCGGCCCGGGTTTTAAACAGGAGTAAAAGGATGAAAGATTTAAAGGAATTGACAAGATATATGAGGCCCCATCCTACAATGGGATACGGAGACAAAAGCGGTGGTTATTATGAAGTAGTATCTCCCGTTCAAAAAGACAAAAATTTAAGGATAATTGCAAGTAATGGCGATGGTTGGGACCATGTTTCTATTTCTTTGCCGCATAGGACTCCCACTTGGAGAGAGATGGATTTTGTAAAGCGCCTGTTTTTTAAACCGGATGAGATAGTTATGCAACTTCACCCGGCGGAATCAAAGCATATTAATCTTCATGAGAATTGTTTGCATTTATGGAGACCTCAAAAGCAGGCAATTCCAACTCCTCCTTTATACATGGTGTGAATATGATGGGAAAGAAAGTATTGGTAGTTGGCGGTGCAGGTTTTATAGGTTCTCATTTGGCGGAGGCATTAATTGATGATTATGCCGATGTGACCATTGTCGATAGTTTATTTTTGGGCAAAAGAAAAAATTTAGAAAATATGCCTGTGAGTTGGTCAAATATTCACCAATTAGATGCGTCAAAGAAAAAATCTCTCATTCCAATTGTTCACAATTTTGATATAGTTTATAATTTGGCGGTTTTACCGTTGCCCCATTCTTTGGAAAACCCTTTTTCCAATTTTGACGTTAATGTTAAGATTGTTCAAAATCTTTTAGAATTGCAAAGGGAAGGTTGTTTTAAGAGATTAATTCATTTTTCTTCTTCTGAAGTATATGGCACTGCAGAATATGAACCTATGTGCGAACGGCATCCTCTAGGCGCGTCAACTCCGTACGCAGCGGCCAAAGCGGCTTGCGATTTACTTTGTTTGTCGTATCATAAAACATTTGGTTCCGATGTGACGATTTTAAGGCCATTCAATGCTTATGGGCCGCGTCAGAATAAAGGCAACTATGCAGGGGTAATTCCTTTGACAATTGAAAGAATTAAAAAAGGGCAAAATCCTCTTATTTATGGAGACGGAAGGCAAACAAGAGATTATACTTATGTTGAAGATATTGCAAGGGCCGCTGTTTTAGCCGGGCTGAATGAAAATATTTCAGGAGAAATAATTAACGTTGGTTCTGGTCATGATATTCAAATATTGTGGTTGGTTTCAGAAATTTGGAAGTTGATGTTGCCAACAACCAAATACGTTCCTCCAATAATTAGGTTTGAACCGGCCCGTCCCGGAGATGTTCGTCGTCATATTGCAAATCCTTTAAAGGCCAAGGACTTATTGGGATGGGAACATCGGATTGGAATGGAGGAAGGTCTGCGCAAAACAATTGATTGGTATTATAGTCAAAATAATATCTTTTAATTTTCTTAATCATACTATAATATTGCCAAAGGAGTATTTATGCCAGTTGATATAGAATTGCTGAATGTTAATGATATTAAAGCATGGAACGATTATGCAAAGCAACATGATTTGTCCATGTTTAATTGTTCTATTCAATTTCGTTTCTTTTTAATAAGGCTATTTGGTATTGGTTGCACTCCATTTTATCTTGTTGCAAAAGAAGAAGGTAAGATTGTTGGTATTTTGCCTTCGTTTGTTAAGCATGGAAAGTTCGGCCCGGTTTTAAATTCTTTGCCTTGGTTTGGTAGCAACCCGGGCGTCTTGGCGGATTCAGAAAAAATAAAAATAATGTTGATACAAAGGTTTTGCGATATTGCCAGATGGACAAATTGCGTTTCTGCTACCTTCATATCAAATCCTTTTGGGGAAGATTTCCTTTACGATGTTTTTTTTGATGAATATAATCAGGCGAAATTGTTTGTTGATAGTCGCATTGGAATGATTACCCGTATCCCTGAATATACGAACGACGAGGAATTCGACAAAACAGTAATGGCCTTGGTTCACCAGAAGACTCGCAATCAAATTAAAAAAAGTATTCAACACGGAATAACGATTGAAGGTTGCGATGGAGGAGATTTTAATTGGATAAAAAATACTCACTCTGACAATATGAAAGCGATTGGCGCTCCTTACAAAGAAAGGGAATTTGAAATAATTAAAGACCAATTAATGTACGGAGAAGATTATAAAATTTTTACAAATGTTGCCCATGAAAATATGGGCAATGTCACGATGGCCGGTTTGTTATTGAAATATTTTAACAAAACAGTCGATTATATGATTCCTGCTCTAGATGTTAATTTTCGTCATTATGACCCTTTGCATGTTGTTATTCTTGATGCGATGAGGGATGCCGCGCAACGCGGCTTTAAATATTGGAATTGGGGAGGAACAACAATCCCCGGGCAAGAAGGAGTTTATCATTTCAAAAAGCGTTTTGGAGCTGAAGAAAGCATTTACAAATATTATACTTTGATTTTTGAACCGGCCATTTTAAGAAAATCGAAGGAAGAATTGTTAGAGTATTATAAATATTTTTATGTTGTCCCATTTCAAAATCTGGAGAGTGCAACATGAGAGTTTTAATAACAGGAGGAAAAGGATTTGTTGGTAAGTATTTGGTCAAGATGATGGACTCATTAGATTGGGAAGTTATTGTTTTAGATTCAGATGTTTCTAATCTTTTTCTTTCTCCAGAAGTTTGGCAATATCTTTTTGGAAAACCCATCGATGCAATTGTTCATCTTGCGGCCAAACTTATGATTAATGGTCATACAGCCAAAGAATATTTCGATGTCAATACTATTGGCACTTATAATATGTTGGAACTTTGCCGTTTACTTAAAGTAAAGAAGTTTATTTATGCAATGACTCATTCTGATACAAATCGTTATTCTGCAGCCAAGATAGATAATTATGGATGTCAAGAATATGGAACAAGTTCTTGGTCTCATAATTCAATTCCTTTTATACAATCCAAAGTGGCTGCGGCAGACATGGTTGAAGTATATACAAAACAAAAGATTGTACAAGGGATTATTTTACGGCTTGCAAATATCAGGGGGTACGGCAGCGCAGATACAAAATATAATTCCCCATTTCATCAATTTATTGATAAGGCTAGAAAAGGAGAAGATATTGAAATATGGGGAAATCCTCCTTCAACAAAAAGAGATATGATTTATGTCAAAGACGTTTGCCGGGCCTTTATTGCCGCCATCGAATCGAAAAATGCCAAAGGATATTACAATGTTGGCTCGGGCATAGGTTTGACCATTGAAGATGAAGTCAAAGCAATTATTCGAGTGTTTTCTCCATATGAAAAAATGCCGGAAATATGTTTAGACCCAATGCAACCAGAAAGAGTTCGCAATAAACAATCAAAAATAATTTATTGTCCTGACAAAGAAGAAATCAGAAAACAAAGTTGTATTTTTAATATAAGAGAAACTGAAGTTGATTTAAACTGGGTGCCAATATATACATATGAACAGGGTCTTGAAGATTTTAAAAAGGAGGCTGGTTGGTAATGATAAATTCCTTTTCTATTACTCTAGATGTCGATTGGGCTCCAGACTTTGCAATAGAAAGAGTGCGTCAAATTTTAAAAAAAGCAAATCGTCGAAGCACTTGGTTCGTTACTCATGATAGTCCTTCTATAAAGGAAATTGTTGCTTGTAAAAAGGAAATTGATGCCGGGATTCATCCAAACTTTTTACAAGGGACTACTCAAGGAGATAGTCCTACAAAAATAATGAATAATTTAAAACGTATTGTTCCCGGGGCTGTTGCAGTAAGAAGCCATGCGATGGTTTATTCTGCAGCAATAGCCAGAATGTTTTCGATGATGGGTATGTCTATTGACAGTTCAGTTTATCTTGGCGGCATGGCGAATATTCAACCTTTCGTAACGAATTATGCTTATAGTTGCCAGATTATTCGTATGCCATATTTTTGGTCTGACGACGCAGAGATGGTTGGCAATCCATTGTGGGAAAAGCCAACATGCCCGGGCCTTAAAATATTATGTTTTCATCCAATTCATATTTATCTCAACACAGCGCGGTGGGAAGATTATGTAGCTTTTAAATCAGAGTACAATCAATTCCCTTTTATTGAGGTAGCGGCGAAATATATTAATAAAAGAAAAAAAGGGACGAGGGATTATCTTGAGTGTTTGTTAAACGATAAAAATCGGATGCCAACATTAATGGAGATTGCACAGGAATGGACAGAACGTTGCTAGAACAAAAATCTAATTATGCAAAGAAGTTAATAGAAAAATATCATTTGGATTTAACGGGCCTGACTGTATTTACGGAGCTGGCAACAAAGAATTATTTAATGACCTCCGTTATGGCTTATTATGCAGGGGCTTTTGTTTACGCATATAATCCTAATGCAGAGGAGAATTCTCCCCTCGATAGGTTTTATATTGTTAATAATTTTGATGCAATAAAGGAAGCGGATATTATAACAAATTCTGGTCATGTTAGACCTATTGATAAAGAGAAAATTGACAAAATGAAATCTACAGCGGTCGTTCCATTGATGATGATGCCCCAACAAGTTCGGACTGAGGATATAGACCTTAAATATTGCAAAGAGAAGGAAATTTTAACCATCGGAACCGACGAAATTAAAATAGGAATTTTTGATTCCATTGGTTTTAAAATTTTGAAATTATTATTTGAAAACGGATTTTCTGTTTGGAGAGATAAGTTTTTGATTATTACAGAGGGAGCCATCGGAGCATATATCTCTGATTTTTTATATAATTTGAGAATTGATTTTGTTATCCGGGCTCCTGGAGAAATTGTTTTTTCAAATAATGTTTCTTTGCTTTCCAAAGACTGTCAGGATGTGGACGCTGTAATTATTGCAGATTATTATCATCAGAGATATTATTTTCCTTTTGAAAAGGTAAAAACAATTTCTGTCCGTGATTTTAAAACAAACATTTCTGGAGATTATCTTGGGTACAAAGTAACGATGGAATTGAATGCTGCTTCTTTAAAGGTAGGAGAAGTTGCGGCGGCAGCGAGGTTGCACGGATTGTCCATAGATGAAACGGTGTTGCATGCTATGGCCAATTGCCCTGCGTCAATTTTATAACCCGGGCAAATATTATCAAGGAGAACAAAAATGTCAACACCAACAAAAGGGGAATCGGCTCTAACTCCGAACGCAAAAAGCAAGGAATACAAATCGAAAGAACCTGAATGGACAAAGATTGAAGCTGTGATGGGCGGAGAGTCGGCCATGAAGTATGCAGGCACGATGTATTTGCCAAAATTGTCTGGCCAGACTGATGATGAATACAATGCTTATATTTCCAGAGGATCTTTTTTCAATGCGTTTAAAAGAACAGTAATAGGACTTACAGGTGCAGTTGTTCGTAAAGAACCACAAATAAAATGTCCCCCAACTGTAGATAATTTATTGCCGTTTATTACTTTAAACGGAGAGTCTATTCAAGAAGTTATAAGAGTGGTAATTGAAAACCAAATTGAATATGGTTACTTTGGAATTCTTGTTGATGCTCCTGTTGTTGATGAAAATCAAGCTAAAATTGGCTCGGCAGCCAACCCGTATTTTGCTTTGTATCCGGCAGCAACAATTTTAAATTTACAAACAAAGCAAATTGGAGATGAAAGCAAACTCGTAATGCTTTGTTTGTCTGAAAAAGTAGATTTGCCTTCTACAGACAATCCCTTTGTTATGGTTAGCGAAGACAGAGTGAGGGTTTTGACTATTGAGGGGGGTATTTTAGTTGTAAAGGTATATCGGAAAGTTCTACAAGAGAATAACAAAAAAGAAATTTGGGAACAAGTCGGGGGAGATATGTATCCTAAAATCAGAGGGAAGAATTGGACGGAAATTCCCTTTGTTTTTTTTGGTTGTATAAGCAATTCTCCGATTCCAGAAGATCCCCCTTTGATTGATTTGGCAAATTTGAATATTAAACATTGGCAAGTTAATGTTGATTATTATCATGGTCTTCATTATTGTGCATTGCCAACTCCATACGCCTGCGGTTTTGGGAAGGATACAACCCTTTATCTTGGCGCTTTAAAAGCTTGGATAAGTGAAGACCCAACTGCAAAATGTGGGTTTTTAGAATTTACTGGTCAAGGTCTTGAAGCGGTGGTTAAGGCTTTAGAGCGGATTGAAGCTCAAATGGCAGTAATGGGAGCGCGTTTACTTGAAGACCAAAAGAAGGCTGCCGAGGCTGCCGATACAGTTCGGATGCATTTCTCTGGGGATTCTGCAACACTGTCGTCAATTGTGAATAGTTCTGAACAGGGATTTATCAAAGCTCTGAATTATCTTGCTCAATGGATTGGGGCAAAGGAAAGCTCAGAGGTAAAGTTGAATAGAGAATTTGTTTCTGAAAAACTTTCTGCTCAGGATATTACGGCGCTGTTACAGGCACGGCAGGCAGGGGAAATTTCTCAGGATACTTTCTTGTATAAATTACAGCTTGGAGAAATATTACCTGCGGATAGAACCATTGAACAGGAAAAGGCGCTTGCAAAAGAACAAAAGCCTTTCCAAAAAGAAAATGGAGCCATTGATGAAAACAATATGGGGAGTTAATTATGCCAAAAAAGAAAACAATCCCCGAAAAGATATTTGATTCGACTCTGAAAGACCAGATTAATTTAGATAAATTTTCTGTTGGTTTAAATCAGGATGTTCAAAAGCTTCTAAAGTCTGCCCAAGACGAAATTGTCGCGGCCATTGCAAAAAATGACCCAACCGCGCCTACAATGACAAAATGGAAGGCGGCCCGGTTGGAAAATCTTAATCAACAAATCTCTGAAATTTTAGATAATACTTTTGAGAAGGCTCATGCTACAACAAAGACCGGGTTGGTAGAGGCCGGGAAGTTGCAGGCACGAAGTGTTTTGGATGGTGTTAATAGTAGTGTTGGGGTTGATATTTTTCAAGTAACATTAACTCCTGCCGAAGTTAAAGCAATCGTTGAAAACACTTTAATTGACGGCAGCACCATTGGAGATTGGTGGAACAAACAATCCTCCACAGCGAAAGCAAAAATGGCAGCAAGCATGGCTGCTGGAACGCAGGCTCTACAAATTGGATTGGTTCAAGGAGAAAGCGTTGGAGATTTGATTTCTCGCATCCGGGGAACGAAGACTACTCCGGGAATTATGAGCGTAACAAAGAGAGAGGCAACCGCACTTGTCAGGACGTCTGTTATGCAAGTCGCCAATGCGGTCAGACAGGAAATTTACAAGGCCAACACGGATGTTTTGGATGGTCTTGAAATTATCTCTACCCTTGATGCTCGCACTTGTTCTATTTGCCGGCCCTTAGACGGGAAACGTTATGACATGGAAATGAAACCAAATGGCCATAGTTCTCCTTGGCCCGGGATGCCTGTCCATTGGAATTGCCGTTGTACAACAATCCCAGTGATTAAAAGTTATAAAGATTTGGTTGGAGAGAATTCCCCTTTAACATCAGAACAAATTAATACTCTAGATTCAAAAGTCCCAGTTGGACAACGCGCTTCTATGAATGGCCCTGTCGCTGGGAATTTAACATATAACGATTGGTTATTGTTACAGCCGGTTGATATCCAGAAAGAAATATTAGGCCCGGGCCGTTGGAATTTATGGACGGCCAATAAATTGGATATGGTTGATTTGGTTGATAATGCCGGAATGCCAATAACCTTAAAGGAATTGAAAGCCAATATGGGTGACATCTTGGCCCAGAAAGAAGTTGCTCTTGAAAAGGACATTCAACAATTGGCAATAGAATCCACCAATGCTGTTGATTTTGAAAAAAAGATAAAAGAAATTTATTCAAAGGCAATTGCAGAACAAAACATTCCAATTGGGACATTAGTCACGGATTATGGCTCTATGAATGGAGATATGGCGAGTATTAACAAAAAAGCGATGTTTCATTATACGGGGGAAAAACAAGTAGCAAACATTCTTGAAAATGGAATTCAATTGTCTGACAATTCAATGTATGGGAAAGGAGTTTATTTTACAGACCACCCAAAATATACTTCTTCATATTCAGCCCGGGTTGAAATTAAATTAAAACCTCATATTCAAGCTTTTGTTAATGATGATACGGATATGATGAAATTTTATTCTGAACAATTGGGTCGTGATGTTAAATCCTTTGGAGAAAGAGAAAGAATTGAAATGCTTAATAAAGGCATTGGCTCTGTTGCCTTTAAGGTAGATGAAGAACTGTATACTCTTGTTCTTAATCCCGATTTGATTCAGTTTGAAAATGCCTTTACAAAAGAGGGGAAGAAATTGTTTGAGGCTGCAATTAATCCTCAAGTTCAAAAAATAATTTCTGAAAAAGGTGGTTACAGCAAACTGTTTGCAGATATACAACAAACTGTTGAGGCGCAGAAGGCCGCAGCAGCAGAAAAGAGATTAATCAATGCGATAAATAACCCAGAAAAGGTTGTGACGTTTAAGAAGGGGCAGACTTTGCCTCCGGGCCTGTACGAACCCATTAAGGATGCTGTCCCTGCCTTAAAAGAAGGGGATGAAACGATTTATGGTAAATTAAAATTCAAAGTCAATTCTGAATTAGCGCAACCAATGGAAACAATTCCCGGGCTTCACAATTCTGCAGGGATGATAGTCATTGACGATTCGACGCCGGGCCAAGTATGGTTGTGTTCTCCTACAAAACAGTTTGGTGGATATAAAAATACCTTTCCAAAAGGAACTTTGGAAAAAGTAAAAGGGGTTGGTCCGGGGATACAGGAGCAGGCAATCCGGGAAGTTTTTGAAGAAACAGGGATTGAGGCAAAACCAATATATCTTTTGGGAGATTATCAGAAAACAACAAGCAATACTCGTTATTTTGTTGGGATTAAAACCGGAGGTAGTCCGGTACAGATGGGTTGGGAATCAGAGGCTGTTCAGCTTGTTCCGATAAATAAACTTGATGAAGTTTTGAATATGGCAATTGATAAAGAAATTGCTAAAGATTTTGTCGAGGTTTATAATCAAGCATTAAAAGCTTCAGGAGGGGATTTCAATAGCATTCAAAATGGTTTTGACTTTTTGACGTTGAATAAAGGCGCTTTAAAAGAATGGGACGAATTAATACAAAATCCATTTTATAAACAAATTGCAAAAGATTTGGGAAAACAACCCGGCTTTGATGATTTTTCTCCTCTTGGAAAGACATCAATGCTTAAAGGAGAAGCAAAGGCAACTGCACAACAGGCGATTAATACTTGGCAAAAGGAGAAAGGGACGGTTGGCAGCGAGGTTTTGTCTAATTTTAAATTAACGGCAAACCCGGTTGCTGATTATCAGGCAATGTTGGAAAGTGTAAAGGGAAAACAAAAAGAATACATGGAAAAGCTTTTGGAATTAAACAAAAAGAATCCTCTTTCTTATATCGAATCGAAAGAAATGTTAACAGCTACAGACTCTTGGTCATCTGATTTTAAATTGAATTTTAATCTTATGAAAGGCCAAATTGAAATTAATGATAATACATATAATATTTTTGTATCGAATATAAAGCCGGGAACGGCATTGGACCAGGCAATGGCAATGTCTCCTGATTTGCCACCAATTAAAAAGGTAGTATGGGTCTCTAAAGAGGCTGTTAAAATAGAGAGGTTGGCGCAAAAAAACACTTGATGCTTTTGGCGGAGATGTTAGCGATTCCATGGTCATTCAAGAACTGGCAAAATCTCATAAAGATTGGGAAACTGCTTTGTCTGCCTTTGAAAAGGTTCACTTGATAGTAGGAAAGGAAGGCCAAGAGATTTCGAAAGCGGTTAAGGAATTTTCAAATATTGTTACAACAAAGGAAGGGAAAGAAGCGTATGAGTGGGCAAAAAAGAGTTTTGATTCTACCTTTAACAATGCCTCTGTTGTTGCTCAAAAAGATACATTGAAAATGTTGTTAAAAAGCAAGGATTATAAAAAAGCAATAGTATCCCCGGGGAAAACCAATGGAAAGTTATTGAAGGATTTGTCAAAAGAAGAACTTTTGGGATTGGATACTTTGTCTGATTCATTTATTGCAAATACTTGGTCTGAATTTAGCGCAAATTGGAAAGTGAAGAAAATCAAATTGTGGAGTTCTTTAGATACAAGCGTGAAGCAAAACTATATAAATCGATGGGTTGAGAAGGGAGTAGTTCCTCCAAGGAAGTTTAGTTTTTTATCTGAATCAGATATGGCTTTATGGAAGCAGGCCAGTAAAGAGGAAAAGGCTGTAGGCACAGTCAACGGTAAACTGATTGGCGAATTGAAATCTGGAGAATTAACAGATTTAAGTTTTTTGCATCAGTCAGTAAAAGATAGCACTTTCTCTGGCAAGCCAGCCGAATGGAAAGCAGAAAAACTCAAATTGTGGAATAGCCTTGATACAAGCGCGAAAAAGGCGTATTTGGATATTTGGAGAGAGGACGGATGGAAAATTCCCAAAGATTTAATGGGAATTACAGAAAAGAAACTTGTGGAACAGCCTCCAATTGTTTCAAAAGGGAAAATTGAAAATGCTCCAACAACAAAAATGTTCAATGATTTGTCCAACTCTCAAAAACAAATCTTTTTGAAAATAGATGATATTCTTAGCAATGGATTGCCTTTGAAAAATAAAGATATGATTGAAAAATTCCTTCCTGTTTGGAATGAATTAAACGAAGCGGCAAAGCTTGGCAATTTGGAAGCGTGGAAAAAAGCCGGAGCAGATATTCCAAAAGAAATTTTAGGAAAAATTAAATTACCAGAGAGAGTCGTTTCTGAATATAAAATAACAACACTTTCAAAGTTAAACGAATTGCCGGAGTATGGAATTCATAGTTTTGAAGAATTAAAAGCAGCAAATATTGACCCTCAAGTTATGAAAGATTTCGCTGGTACTTTATATACTAAAATGTCAAAAGATTTTTCTGAAGAGATTTCTAAAAAGTGGAATAAAGTTTCAGGACAAATGGACTGGAATAAATTTGTAGATGAAGCGCTGACGAAATTTGAAACGCGCTTGCCATCCAATGATATAGTTGAAGCCATTCATGAAAAAGCAATTTTACATGGCGCTAATCAGGAAGATTTGCCTTTAACTCCGGAAGAATATTATTACTGGATTAAAATGGATGATGCAACAAAGAGGAAACTTTTAAAGGATTGGGCCGGGGATGTCGGTGCTGAACTTGATGATATGTATCAGGAAGACGGGGTTGTGGATTGGTTGAATAATTTTAAAATTGTTAAAGACCCTGCCTTGACAGAAAAAGAACATGAAACTTTAGAGGGCATTGGGGAAAAAATTAAAGAACATCTTTTAGAAGGCGACGATGGCGCTATTCCTTTAAAAGAAGCTGAAAAAACTTTGTGGAGTAAAATCCCGGAGACAAAAAAAGAAATATATTTAGAAATGTGGGCAACAGAAGAAGGCGCGGTTATGGAGGATTTATTTCCTACCATTGAATGGATGGAAAAACAATTGGGAAATTTGAAAGTTGGCGCAGCAATAGAAAAACCAATAAAAGAAGCACCGCTTACTTTAGTCAAAGCCGGGCCTAAAACTTACGACTTGACAAAAGCAGACGAATTGGCGAAATACAAAGCGAATTCAAGTTACAATGTGAATGAATATGCAAAAAATATTGCTCAAGGGAAAAAAGTAACCTCAACTCAACAGGATTTCTTTAATCAATTATCGATTGGGGAAAAAAACGCTGTTGAAGCGAAGATCGGGAAACTTAAAGTCAAATATAGGGTTGCTGAGGCCACGGATATTGTCCAACCTGCCATCAATAGTCCACAGCCGTTGAATTTTAAGAACATGGTCCAGTATAAGCCACAGGCCGGGTCCAATACCGGAGCTTATTACCAGAATGTTAATAACCTGGCGGAAAGATATTATATCAAGACGCCAGCCAATGAGGAAATTGCAAAGAACGAAATGCTGGCCAGTAAATTATATCAAGCTGCAGGCGTTGAAGTCCCTGACCTTCAATTTATTGATGTCAATGGCCAAAAGAGCATTGCATCATCAATTATTGATGGAGTGAGCGAAGATAAGGCGTTATTGACAAGCGGGAAATTGCGCGCGGGAATCTATGATAATTTTGTAGTGGATGCTTGGCTTGGAGATTGGGACGTTGTTGGTTTAAATTATGATAATTTACTTATCAAAGATGGAGTCCGGGCCGTGCGTATTGATGTTGGCGGCTCGTTGTTGTACAGAGCACAGGGAACTTCAAAAGGATTAAATTTTGGGGATGTTGTTACAGAATTGAAAAGTATGAGAGATGGGCGTACAAATCCCTCTGCTGCGAACGTTTTTAGAAATATCAAAAAAGCAGAATTGGAAAATGGGGTAAGAAAGGTTCTTTCTGTGTCGGATGATAAAATCAGAAGTTTGGTCGAGGAGTTTGGTCCCTCCGATGTTGCAACGCGGCAGGCCCTTTCTGAAAGATTGATTGCCAGAAAGAAATATATACAGGAGCAATTTCCAGATATTAAAGTTGATATTGCGGCCCCTTTATCTTCAGATTTGAAAGACAGAATTGCCGATGTTGAATTTGAAGCAATAAAAACGTCTAGGATAAATGGGAAAACATTGCGTTTTGACAAGGAGGAAATTGAAGACCAACAAGTTCTATTTTGGACAGAGAAAGATTACCAAAACAAACCAATTGTTGGTGCTCAATTAAAATTAACAAAAGATGGAGCGAAGAAAATCGAAAACTTTTTGTCATCTGAAGGGGTTTCTATTAAATCATACAACAGTTCGACTATTCATGACCCAATTTTGGAAGCCATGAGAGGAATTGCTCAACAATCCCGCAAAGGAGAGGTTTTGAGGGCAGAGAAAGATATTGTTCGGGCGCAAAAAGCAATCAAAACTTATTATGATGAATTATCAAATATTGGAATCAACAGAACCAAATATGTTGCCTCAGATATCGAAGAATTAAGACGTCATTATGAACCTTGGATTAAAATTCTTGAGGACGTTGTTAAAACTGGAGCAGGCAAGAAATTTAAGATTGCGAATGATTCTTCAAACTATATCCATTCCAACTTAACAAGATTTAGAGAAATAAAAGAAATTGTAAAGGAAAACTTGGAAAAGGAAATAACAATTCAATTTGTAAAATCGAAAGGAGACATTGTCGCAAAAGAAATTAAAAAAGGTTTTGCTAAACATACAAACAAAAATTTATCAAGGGCAAGCAGTCACGCCGGGGGTTTTTATGAGTCAGAAATAAACGGAGTGAAATTTCAATATTGGCCAAATAAAGAGGAAGTTCCTTTTGCGTTCAGAGGGGTGATGAGAATAACAACGAACCAAGAAGGAAAGATTGACATTGATAAAATTGTTGATATTTTAGAGAATAAACTTCAAATAAATATGACCCGGCCAGACGCGGTAGAAAAAGAACTTTTATATTTGAAACAGGTGACATATTCTCGCAATGATGAGTTTGGCCGCGAATTGTTAAAAACTATTTCAGGAACTCCAGAACAACAAGTGGAAATTCTTAAAAAGGAACTTTCCAAAAAAGCCGGTTACGATATAACCAAATCAAAGAATTACAATCCAGAAGGGATCGAGACTGCTTTTGGAACAGGAAAAATAAATTATTATCGTCCTGACCTTGATGGGAATGAATGGGATGAGTTTAGAAAAAATTATTGTTTACATCATAATTTACATATTGAGGCAAGCAATTTTGCTAAAGAAGTTTTGAATAATGGAGGGGAACTTATTTCTTCTGTTGAAAAAACAAGAAAAGGAATAGATTTTAAAGGGATGTCTCCAGAAGAAGACTTGAGGACTGGCGGTGGCAGTTATCTGTTTACTAGATTAAAAACAGTTTCTAAAGGCAGAATTGGTCTTTCTTGGAAAAGCGATTTGGTCAGCCGGGTGGACGCTATTTCTTATGACCATGATAAATACGGACGAGTAACAGCTAATGTTGTTAAAGATTTTAGAAAATCCGGGGTTGAAGGATGGACAAAATGCGCAAATTCGTCTGGCAACGAAACTATTTTTAAACAATCTTTATCTATTTTTGACCCAAATTTTGATAAGTGGGTTTGTTCAATAGATGACAGGAATGAAATTATTAAAATTTTTAAAGAACATGGATATAAACGATGGCCAGACGGCAGGCGTTTAGAAGATGTGATAATCGGTACTGAATAAAAGTGCAGAAATATTGCATTCGGGAGTATAATATAACCAGAGGAAAAGAAAATGGTTCTCAGCAAAAAATATTTAAAGATTGATGGCAATGTTTGCGGCTCCAGGGTTGTTGCGGGTATTTTTAAAACGCCGGGGGGTTTTGTTTTTTTTGATGTTGGATGGGATTACGCTTCTTTGAATCCGGTTCATAATATCGGCCAATTGGTTTCGGAAAGGCCCGGCGAATGGGATTTTAAAAATAAAGAAGGGGACGGTTTTGTAATAACCGAATTGAAAGAAGATGACCCATTAATGTTTGATGCAAAAGAATGGTTTTCTTATGCGGAGAAAAAAGGATATACAGAAGAATTTATGCGAAAACAAACTGCTTTTGGGTTTGGATATAAAGAAGAAGAGGTGGAGTAAATGTGGATTTTTAGTAAAGATGGTTTTTTCAGCGCGGTTCAGAAACCACACCAAAAAAATACAAATATGATTACTGTTCGCAGCAGAGACAAGAAAGACCTTTTGAATTTTTTGAGGGAAGTCGGATTGCCGCGAACCGAAATATTAATGGCGGCAGGAACAGATTATGAGTATCGCGTTGAAGTATCAAAAGGGACGTGGTCGGAATATTTGAAAGTATTGACAGAAGATATAAATTACGATAATTTCAAACATGAGATTCAACTCCAAAACGCGGAACGTTCTAGAATTTATTCTGATGTTTGGTGCAATTTATTAAGAATTTCTCGTCAAACCTTATCAAGATTTTATGATGAGAGGACTTACTTTAATAATAACGTTCTTGATTTAAGAAAATTTAAAGATACAGACCGAGATTTTCCCGAAAGATTTAATGGTCATTTTGACGAGGGAGGAATTTGGCATTACAATAATGGTTATTTTGACCGCAAAGGCCATTGGCATAATTATTCAGAGAAATCAAAATTGAGAAAATCAAAGAAAAGACTCCGAGATTTAAGAAAATCTAAGAAAAATCTATAAATTGCAAAAAAAATATCTTTTAATCTGCAAAAAAATCCTTTATACCATAAATCATCAACCGGGAGGAGGCATTTGATTTATGGCACTAAAGTATGTAGTCACAAAAGAAGAGTATGATAAATTAGAAGACAATATCAAACCATTTTACAAACAAGGCGCAGATGGGAAATGGGTTTTGGACGCAGAAGAAGATTCTGCATCGGCTGCAAAACTCAAGGAATTTCGGGAAAACAATATCAAGTTGATGAATGAGGCGAAGACGCTCAAAGAACAAATTGATAAGTATGGCGATACAAACCCGGAAAAACTGGCCGAAATGAAGAAAAAGCTTCAGGAAATCGATGACAAGAAATTAATCGAGGCGGGCAAACTTGATGAATTGGTTGCCCAGAAAACAGAACGGATGCGCATCGATTTTGAAAATCAAATCAAGGCCCAAAAGAAAGCTTACGATGACAAAGTTTCGGAATTGGATAAAACCAATGCCAGACTTTCAGAAGTTCTTATTGATTCTGAAATCACGAAAGCGGTTACTGCAATTGGCGGAGTCCGCAAGGATGCCATGCAGGACATTATCGCCCGGGGAAAAAGAATTTGGAGATTGGAAGACGGCAAGCCTGTTCCCAAGGATGGTGACCGCATCCTGTTCAGCAAAGACGGCAAGGAACAAATGTCGTTTGATGAATGGGCTCAAGTTCTTTTGGAAACGGCTCCTTTCTTGTTTGAATCCAGCAGCGGAGGAGGAGCAAACGGAGGAGATAAAGACAAGAAAAAAACTGGAGTCAATCAGGCCCTGAAGGATTTGCCTGCGTCGGAGCGGTTGACAAGAATTCATGGCGGAGATAATGCTTCGTCGATAGCAAAGTAAATGAGTAAGAAGGGTTGGAGAGGCCGGTGACCTTAACAACCGATTAAATTATAGCAAAACAAAATTGGAGGGTTGTACCGGCTCGGTGAGCCAAAGCAAAACACACAATTAGTTTAGCAACGGTGTTGTAGAACGAAATCCCGGTGGGATTTAATTACCTTGAAAGAGGGAGTTATTTCTTGCCGGGATTTTTTTGTTTCTGGCAAGCTAAAACAAAAAAATCAAATTAATGGAGGATTTGAAAGATGGCTTTAACATTGATTGAGTCAGCAAAAATCGCGTTGGGACGGGATGAAATTCTGAAGGCTACTGTTATGGAACTTTTTGCGAAAGGTTCTGACCTTATGCAGTATATGCCTTTCGACAACATCACCGGCAATGCTCTGAAGTTCGACAGGGAAAAGATGCTTCCTGGCGTTGCTTTCAGAGGGGTAAATGAAGGTTACGCCGAAAGCACCGGCGAGGTGGAGAAGGTTATTGAATCTCTGGCCATCGCTGGCGGAGATTTGGACGTTGACGTTTTCTTGGTGAAAACAGGCGGCGGCAATCAGCGTTCCATTCAGGAACAGTTAAAAATCAAGGCTTTGACCTTGAATTTAACAAAACAGTTTATCAAAGGCGACGTTGAATCTGACGCTAAAGGATTTGACGGTCTTCAGGTTCGTTGCACCGGCGACCAGCTTATTTCAACCGGTACAACCGCAGCTACATCAGATCCCCTCAGCTTACATAAGCTGGACGAGTTGATTGACGCGGTTGAAGACCCCACGCATCTTATCATGAATAAAACCATGAGACGACTGCTTTCAGCGGCGGCCCGCAACTCCAGCGTTGGTGGATATATCACATATGACCTGGATGCCTTTGGACGCCGGGTGACCAAATACAACGATATCCCCATTCTTATCGTCGACAAGGATGAGGATAATCAGGACATTCTGGCCTTCAACGAAACCGGCCCCGGGTCTGGCGATTCGCAAACATCTATTTATTGCGTCTCTTTCTCTGAAAACGGAGTGATGGGTTTACAGAACGGCGAAATGGATGTCCGCGATCTTGGTGAACAGCAGAGTAAACCTGTTTATCGTACCCGAGTTGAATGGTACGTCACGCTGGCCATTCTGCGTCCCAGAGCAGCTGCCCGTCTGTATGGTGTTCCCAACACGACAGTTACTGCTTAATCGTTGAAAGAGTGAATTGAAGGTTTTTAAAAATTTAATTTAACAAAAAAGTTACAAGGAGGTAACTGCGATGTTGGATAATAGAAAAGTGATAATTGATGAAGAGTGCAAGCTCGCTGAATGCGGTTCAGCTGTTATTGCAGCTTCTGCAGCGGGAACAATCGATGGCGTTGCGAAGGTTTTTGATACGGGCGGCGGATACACAGAAGGTATGTTTGTTGTTGACGTTGCTTCAGTTACCGGCATGGCTGCTGCGGCTTCATGTCATGTAATTGAAATTGCGCTGGAAGGTTCCACAACCAGCACATTCACAACCTTCACCAGACTGGCCAGTTTCCGCTTCGGGCAGAACAATGCGTTTTCCCATACCAGACTGGGTGGAGATAGCACGGTTGCTTCTTTCGATTCTGGCCGTTATATGAAACCGTTCCACAATGATATCAACGGAACAATTTACAGATATCTGAGGGTTTATACAACCTTCGGTGGAACCGTTAACGAGGCCGATATTGATTTTTCTGCCTATATCTCCAAACGATAAGGGGTCACTGATTATGGGAACCGGGATTCTGTTATCAGCGTGCCTTATGGTTAGGGATGAAGAGCATAATATCGGACGGTGTCTTCAATCGTTGAAAGGTATCGTTGACGAGGTTGTGCTGGTAGATACGGGCTCAATTGATAGAACCGTTGAAATTGCAAAAGAATACGGAGCGCGTGTTTACCAGCACCCTTGGCAAAATGACTTTTCTCTTCATCGAAATCAATCAATTTCATATGCCAAAGGGGATTGGATTTTAATTGTGGATGCAGATGAAGAAATAGTTCTGGCCCCGGGGTCAACCCCGAACAACTTCAGAACTTTTTTACAAAGAGCGGATAAAAAATACCCAGCAGCAGCCATTCTATTAAAGGATATTCAAAAAGGAATGTCTGTTATGCAATTCAATACCACAAGATTTTTCCGAAAAGGAACTGTTCATTACGAAGGCATTGTTCATAACCAACCGCAAGTAAAAGGTTGTGCTGTCTTTGCAGAGAACATTCATGTCAATCATTATGGATATGATTTGACTCCGGAACAAAAAGTAAAGAAGTTTGAAAGAACGAAAGGATTGTTGCTGAAACAAGTCGAGAAAGGCGAGACAAAAGATGGTCTTCCATATTTTTATCTTTGCCAATTATTCGCAGAAAACAAAACGCCTTTGGACGCTGTTATTTGGGGAGAAAAATATATAGAGGCGTATTTGAAAGGGGAAATTCAGGAAGACCATTTTAATGTTACAATTTATTTCACGATGGTCAAACAATACATGAAAATTGGAGATAAAGAGAAATCCCAAGTTTGGTTGCAGAATGGGCTCAATAAATTACCTGGCGACCTCGATATGGCGATGGCTGCCTTGGAATATGGAATTTGGACAAACGATTATTTTTTACAAGTTTCTGCAGCGAAGGATTTTATTGAGTTATACAAGAAATTTGAAGAAAACCCAATGAACAAGAAAAATAGATTTGTTTTTTCTTTGCGGCCAGAGGCTCTTGTAATAGTTTATTCTCGTTTGGCGATTGCTCAATTGTCAGAGGGAAGCGCGGCCCTTAAAGAAATGGTAAAATATTTTTCTCAAGTTTCTGAACCATTTAAAAATGGAGTAATGCAAGATTTAGAATCTTCATTAAAGGATTCAAATGTACCAATTAAGTTTGTTGCTGATAAGAAACTTCAAGAAGAAGGAAATCAAAACAGACTTGCAACATTAAACGTATAATTAAATTCACGGAGGAAAGAATCATGAAAGGTAAATATTTTGTTTATGAAAGAGAAACAGGAAAACAGGTTGGTTTTATTCATCAGGTCGATGCAAGAACTGCTTTAAAGAGTGGCCGTTATTTGAAAAATCCTCCCGGAGTTCCGGAGCCGGCAATCCCGCAGAAAGTAGAAGGAGAAGCCGCAGTTGGAATTACCATTCCTTCGGATGAAAACAAGGATTCCAGCGTGGAACCTTCAAACGAGAGCGAAAAGGCAGTATTGTCGAAAACAGGCAAAGAACCAAAAACTCCAAAACAAGGAACAAAATTGACAAGGTAAACAGTAATGGCCCACTTTGCCGAGATTGATGAAAATAATATTGTGGTAAGGGTAATCGTTGTTGACAATATTCGATGCCTTAATCCAAATATTAAATTTGAAAAACCTCCTGATGTTAAATTAATCAGTGGGAATATGATAACAGCATCAGTTATTACCAAAGAATCTTTTGGGAAAGTCGGCAGCAAGGAATATATTCCCCTTGCAAAAGAAGTGAAAGAAGTATCATGGGAGTCTGAGGACACAGGCATTGCCTACTGCCGAAAATTATTGGGCAGTCACAGAATATTTGTGCAGACTTCCTATAACGGAAAAATCAGGAAGAACTATGCAGGTGTCGGATATTTTTACGATAAGGCGCTTGATGCCTTCATTCCTCCGCAGCCGTTCAAGTCATGGACTTTAAATAAAGAAACATGCCGATGGGAAGCGCCGGTTCCGTTCCCCGGAAAGGGCATGTACCAATGGGACGAAGAAAAGCAAGCGTGGATACAATTATCATCTGAGGATAAGATATGACGATGGCAAGTGGTGGCACTGAAACCACCGTTGGAAATTACAAATATCATACTTTTACTTGCACAGGAACGCTGACCGTAACTGAAGGTGGTGATATTGAGTATTTAGTAGTTGCCGGTGGTGGTGGAGGCGGCAGAAATCAGGGTGGTGGTGGTGGTGCTGGCGGTCTCAAGCAAGGCACATTAACCATAACGACAGGCAATAAAACAATCACAGTCGGTGGAGGTGGTGCGGCTGGTAATTATCCCGGCGGTAAAGGTGGAAATTCTGCATTAGATGATGGCGGAGCACAAGAGGTCGAATCAACTGGCGGCGGAGGCGGTGGTGGTAGTACTTCCGGAAATGACGCCGGTGACGCTGGTGGTTCTG